>Ga0116157_10005386_pt1 | contig 11774 bp, 12 predicted proteins | sample AD_UKC048_MetaG_FD_89882 | JGI IMG/M metagenome (GOLD analysis project Ga0116157, IMG submission 89882) | Active sludge microbial communities of municipal wastewater-treating anaerobic digesters from USA - AD_UKC048_MetaG | ecosystem: Engineered > Bioreactor > Anaerobic > Digestate | place: USA... | reverse complement strand
TTTCTATAACACTATAGTCCTTCAAAGGTAATATATCAATCTTATTTATATAAGAACTATTTAAAAGTGATCTATATTCAGATTCTGATATATTAGATGCAATAATAACATTTTCTTTAACAAATATAATTGTACCACCACTATTAGATATTTCTTCTATTATTATATCATTGTATGTTGTTTGAGACATTGTCATTTTATTTTATTAATTTTATTTATAGATAGTTATTGTTAAAATTTTAGTACTTTCACCATATGCATTGATTGCTTTTAATTCTACTTCTTTTTTACAAATTTCTGTCGGAACACCATATATTAAAGTCTCTTTAAACACTAGACCTTTTGGTAATACACCAATTACTTTATATTTAATATCACTACCTGTTGATTCTATTTGATAATTAAAATTTTCATTAATTTGGCTATATTTAGTTGATTCACTAATTATAATAGGCGAAGTTCCAACATTAACAATTAGATTTTTTATATCTGTTTCAACACCATTTGAAACTGTTAAAATTATAGTATATGTTCCAACTGAAGTAAATATACCTTTAATTATATTACCATCAAGATATATTCCAGGTAATGCAGAAATATAATAATTTTTTGATGATAACCCACTTGAATTTATAACATATGAAAATTTAGAATTTAATTTAGAATATACTTCTAAATTCGTATTTGTTATTTTTATTGGTTCATGAACGTTTAAAACTAAATTTTTTGAATCAAAACCATATTTATTTATGGCCTTAATTAAAATGTTATATAAGCCAGGCTGATAGCATTGACCATTTATAATATTAGAATATACGTTTAATGTTCCTTTATAATTACTAGGTTTGTATATTTCTATATTTATTGGTGTTGAACCTTCAATATTTATGTTATAATTAAATGACTCATTAGTTATTGCACTTAATGTTAATATATCGTTTATTATTACTGGCGAAATATTATAACCACCATTTCCTGTTGCTTTTCCTGTAGTATTATTTAACATATTTTATTTATAAATTTTCTATATCTAATTGATTTATTAAAGAATAATCAATAGAACCATATTTTTGTAAAGGTAAATTTTGTATATATTCTATATTTGGATTTTTTTGTAATTCATTAAGAAGTTCGTCTGATATATTTGAAGCAATAATAATATTATTATAAGAATATATCACTATTCCACTATTTTGCTGAATAGAATCAATTATAGAAGCATTATAACTTAATATATCACTTGATATGTTTATAGTTTCAAGTATTTTTTCTATATTAAGTTCTGTAGTTGTAGATGTTGTAGTTTCCATTTTTTAATTAGATGTATTTTTATATTTAGTATATATAATAACTGTTTTGCCAGAGATTTTAGTAGTTTCTGATGATGCATTATTATCAATTGGAGTATTATATTCAATGCTGTTTGAATTTGCTTCTTCTCTAATGTAAGTTTCATTTACAGTATCATAAAAAACTAAATCATTATAAAAGGTAAAAGTTCCAGAATATAATAATGTTTTAGTTTTTAATTCGTTTGATGTAACAACTAAATAAAAACTATTATATCCCTTATCATAAATACTTTTTAATGCGTTTAAGTCGTTTTCAACAATTTTAAAATTAATTTCGCCGTCTGAATATTTATTTTCAACTTCATTATAAATATCTTTTTCTATAGACAACGAATCTGATTTAAAAATTAATTGTATTTTAGAATTATTTAAAAATTCTGAAAGATTATAAGGTTCAATTTCATTTAAAGAATTGACACTCTTTAATATAAACTTAATGATATTATCAAATGGAGTTATGACAATATTTAATAAACCTATACCCTTATACTCATTAGAAGAAGATGTACTATTTACTAAAATTTTACCAACTTCAATTAGTTGTGGTGAATTTACCTTAATTATTTCGGTTGTTAAATTACCAGAAAAATAGTCTTTTCCTAATATTATTTCATCTGGCTTGGCATTATATATTTTTAATTTATTGAGATTAGATACGTTTAAACTAATTAATCTTTTGCCGTATTTTTGAATATTATCACTTAACCCAAGTGTCGCAAATCTTGATATTGTGCTCATATTAACTAAATCTATAACTTTCATTTCAACTTTAATAGCAGCAGTTGTGTTCGAAAATGTTAAAACAGGTCTATAAAATATCTTCTGTGAAAAATCTTTAGTGACAGCTATGGTTTGTAAACTTGTTTGAATGTTCTCTTCATATAAATAAATATCATATTCTATTCTTATTGATCTACCTTTATTGTACATTTCATCAACGAAATTATCTAAATTCTCGTTTGATTCTCCATACATTCCAATAATCTCAAAAAAATCACCTTCGGACGATTCTTGTATCTTTACACCTAAAGTATTATAGTCTGCTGATTTGGAAAAAGACGTTCTGAAAGTCTCGGAAGCATAATAATAATTAGTACCTAATATAGTTTCTTTACTGTTTAAAAATTGAAAATCAACAAAAATTGGTCCAGTTTGGCTTAATCCTTCACCTAGTGTTAAGTTGTAATTTATACTATTAGGTATAGCTAAATGTATATTATTAAAATTATCAACTGTTGAACCACTTCTTTGATTTGATAAAAAATCTATAGATGGTATTTCAAATTGATAATATTTACCCCATTCTTGCATGTCATATATGAATGGTGTCGTAAGTTGGGTTAGTCCTGAATTGGTGAAACTAGTAACATCAAAAAATATGTTAGATAATTCGAAAATTGTTTTATTATAAAAACCATATGCGAAAATTTTTAAATATAGACCAACATAACCATTAAATGTAAAATTAAAAGATGTTGGTAAATATATTTTAACTGTATCGTATTGTACTGCGGCTGAATTATAATCTTGTTCTTGCAAAAAGTTATATTTTGCAGAATTAATTAAGGTATATTTTTTTAGAACTGGATCTAATTGAAATAAATTATTGTTAATATTATTAATATTTGAGGTAGATAAAAAATTTCTTTTTTTATTCTCATTCAAATTTGTAACTACTTTATAATTTTCACTTACATAATATTCACTATCAAATATCCATTCCATAAGAATATTTGGATTTAATTTAATAAATTTTGACGATTTTGCCATTTATATTTTTTTCTTTTTTTGTATATATAAAAAAACAAAACTTTATAGTGTAAAAATAATAAAATAAATAAAATAATAATTATTATGCCAAATGTATTTGATCCAATCACATCATCAACTTCAATATCATCATTAACATTAACAAATTTTTACGAACTCTGCAATGATACAATAGAATTAAAAACTTTAAACTATTCCATTATTTTTTATGATATAGATAATGATAAATTATTACTAAATAATATTAAAGAAATAAAAAATAATAAATTAATATTTAGTTGTGATTTATTTGGTAATAAAATAGAACCCTATGAAACAATAATGAAATTAATATCAAAAGAACAAAAATTTCAAATAAAAATAGAAATAAATAATCTTGAAGATAAAATATTGAGTATTTATTATTCAAATGTACAATTTATAAAAATAAAAAATAATTTTAAATTCAAAGATAATTCATGTAATTTTAGTAATCTTATAGTTAAATTCAAATATGATAAAGTATTATATGAAAATTATAAATTATCTGAAAGAGAGTTAAGAGTTGAGAAATTAAAAAAAATATTAGATAAATAGAATGAAAAAAACAATAGAACAATATAATAGTGGGTAATTTCAGCATCGTAGCCCGTTTAAACTGTTGTGTATATTGATAATTCATTTCTCGCATTCCTTTACTGGTCTTATGCAAAACGTTAGAGATAATATTGTTTTAATAAGTATTATCCCATCCAAGTTCTGTGTTTCCACATTCAGGACACTTATCTTTATCTCCTATCCATTTCATACAATTAAAACAAAACATATCTCTAACATCAGATATGTGTAATTCTTCATTACTATTATCCAAAGTTTCTTCTAATTCTTTATCTTCTTCCATTTCATTAAATTTTGTGTTATAACTACATATATCTGAGTACAGTTGGCAGTTATTTTTATTTCTTTCAATTATTTTTAAAATCTGCCTCACACCTCCCAATTCTCCATTTTGTTAAACACCTGTTCTGCAAGCTCTTGTATTGCATTAATGCCAACTGCAAACGGTTGACCGTTAGAGAGAAACTCCACAAGGGACATACTATTTCCGGCACTCGTTGTAATATGGCTCAATCTTGTCTCCAAGAGAGCCTCTGCTACATTGAAGGCGATCCTGGCAACCCTAAGAAGCATCCTGCCATAATTCAGGATTTTCGTAGATATTACCAATTACATTTATTTTAATGTTCAATTTATCGCACGTTGGACGCATTATTATTCTGTTTCTGGTAGTATAGACTCTGGATTAATCTTATCTTTATTTATTTTGATTAATTTTACATCATCCTTTTCTTTATCATATCTCATAGAGATTTTATCACCAACTTTAAATTCTTCATTAATTATTGAATCAGTTATACGATCTTCAATATATTTTTGAATTGCTCTTTTTAAAGGTCTAGCACCATAATCAGCATCATATCCTTTTTCAAATAAAAAGTCTTTAAGAGAAGGTGTTATAACAATATCATAACCAATTTCTTTCAACCTCTGTACCGTAGTTTTAACTTCAATATCAACAATATTTCCAATGTTTTCTTTTGAAAGTGAATTAAACATTATAACTTCATCCACACGATTTAGAAATTCTGGACTAAAAATCTTTTTTAATTCTTTTTCAATAACATCATTTTTTATTTTCTGATTATCTTCAAGTTTTGATTGAAAATTAAATCCAATACCAGTGCCAAAATCTTTAAGTTTTCTTGATCCGGCATTTGATGTCATTATGATTATAGTATTTTTAAAATCTACCCTTCTACCATAGCTATCAGTCAGTACACCATCATCTAATACTTGTAATAAGATATCAAAGACATCAGGGTGAGCCTTTTCAATTTCGTCAAATAAAATTATTGAATATGGTCTTTGTCTTACCGCCTTTGTTAATTCTCCACCATCTTCATAACCAACATATCCTGGAGGTGAACCAATTAATCTTGATACATTAAATTTCTCTTTATATTCACTCATATCAATTCTAATCATTGCATCTTCTGTACCAAATAATTCCTTAGCAAGGACTTTTGCACTAAACGTTTTTCCAACACCTGTAGGTCCTAAGAAAATGAAAGATCCGATAGGTCTTTTAGGATCTTTAATTCCAATTCTTGCCCTTTTAACCGACCTAACTAATTTATCAACAGCCTCATCCTGTCCAATTACTATATTTTTAATTTTAGTGGACATTACTTTCAACTTATTGTTTTCATCAAGAGACACATTATCTATAGGTATTTTTGTCATTAATGCTACAACTTCTGCAACATCATCCTTAGTTACAAGATCCCTAGATTTAGACAATTCTTCTTTCCACAATCTTTTCTCTTCTTCAATCTGCTTAACCAATTCCTTTTCAATGTCCCTCTTTTTTGCAGCTGATTCAAAATTTTGCTCTTGTACAAATGTTTCTTTTTCGGAAATTGTTTTTTTAATCTTTTTTTCTAAATCTTGAATCTTTTTTGGTGGTATAATAGTCTTATTAACATGAACTTTAGATCCAGACTCATCAAGAGCATCAATAGCTTTATCAGGTAAATACTTATCTGACATGTATTTGTCCGTCAATTCAACACATGCTTCTATTGCTTCATCTGTATAAGTCACAGAATGAAAATCTTCATATTTTCGTTTAAGATTTTTTAAAATCTCCAAAGTTTCTGATTTTGTTGTTGGATCAATTACAACTTTTTGAAATCTTCTTTCTAATGCACCATCTTTTTCTATATATTTTCTATATTCTTCAAGAGTTGTCGCACCAATACATTGAAAAGACCCTCTTGATAAAGCAGGTTTCAACATATTGGAAGCATCAAGTGATCCTTGTGCAGAACCTGCGCCAATAATAGTATGTATCTCGTCAATAAAAAGAATGATGTTTCTATTTTCATTCATTTCTTTTATAATTCCTCTCAACCTTTGTTCGAATTCCCCACGATATTTAGTTCCAGCAACCAATGACCCCATATCAAGATTAACAATTCTTTTATCTTTTAGATTTTCTGGAACTTTACCCTCAACTATCAATTGTGCAATACCTTCTGCAATAGCAGATTTACCAACACCAGGTTCCCCAATCAGAACAGGATTGTTTTTCTTTCTGCGGGATAGAATTTGAGAAATTCTTTTAATTTCATTTTTTCTACCGACAACAGGATCCAATTCACCATTTTTAGCAAGTTGCGTCAAATCTGTACCAAACTGATCAATTAATTTGGTTTTTGTGTTTTTGTTACTTGGGGTTTGTTTTTCTTGTTCTTCCATATCATCATCATCAAAAGGTTCGTCCTCGTTTCTCAATTTAGAAATTAATTTTTTATATATTTGTGGAGTTTTATTAAATAAATCAAATACAAGATTATAATTATTTTCTAAAATAGAATACATCACATGTATATTTTCTACTTGATTTGACTGCATATTTTTAGCAATTTCTATTGCCTTGTTGAGTATTTTATCGGTTTCTTTTTCTAGTTTAATTTCACCTCTTCCATTATACAAACCAATTTGTACTTGCTTAGCATAAGACCAATCCATTATAGTCGTTTTTATGGCATCTATATTTAAATTTAGATCTTGAAGTATATTATAACAACTTCCTTCATTATCTTCAATTAATGCTAAAAATAAATGCTCTGGTCTGATAGTATTAGATTTAATTTCTGTGGCAATTTGTTTGCCTCTTTTAATAGATAATAAAACTTCTTCCGAATAATTCATAATGTTAATTTATTTAAAACTGTAAATTATATATTTTTTTTAATTTTAGTATATTTTCATCAATTTTCATACCAATAAAAAATATTGGAAAAAATATAATAGAAAATATCCACACAAAAGTTGACTTTACATACCATAGAAATTTAAAAATGGGTTTAGACCAATTTTTATAACTATAAATATCATCATCTTTTATGAATTTGATGTAAATATACAACATATATTTTGCTACATATGACTTAAATGTATAATTACCTAAATTTTTAATTTTAACTTTTTTTAAGTTATTGCTCATATTTTTTATTCTATTGATACTGTTAACCCTCTTTCTTCTAATAATTTTTTATATGGTTCTAAATCTTCTTTTGAACCAGTTTTTATAATATCTTTACCCGAAAAATGAACAGTCCAAGCTGTTTTTTCGGACTTTTCAAAAGTAAATTGAAATAATTCCATTAAACAAAAGATAACCCATTCAAAAGAATTAAAATCATCATTCCATAATACTAAACGACTTTCTTCTTCTGAAGAACGGGAAATATCAAGCTCTTTTAATATTTCATCAAGAGATTTATTTTTTTTCTTAGTGTCACTCATAAATCATATATTATATAACAAATTTTAATAAAGTTTCAAATATTAAATAATATGGATAATAAAAATCTTGTTATGAAGTAGATAGTCGAAAAGATCAATATTGAATAACTTATTTTATTAAATATTTTTTCGATTTTTTCATCAAAAAGAAAAATGTTTTTCATAATTTTTTATTTATAAATACAAATATATCACATTAATTTTAATAAAAAAATTATTTCTTAAAAAGAAATCTGGTATAATATTCTGTTTCCATGCTATGTAAAGTTTGTAATACAATATCAATAAAATCTGGTTTTTCATCCATAATATTAATATCTTCTTTATCCTTAGATTTTTTTACCTGTTCAACTTCTTTTATTAAATCCTCTAAAGATATATATGGTTTTCCATCATCACCCTTAAGTGTTCTTACTATACCCACTACTAATTAAAATATTTTTATATAATATATATAAAAAATTAAAAATTTAGTTTTATATTAAATATGATTAAGAAAAACTATTTAATTCTTTCTCAAGTTTATTTATTTCTTCTTTTTTAAAATTAATTTGATTTTTTAAATTTTCCACATACTTTTCTTTAAATTTTATTTTTGACTCAAAAATTTCCTTAAAAACATTAGTCCATTAGCAATTTTAGTTAAAATAAAAGATTCTTTCATAATTATAAATTTTAAATTAATATTTTTTAAATTGTTTAAATATTATGAATATATTTCATAATTTCTATCATATGTTTATCTCCTATAGCTTTTCCTATATCATCTGATAATTTGACTACTGGAATATTATCTGCTTGCGTCATTTTAATCACCATGTTCATTGGCCTGCTGTTAGCATTAATATCACTTTTTTTATTAAAATCAGATGTAAAATGTGTACCAATTCCAAATGAGCATTTTATTTTGCCTTCACAATATTTTTTAATTTCTATTGCGGTTTTAACATTTAAAGCATTACTAAAAATAATTGTTTTTGATAATGGATCTATTTTTAATTTTTTATAATGATTGATAATTTTATCTGTAAATATATACGGATCGCCAGAATCATGTCGAACGCCATCCCATAACTTTGCTTTTTCTAATGAGAAGTCTTTCAAAAATGAATTGAGACCAAATGTGTCAGGTAACATGGTACCCAAATCTCCTTTATAAGTCTGTGACCATCTTTCCATGAAAATTTTATTAGGATGATTTAAACTTTCTAATGCTGCTACTGCACCAATAGCCTCATGAGCGCATGTGCCAATAGCCTTAACATTATATTTCATAGCTAAATGACAATTACTAGTACCAACAAATCCTTTATATTTTTTCATTTCAGAAACAACAATGTCTTGAACTTCAAAACTTCTCCTTCTTCTAGCTCCAAAATCTGTCCAAACACAGCCAGATTCACTTAATTCTTTAGCCTTTCTATTAATACTCTCAATCTGTTCATTCATAGACCAATCAATATCTATATATTTGAAATAAACTTCTGAAATAATTGCCATAAGAGGAACTTCCCAAAGAATAGTATCTCTCCATTTACCTTTAATAGAGATTTCTAATTGGTTTGATTTTGATAAACTAATCTCAACCTGATTAGGATTAAAATGATATGCGGCAAGATATTGACGATATGAAATTGGTAAAAAATATAGATTATTTTTTATCCAATCATATTCTTCGTTTGTTAAACGTAATTTTGACATAAAATTAATCTGTCTCTTAATTTCATCGACAGATTCTTTATTAAAAATCATTGTTTTATCCCTATTGTTAAATGTATAAGTTGCATCAACCTCAGGATAATGCTGAATGACAAAAAATTGTTGAGTTAGTTTATAAAGGTCTGTGTCTAAAATACTTCTAATTAAAATACTTTTAATTGTATCCATTGCTTTTTAAATTACATTAATATCATCAATAGAATTAACAACAAAAATATGATAGTTATCAATTAAATTATCAACATGTTTATCAATTTCTTCTTTTGTTCTAATACCTCTACATGCACCTAAATTTAAAACAACTTGAAATCCAGCTTCAGATAAATCTTTACAAGTTTCACTTACACAAAAATCCGTAGCTAATCCACATACAATAACCGTCATGATGTCCCTAGAATTATACCATTCAATAAGACCAGTTGATATTTTTTTATTTAGGTCATGATAACAACTTGAATATGGATGAATATCCGGCTCAAAGCCTTTTGCAATAAAAAAATCATATTCGGTCATTTTTGGAAGACCATCAAGTAATTCTGCGCCATATGTTCCTGATATACAGTGTGATTTCCAAGCAATATCCGAGTTTTCAGCTCCAATAACCGAAAACTGAGGTTTTTTTTCATTAGCAATCCAAATCGCATTTGATGGATGAATATCTTTTGATACTGTTTTAAATTTAACTAAATTATTTTGTCTATTTAATTCGTCAACTATTTTATCACCATCAATAACTGGAAGTTCATCAGGACATAAAGGGGTAAATCCCTTTTGAGGATCTACATTATGACTTGCTGTTTTATTAAAACATACTGTAACTTTCATTTTTATGAACAAATATAAGAAAACTTTTTAAAATAAAAAATTATTCTAAAGACAATGTACTAATATGATTCTGCTTTTCAACTCTTATCAAAGCATCAAAATTAATTGGATGAACATGCTCTATTATAATAATTTTATTTACTTTATTTTTAAGATCTTCTAGAAAATCTGTAAATTCTTGAATTGATTGATCTATGAATTTTCCCATTACTTCATCTAAAAATAAAAAATTAGATTTAGATTTAACATTTATTTGTCTTAATGCCATTTTTAAAGCCAACGAGCAGAAAACTCTTTCTTTTCCACTAGATTCAATAGCATTTTGACTTACATCCAATCTATCATCCGCACTCATTTTTAAATTTAAATTTTCATCAAAATATAAAGTGAAATTAACGTTAGATAGCAACTGATTTAATTCGTTGTTAATTAAATGTAACGATTTCTTTAAAAGATATAACGGAATACCATCACGAGAAATACATTTTTGATATTCTTTTATCAATTCATCCTTTTTCTTTTGCTTTAAATATTTTTTTATTCTAGTTGATATATCATCTATTTCTGTATCTTTTAACAAAATGCTTTTCTCAATATCAATATTATCTTGTGATAAATCTTTTATGTTTTCTTTAATTATTAATATTTTCTCATCTATCCTATCTATTGAAAATTGTGTATTTTTATTTTCTTCTATTTTTGACTTAAATTCTTGATATTTAGTTATTTCACTTTCTAAATCTTTTATTTTAAGTTTGAAATTTTCAATAGATAATAATAAATTATTTTTTTGAGATTCTTTTTGTTTTCGCAATTCAAAATTATCTTTTATTTTTTCTTCATTTTGAATATCATTTTCTATGCCTTCAACATTAAAATTTTTTAATTCGGATTCTATATTTTTTATTATTAATAGATTATCATTTTTCTTTTTTTCTAACGATTCTAATAGTTGTTGTCCTTTTGAAACATTTTCTCTTAATGTATCTGTATTCTCAAAAATATTATTTTTGATTTCTTCAATTGTTTTTTCAATTTCGGAATTTTCTTGTTTTATATTTTTTATACTCCCAACAGACTTTAATTTTTCTTTAATAATATCACTATAATTTCCTTGTGATATATTTTCTTTGAGAGTTGATAATTCAGTTTCTTTTAACTCTAATGGTTGTAAAAGCCCCTTTAATTTTTTATATTCTTCTAATAATTTATTAATTTTAGATAAATTTTCATTCTTTTTATTTTTTAAATTTTCTATTTTTTCATCTAAATGTGATAAATGTTCAGAATATTTTGGATCATTTTTGTCATATTCCCTACCACAAGTTGGACAAGATGATGAATTTTTTAATATTTCAATTTCTTTATCTAAATCGTCATTAAAATTTTTAAGATTTATACCATCTTTTTGTGATAATTTCATTCTATTAGAAATATCATTTTTTTCCAATTGAATTTTTTGCATACTTAAAGATATATCATTAAGTTCCTCATTTATAATATTTTCCTTCTGATTTTTAATAATTTGTATTTTTAAATCATTGTCACTGATTTTTAATACTAATTTTTTAATTTCGTTTTCTTTTAATTCTCTTATCTTGGATAAAACCTTATCTTTTTTATTATCAATATCTACTATATTGGTTCTTATTTTTGTTATTTCTTCTTTTCTATTATTTATTTTATCATTAATTTCTTTCAATTTTACTTTTAATGATAATATATTAGTATTATCAAAACTAGTTGGTAAATATA
>Ga0116157_10005384_pt1 | contig 11776 bp, 5 predicted proteins | sample AD_UKC048_MetaG_FD_89882 | JGI IMG/M metagenome (GOLD analysis project Ga0116157, IMG submission 89882) | Active sludge microbial communities of municipal wastewater-treating anaerobic digesters from USA - AD_UKC048_MetaG | ecosystem: Engineered > Bioreactor > Anaerobic > Digestate | place: USA... | reverse complement strand
CTTCAACCGGCGCGACCTGCTCACCGACCTCTTCGAGCACGTCTTCAGCGTGTCCGGCACCAAGCTCCTGCTCATCGGCGATCCTGCCCAGCTGCCTCCGGTGGGCAGTGCGCACAGCCCCGCGCTGGAGGTGGCCGACCTGCGCCAGCTCGGCCTCACCGCCGGCGTGGTGGAGATGACCGAGGTGGTGCGGCAGTCCGGTGCATCGGGCATCCTGGTGAACGCCACGGCCCTGCGCGAACAGCTCGCACTCACCCCCGAGCAGGCCGAGGACCAGCGCACAGGCGGCACCGCGCCCGCCGTGGAGGTGCCGCACTTCCAATCCTTCCCCGATGTGCTGCGGGTGGATGGGCACGACCTGCAGGATGCCTTGGAGGATGCCTACGGACGCGAAGGGCCGGACGAGGTCTGCGTGATCTGCCGCAGCAACAAACGCGCTTACCAGTACGGCCAACAGGTGCGGGCCCGCATCTACGGCTACGAGGAGGAGCTGTGCAGCGGCGACCGCCTCATGGTGGTGAAGAACAACTACTACTGGGCCGGACGCAACGGCAAGGCCGAGCTCATCGCCAACGGCGAACCCATCGAGGTGCGCCGTGTGCATGTGGTGGAGGAACGCCACGGCCTGCGCTTCGCGGACATCACCGCCGCGTGGTGGAACGGCAGTGAGGAGCGCGAACTGGAGGTGAAGGTGATGCTGGATGTGCTCGCCATCGAAGCGCCGGGACTCCCACAGCCCCGCCAGAAACTACTCTCCGACAGCGTCCTTGCCGAACAGTTGTTCACCACCAAGGCCGCGCGTTACAAGCACCTGCGCGAGGATCCCTATGCCAATGCCTTGCAGGTGAAGTACGGTTATGCGGTCACTGCACACAAGGCCCAAGGTGGCCAGTGGGGCACCGTCTTCGTGGACCAGGGCTACGTCACCGAGGAGATGATCGATCGCGAATACCTGCGTTGGTTGTACACGGCGATCACGCGCGCCAGCCGTCGCCTCTACCTGCTCAACTTCCACGGGCGGTTCTGGGGGGAGGAGTGAGGGGCATTTTGAAACATGCCACCGAACAGCTAGTTTCACTTCGCGAATACACCCATAACTTCAAATAAGCAGCCATGTCCAAAAGTTTGATCATGTTCGTTTTGCTCGCGGTCTATGCGGATGTCTATTCACAGACCGCTCTCATATGTGATCGAGACCTACCGGGTTTTGTTGAACCGATACAGGGTCCAGGAGTAGATGACATCTGTTCAGATAGTGGCCTCCCCGGTGGGTCACAGTGGGGTCTGCAGGACGTCATGAACCACTTACCTGGTTCTTCCCGGTTCAATCCGAGTGGTGCCTTTAGAACCATTCGCCTGAATGTGCACGTTTGGCAAAACGAAGACAATTCTTCGCTTCAATTTACTCCCGATAACGAGGAAAGATTTGAACAAGTGCTACAAAATATAGTGGAATTACACTGGACAAATGTTGCTTACCCTTCAGATCCAGTTGAACAGTATCTCGATTTTCCAAGTACCGAGTTCGTCTTTGATTGTGGCGACGAGAATAATTTTTATTTGTGTCATCCTGATACCAGGATTAGAATGGAAATCGGTGGTGTTTATTTTCATGAAAATACAACAATGTGGAATAAATCGTGTGACCAATCTTTGGTAACGGAAGATTTGAATAATGCCGCTAATGCGTTGGTTGACGATAACCACACGTATTTCAACATACACTTGCTGAAGAACGGATGTTGTGGTGAGGCGGGCGGAGCTGCCCAGCAGGCCACGTGGAACAGTTGGCCCGGTTCTTTAGCTATCCGTAGCTGTAACAATGGAGATAATCAATTGTCCCAGAGCGATATCGAGGGGTATACTACCCATTGGGCACACGAACTCGGACACGTGCTCGGCTTAAGGCACACTTACGGTAATAATTGCTTGTCGTCCTCCGAGCGAGTTGGTGTATCTCTCGATCCATTTTGTAATTCAAGTGAAGAATTGCCGGATGTCTTTGGTCCGGACCAACCGCAAAGTTGGTGCACTACGCCTGGTTTGGGGCCCAACGAAGGTTGTCATTTCGTCGGTACCTCGACCTGCAATGTGGATGCCTCGGCTTGGGATGGGTGTACGAATAACGTGATGGGTAATAATCAGGAGGCTCGGTTCACGTCACCTATGCAAATGGGGCGTATGCATCGTTCATTGATGACGAGCACGATCTCCAAATACACTTGGGGTTATGACCCGGTTCCATTTCGAACGTTTGGACCTAGTACAATAGCATCACGGGTAAAATTCTATCAGGACTTAATCATCGCTGCGGGAAACTCGGTGACCATTACATGTATTGTTGAGTTTGTTCCGGAAGCCAGACTCATCGTTGAACCCGGCGCTCGGTTGATCATTGACGGGGGAGTAGTGCGAGCAGGTGAGAATAGCCCACAGGCTTGGCGCGGGATCGAGGTATGGGGTGATCCTACTCAAAGCCAAGCAGCAAATTCCCAAGATCCTGGTCTTTTGGCCTCCCAAGGCCTGTTAGAATTCATCAACGGAGGCCGAGTGGAGAACGCTGAGATCGGCGTTTTATTAGGAAGCCGCGATCAGCCGGGCATTTCCGGTGGTGGCGTTGTTCGCGCTTATGGCACCAACAATGAACCGATCCCTATTACCAACTGCATTACAGGGATACAGTTCGATCCGTACGGTCCGTCCAATGCCTCCATACTAAGGCACATCGAATTTACGCGGAATGAGGAGGCACTTCCGGGGTTGGCAGGTGGCTACCTAAAGGACCATATCCTAGCGCGCGAAGTGAAAGACCTGGTCGTGGAAGCTTGTCAATTCTCCAACGACCAACCCGGGCTTACAACCGCAATTCAACAAGGCGATGGTATTCATACGGCAAGTTCATCCATCGTCGTGCGGTCACGTTGTGCGAATGGGGGCGCCTCCTGTGGCAACGCGGCCTTGGTGCCGAGCCGATTCACGCAACTCAACAATGGGGTCTATATGGAGGCCCCCGCAGAAGAAGCGGCCGAAGGAAGCGTGCTGCTCGTTGAGTTCGAGAACAACCGAACGAATGTGTTCGCGCGAGACAATATCGACCTGTTCGTGGGTGGCTGCCAGTTCAGTAGCACATTGACCGACCCTGTTACCGGCATCCCCAATGCGACTGGTATCCGTAGTACCCTTTCGCGACTAGAAGTGCGGCCACGCTGCCCGGATGGTACGACCAACTGCGCTGACCCGTTGCGCGTACCCAATCGGTTCCAAGGCCTTGCGATCGGTATTCGGCTGGACAATGCAGGCACCGCCGTTTCCACGGCTACCGTCGTACGCGCCGAATTCGAGAACAACAGCACTGCCGTACGCGCGGATAAAATGACCTCTGTGGACATCCGCGCCTGCTCCTTCTCCAACACCCAACCCGGGATCACCACCTCCACCGCCCTGGGCCAAGGCATTACCAGCATCAACAGCACCCTCACCGTACGGCCCGGCTGCCCCAATGGCGCGGATGAATGCCCCGGACAGACCCTTGTGCGCAACACCTTCTCCAACCTCGACCACGGCATCGAACTCTTCGACACCGGGTTCGGGTCCTACGCCACCATCTTCCAGAACGACTTCACCAACAACATCGCAGGCATCTATGCCAATGGCATGACCGGCTTTGCCGTAACGGAGAACCTGTTCACGGTGGGGGATAATGCTGTGGTCATGGACAATCCTGTCGAAGTACTGTGGGAAGATATGCATAGAGCAGTTTTTAGTACTATATCCTATGGCTTCGTGATCCGCGACAACACCCTGATGCAAGCCAGCACCGGTGTTGCGCAACCTATGTCAGGCACCGAAGGCATTGTGGTCGGATATACGCGCGACTTCAATGACGTGGTGTACCGTAACCAAGCTACTGGTCTGGAACGCGCCTATATCGGCGAAGGGGTCTGTGCGGATGTGTTCCCGCCGAACAATGCCAAACTGATCGGACTGCAATTCCAGTGCAACACCAATACGGACAACAAGGTCAATATCTGGAGCCGCCTAATTGAGTCAGCCCCGGTTTTGGAACAACCGCAACACACCATCCGTGGCTATCAAGGCCATAGACAAAAGGCGGACAACCGTTTCGATCGTTGGGACCCCACCGACCCGACACTGATGGACTTTTGGGACTACAACGTAAGCACCACGTTCACGCCCATCATTTACTCGCACCGGGACCCGGTCTCACCAGCAAGCATCGGCTTTGTTCCCTGGAGTGTACCCAACGACCCATTGCGTTTTCAGGCGATACCCTTTGATGACGATTTCGGAGGCTGTGGTGTGCTGCTATCCCTTATTCCTTACGACCCAGGGGATAACGGGGCCGGTATGGCCGAGGACCAGGAGGAATATGGCACGCTGAAGTACCTCTATGACCAACTGATGGATGGTGGCAGCACCGATGAGGTGGTGCAAGAGATCGTGAGCAGTTGGCCCAGTGAGGCGTGGCAACTCCGGCAATACCTGCTGGATCTGAGCCCCTTCCTCAGCATGGAGAGTTTGAAACAAGCCGTCAACAAGCCCAACTTTCCCATGGCTATGAAGGCTGAAGTGTGCATCGCTAACCCCGATGCAACACAGAAGGAAGGCTTTATCAAATGGTTGGAGCTAGGCGCCAACGAGCCCATGCCTGCCTACTTGATCGCGATGATCGAAGCAAGCTGGGAGACGAAGACCTTCCGCACCGATATGGAGATGGAGTTGGCCGACCTGCATACGGCCATTTGCCAGCGGGCCACCGAGATGCTATTCATGGAGCATCAGAAACCGGCGCCATCGCCTGCACAAAAGCGCATGATCTGGCAGCAAGTGCGCACCACGGCCGCACGCTACGCCGAGGCGAATGTGCTGCTTGCACAGGGCGATCACACGGCGGCGCGCACGGTGATCCAGAACATGCCAGTGGACAAGGCCCTGAAAGCCCCTGAGGTGGTGGAGCAACAGCGCATGCTGAGTTACATTACCATTCTGGAAGCGGCTGCGAACGGCGGGCGTAGCGCTACCGAACTGACCATGGCCGAGGTGAACCAGCTCAAAGCACTTATCGTTGAGCAGTACGACCGCCCAGCGAACTGGATCAGCAATCTACTCTGCCTGTACTATGGCGAATGTCGAGCACCGCTGACAGGGGGAGAAGTAGGCGGACAGAAAAGCCTGCGGCCTACCGTTATGAACGAAGAAGAGGTCTCCAAAAATGTCATCGTTATCGCCCCGAACCCCGCGCAGTCTTGGGCGACAGTGACCTACACGTTGCAGGAAGTGCCGGTAGAAGGGTGGATCCGGGTGAAGGACCTATTTGGCAGGGTCGTTATCGCTGAGCGAATGGCCGGCGATCAGGGCCAAGTGGTCTTGGACACGCGTATGCTTTCTAAAGGGGTGTACTTGGTGGAGTGCACTACTGATTCAGTTCTGTTGCTTTCAGAACGTTTGATCGTTCAGTGATGGGTAAGCACTTCATACACATCGCTGTTCTTTCGGCAGCAGTTGGGTTTTCATCCAGCGCCAATGCTCAAGCACCGTTGACCTTGGACCCCGGTTTTCAATTCAACCTCAATGAGTGGTACATATCCAGCGCACTGCCGCTCGATGACGGTAAGGTCCTACTATCCGGCCAAATAAAATTTCCTGGGGAGTTTTGGTTCAGGGGCTCCGCTAGGCTGGATCAGGACGGTAGCATTGATCCTACGTTCCCTCAATTTCCCCAAAGCATTGGACAGGGAAAACTTACGAAATGGGCCGACAAGATCTATGTTTCTGTTGGTCAGTCCGTTCGACGATTGGATAGCGATGGGCTTATTGATAATGAGTTCATACAAATGAACTCGAGCCCGCTCTTCACTTCCCTGCAAGGCGGCGACTACCACGTGTACCCGGATGGTAGCATTGTGATGAGCGGCTTGCACAACCTGGACGATACAGCACGTGGCTTTGTGGGCCTTTACAACCTGATCTGGTTCACCAATACCGGGCATTTGGACACGACCAAGACCCATCGCACAGGTAATGGTGCCATCTACGAGATCGAGCAGCAGCCGGATGGCAAGTTCCTGTGTAGCGGTGCATGTACGATCTACGACGGACAGCCCGTGCGCAAGGTCTTTCGGGTTCAACCAGACGGGGCTTTGGATACCACCTTCGATTCAGGCATTACATGGGGTGAGGCTTTTGGCTTCCTGCCACTACCTGATGGCAGGAGTTATGCCGTCGGCATTATGCAACAAAATAGTTTACCGCTCGATACACTTCGCTGCATTCGGTTACTTGCTAACGGAGAGCTGGATACCTCATTCATCTACGATCACAATTGGTCCCTTGGCACAATTCCGAATTACGGTAACCTCGGGGTAACCCTTGGCACGATACAGCACATTGGGAATAAGCTTTTGGTGACGGGCTATTTCCAAGCTGTGAATGGACAACCGCGCCTAGGGCTTTGCATGCTTGATATCACCGGCGCACTAAGCACAGAATTCCATAACGCGGGGGTTGGGCCCTACTCTTACCAAGACTTCGTATACGGTGGAGTGGACGGAGCGGTCCTCACCCCCGACAACATGCTCTACGTCTACGGCGCCTACCACGGCTACACGGACGGCACCACCAACGATCCGGATCAGCGCTTCATCACCCGACTGTACGGGCCGGACCTGACCACGGCGGTGTCTGATGCCACCGTGCCAGTGCAGGCGACGGTGCGTGTTGCTCCTAACCCCACCACCGGCCACTTCACACTATCTCTCCCAGCCGACCTCGGCCCCGCGCAGGCCCGGCTGCTGGATGCCAGCGGGCGGGTGGTGGAGCACTATACGCTGCCCGGCGGAGCGGAGCAGCAACCCCTAAGCACCGCTGCGGAGCCGGGTACGTACCTGCTGCTGGTGGAAGCGCGGGATGGGCGGCGGTGGCAGGTAAGGGTGGTGGTGGAGTGAGGGGTTGTACTTGGCGCTGTTCGTGTATTACCTTGGCAATATGGTCCATCATGCTGTAGTTCCGCTGCTTGACCTTAGCCCCTTCCTCAGCATGGAGAGTTTGAAACAAGCGGTCAACAAGCCCAACTTCCCTATGGCCATGAAAGCTGAGGTGTGCATCGCCAACCCCGATGCGACACAGAAGGAAGGCTTTATCAAATGGTTGGAGCTGGAGGCCAACGAGCCAATGCCCGCCTATTTGATCGCGATGATCGAAGCAAGCTGGGAGACGAAGACCTTCCGCACGGATATGGAGTTGGAGTTGGCTGACCTGCATACGGCCATTTGCCAGCGGGCCACCGAGATGCTTTACGTGGAGCATCAGAAACCCGTGCCATCGGCTGCCCAGTTGCGGTGGATCTGGCAGCAGGTGCGCACCACCGCGGCCCGCTATGCCGAAGCCAACGTGCTGCTCGCACAGGGCAACTTCGCGGCAGCGCGAACTGTCATCCAGGACATGCCGGTGGACAAGGCCTTGAAAGCCCCCGAGGTGGTTGAGCAACAGCGTATGCTTGGCTACATTACCCTGTTGGAAACAGCCGCAGGTGCAGGCCGCAGTGCTGCTGAACTGAACATAAGTGAAGTGAACCAGCTGAAGGCCTTGATCGCCGACCAATACGATCGACCTTCGAACTGGATCAGTAACCTGTTGTGCCTGTACTACGACGAATGTCGAGCACCACGGACGGGTGGCAACACTGGCGGTGAAAAAAATCTACAGGGCTCACGGCCTAGCCAGGCGGTAATGGGTCAGAATGTGATCCAGATCGCACCCAACCCCACTCAAACTTGGTCCACCATGTCCTACACGTTGATCGAAGAGCCGATCAATGGAAAGATCTTGGTGAAGGATCTATTTGGAAGAGTGGTGATCTCCAAGCAGATGAATGGAACACACGGTCAGGTGGTTCTTGATACGCGTCAGCTCTCAAAAGGGGTATATGTGGTGGAGTGCATCTCTAATGAAGAAACGCTTCGGTCGGATCGATTGGTTGTGCAATGAGATTCATTATCAACATATCGATCACGCCAGTTGCAATAGCATGGATGTTAGGTATAACGTTGCATGCTCAAACACCATTGACGCTAGACCCCTCTTTTCGAACAGCTCTTTCATCTTGGTATGTTTCCGGCTTGTTGCCCTTGGAAAATGGCAGGGTCGTTGCATCAGGACAAATGCGCTATCAGGGTGAGATCCTGTTCCGTGCATTAATGCGGTTCCATGCTGATGGCTCGCTGGATGACTCCTTTTATCAAAGTGGTTTAGGAGGAGGAAGAATAGCTCCATGGCGTGGCGACACGTTCTATGTTGCAACCTCACAGACGGTCCGTAGGATACTTCCAACCGGCTATCGGGATCAGTCATTCATAGAAATGAATACCAGCCCCCTGTTCAGCTCCCTTCAAGGCGGCGACTACCATGTGTACCCTGATGGTAGCATTGTGATGAGCGGCTTGCATAACCTGGACGATACAGCACGTGGCTTTGTGGGCCTTTACAACCTGATCTGGTTCACCAATACCGGGCATTTGGATACGACTAAGACCCATCGGAAGGGTAATGGGGCCATCTACGAGATCGAGCAGCAGCCCGATGGAAAGTTCCTCTGTAGCGGTACATGTACGATCTACGACGGACAGCCGGTGCGCAAGGTCTTCCGGGTGCATCCGGATGGGGCGTTGGATACCACCTTTGATTCAGGCATTACATGGGGTGAGGCTTTTGGCTTCCTGCCACTGCCTGATGGAAGGAGTTATGCTGTCGGCATCATGCAACAAAATAGTTTGCCGCTCGATACACTGCGCTGCATTCGGTTACTTGCTAACGGAGAACTGGATACCTCGTTCATCTACGATCATAATTGGTCGCTAGGTACAATTCCGGATTACGGTGACCTCGGAGTAACACTTGGCACGATACAGCACATTGGGAATAAGCTCTTGGTGACGGGCTATTTCCAAGCTGTGAATGGACAACCGCGCCTAGGGCTTTGCATGCTTGATAGCACCGGCGCACTAAGCACGGAATTCCATAACGCGGGGGTTGGGCCCTACACTTACCAAGACTTCGTATACGGTGGAGTGGACGGAGCGGTCCTCACCCCAGACAACATGCTCTACGTCTACGGCGCTTACCACGGCTACAGCGATGGAATCACCAACGATCCGGATCAGCGCTTCATCACCCGGTTGTACGGGCCGGACCTGACCACGGCGGTGTCAGATGCCACTGCGCCAGTGCAGGCAACGGTGCGTGTTGCACCCAACCCTAACAGCGGCCAATTCACTCTATCCTTGCCTGCCGACCTGGGCCCCGCACAGGCCCGTCTGCTGGATGCCAGCGGGCGGGTGGTGCAGCACTACACGCTGGTCGGAGGAGCGGAGCAGCAGCAGCTGAGCACCGCTGCGGAGGCGGGTACGTACCTGCTGCTGGTGGAAGCGCGGGATGGGCAGCGGTGGCAGGTAAGGGTGGTGGTGGAGTGAGGGGTTGTCCTCAGCGCCATGCTCACTTACCCCATCCCCCAAAGCCGGACCACCTCCATCCGCTCCGCGCTGGCCAAGCTCAGCAGGTGTCCATCACCCACGCTCCAGGTGTGGAGGTGGTAAGCGGGGGAGGCCAGGGCGATGAAGGCCTCGTGCCCGATGTGCAAGGTGTTCACAGCATGGTTCACCTGCAGGAGCTTCAGGTCGTCCATGATGCCCACGCCGCTGGCCTTCAGCACGGCCTCCTTGCGGGTCCAGAGCTCGAGGAAACGGCGCTTGCCATCGGTGGCTTGCGCGATGTCGTTCTGCTCGTCCGCGGTGAAATAGTGCTGGCCCACGGCCACATGGTCCACGGTGCGCGCGGTGGTCTCCAGGTCGATGCCCAGGGGCCGGGTGCCCACGGCGATGGCGATGGCATCCTTGGTATCGCTGAGGTTGAAGTGAAGGGGATGGCCTTGCAGGAAAGGCTTGCCGTGCGCACCCCGACCGAATCGCAGTTGGGCGGGGTCGGTATCGAGGTAGCGGCCAAGGAGGTGGCGGAGCAGACCGTGGGCGAGCAGGAAACGTTCCTGGTCCACCTCGAAGCGGAAGCGCGCGTGGCGTTCCTGTTCCACCGGGTCCAACAGCTGCATGAAGTCCGTGGCCCGATCGCGCAGTTCGGCGATGGTGGCGAAGTGTACGTGGTCCTCACCCGCCCGCACCGGTGCACCGGTCCATGGCTGAAGCTCGGCCGCCAGCGGTCCTTCGCAATGGATGGTGAGCGCCTGTCGCGGACGGTCCATGGTCACACGGCCTCCACGGCACTGCGTTGCAGGGCCTTGTCCATGCAGGTGGCCAGCACCTTCACCAGCTCCTTCACATGCGGTTCCTTGATCATGCTGTAGTGGTCGCCGGGCAACACATGGACCTCCAAGGGGCCTTGTGCGAGCTCCTGCCAACCCATGTCCTGCGCCCCCCACGAATCCTTTGCCTTGAACACGGTGATGGGCCCGTCCATGGGCTTTGGACGATAAGCCATCACGGCGCGGTCATAGGTATCGATGATGTGGAAGTGGCGGAGGCGCGGCGAGAGCACCTTGCCGCGAGCGAGGTCGCGCGCGATGAGGGTGCGATAGAGAGCGGTCTTGATGGGGTCGTAGAACTTGCGGTCACTGGCCACAGCGGCGGCATGGGCGCGGGGCGCGTAGGTGTCGAACACCACCAGCAAGGGCACGTCCTCGCCAGCGGCACGCAGCTGCTGGGCCATCTCGTAGGCCACGATCCCGCCGAAGCTGTACCCGCATAGCAGATAGGGACCTTGGGGGCGCGCTTGCTTCAATTCATGGATGAAGTGCGTGGCAATGGCCTCCACCGTGGTGTGTTTGATGGCGGTGCCGTCCTCGCCCTGGTGGAAGAAGGCGTAGAACGGGTGGGCCGTGCCGAGGTAGCGGGGGATGAAGTGGTTGGCCTCGTCGCCATGCACGCAGAACAGCGCGGGCCTATCGCCCATGGGCTGGATGGCCGCGAGGTTGTCCCACTTGGCACCGGCGCCGTCCACCTTCAGCACGCGGGCGAACTCCGAGATCGTGGGCGCCTCGAAAAGCGAGCTGAGCGACAGGCTGCGGCCGAAGTGGTGTTCCACCTGCCCGAGCACCTGGATGCCGATGAGCGAGTGACCGCCGAGGTCGAAGAAGTTGTCGTGGATGCCGATCCCTTCCACCTTGAGCGCGTTGCTCCAGATGGCCGCAAGTTCGCGTTCGGTGTTGTCGCGCGGGGCCACGTGTTCCGCACGCATCAGCTGCTGGCGGAATTCAGGAGCAGGTAGTGCACGGCGGTCCACCTTCCCGTTGGGCGTCAGGGGTAGCTCGGGCAGCACCACGAAGCCGGTGGGCAGCATGTGTTCGGGGAGGCGATCGCGCAAGTGCAGGCGCACACAGGCGATGAGCGCGGTCTGGTCCTCGGGTGCCGGCGCCGAATCGGCCACCAGGTAGGCCACGAGTTGTTTCTCACCGGGTCCATCGTTGCGCACCACCACCACGCGGTCCTTCACCCCCGCCACTTCGGCGATAGCGTTCTCGATCTCGCCGAGTTCCACACGGAATCCCCGCACCTTCACTTGTCCATCGGCACGACCGATGAACTCGATGCTACCATCCGGCAGCCAGCGCACCAGGTCGCCCGTGCGGTAGAGCTTCGCGTCGGGTGCACTGCTGAAGGGGTTGTCGATGAAGCGTTCGGCGGTGAGTTCTTCGCGCTTCCAATAGCCAAGGGCCACCCCATCGCCGCCGGTGTACAGCTCGCCCTTGCGG
>Ga0116157_10005382_pt1 | contig 11778 bp, 8 predicted proteins | sample AD_UKC048_MetaG_FD_89882 | JGI IMG/M metagenome (GOLD analysis project Ga0116157, IMG submission 89882) | Active sludge microbial communities of municipal wastewater-treating anaerobic digesters from USA - AD_UKC048_MetaG | ecosystem: Engineered > Bioreactor > Anaerobic > Digestate | place: USA... | reverse complement strand
TGCTGGACCAACTGCTGGCCGGGGCCGGGCCGGAGGGCGTCACCTACCGCAGCGCCGTCGCGTTGTTGGGTGTTACCGACGCGGCCCTGCTGGACGAGGTGGTCGACGCCCTGGCCGCCGGGGACGGCGGGTCCGTGTTCGCCGCGGTCGACCGGGTCATCGAGGCCGGCCACGACCCGCGGCGTTTCGCCACCGACCTGTTGCAGCGGCTGCGGGACCTGGTGATCCTGTCCGCCGTGCCCGACGCCGGGGCCAAGGGTCTGATCGACGCGCCGAGCGATCAGTTGGAGTCGATGAGCGCGCAGGCCGACCGGCTCGGCGCGGCCACCGCGACCCGGATGGCCGAGGTGCTGCACACCGGCCTGGTCGACATGCGCGGCACCACCTCGCCCCGGCTGGTCCTGGAATTGTTGTGCGCGCGGATGCTGCTACCGGCCACCGCGGACGGCGACGGCGCGTTGCTGCAGCGGCTGGAACGCATGGAACGCCGGATGGAGATCGCCGCCGACGAGCCGGAACCCACGGCCCGGCCGGTCCGGCAACCCACTGCGGTGGAGATCCCCCTGGCCGAGCCCGCCGGTCCCGAACCGGCCGCCGAGCCCGAACAACGCACCGGAACCGCCGAGCGGGCGGCCGAACGCACGGCGGCCGGTCGCCCGGCTCAGGGTCCGAATGCGCAACAGCGTCCGGCGGCCTCCCGGCCGGCGGCGCCGGCCCGCCCGCAGCGCCCGGAGGCCACCCCGGCCGGTCCCGACCTTGGGCTGCCGGCGCCGCCGACCCTGCGATCGACCGCCCGCGCCGCCCGGCCGGACGCGTCGCGCCCCGAGCAACCCCGCCCCGATCAGGCCCGCCCGGACCAGGCGCGGACGACGCCGCCGGACTCCCGGCGGACCCCACCCGACCAGGCGCGACCGGCCGCTCGGGCCCCCGAGCCGGACCGGAACCGGCCGGCGGCCGGCAGCCCGGCCGGCGGTCAGCCGCCCGGTTCCGACCGAGTCGCTCGACCCGCGCCCGCCGCGGCATCCTCCGCCCCGACCCGGAGCGCCGAGAGCGCGCCGGCCGCGCACGAGTCGAGCCCGACTCCGGCGTCCGAGATCGAGGTGGTCGACGTCCGGCGCAACTGGCCGGAGGTGCTGGCCAAGGTGCAGCAGCGGCGACGGACCACCCAGATCCTGCTGGAATCGGCCACCGTCGTCGCCCTGGAGAACGGGGTGCTGCGGCTGACCATGCCGTCCGCGGCGCTGGCCCGGCGGGTCCTGGAACCGGCCAACGCCGATCTGCTGCGGGCGGGGCTCAAGCAGGTGCTCGGGGTGGATTGGCGGATCCAGTGCGACGCCGACGGTCCGGCCGCCCGCCCGGCCGCCGCCGAGCGCCGTCCCGCGGCCGCGGCCGACCCCTGGGACGGGGCGCCCCTGCCCGAACCGCCGGCCGACGGGCCGGACGAGGAGATCCCGGACGACTACGGCGATCCGGCCCCGCCCACGTCCGGGTCGCAGGCCCCGCGTGATCCCGAGGCGATGGCCCTGGAACTGCTGACCACGCAGCTCGGCGCGCGTCCGCTGGAGCCCTAAGCCCGGGGCTCGGCGCGGCGGTGCGAAAAAATCGGCGCCGCGATCGTGTACGTCAACGCCTCCCGGGTGACTCCTGTGTCGGATGCCGTCCCGTTGTCACGCCCAGGGAGTCCGATGATGAACGCCCACCCCGCCCGCCCGATTCAGCAGGTGGTGATCGTCGGCGCCTCATTGGCCGGCCTGTTCGCGGCCGCCGCCTGCGCCGCCGCCGGTCACCAGGTCACCCTGCTCGACCGGGACGAACTCGGCGACGACGCCCTGGCCCACCCGGGTGTGCCGCAGGGCCGGCAGCCGCACGTCTTCCTGCTCCGCGGGTTGCAGATCGCCGAGGAGCTGCTGCCCGGGCTGGGAGCCGAGCTGCGCGCCGACGGTGCGGTGGAGTTCGACAGCAGCCGGCTGGCCTGGTTGACCGAGGAGGGCTGGTCCACGGTCTGCTCCTCGGAGCTGATCGGGCTGTCCCTGTCCCGCCCGATGTTCGAGCGGGCGGTGCGCCGCCGGGTGCTGGCCCTGCCCGGCGTGCAGCTGATGGCGGGGCGATCGGTGACGGGCCTGCGCCGGACCGGAGCCACCGAACGGCCCTGGCGGGTGCGGACCGCCGAGGACGAACTGGCCGCCGACATCGTCATCGATGCCTCCGGCCGCGGGTCCCGGCTGCCCGCCTGGCTCTCGGCACTGGGGATCGGCCCGATCCGCACCCAGGAGGTGGACAGCCGCATCGGCTACGCGGTCCGCGAGTACACCGACGTCCCCGACCTGGACGGGCTGGCCGGCATCGTCATCGGATCGACCCCGGCCACCGGGCGCGGCGGCCTGGCCCTGCCGGTCGAGGGCGGGAACTGGCAGGTGCTGGCCTCGGGCACCGGCCCGCGGCGACCTCCGCGGGACGTCGCCGGCTTCGAGGCCTCCCTACGGGCCCTGCGCGACCCGGCCCTGGCCGACCTGGCCGCCCGCTCCACCCCGGTCGGCGACGTGCTCATCCACCGCCGCAACGGCAACCGCCGGCACCGCTTCGAGCAGTGCCGGAACTGGCCGGCCGGGCTGCTCGTCGTCGGCGATTCGCTGGTCAGCTTCAACCCGATCTTCGGGCAGGGCATCACGGTGGCCGCCCTCGACGCCCGGCTGCTGCGCTCCGGGGTCAGCCGCCCGCTCGATGCGCGGGCGACCCGCCGGCTGATGCGCCGGTTGGCCCGCACCGCCGCCCTGCCCTGGGCCATCGCGGTGGGTCAGGACCTGCGGCAACCGACCACCACCGGTGAGCAGAGCGGGCCGCAGAAGCTGACCAGCGCCTGGGTGCGCGAGCTGGGGCGGCAGGCCGCCCACGGCAGCGCCCGGGCTCAGCTGACGGCGAGCCGGATGTTCCACATGGTCGGCCGACCGGCCGCGCTGCTGCATCCGGCGCTGCTCGTCGCCGCGATCCGGGGCCGGCTCGGCCACGGCGGGTCACCGACGGCGCGGCCGACCGAGCTGGACCTGCTGGCCATGGTCGAGGACGAACCGGCCGGGCGGACAACCGCCGCCGACGTCACCGGTGTGGCCGGCCGGGATCGCCGGCCGGGCGGGCTGGCCGATTCCCGCCGATGAGCCCGTGCTCGTAGGCGTAGATCACCGCGGCGACGCGATTGCGCAGGTCCAGCTTGTGCAGCACGGCGCCGACGTGACTTTTCACGGTCACCTCGGACACCACCAGATCGGTGGCGATCTCGGCGTTCGACCGGCCGCGGGCCAGTAACAGCAGCACCTCGTGCTCCCGGCCGGTCAGCGACCCGCCGGGTCCGACCACCGCCCGATCGGGGCCGGGCCGGTCGCCGGCGAGCGGGTCCGGCAGCTGCGGGGCGTAGGCGTCCAGCAGCAGCCGGGTGATCCGCGGGGCGACCAGCGCATGGCCCTGGGCGATGACGCGGATGGCGTGCACCAGTTCGGCGACCGGGGCGTCCTTGAGCAGGAACCCGCTGGCCCCGCCGCGCAGCGCGGCAAAGGCGTATTCGTCGAGATCGAAGGTGGTCAGCACCAGGATCCGGGCCTGCGGGTCGGCCGCCATGATCCGGCGGGTGGCCTCCAGCCCGTCCATGCCCGGCATTCGGATGTCCAGCAGGACGACGTCGGGGCGCAGAGTCAGGGCCTGCTCGGTGGCCGACCGGCCGTCGGCCGCCTCGCCGATCACCTCGATGTCGCCGGTGTCCTCCAGGATCATCCGGAAGCCGAGCCGGATCAGCGGTTGGTCGTCGGCCAGCAGCACGGTGATGCTCATGCCCGCCCCGCATCGGCCGGGGCATGCGGGAGGCGCGCCCGGACGGTCCAGCCGCCCGTCGGGTCGGGCCCGGCGACGAGGGTGCCGTGACCCATCGCGGCGCGTTCGCGCATCCCGACCAGCCCGTGCCCGACCAGCCCGTTCCCGGCCGGCCCGGACCGGCGGCCGGCCGCCCGGCCGTCGTCGCGAACGGTCAGCAGGGTTGCCGTGGGGGAGATCTCGACCGTCAGGGTGGCCCGGGTCGGGCGGACGGCGTGCTTGACCGCATTGGTCAGCGCCTCCTGGGCGATGCGATAGGCGGCCAGCCCGCTCGCCGCGGGCACCGCCTCCGGGTCGCCGGTGACGGTCAGCGACGCGGTCAATCCGGCGTCCCGGATGCGTTCGACGAGCTCGGGCAGATCCCGCACCGACGGCGGCGGCGTGGTGGGCGCGAGCGGGTCCGTGCGCAGCACGCCGACCAGCTGCCGCGCCTCGTCGAGCGTCGCCCGCCCGGTCCCGGCCAGCTGCCGCAGCACGCCGCGCGCCCGGTCTGGGTCGGTCTGCACCTTGCCGGCCGCGGCGTCGGCCAGAGTGATCATGATGGCGAGGCTGTGGGCGATGATGTCGTGCATCTCCCGGGCGATCCGGTTGCGTTCCTCGGCCGCGGCCAGCCGGGCCTGCTGATCACGCTCGCGGCGCAGGTGCTCGGCCTGCGCCCGCAGTGCCTCGATGGTGCGGCGACGATCCCGCACGTACGCACCGGTCATCACCGCGGCGAGAACGAAAACTGTGAGCACAAAAGCCATTTCGGCTGCACTGAGCCCGTGCGGCCAGCGCCCGGCGGCCAGCAGCGCCCCGATCTCGACGACCCCGCCGGCCAGCACCGCGGTCCGCAGCGCAAAGCGCGTCGCCACGGTGTACAGGGCGATCAGCACGCCGACGTCGGCGGCCAGCGGCAGGCCGAGTACCCACTGCAACCCGGCCACCACGACGATCACCGCGAACACGGTCAGCGGCGCCGTGCGCCGGAAGATCAACGGCAGCAGCAGGCCCGCGCTGAACAGCACGTACAGCGGCCACTGCGGATCGCCCGTGCGCACATGGAAGGCCAACTGCGGGCCGACGGCCACGGCCAGGACGGCGACCAGGAGGGCGTCCACGGCGACGGGTTGCCGCCGGGCCCACCCCGCGACCGACCGCACCACCCGCGGGCGCTGCGGATCAGCGGACACTGTCGAGGAAACCGGCCAGGGCGGGGGCAGGGTCCGCGGCGGTGGACATGTTGGCCAGGGTAATCAGCGCCAGGAACAGCATCAGCCCGGCCAGCAGGACGGCGACGGCGGCGAGCACCCGGCGCGGCCGCCGCTGCGCGCGGGGCACCCGGGCCCGGCGCCTCCACCAGCTGACCAGCCCACCGAACAGCAGCACCGTGCTCAGGGCGGAGCAGATGGCGAGCACCAGGTGGTAGCGGCGGAAGTCCTCGACCAGCGTGGTCAACGGCGGCGTGCGAGTGCCGGCCAGCAGCTGCTGGTGCAGGCCGGCGGCCGCCGATGCCAGGTCGGTGTCCGGCCCGTCGGTGGGCAGCAGGCTCACCGCGGACGACAGTGGCGCCCAGGCGCCCTGAACGTTGGCGATCAGCACCAGCAGGGCGACCACGGCCAGGAGCAGGCAGCCGAATCCCGCCGTGCCCCAGGTGCGGAGATGGGCCGGCTGGTCGGCCCGGACGCACGCCCCCAGCAGGCGGGCCGCCATCCCACCCGCGGCGACCAGCAGCAGGGCCGCGAGCACGGCCTTGACCGCGTGGAAGCCCGACCAGAACGTGACCAGGGCTGCCAACTCGTCGTCCGGGACCGGGTCGTTCGACGTCCACCACCGGGTCATCGCCGCCGGCAGGTCGCCCCCCAGGTGCTCGATGGTGGTGCCCCGGCTGCCCGGCCAGCCGGCCGCCAGCAACGGCGGCAGGAACCACAGGGCGGCGAGCAGCCCGACCAGCGTCGCGACGATCGTCAACCCGGCCGGACGGGCCGGTGACGACGAGGGTGGGCGGGGCGACAGTACGGACACGACGGCACGACCTCCGAGGACGCGGACCCGCACCGGCCGGTGGCGGGGCCGCCAGCCTAGGAACGCGGGCGGAACCGGCGCCTCCGTCGGTGGAGGGAAATCGGCCGCCGATCGCCTCCTCCGTTCGGCGGAGATCCGTGCGCCCGAGGCCGGGTCAGCCCGGCAACCGGGTCGGGGTCAACGGCGGGAATGGGGGCGGCGGCCCGGTGGGCAGCCGGGTGGCCGGGGCCGGGACGAACGGGGTGGCCGGCGGTCCGGAGGGCAGCCGGGTCGGGGTCAGCGCTCCGCCCGGTCGAGGCGCCGCCGGGGCGGTCCGCGGTGCGGCCGGAGGCGGGGCGGCTGACCGGGGTGGCCCGGCCGGCGGGGCGGCTGACCGGGGTGGCGCCGGTGCTGCGGAGGGCGGCGCTGTGGGCGGCGCCGCGGGCCGGGCGGCCGGTGGTGCGGGGACGGGCCCAGCGTCGGCGTCGGTGCCGGCTTCGGAGTCGCTGTCGGTGTCCACGCTGATCCCGAAGTCACGGGCCAGGCCGCCGAGGCCGCTGTCGTAGCCCTGGCCCACCGCCCGGAACTTCCACGCCCCGGCCCGCCGGTAGAGCTCGCCGAACACGTAGGCCGTCTCCACCGAGGCGTCGGTGATGGCGAAGTCGGCGATCGGTGTGCCCGCGGGGTCGGTGACCGACAGCGACAGGCCCGGCACCTGGCCGAAGGTCCCGCCGTCGGCCGAGGCGGCGATCACCACCCGGTCCACGGCCGGCTCCAACCGGCTCAGGTCCACCGACAGCGAGTCGGTGGTCGCCGCCCCGCCGGTGCGTTTGCCCTCGTGGCGCACCGCGCCCGAGGGGTGCCCAGGCTGGTTGTAGAACACGAAGTCCCGGTCGTCACGGACCTTGCCGTGCTCACCGACCAGCAGGGCCGAGGCGTCGACGTCCGGCACCCCCGGTCCGGCCGACCATCGCAGCAGGCAGCGGACGGCGGGCACGGGTACCGGCAGGTTGGATCCCTTGACCATCGATGGCATGAGCACCATCGTGCCCAATGCCGGCCCATTCGGGCGGTCGGCCGGCCATCGGATCAGCCGCGGGCGGCGAGGTGGTCGCCGAGCTGGTCGACCGCCAGCAGGGTGTCGCCGAGCAGGTCGGGCCGCTGCGCGACCGGCCAGGAGGACAGTTTGACGGCCACGTAGTCGCGGGACGGGTCCACGTAGATCATCTGCCCGTAGATGCCCATGCACATCAGGACCGATCGTTCTGCCGGGTAGGGCAGCCAGAACTGGTTGCGGTACATCCCGCCGGGCATCCGGGTGTCGGTCGCGGTGGAGGCGAACGCCGCCCGCGAGTCGGTCCCGCCGCGGTAGGTGTCGGCGAGGAACGCCTCGGGCACCACCTGCCGGTCGCCGACCCGGCCGCCGTCCAGCAGCAGCTGCCCAAACCGGCCGAGATCGCGCAGGGTGGCGGCGATCCCGCCGTCATGGATGACGGTGCCGGCCCGGTCGACGGCGGCATCGGCGTCCTGTTCGGCGCCCATCGGCTGCCAGATCAGCTCGCTGATCAGCTGGTTCATCGGCTGCCCACTGGCCCGCTCGCAGACCCAACCCAGGGCGTCGGTCTCGCAGGACCGGTAGTTGAACGGCCCGCCGTGCGCGCCGGCCGGGACCAGCAGCGTCAGGTAGTCGTAGATCGAGGTGGGCAGGTCCGGGAAGATCCGCGGGGTCCAGTCGACGACCTGACCCATCACGGTGATCTCGGCGTCGGGCTCCTCGTAGTGCTCGGAGTACTTGATGCCCGAGCGCATGTCCAGCAGGTGCCGCACGGTCGCGCCGTCGTAGCCGCGGCCGGCGAACTCGGGGATGTAGGTGGTGATGACGCTGGTCTCGTCGATGACCCCCTGGCCGATCAGGATCCCGGCCACCGTGCCGACCAGCGACTTGCTCACCGACAGCAGCGCGTGCGTGTCGGTGGGGGTCAGGCCGGCCGGGTAGTGCTCGAGCACGACCTGGCCCCGGTGCAGCACCAGCAGGCCGTCGGTGAAGCCCTCGTCCAGCACATCCTGCAGGGGGCTGACCCGACCGTCGGCGCGGGTGATCGGCAGCGACAGCTCGACCGGGTCGCCGGAGACCAACGGTCGCGCCGGGCCGGCCGGCGCCGCGATCCGCGCGGTCCGCACGACCTCCCGAAGGTGGCTGAACGACCACCGGTTGGACGGCCCCAGCTGCCAGCTGTCCGGCGCCCACCGCAGGGCAACAGGGGTGGGGAAACTGATTGTCACGATGGTCGACCTCTCGGATTCGCCTACGTCCGGGCGATGAACGGTCGACCGGCCCGCGTCGGGCTCACCGGATCAGTGCCCGGCGGGGGCCGTCGTGAAACGCGGTCAGTGTCCGCGAACCACCCAATCGTCCAGATCCGGGGCCTCGGCGCCGATCGTCGTGTCGTCCCCGTGGCCGGTGTGCACCACGGTGTCCGCCGGCAGCGAGAGCAGCCGGTGCTTGATCGAATCGATGATCGTCGGGAAGTCCGAGAACGACCGCCCGGTCGCGCCCGGACCACCCTTGAACAGGGTGTCCCCGGTGAACACCGCGCCCAGCGCCGGCGCGTACAGGCAGACCGACCCGGGGGAATGCCCCGGGGTGTGCAGCACCTGCAGCTCAATCCCGGCCACCGAGATGACCTTGCCGTCGGACAGGTCGACGTCGGGGTAGGAGCCCTGGTGCGTCATGCCCCACAGCGGGGCGTCGGCCGGATGCAGCAACACCGGAGCGCCGGTCCACTCGGCCAGCGTGGGCGCCTGCCCGACGTGGTCGTTGTGCCCGTGGGTGCACACGATGGCCACCACCCGCCGGCCGCGCAACGCCTGCAGGATCGCGTCGGCGTCGTGCGCGGGGTCGATGACGATCAGTTCGGAGTCGTCACCGACCAGCCAGACGTTGTTGTCGACGTCCCAGGTGCCACCGTCCAGGCTGAACGTGCCCGAGGTGACGATCTTTTCGACCCCCGTCACACGACCACCCCGAGATCCGGGTAGAGCGGGTGCGCGGTGGCCAGGGCGCTCACCCGGGCCCGCAGGGCGGTCTGCACGGCCGGGTCCAGCTCGCCGACCGGCGCGGTCAGCGCCTGCGCGATGATGTCCGCGACCTCGACGAAGTCGCCGGCCCCGAAGCCGCGGGTGGCCAGCGCCGGGGTGCCGATGCGCAGGCCGGAGGTCACCATCGGCGGGCGCGGGTCGAACGGCACCGCGTTGCGGTTGACGGTGATGCCGATCGAGTGCAGCCGGTCCTCGGCGGCCTGACCGTCCAGGTCGGAGTCGCGCAGGTCGACCAGCACCAGGTGCACGTCGGTGCCACCGGTGAGCACCTTGACGCCGGCCTGCGCCACGTCGGACTGGATGAGCCGCTCGGCCAGCAGCCGCGCGCCCAGCAGGGTGCGCTCGGCCCGCTCGGTGAACGAGGGATCGGCGGCCATCTTGAAGGCCACCGCCTTGGCCGCGATGACGTGCTCGAGCGGCCCGCCCTGCTGGCCCGGGAACACCGCGGAGTTGATCTTCTTGGCGATCGCCGGGTCGTTGGACAGGATGACGCCGCCGCGCGGACCGCCCAGCGTCTTGTGCGTGGTGGTCGTCGTCACATGCGCGTAGGGCACCGGGTTCGGGTGCAGCCCCGTCGCGACCAGGCCGGCGAAGTGGGCCATGTCGACCATCAGCAGCGCGCCGACCTCGTCGGCGATCTCCCGGAACCGGACGAAATCCAGGTGCCGGGGGTAGGCCGACCAGCCGGCGATGATCATCTTCGGCTGGTGCTGACGGGCCAGGTTGCCGACCTCGTCCATGTCGATGCGGTAGTCCTCCTTGGACACCTCATAGGCCGCGACGTTGTAGAGCAGGCCGGAGAAGTTGATCCGCATGCCGTGCGTCAGGTGCCCGCCGTGGGCCAGGGACAGGCCCAGGATGGTGTCGCCGGGCTTGATCAGCGCGGCCATCGCGGCGGCGTTGGCGCTGGCCCCCGAGTGCGGCTGCACGTTCGCGTAACCGGCGCCGAACAGGGCCTTCACCCGCTCGATGGCCAGCGACTCGATGACGTCGACGTTCTCGCAGCCGCCGTAGTAGCGACGGCCCGGGTAGCCCTCGGCGTACTTGTTGGTCAGCACGCTGCCCTGGGCCTGCATGGCGGCGATCGGCGCGAAGTTCTCCGACGCGATCATCTCCAGGGTCTGCTGCTGGCGCTGGACCTCCTTGGCCACGTAGGCGGCCACCTCGGGGTCGGCGATCTCCAGCGGGGCGTTGAGTCCGGGCCACGGGGTGGGCGCCGGTGCGGAGTCGCCGGCCGGCGCGGCTGCGGTCGGTTCCAGATGGGTCGTCATGCGGGTCTCCCTCAAATCGCGCCCTGATGGGTCGGGCGCCCAAGCCGGCGGTGCGGGCCGCCGCTTCCGGTTCCACCGTATCGGCACCAGGCGCGTTCGCCCGAATGCGGAAGAGCCCGGTCCCGGGTCGGTGCGCACCCGTCGACGGTTCGGTCGGAGCCGATCCGGCAGCCGGGCGCCGGAAACCGCGCCGAAACGGCTCGCGTCCACGGTGCCGGGAAAAGGAGGATCTCCGGTTCGGTGGCGGGTCGATTGGGTAACGATGCGGCCATCGGGCTGGTGCCGCGGTGAACTCCGGTTTACGGTGCGCCAGTCGTGATGCGCGCCACAGGCCGCCTTGGAGCACCGATCGGGCCCTGCGCATCCCGACTCGCCGATCGCCGACGGACATCTTTGGAGGAAAGCGACCGTGAAACGTCATCTGTGGTTGGGGGCCGGTCTGGCCGGCGTCCTGGTGCTCGGGCTCACCGCCTGCGCCAGTTCGAGCCGGGACGCGGGCACCACCACCGCGGCCAGCGGAAGTGCGCAGGCCTCCGGGTCGGCCGGCGAGGGCTCGGGCGGGCAGCCGGCCAACCCCGACGGGCAGTTCGTCTTCGGCGCGGCCGGGGCTCCCAGCATGTTCGACCCGCTCTACGCCACCGACGGGGAGACCTTCCGGGTGGCCCGGCAGATCAACGAGGGCCTGATCCGGTTCAAGCCGGGCACCGCCGACCCGGAGCCGGCCCTGGCCACCGACTGGGAGCAGAGCACCGACGGCAAGACCTGGACGTTCACCATCCGCGACGGCGTGACGTTCCACGACGGCACGCCGGTGGACGCCGCGGCGGTGTGCTTCAACCTGGACCGCATGTACAACCAGACCGGGGGTGGGGCGACCCAGGCCCAGTACTGGTCGGACATCATGGGCGGGTTCAAGGGGCAGGTCGACAAGGACGGGGCCGCGGTTCCGTCCGTCTACTCCAGCTGCACGGCCGAGGGCAACAAAGCCGTCATCGCGCTGACCACGTCCACCTCGAAGTTCCCGGGGGTGCTCGGCCTGCCGTCGTACTCGATCCAGTCGCCCACCGCGCTCAAGCAGTACGACGCGGACAACGTGGTGGCCCAGGGTGATTCGTTCGTCTACCCGGCCTACGCGACCGAGCACCCGACCGGTGCCGGCCCGTACAAGTTTCAGTCGTACGACAAGGCCAACAACACCGTGACTCTCGTCCGCAACGACGACTACTACGGCGAGAAGGCCAAGACCAAGACGCTGATCTTCAAGATCATCCCGGACGAGACGGCCCGTAAGCAGGAACTGCAGGCCGGCACGATCGACGGGTACGACTTCCCGAGCCCGGCCGACTGGGACGGGCTCAAGGCCGCCGGCTTCAACGTCGAGGTCCGGCCCGCGTTCAACATCCTGTATCTGGGCATGACGCAGGGCACCAACCCGGCCCTGGCCGATCTGAAGGTGCGCCAGGCCATCGCCTACGCGCTCAACCGCGACCAGTTCGTGCAGTCGCAGCTGCCCGACGGCGCACAGGTCGCGGACATCTTCTACCCGGACACCGTCGACGGCTGGACC
>Ga0116157_10005379_pt1 | contig 11782 bp, 9 predicted proteins | sample AD_UKC048_MetaG_FD_89882 | JGI IMG/M metagenome (GOLD analysis project Ga0116157, IMG submission 89882) | Active sludge microbial communities of municipal wastewater-treating anaerobic digesters from USA - AD_UKC048_MetaG | ecosystem: Engineered > Bioreactor > Anaerobic > Digestate | place: USA... | reverse complement strand
TTTGACAAAACTAAAAAGGGTATACAAAACCTTTTAGATATTCTTCAAAAAAAGAAATAAATTAATAATATATTAATATGAAAGATATAGTACAAAAAGAGTTAGATACACTTTTTTCACTGTTAGATATTGATGCTGATTACGATTTTAATGTAGAAGAGAGTGAGGGTGTTACATATTTTAAAATTTCATTTAATGGAGACAATCTGGGATATTTAATAGGGAATCATGGAAAACATCTTGAATCTTTACAATATATATTAAGTATGATGCTTAGAAATAAGCTAGAAGAGGGTAGTAACTACAGAGTAGTATTAGATGTATGTGGGTATAAGGAGGAGAGAAACAGAAAGATAGAACAGATAGCTATGCAAAAAGCAGATGATGCAAGAATCTTGGGAGAGGCTATAGAACTTTCTCCTATGAGTCCTTCTGATAGAAGAGTTGTACATATGACTTTACAGGTATTTGATGATATTAAAACAGAGAGTGTTGGAGAGGGAGAGGATAGAAGAGTAAGGATTATTCCTGTCTCTGATAAAGAGATTTTACAAGATACAGATACTGGCTCAGAGAAAGAAGAAGAGATTGAGGAGTAGTTTCAGATGTTTTTATACGGAGAGAGTGGGATTCGAACCCACGGTACGATTTCTCATACGCACGCTCTCCAAGCGTGTCCTTTCGGCCACTCAGGCATCTCTCCCTGGCGTACCCGGCCGGAATCGAACCGACAACCTACTGCTTAGAAGGCAATTGCTCTATCCGATTGAGCTACGGGTACATATATAAACATGCAATTCTATCAGTATTTTTGATTAAAATAAAGGTTTACTCAGACTCTGATTCAACCTCTTTTATTTCTATTAGAACCCTACCCTCTCTTTTAGAGAATCTCTTTAAGAATTGAGGATAGTTCATTGGATTAAATGTTACCTCTGGATTCTTTTTAGCATAGTTTAAGGTATTTAAATAGTTTTTACCCTCATCCCAACTTAAACCTGCCAACTCTTTTAATAGTTCATCCTTATCTATTTTAGGTTTAATATTCGCACTAGCTACAATCTTTATCTTTACAGAATCTTTCTTAACTTCCTCTACTGTAACACTTTTAGTAATATCTTCACTTAATTCTAACTCTATATCTTTATCACTTTCAAAAAGTTTTTCTTCTTCTGCTTTTTCTCTTAAGAGAGTTTTTAACCCCTCTGTTAAACCATCAGTTTTAAAGTAGGTAGCGCTACCTTTAACAGTAAGATCTAAATTAACATCTGCTGCAGGTTCTCCCACCTTCTTGTCTGTTTTAATACTAGCCTTGTCTACAGTACTAAGTATGGAATCCTCAATAATTTCCCAGGTGCCTGTAATATCTCTTAATTCTGTTTTAACTTCTTCTATAGCAGTACCACTTAAGGCTTCTACTCCATTATCTATATCAATCTGCGAAAGTACGGTAAATTCTTCTGAGGTACCACCAGTCAGTTGAGTTGTGTTTTTTGCATAGAGTTCTGCACTAGGATACCCTTGAAGTGAAAAGGTTTGGTTTAATGAGGTCAAGTTATATTCTGTTCCAAACGAAGAAGCTACGATTTGAATATCCGTGGCAATCATAGAGGTATTACAGCCCAAAGATACACTACTCTTCAAGGAATACGATTTCCCACTAGGACTGGTTAAAAGGTGCCCTACGGGAAGGGAAATATTTGGGGTATCCTCTTCGCAAGGTACATAGTAGGTAATGTTAATTGTACCTGTTGCCTTTTCTCCTTTATAATCTTTTCCAGTAGCAGTAATGGTATTTGATAGACTCTTACTCTTCTCTTCTGTTTTAATAGGGATTTTTAAAGTTTCAAAATCAATCTTTTCTATACTAGTATCTCCAGTTAAAACGCTCTCTATAGCTACAGGTTTAGACTCTACAAAAATTTTAACCTTAATAAATGTTCCGAACTCATTGAAAAGAAATCCTCCTAGAATAGAAAGAAATATCAAAGGTAAGAAAATATATAGAAAGATTCTTAACACCTTCTTTTTATTAATATTTACAGGAGGTTTCCTATTAGGAATTGGGCTTTTAAATGACAAAGCTTTTTTGAAACTAAAGAAACTCTTTTTATTTTCTACAACAGGGAGAAGAGCCTCTTCGCTTGTCATTACAGGAATATCTTCATCTATAGAAACAAAGGAAGACTTGTTTTTTAGGCCTCTTTTATCAATGTAGTTATGAGGTTTTGGAATCTCTTCTTCCACTTCCAAGGGTTTCTCAAGAGGGGGAGTATTAATATGCTCCTCTACTTTCTCTTCAAAAACTTCTTTTTGGTCAGATTCTATAACTACATTTTCTAATATCTTCTTTCTTTCTAATTTTTCTCTTTTCTTAGCCAAGATTAGTTCTGATGCTTCCTCCCATTCGTAATCTGTTGGATTAGAGGGAGTATCTATTGTTTTAATACCTGCAAGTTTAGCATTACGAATTCCAGTTGGGTTTTGTATTATCTGTGCTATTAGTAATTTCCCTTCTCTTTGTGCTGCTTCACTTAAAACCTTTAAATTGATAGGGCTAATTAAAAGATCTGTATGTTCTGTAAATGTTAATACTAATCTCTCTGCTTTGTTTTTATGAATCTCACGAACTAAATCAGTCAATTCATGAGTATTATCAATTACTATTTTTGATGTAAGTACTTTATCTTCCATATTTATGCTTCCCAATTTATATCTTTAGTTTTTCTATCCATCTCCATATCATAGAGGAATTTAGCCAAAGATGCAGGAGTAATATCATACAGGTTTTCTAAATCTCCACTATTGTCTGTAATTGAACCTAAAAGATTTGGTGTAAACATATCAATTTTAGGAACAACTGCAACTGGTAAATATTTTTTCCAAGGAAATTCCATTAAAGATTGTTTAATATCAGGTAACAGGGATCCTCCACCACAGAGAAAGATTTGAGTTGGTAGTGGCCCAATATCTTCACAACTTTCAAGAGCAACTTTAAGAGTTCTCATCCAAAGAGTAGAGGTTGAATACATTGTTTTTTGAACTACTCTCATAATTTCTTTAGGAAGTTCTTTGTTAGAATACTTGATTTTTCTTTGTTCAGCATGTCTAAAATCTGCATCTGTTAATCTAGCCAACTCTTTAGTAAATACCCTCCCTCCAAATGCAAACATTTGTGTTTCAGCAACATTACCGTTTTTAACTATAGCGACATCTGTTGTTCCACCTCCGACATCTAAAAAGATAGCCGAGAAATTGCTATTCTTTCCTCCGGAGTGTGCTCTTGCCACAGCAAATGGCTGAGAAACAATTCCTAAGACTTCAAAATTTAGAGAATTAGCGACCTTTCTTAATGCTTCTGTATATGTTTTTGGAGCAAAGGAGGCATAGAAGTTTAGTTTAACGTCTCTTCCTTTATACCCAATGAGGGTATTTACTGGCATTCCCCCTATCTCCATGCCTGTTGGGGTAATATGTAAAATCTCTATGTCTTCAATTTTAAGACCTGTTCTTATTCCTAAATCCTCTTTTCCTGTTGCACCTATTTGAGATTTAACATCACTTATTATCTTATCCTGCTCTTTCTTAGTTACCTCTTTTTCAAAATGCTCCTGTCTTTCATAGTTAACCACAATTGAGACCCCTTGGATATATTCTCCTGCAATACCCATAATTACACTCTTTGGATATTCCTCAGGTTTAAGATTACTTAGCAACTGATTAATGGAGAGTTTACAGTTTTCTAATACTGTATCTAAACTAGTTATTATTCCACTTCTCATTGCATGTTGTTGCTGTTGAATACGGGAAATTTTATTTACGCTTACTCCATATTCTGTCATAGTAAAGAGAATACTTTTAACACTCTCTGTTCCTATATCTAATGCTACTATTGGGGTTTTTCCATCAAGAAGAGGTCCTCTTTTTGGTTTTCTAATTGGCAGTTTAATCATATTCAATTATTATATCACTAAAGGTATCTTACTATACAATAACGATTTGAATAATGGGTTCTCTTTCTGTCTTTTTGTATATATATTTTCCTAAAGACTTCTCTATTAAAGTTCTTAATTCGTCATATTTAAAATCCTTTTTACTAATGGATTCTGAAATCCAACTTCTATGGACATCATAGATAATGGTTTGAATCTCTTTAAGGAGTTCTTGGGATTTTTTCATATATATAAAGCCACGAGAAACAAACTGAGGTCTACCCATTAATTGGTGAGTTTTAGTACTAAGGTTTAAGACAATGATAAACATACCGTATTCAGACAACTGTTTTCTATCATTAAGTACGATTTCTCCAGTATCACCTACTCCTAAACCATCAATTAGAATGGGTTTAGCATCAATTGGTTTAGATTTACTCCAGGTTCTACCGTTAAAGATCCATACCAAACCATCATCGGTAAGCAAAACGTTTTCATCTTTCATTCCCCATGATAAGTAATTCTTTTTATTAAAATATCTAAATGTTAAAGGTCCATGAACGGGCATAACATATTTAGGTGCTATTAGTTCATACATTGTTTTAATATCTTCTTGATTCCCGTGTCCTGTGGAGTGTATTTTAGTTTCTATTGTATCCTTAAGTAAATCAGCACCCAGAGCAATTAATCTGTCAGTCATTCTTTCAATACTAGAAACGTTCTCTGGTATCTCAGAAGAAGACATAATTACTAAATCACCCTTTTTAATTTTAATATACTTATGTTCATTCAAAGATATTCTATTTAATGCAGCAAACCTCTCTCCTTGGCTTCCAGTTGAAAGGATAAGAATTTCATTATCTTTGTATTTTGGCATCTCTCTTTCTTTAATCACCAGTCCTTGTGGTATTTTTATATATCCCTGGTTACTAGCAATTGATATAGTCTGTTCTAAACTCCTCCCTGAAATTACAATCTTTCTATTTGTTCTTTTTGCGATTTCAAAAAGGGCATATAGTCTTGTAAGTAGAGACGAGAAAGCAGCAACTAATACTCTCCCCTCTGTTTTTGCAATTACATTCCCTAAATTCTGAAACACTTCAGATTCTGATGGAGATTTCCCTGTTTTCGATGCATTAGTACTATCCATTAGAGCAATGTCTACTCGTCCTCGGAGAGACTTTAATTTTGCATAGTCTGCCTCTAATTCATTAGTAGGTTGAGTATCTATTTTGTAATCCCCTGAGAAAAATACATTTCCCTGTCTACTTTCTACAAAAATTGAGAATGCATCTGGAATACTATGGTTGATACCTATAAAGGTGGCTCTAAAGTTCTTGCCTATATTTATAGTTGTATGTCTATTTACTCCAAAGATTTTACTCTTACCTTTAAGATTGTATTCATCCAATCTTGCCTCTATTAACGCTTTTGCAAAAGCTCCTGCATATACTGGAGGGAAATCTAATTCGGGTAACATCCATCTTAATGCTCCTGTATGATCTAAGTGTCCATGAGTTATTAAAATTGCTTTTACTTTCTTTTTATTCTTCTTTAAGTATCTAAAATTTGGAATTAAGTAATCCACACCGTACATTTCTTGACCTGGAAAAGAATATCCTGCGTCTACAATTATTATTTCATCTCCTAACTCAATAAAGTTACAGTTTCTTCCGATTTCTGATGTTCCAGATAGGGTACATAATTTAAGATTTTGGGTTCTAAAGTTTGTTTGTTTTATATTATTCATACCCAATTATATCAGATGAAGCTAAAAGATATATAAAATATATAAGGACTGATATAATAAACAGAAACATGGAAAGAGATATATCAAAAACATACGAACAGAAAGAGAAAGACATATACGTTCTTTGGGAGAAATCAGGATTGTTTAATCCTGACAATATGTATAACTACTTTAAAAATAAAGGGGTTGATATAAAAAAACCATTTACAATTACTTTACCTCCTCCTAATGCTAATGGTAATTTACACTTAGGACATATGTGTGGATATTCATTCCATGATGCACTTGGAAGATATATGAGAATGACAGGACATCCAACACTTCTTCTCCCAGGTAAAGATCATGCAGGTATTCAAACTGAAACAGCTTTTACTAAAGAATTAGAGAAGCAGGGCAAAAGTAAATGGGAAATTGGGAGAGAGGAGTTTTACAAACAGTGTTATGAATTTTGTATGTATAATGCTTCTAATGCAAGGAATCAAGAAAAAAATATCGGCTTAAGTGCCGACTATAGTAGAGAGTTCTTTACCTTAGACCCAAGGTTAACTAAAATCGTTTATGAGACTTTTGAGATGATGTTTAAGGAGGGGTTAGTGTATAGAGATAAGAGAATTGTAAATGTTTGTCCTAATTGTAAAACAGCTCTTGCTGATATAGATACAGAGCATGAGGAGAGAAGGGGCATATTTGCATATATTAAGTACCCTGTTGTAGGAAGTAAGGACGAATATATTATGGTAGCAACTACTCGACCTGAGACTATGCTAGGGGATACTGCAGTTGCAGTAAATCCAAAGGACGAAAGATATACGAAATATGTTGGTAAAAAAGTTCTTCTTCCTATTCAAAACAAAGAGATTCCCGTTATTGCAGATGAAGATGTTGATATGGAAATGGGTACTGGTGCTGTAAAAGTTACTCCTGCTCACTCTCCCATTGACTTTGAATTAGGTAAAAAACACAAATTAGAGATTGTTAATGTGATTGACCAAGATGGAAAAATGACTGGAGATATTCCTGAAAAATATAAGGGATTGGATACAATATCTTGCTCTAAACAATTGTGTGAAGATTTAGATAAGTTAGGTCTCTTAGAAGAGATTCAAAATATTAGACATGAGGTTGCGGTATGTGAAAGATGTAGAACACCCATAGAACCAATAATTTCTAACCAATGGTATTTAGATGTTACAGATTTAGCAAAGAAAGCTTTAAAGGCTCTTAAGGGTGGAGAAACATCTGTAATTCCAAAAGGGCAGCAAAAAGCTTTGGAATATTTCTATGAGAATATCCAGCCTTGGTGTATATCTAGGCAGTTATGGTGGGGACAAAGAATTCCAGTTTGGTATAGCGGAGGAAAGAAATTATACGACTGGTTAAATGAAAACAAAGAAAAAACAGTTAAGGATTATGAAAAAGAATTTACTACTAAAGTAAATGGAAACGGAGAAGTATACATAGGGCAAGATGCTCCAAACACAGAGGGAGATTGGGAGGCTGAAACAGATATGTTTGACACATGGTTTAGTTCTGGTCAGTGGCCATATACTACTTTAGGTGGGATAGATGGAAAAGATTTTAAGAAGTACTATCCTACTCAGATGATGATACATGCTAGAGATATACTTTTCTGGTGGTCCGCAAGAATGTTAATGTTTGGGATATATAGAACAGGAGAAGTGCCTTTTAGTACCGTATTTCTTACAGGGATGATACTTGCTTCTGACGGTTCTAAAATGTCTAAGAGTAAAGGAAATGGTATTGAGCCTCAAGATGTATTTGATAGATATGGAGCTGATGCGCTGAGGCTTTGGTATTACTCAGATGCTCTACCTGGTTCAAGTGCTCCACTTAGAGAAGAAAAGATTAAGGGAAACAGGAATTTTGTAAACAAGATATGGAATGCTAGTAGATTTATCTTAATGAATATTGAGGATAGTGAGATAGAGGAAGTTTCTAAACAATCCGTTAAGATATCCTCGGAAAGGATAAAGAGGACAGAAGAACATATTAAAATAGTGTCTAAATATATCTCTAAGTATCAATTTAATTTAGGTGCAGAGGTAATTAGAGAATTCTTCTGGCACCAGTTGTGTGATGTTTGGATAGAAGAAATAAAAGGAGAGATAAAAGATGAAGAAATAGGGTCTGAGAAAAGAATAGAGAAACTATCAGAGCTACTATATATCCTCAAAAGGAATTTAATAATAATGCATCCCTTTATTCCCTTTATTACAGAATCAGTATGGCAAGAGTTAGTAAATCTTAAGCTCGCAGATGGATTAGTAATGAGTCAGCAAATATAGTAGTTTATAATTCCTTTTCTTCAATTTTGGCAAAAAGGATTTTAGGCTCATTAATTATATGGCCTGAGTTTAATGGTACAAAGACCCAATTATTTTCACTCTTTGATACTTCCCCAGTATCTGTTAATTCAATATTAGCGTCATACTCGTTTTCAATATTAAGGAGGGTTGTTAAGGTAAAGATACTTTGAGGAATGAAGGGTTTGAGTAATATTCTTAAAGCATTGACTAACTGTATTGAATTAAATATTGTATTTTCACAATCAGTGACATTTTCTTTGAAAGATATCCATGGGGCCTTATCATTGAAATATTTGTTAGCGAAATTTCCTAACTTAAGAATGGCTTCAGTTGCTTTAACGAATTTGCAACCCTCAATATATTTACCCACCTCTTTAAAGGTATTCTCTATACTATCTTTAACATCAATATCTAATTGTCCTTGAGGGACTTTGTTGTTAAACTTGCTATTAACAAATGATAGGGACCTATTAATAAAATTGCCGATATTTGCTACAAGTTCATTATTATTACAATCTATAAAGTCTTTCTCATTAAACTCTCGATCATGATTTTCTGGAGCATTTCTAACAAAGAAAAACCTTATTAAATCAGGGCTGTATTTTTCTAATAGAGAATCTACTGACATTCCAGTATTATCGCTCTTTGACATTTTCTTTCCTTTGTAAAGAAGCATTTTGTTAGCAGGGATATCCCAGGGGAGATTTAAACTTTCCCTCTTGCTTTCTCCTGGTAATTTATATTTATCCCAAAGAGAATCATTGGAATATTTTTCACTATATGCCAAAAGTTGTGCAGGCCATATTATTGTGTGAAATGGGACATTTCCACCAGCTATAAAGTAGTAATGTTTACATCTGGAATCTTTCCAGAAATCTTCCCACTTACTCTCTTGCCCTATACTTTTAGCCCACTCAATAGATGCGGATAAATATCCAACTACAGCCTCTATCCACACATAGATTACTTTTCCTTCCCATCCCTTTATTGGAACTGGTATTCCATACTTCATATCTCTTGTAACTTCTCTAGGTTCTAACCCTTCCTTAATCCATCCTTTTGAAAACTCTCTAACCCATTTTCTCCAGTGTTTACTTTGTATATTAATCCAATCCCCAATCGGTTTTTCTAATTTCTTTAGATCTAAGTAGTAATGTTCTGTTTCTTTCAGAATCGGTTTACTATCAGAGAGTGTACTGTAAGGGTCAATTAAATCTGTTGGTTTTAAGAATTTCCCACAAACTGGACATTCATCCCCCTTAGCGTCTAAGGCACCACACTCTGGGCAAGTTCCTCTCACATACCTATCGGGAAGAAATTTCTTTACTTTCTCATCATAGTACTGTTTAGATTTTTGAGGATAGAGATATCCAAGTTCTTTAAGAACCAGGAAGATATTTTGGACAACCTCTTTGTGATTTTGTGTTGTAGTGGATGTATATTTCTCATACAGCAAGGACAGTTTTCCAAAGGTTTCTAATATCTCTTTGTGGGAGGAAATTACTAATTGTTCAGGGGTGATTCCTAGTTCTTCAGCTTTGAAAACAATGGGTGTCCCATGGCTATCACTTCCAGAGACCATTAGTACACTGTTTCCCTTTTGTCTGTGATACCTTGCAAAAATATCGCAAGCAATATTTTGACCAGCAAGATGTCCTAAGTGTAACTTACCACTTGCATATGGCCAAGAGACCCCTATAAAGATTTTTTCTTGATTTAAGTTTTCCATATATTTCAACACAATTATATCAGACTATATCCCTTTTACTAATATATGGAAAATTATTTAAAAGATATGTATACTGGAAGTAATAGATACTGCCCTATGTTAAAGACCAAAGATCAAACAAAATCAATTAACTTCTTACAGCCAGTTGGAGGTTCAGATGGTGTTATACAAACTTCCTTTTCCTGGTTAACTACGATAGGGAAATGGATGTTAATGGTTGTAGAAATAGTGGTATTAGGAGCTTTTGGGTATAGGTTGGTAATGGATGGAAAGAATAATGATTTGACAGATCAGATTAATGATCAGGTTAAGACATTGGAAAATGAAACTTGGAAGAAAAGTGCTATTAAGTATCAAAATCTTCAATCCTTACTTGGTGATGTTAAATTAGCTAGTGAAAATCAAGATCTCAACTCCAAGCTTATCTCCGAAGTTATTAACGGTATCCCACTTACTATAGATTTAGAGAGCATATCTATTAACAAAGGCAAGGTTTCGCTTTCTCTTAAGACTTCAGATTTTAAAGCTTTAAGAGGATATGAAGATACTCTTAAAAACAACTCCTCTTACTCAGAGGTTAAGGTAAATATTAAACTTGAGGGAACAGAATATCAAGTAAGTATTAATTTTGTTGCATTAAAGGAGATAGATTAGTATGGGAACAATGGAAAATACAGAGAGACAAGTCGAATATGTAAAAATAGCAAAGCAGGGAGATAGTAAAAAGCAGGAGATGATTTTTACTGGTTTAACATATATTGCAGCAATACTTTTAATTGTTTTTGCAATTGTTCCTACCTTTAAAACAGTTGAAACAATAAATAATGAGATTAAAACAAAACAAGCAACAACAAAAGCTTTAAAGGATAAATTAACAGCATTAACTAGTTTAGATGGCCAGTATTCTGAGAATAGGGAGACATTTGATGCATTAACATTAATTTTTCCTAACAATGAAGATTTTAGTCTTTTCCTAGCAAATGTTGATTCTATTGTAAGTAGGAATGCGTTTTCACTAAATTCGATTAGCTTCTCTAAGAGGAGAGACAGATCTTCCGAAGAAGAGGTCGATTACTCTTTAATGAAGCCTTATTCAATTAGTTTGAATGTTGTGGGTAATAAGTCTGGGTTAATACCTTTTTTAAATGATTTAGAAGCACTACCGATGTATCCTATAATTGAAAATATCTCGTATAGTAATCAAGTAGATGAACAGGGTAATACAAGTTTTTCAATCACACTTAGGGCATTCAATATTGAAGAGGTTAATTTTTATAGTCAATAGTTATGGAAACTTTTAGAAAATATTTTTTTATAATTCTTTTAGCTATTATTATTGGTATCGTATGGGGAGGAGTTTTGATATATTCTAAACAGAATTTTTCGACGATTAATAGTAATGCAGAGTTATACACCAAACCTCTCAGTCCTAAGTTCGATGAAACAATATTAAACGAAGTATCTGAAAGGATTAAAAGCAGTTACGCTATCCAGCCAGAATCTTTCTTTGATATGGTGGTAACAGAGGAATAGATACTAATTATCTATATAGTCATCTAATTTCTTTTCTGAAGATTTCTCCTTTAATTTCTTTAATGCTTTAGCTTCTATTTGTCTTATTCTTTCTCTTGTTACCCCAAATTCTCTTCCTACCTCTTCTAGCGTTCTAGTAACCCCATCTGTTAGTCCAAATCTTAAAGCTAGAACTCTCCTTTCCCTATCTTGTAACGAATCAAGGATGTCTTTTAATTGATTTTTTAGATATTCAGATGTAGCAAAGTCTTCTGGGCTCTGAGACCATTCATCAGGGAGAATATCTTGTAATTTGCTATCTTTCTCATCTCCAATGGGAGTAGCAAGAGATGAAGGATTTTGTTTAATTTTCCTTATCTCTGCAATCTTTTCCAACTCTATATCCATCTCTTTAGCAATTTCCTCATCAGTTGGTTGTCTTCCTAATCTTGTTGAAAGAGAGCCGTTTACTTTATTAAACTTGTTAATAGTTTCAATCATATGAACTGGTACACGAATAGTTCTTGCTTGA
>Ga0116157_10005376_pt1 | contig 11786 bp, 6 predicted proteins | sample AD_UKC048_MetaG_FD_89882 | JGI IMG/M metagenome (GOLD analysis project Ga0116157, IMG submission 89882) | Active sludge microbial communities of municipal wastewater-treating anaerobic digesters from USA - AD_UKC048_MetaG | ecosystem: Engineered > Bioreactor > Anaerobic > Digestate | place: USA... | reverse complement strand
TTACACCGGTACATTCGGCAGTTCTGATGATGGCTCCAAAATTTCGAGCATCCGATATTTGATCTAAAATCAAGAACAAAGGTATTTTTCCAGATGCAACAGTAGCATCTACCAAATGTTCTAAATCAATAAAACCTATTGGTGAAATGGAAGCAACAGCACCTTGATGGTTGTTTGGAGTTAATCGATTTAATTTTTCAATTGGAACATAAGAGAAATTCACGTTGGCACGTTTCATAACTTTCATCAAGTCTTTCATCAATTCGCCAGATATTTCTTTTTGTATAAATACTTTATCTACTTCTTTTCCTGCTTGAATTGCCTCGATAATGGCTCTTATTCCGAATATTAAATGTTCTTTTTCCATGGTGCAAAGATAGTTTTTTTGTTTTGGATAATCTAAATTTTCTATTTTCTACAAAAAAAGGGTAGCATTATTTGTACTACCCTTAGTTGAATTTAGAATATGGATTATTCTACAATAATTTTTTTCTCTTCTTTTCTATCTCCATCCACAACAGTAAGTAGATAAACGCCTGAGGTGACATTTTTTAATTGTATATCTTCATTAAAGGCTGAACTGGTTTTAATGTATTTGTTTTCAAATACTTTTCTACCTAATAAATCGTGTACCAAAATTTTAACAGCATTGTCAGATTGACTTGAGAATTGAATGTTAAATTGACCTTTGCTTGGATTAGGGTACAATGCAAAATCTGATAAATTAAAGTTGTTTGTGGCTAATGCGGTATAAGTTTTAGTACAAATGGTTATTGATGCTGAATTTAATGTTCCTGTATCTCCACCACTCACATCGCGGAATTTCAGTGTCCAAGTATTAGCAGGATCTTGACCGTTTAAAATACTCAAAGGCTCTTTTGGTATCGCATTTTGTAAGGTAGTCAAACTACAGTTTAGAGCATTTCCTGAATCGTCATAATTTAGATTTAAGTTATTGTTTCCACAACTACCTTTTTGAAGTATAACAGTTGTTCCTTGTGGGCTAACAATTTCTATTTGAGCATCTGCCATAAAAGTATGCTGAATTCCAATTGCAACATTTACATCTACAATTGTTGAAGAAGTGGAGGGAACGGTTATTGTTCTTGTTGCATAAGTTAGAGAACCGTCTGGTATGGCAACTGGTGTTGAAAAAGTGTAAGTGTTGCATTCTGATGTTACTGAATAGCCTACAGCGAAAACTTTGCTATTTACTGCATAAAAGATATTGTTAGTAGGTTCAATTAGTAGCCTGCAATTTGTGGCAGAAATATTTGGAGCAGTTATTGTTTCTGAGCCATCATTTGGTGTATTAGAAGCTAATAGTATTGGGAATGTTAAACCACCATCGGTTGAGAGTTTTATGTTTACAGTGGTTGCTCCAAGTAATGTTTCGGAACCATTTACACTCCACGTTATGGTTTGGCTGTCTCCTTGGTTCCATCCTATATTATCAGCGTTTTGTGAGGTTACTGCAAATGGACCTACTGTACCATTTACAGTTACATTCATATCATCTGAATTATTTTGAGAACTTCCTACTGCTGCATTGTCTCTACCTGTTAAAAAGAAATTTAGCGTTCTTTGAATGTCGGACACTGATTCCCATTTTGTAGTCAAAGTGTTGGCTAAAACATCTTTTAGAGCAGGCATATATCTTATAGGAGAACTGCTTGGTTTTAGAGATCTAAAAAGTGGACCATCTACTTTTGTAGGAAAACAAATGCTATTAGCATCAATCGAAGTGACGGCATTGTCGGTCTCTTCCCAAGTATAGCTTATAGCATCTCCGTTTGGATCTGACCCAGTACCTTTTAAGATAAAAGCGGTCCCTTTTGGAATTGTATAATCTAACCCAGCATTTATAATAGGTGGGCTATTAGTGATAGGTGTATTGGTTGAACAAGTTTTTGATGTTAGATTACTCTGAATTTGTTGTACACTATTTACGCTAAAATAGTCGTCAGAATGGGCTTGAATATTTAAGGTGCTTGGGCTAACAACTCCGGCATATCCCATAATTGTAGAACCACTTCCTGGCTCGATATTAGCTCCTCTTCCTTCAACTTTATGGGTAAATGTGTGATTTCCACCCAATTGATGTCCCATTTCATGGGCTACGACATCAATATCAAAGTTGGGCCCTTCAGGATTATTATTGCTAGGCGCTGACCAACCACTTCCTTTTCCGTAAGGATTTTGAATTGTTGGATTAGTACAAATACAACCAATACAACCAGCATTCCCTCCACCTCCAGTAGCGCTTAATAAGTGACCTACGTCATAAGCTCCATTTCCAATTGTTGAGGTTAAGTTATTTTGTAATTCTAAATTCCATGTTGCACCATTGGAATTATCTGAACCAGTTGCTGAATCGGAGTAGGGATCAGTAGCTGGATCTAGATAAATTAATAAATCATTATTGGCAATAATTTCGAATTTTACGGCTAAATCTTTGCCTAATATTCCATTAATACGTGTCATACTTGCATTCATTCCTGCTAATGCTGCAGCAACTGTTCCGCCATAATAGTTGGTGTATTCTGCGTTACAAGACAAAGCTAGGCGGTATGTTCTGAACACTTTGTCGTTGGCCTTAACTTTGTTAGTTTTACTTTGTAGTTCAGAATTTAATGCTACATCTTCGGTTGAGCAAGCAATAGGCATATTGCTATTGGAACGGTTTTTAGAAGTAATAAGTTTGTAAATAGCTTTTGTTTTTGAATAGGATTCAATAAATTCAGAGTCTTTGTCTGCTTTCACAACCATAGTTTGAATTCCTTGAGGAGAATAGCTAATATAAGCGTTAGCTGTTTTGTCTGTTAGACCTATTCCTTTATATGCTCTTATTTCTGGATATTTTGTTTGTAATTCTGGAGAAAAGTTTGAAGATTCTTGAATGGTATATCGAACAAGAGTTCCATCTGCATTTGGAATGGAGATTTCCACACTTTCTTGGGATGCTTTGTTATTAATTTTAGCCAAGGTGTTTTTTAAGTTTATTTCATCTAATTGAAATAGTAACAATTCTTCGGAATTCTTCTCAACCTTATTTTTTTCCACAGTAGTATTGTCTTTCAGACTTATTTTTTTCCAAAAGCTGTCACTTTGTGCCTTTAGTAAAAATGTACAAAGGCATAGTGAGATGGTAAGTATAATTTTTTTCATTTTCATTTAAAATTTAAAAAGGCTTGTTCAAATGTAGGCAAATTATGTTGTGTAACTATGATTAACTTTACATTTTATGAAAAAAAAACCACCACGCATAAGCGTGATGGTTTTTAAAATTTGCATAAGAAAACTAGTATTCGTCTTCTAAGAAACCAGTTCTTCTATGACCAGTATGAATAATGTTATATCCCGCTGGGTCGTAACTAAAATGAGCTGTAAATGTAATTTTATCTACTTTATGACCTGCTTTAGAAAGTCCAGCTCCTTTTTCAATTTTACCATCTGTGATGACAACTTTGCTTCCAGGGTCATTTAAGTTATCTTGATTAGTTGCAGTGAATGTTCCTGTTGCTAAGTCAATAGTCATTTTACATTTAATCCAATAGCCATGCTTTTCGTCATCGATCCACATTGTATTATCATTAGCTGCAGAGTTATATGTGTGGTGTAGGAAAAAATCTCCTCCTCCTACATCTGCTCCATCCGAGTCTTTTAGAGATATGAACCAATCCCCTGCAAAGTCTTGTGTAGTAGTTCCTCCTGGATTTGGATCGCCAGCCTCGTCACAAGAAGATACTGAAGCGAAAATAAGAATACCAAAAAGTACTTTTATAATATTGTTTTTTATTAATTTCATCTTTATTGTTTTAAGGTTGAACTTGTGTTAGTGTGGCTACAAACGTATAAGTAGTAACTGGAGGTGTTGTATTCCATACACATGTTAATACTAATTTTTTTGTTGTTGGATTTACTTGTAAATCAGTAATTTTTGCTGTACCACCGAATCCAGTATTTGTAAGTGTTGCAGGGAATGTAAATGTGTTTGTAGGAATATCAACAGCGTTTATTAACCCGCCAGGAGTGATATAACCAACTCCTAAAGCTCTACCATATTCATACCATCCACCAAAAGCATCAGAAATCTGATAAGTTCCACTAGCGTTTTTCCAAATATAAATATATTTAATATTTATATAAGAAGCACCCGGTGTAGCTCCGTTTCTAGAGATTGTACAAGTATAAAGACCTTCGATACTAGTTTTTAAGTCTCCGTTTTTCCATACAATTACTTTTCTTGATCCTGTACCTACAAAACCGTCTGAATTTGTTGCGCTATAAGTTACAGCATATTCGTCAGATTTACTAGTGTCTAAAGTTGTAGTTCCTCTGTATTTACCTGTTGCAGCTGTAGTATGAGGTATTACTGTTTCTCCTGCTTTAGCAATTGCTCCAGGGTCTGTGTATGGGGCTCCTAATTCTACAAAATAAGGATTAGGTCCTAATATTGTGAATATTGGGAAATAGGTCACTTTGGATACATTTGCAGTATCATCTGTGGTACATGCTGTAAAAAACGAGCCTGCAATTAAAAGGGCTATGATTATTTTTTTCATAATATTAAGTTTTAATCCCACCAAACTGGGGTTGTTATTGGTACTAATGCAGGAACATTAGGATTTGCATTTCTCTCAGTAAGAGGGTATGCTATTCTTCTTGGGAATAGACCGGCTGTTGTTCCATTTTTTGCATAAACAATTTGTCCTGGAACATAGCTGCCAGAGCTTTGAGCTACTGCAGATGTTTTTGGATAACCTGTTCTGTTTTTTTCAAAGAAAGCTTCATAACCATTACCTGGGAAACTTGCAATCCATTTTTGAACAATGATAGCTTCAATCTTATTTTCTAATGTTCCCGTTGTTGGGTAAGCATAAGGTCCAGCTACGAATGCTGCTCCAGATAAACCGTATCTTGTGAAATTGGCGTTAACAGCTGCATCGTATAATGCTTTAGCACCAGTTCCTCCGTTAAATCTTTCCATTGCTTCTGCTTGTAAGAACAAACTTTCTTCTTTGCTCATTAATAGAGCAGGAGTAGTTGGAGCTAAGCTAACTACGGCAATTGTTCCTGCGCCAACAGTGCTGTTATAATCTCCTTGGTTTAGTGAGTTTCCAGCAAGAAAGTATTTTGCTTTTCTAGTATCTAAATTGGTGTCAAAGAATGAAGCAATTGTTGTACTCATTCTCAGGTTGGTAGCAACATTTAATTTTCTGACGTTGTATTCATACAAAGGATTACTTTGATCAGGTGCATCAGTAAATTGATTCATGCCTGCATCAACAGTCAAGAATTGAGTTCCGGCAGTAATCATTTGAGTAATACCAGCGCTAGCAATAGCCGCTCTAGAACTCAATGTTTGTCGCATATAGATTTTTAATTTCAAAGTATTGGCAAATTTTGTCCAGTTTGCCATATTGCCTCCAAATATTAAATCATCTTTACCAGGAACATCGCCTTTAGAAGTTGCTAATGATTTAGATAATGCATCATTTAAATCTTCTATCATATAAGTGTACACTTCTTCTCCAGTATTGAATTTTGGCTCTAATATAGAAGAATTGTTTGCTTCTTTATAAGGAATACTACCATAGAAATCAGTAAGAACCTGTGAAGCTTGAACTTCTAAGGTTGTGGCTATTAAATAATAGTTCCAGTTCCCTTCAGCTAAAGCTCTTCTTTTTACGTTTCTGATATCACCTAAACCATCATACATTCCATTCCAAGCATTATTGTAGTCAGAAGTACTAATGGAATAATTATCAATTTGCTTGTATTGATTTGCGGCATTACTTTGTGTCCAATATTGTGACCACATACCTCCAATGATAGCAAAGGAAGCTCCTTCTGAGCCTACAATACCTATAATACCTGCAGGTAATTGAGCAGACAAAGGTGCGCTAGTAGGGCTAAGTGAATCCGGATCTCTATTGATATCTAAATCTGAACTACATCCTACGAAAGTAGCAGATAAAACTAATATACTAATTATGAATTTTTTCATTTTGTTTCTTTTTTAAAATGTTAGTTTAATGCTAGCACCATAAGTTCTTTGAGTTGGGTTTGCACCAAATTCTCCTTGCTCACTTAATAATCCTGTTCCAAAAGTAGATAACTCAGGATCGATATAAGGGTTTTCAGCAGGTGTCCAAAGAGCTAGGTTTTTTCCATAAACACTGAATGAAGCATTTTGAAGGCCCATTCTTTTGATTGCAGCAGAAGGGAAATTGTAAGTCAACGCTACAGATCGTAGTCTAACAAAAGTTTTGTCAATAACATGAGTGTTTTCTATACCAGGATTGTTACTTGTGTTGTAAAAATCGGTTACATCTTCAAATCCTACCGCTTTCGTGTTTTCTGCATAACCAGTAACTTCACCAGCCCCATTAACTACTTCTACAACAGAGTTTGGAATGATAAATGGGTTTCTATTGTTGTAAGTAGTTTCAATACCATTACCTACAAAGTGTGAAAGCCTCTTAGTATAAGAATACATTTCGCCACCTTCTTTCCAGTCAACTCCAAAAGTAAATACTAAGTTTTTGTATGTCATACGGCTATTGAAACCCATAACAAAATCTCTTTGTGAGGTTCCAATGATTTGTTCGTCATCAGATACTTTGTAGAATCCTGTAGCACCATCAACGATATATGCACCAGTTCCGTTAGTAAAAACACCATTTGTGGTTGAGTAACCTTCTCTTAATGGCATTTTAGCAGAAAACACGCCTAATGGTTGTCCTTCTACAGCATTGAAAGTCACACCGTAATTACTAGCTAATAATTGTTTTGTAGATTCACCTATAATATCAGTAACTTCAGAATTGTTTTTCGTGAAAGTGGTTGTAAAATCCCATTGGAAATTTTCTGTTCTTACAGGAACTAAATTTAAAGACACCTCTATACCTTGGTTATTTATATCAGCTATATTGGCAACTTGTGATGTATATCCTGTTGAGGTTGGTAATGGTCTATTTACTAATAAATCTGCAGTTGATTTGTCATAAATGGCAACATCAAGATTTACTCTTTTCTTGAAAAAATTAGATTCAAAACCTACTTCATATTCTGTAGTCATCTCAGGTTTTAAAGTTGAATTTCCTAAAAGTCCAGCAAATTCATACCCATTTACTCCTCCAATAGGAAGTAAGATATTTCCAAAGCCTAATGCAGAATTACCTGGAATCATTGCTGATTCAGTTCTGTAAGGGTCTGTGTCGTTTCCTAGTTGAGCGTAACTGGCTCTTAGTTTTAAGAATGTATCTGGTGTATCTAGTACTATTCCACTCAAAGCAGCTGATGGGTAGAAATAAGAGTTATTTCCTATAGGTAATGTTGAAGTCCAATCATTTCTTCCAGTTAAAGTCAAATAAAGAACGTTTTTGTAAGAAGCTTCAAATGAAGCAAAAACGCTATATGATTTTCTTTCTAAATTGGTTTGAGCTACTGTAGGTTTGATTGAAGAGTTTGACAATTCATAAAAATTAGGAATGTCTAAATTCGTAATTTGGGCTTGAAGAGCAGATGTTTTTCTTTGGTTGGCATTAAAACCTACAAAAGCATTAAGTCCAAAGTCTTCAGCAATAGTGTTGCTGTAGTTTAAGATAAAGTTGTTGTCAAATTCTAATCGCTCTCTTGTGGTTTCTGTAACACCTCCTACAACTTCATTTGCAGCTGCTAAAGCTTGTGCCGACCCCGGTAAAAATTTCACAACAGCTCCGTAAGATTTTACGTCTTCTGAGCTATAATCTCCTCCTAATTGATAGCTTGCAGAAAACTGCTCGTTTATTTTGTATGAAAAATAAGCATTTCCATAAAAACGATTTCCATTAACAATAGTTGCATTTTCCTTTACAGACCAATATGGATTGTTAGTATAAGGAGAGAAATAATTGCTATTTGTGTTGTATGGATTGTTTACATAGTCTTCTAAGTCAACAATACTAATGTCTCTAGGTACTTGTAATAATTCTTGAGAAAGTGTATTTCCTTCTCCAGCATCGGCACCTTGACCAGTGTTTACTACATTTTGATCTTTTTTAACATAGTTAATAGTACCTTTAATTGTCATTTTACCTTCAGTAATACCACCGTTCATAGCTAACGTTCTTCTTTTGTATAAATCAGCATCAGTCGGTACAATACCATCTGATTTTACGTCTGAAAAATATAAAGAGAAATTAGATTTTTCTCCACCACCACTTACTCTTACATCATTAGTAAAAGTGTTTCCTAGTTCGAAGAAATCCTTAACATTATTTTCAAGAGCAACATAAGGTTTGATTTGTTGTCCAGAATTAATGATTGCTCCCCATAATCTCACTTCTCCGTTGAAAGCTGGACCCCAAGAACCATTTTCATTACTGGCTGTGTTTGGACTACCTGACCAACTTGACCACGAATGACCAGCCCAACCTTGTCCAAAGTCATTTTGAAGATGTGGGATTCTTGCTACTTCTGCAAAATCAGTAGAAGTCATTATCTCTACACTTAATTTAGATTTGTTTTTAGCAGATTTTGTTGTAATAACAATAACCCCATTTGAGGCTCTTGAACCATACAATGCTGCTGCCGCAGCTCCTTTTAACACGGTCATTGATTCAATGTTGTTTGGATCAATATCCCCAATTCCATTTCCTGAATCATAACTTCTAGTGTTTCCAGTGCCACTAGCTGAACTATTCACAATTGGAGACCCATCGACTACATAAAGCGGACTAGTGTTTCCACTGATTGTGTTATATCCTCTAATGATTACTTTAGAAGATGCTCCAACCTGGGCAGGAGCAGTGATGTCAACACCGGCAACTTTTCCTGACAATGATTCAAACACGTTTGTATTTGTTACCTCAGTAAGATCTTTTGCGCTTACAACAGATGTTGCAGAAGCTACAGCTCTTTTTTGTTTTTTCTGCCCAAAAGCAGTAACAACTACTCCTTCAAGTTCTACAGCAGTGCTTTCCATTTTGACATTTACTGTCGCTGAACTTGCTTTTGCTTCTTGGGTCTTCATCCCAATAAAGCTAAATACCAAGACTTGGCTTGGTGTTGCTTTGATAGAATATTTTCCATCAAAATCTGTTTGTGTTCCGGATTTAGTTCCTTTAATTAATACACTCACACCTGGTAATGGCATTCCTGTATTATCGGAAACAACTCCCGAAACCGCTCTTTCTTGCGCAAAAGTAATTTGCGCCACTAGTACTAGTAATAGTACTAAGATTCCATTGAACTTTAGTTTCATTTTTAAATATTTTGAATTAGTTGGACAAAAATCTTAATAATTTGTTAACTTTCCTAACGTTTGTGTTGATTTTTTATGCTTGCATATGAATTTTAACATTTTAACATATAAATACAGTATTGTTATAAATAATGTTTTTTTTCGATGTTTAAAATTCAATATTGTAATTAATGGAAATAATGGTGTCTGAGAATTTTATGTTTTGACCTTTATTAAAGCCGTTGGAAAGGGTTAATTTAAGAACTCCATTTTTTGTCCGTAAACCTGTTCCTAGTCCGATTCCTGTTAAGTTGTCTTTGTTGTTTGAGGACTTATCTTCATAGTATCCATAATCTAAAATAGAATGTACATAAAAGTCAGGTGAAATGATATAGCGGTATTCTGTAATTATTGCTGTCATGAAATTTGCTTGTAAACTATTTTCAGTAAATCCCCTTATGGATTTTATTCCTCCGAAACGATATAATTCATTAATTATGTATGTGTCACTTTTTAAGAAATAATTTTGATAATTTATGTTAATGCAATTTTTTGGATTCAAATAGAAGTTGTGCATTGCATTGATGTTAATATAAGTTTGGTTGCTTTTGCCTGCAGTTTCAGACAAGTCAGTCGTTGCTCTTTTTCCTAGTCCCAATTGAACGGATAGGTTTGTCTTTTTGGGGAATGTTGCGTTTTTATAATCTAATCTTGAGTATTCTAGATTGCCTGTGAGAAATGAATTTGTATAATCACTAATAACGCTATTGTTTGTGTTTTGTATATCACTAGATTCAGTAGCTTGATAACCCAAATAGATTCTGGTTTTATAATCTATAAAATAGCCCAAATCGATTGCTGTTTTGGTGTTTTGAAAAATACTATCTTGTTTAAAAATGTAAATTTGAGCTTTTAGTCCAATTGGGCTTTTAAAAATATAGGGCAAATCGATGCTTGCTTTAAAAGTTTTTTGATTGTTTCCGTCGCTTTTCCAATAGAGCGAAAACTGCTCTCCTGCCTTGATTGTGTTTTCTAGAATTAAATCCAAATAACCATTGAAGGTTAATTTATTGTTATCATTATTGGCAAAGCCAATGAATCCGTCAAAAGTATTTGACTTCCTTTTCTCGAGATAAACATATAGTTTGGTGGTGTCCTTAGTAAATAAGATTTCGGGAGTTTTAATTTGATTTACAAAACCAAATTTTTCAAAATCATCTTGAATTTTTCTAACCACATCCTGATTGAAAGTACTGTTGTGGTATTTTTTATTCATTTGTTTTAGATGTCCTTCGGGGAAACTATTTTTTTTATTGCTTTCGGCAAATTTCACTACAATTGCATTTAATTGCCTTTGTAGTCCCGATTCAAATTGTAATTCTGCATATAATGATTTATTTTTCCTTTTAATGTTGGTCAATTTTAGTTTTGCAAATGCAAATCCATTTTGCTCTAATTTTTTCAAAGTGCTGTTCAAAAAAGATTCTGTTTCGCTGTATGGAAGAATCAAAGTGTCCTTTTTTTTATCCAATGAAACTAAATCGATTATTTCACGATTTCTACCTATATATATATATATAAATTTTATCCTTTCCCCTAAGCTAAATTTTGCGACATAGCTAGAGTCGTTTATTCTAGTGTTTTCAAGGATTTGGTTTTCAATATATCCTATTTTGGACAGTTTTTCAGACATAGTATTTACCTCATTGCTAATGTCTTTTGCTTTGGAATGAATTGAATTGTATTTTAAGGAATCAATGACTTTGTTTTCAATAGAGGAACTTCCAATTATTTTCAATTGAAAAGTTTGGGAATAACAATTTGTCCCAAAGATTAAAAACAGTACAAAGAAGGCAAAGTTTTTCAAGTGAATAAAAATTTCGATAAAAGTAATGTAAATATCCAAAGTTTACATTCCTATCCATGGTATAAAATAGGTTAACGATAGAGAAATGAAAGTATTGTTTTAGGCAAGGTAGTTGGAATGTAGTTGCTACATTAAAGTAGTTTTAAGTATATATATAGTAAGTATATAGTAAGTATATAGTAACTTTATAGTAACTATACAATAAGTTTATAATAATAATATAATATATAAAACCCGCTGGTGAATAAGGTAAACTAGCAGTTTATAATCGACTGAAAGGAAATCAAGGATAGTTTGCCACACGACATTAAAGGAGAAGCCGAAGAATTGATTCAGCAAAGGTCTTTCCTTTTCTTTTTTTTAAATCGTTTTCCCTTCAAACTGCTATAAGCAAAGAGTCTTTTATTTTTCGGTAAGAATATTTATTGGGTTTTCTGTATTTCATTAATAAACAAATATTTACTTCTTGCAAAAATTAATTAATTATGGTTTGTTTAGAAAAAAATAATTACTACATTTGCAACCCCGTAAAAAGCGGGAAGTTTAATATATAAGAAATTTTTAGTATTAATTATGCCAACAATTCAACAATTAGTAAGAACAGGAAGAACTCAGATAACTAAGAAGAGTAAATCGGTTGCTTTAGATTCTTGTCCTCAAAGAAGAGGGGTTTGTACGCGTGTTTACACT
>Ga0116157_10005374_pt1 | contig 11788 bp, 17 predicted proteins | sample AD_UKC048_MetaG_FD_89882 | JGI IMG/M metagenome (GOLD analysis project Ga0116157, IMG submission 89882) | Active sludge microbial communities of municipal wastewater-treating anaerobic digesters from USA - AD_UKC048_MetaG | ecosystem: Engineered > Bioreactor > Anaerobic > Digestate | place: USA... | reverse complement strand
TGAGAAATACATCGAAGTCTGCTGCATTTTCAAAGACCTGGCAGCCCGCTGAATTACGATCCACCGTTTTTGTAACACCAACTTTATTGGCGCGGTGAATGTCAATCCCAAACATGCCGGTAAATTTTTGTCCGTTATAAAAATCAAGTACAGCGTTACGATCATAGTCACGCAATACCGACAACGGCTTTACCTGAACCAGGGCTTTGTATTGGCCTTTATGCAGACCCAGCGTCCAAGTATTGAGATATTGACCCTCTGCAAGGATGGCTGTTCCTTTCGGGGCCATCGGGTTTTTGAGCCAATATGTACCTGGATCAGTAGTAATTTTAAAAACATGGTACTGCCATTTAACCGGGCTGACTTTATAAAAAACATGCAGTTCATCATCAAAGCGGTTTGGAATATTACTTTTGCTGCGCAGCCCCACAATGTTCAATTCATTGAGGCGGGTAAACAGCTTAAAGCGTTTCATTCTTAATAGTGCTTTGATTTTGTTGAACATGATTTGATATTTTAAATCAGTGGTTTATAGCCAGCCAGCCAGGTTTTCACATCGAAAGAGGGACATGCTTTTTTTACTCCGGGAAAATCGCGGTGTCCCACTATTTTAGCCTTCGGGTACCGTTTCAGTAAATCCGAGAGTTTGTCGAACATGGCGCGTTCCTGTGCTTTGGTGCGGGTGTCTTTTGGCTTACCGGTTTTATCAATGCCGCCGATATAACTGATGCTGATACATTCGCTGTTATGGGCATATACACCGTAACTGTTTTTGTTTTCATCAAGCAGCTTGACAATTTCACCATCTTGTTTAATGATATAGTGATAACCAGGAACATCTTTCCAGCCCTTTACTTCCCGCCAGTAGCGGCGTATTGCCTCGATTGTTGCCTCCGGCTGGGTAGCAGTGCAATGCACGACGATATATTTTACATTTCTCATGTGATGGTTTTTAATTTTTGTAGTAGTTGACTGAATTGCTTTCGACTAGGAAGTACCGTTTCTCGTTTTCAAACATGCTGAACTCACCACGTTTGGCGATCTCGTTTCCAAGCACCATATTGATGGGTACCTGAACAAAATTTTTAGGATCAAGCCATACCCTTGTGGCCTGGGTTGTGATAATCATTTGACCAGGTTCTATACCGGACAAAGACCATTTCTTGCCATCGTATTTCAATCCCATTGCAATAAAGGCTTTACGCAAAGCGGTTTTTTGGCTTTCAGTTTTAAAACTGCTTAACAGCCCGCTGACAAGCGTTTGGGGTTTTCCAGCTGTACGGGTTTTCAGAAAAATTTTGCTCACTGCTGAATAGTCATTTACACTCTTTATCAGTTTAAGCTGGTTAAAGGCGGCAGTAAAATCTTTTTTCAGAATAGCTGCGTGAATATCACCTGCAATCTGGATTGCATTAATTGAACTGGCCGCCTGGGGGCTGCCCGAACCATTTGGCGCTGCCTTACCGGTACCGGGTTTCGGATTTGACTGGCTGTTCCCCGGTTTTGTTTTTGGTTTCCCTGGGTTTGGGTTTGGTGCTGATTTGGATTGTTTAACAGGATCAGGCGCGTTTTTTGCGTCCCCGTTTTCCTCTTTATTCTTTTTCCAGAACTGGAACCCGAAATACGATACTAATCCGGCGGCAAGTGATACCAATCCAAAGAGAAATATTTTTTTTCCAACGGATTTTTTTGGTTTATCATTTTGAACGTTTTTCATGTTGTTTATTTTTTTGGCTTGCTTGTGATAATCTTCATGAAGTCGGCATATTCCCATATCTCCAATTCGGATTTGAGGTCTTTGATAAAATCCCGTTTGTATTCTTGCTGATAGGCTTTACCAACACTAATGAAAGCTGCTTGAGTTGGTACTTCATTAAATACTGCGCAGATTGCCCCTTCGTCCGTGCCGGGAATAAAACTGTAAACTTTATCAAAGGCCGCTTTAAGTCTTTTGGCCCAGGCAGTGAATTGTTTTGCTGACAAAGGCGCACCAGGTTTCTCAGGTTTGCCTTCCATGATCTGCAACATTTCCCGGTATTCGGACGATTGCAGTTCTTTACTCATATCGCTGTAGAGTTGAGAATTAAATTGCTTTTGATATTCGGCTCTAACCTGGTCGAGTTCTTTGCGGCTCTTTATCTGTTTTGTGAGCAGATCCCGAAGGGCTTTTGTATCGGTGCCGAATTGACCATCGTTGTCGAAGGCCATCTTTATCTGTTTGGCAATGGTGGAGGGCGTTCCTTCCTGAAAACTTTTTTTATCTGAATTAGCAGCAATACCCTTTTTAATGAGCCGTGTGGTTAAATAAATCAAACCTGATACACCCAACACGCCAAGCACAGCATATCCAACTTTGAATTTTGATCCATTGTCCTGGCTGTTGTTTGACTTTTGCTCTCGCACTATCTTGTCGAGGTTGGTTTGTCTATTTTCCTGGTTACTCATCGTCTTTTGTTTTTAAACTCCCAATGCTTGTTTTGCCAATGCAGTTTTAATGGGATCGTTTTTAATGATGTCAGCTAGTTTTGCTAATTCCTTTGCGTTGAGTTTGGAGGCAAGTACAGTAAGTGCTTCCATTTTCGTATCGGCTTCCGATTCGGTACTGGCAGAAATAGCCAGTTCATAATTGAATTTTTCCATGTTAGGTGCTTTTAGTTGGTTTATTTTTCTTCCTGGTCTTCCCCGTTGAGATGTGCCAGAACTGTTTCTAGTTCCGATTTGTCTTTGCTGAGTAAGTCAAGTATGTTAATGACCTGTTCAAATTCTGCCTGAGAAAAATGTCTTTGGATTTGTTTGAAAAAGTTGAGTAGTTCCTTTTCCTGGTCGGTTAGAATTATCCCATCGCTAGGAGAGTCTTTTTTCTTAAATGTTGCCTCCCCTTCGACTTGGGCTTCGGGAATTTTAGAAGTATTAATATTGCGAGATTTTGTGTCAGCGTCTATTTCCTCCGCCAATCCCGCTAAACCGGGCATTCTGGCAATGAATTTTGTATTGTTGCGTATTAAATCCTCTAAGCCAGAGGTTAGTACCCTTCCCAGATCTATCCCACCGATCTTATTTCCATTGGCTTTTGCTTCCTGGACTTTTGCCTCTAACTCCTCGATATATTTTTGTTTCTCGTCAAGTAAGCCCGTAAGTTCTTCCACTTCATCCCGGAGGTTGCCGATCTCTCTGTTTTGTTCTGTCTTTAAATTTTGTTTTTGTCTCCAATGATCAATCTCGCGGCTGTTGAACGTTTTTACCGGTAATCCGGCGATACCCATTTCAACTGCTTCTTGGGGGTTCTTTGCTTTTAGCTGAAAGATGAATTTGTCATTGCGGTTGGCTTTATCAGTGCAGTAAATCACAACCTTTACCTGGTTGGTGTCTGCTGTAAGATATTCCTCGTAGTTATCAAACTCAGATGGTTCTTCCGTTCTGGGGATCACCTGGAGCCCATCCACCCAGATTTCGTAAGATTTTGCTTTGCCTTTAGAGGCGGCGGTTTCAAGATGGGTTTTTAAACCGTCTATTTTACCTTGGCTGAATGTGTCGAATTGAACTGGCATGGTTTTTAGTTTTTAGGAATGATTTGAATAAAGCGGACGTGGTTGAGTGATGAAGAATAATTGGTGATTATGATTAATCCCTGATGCTCGTATGTTTGTTCGTTGGTGTTGGGATAGGTGATGTCATAAAAACCAAAGTCAGAGGAAATGCTTAAATCTGAATTGTCATCTATCAATAAAAAAAATTGATTATGTGCATCCATTTCAAGCGTTTGCCCAGCTTCCAGAACAAAGTGCCTGAAGCGCAGGTAATAATTATCACCAACACCTAAATCTTTCATGCGGCGTGGAATGTACTCTATGGCAAGGGCTATGTTCATGGCTTTTACTTTGCGGCGTTATCGAATAATTTGATCCAGACGTAAATGGTCACGATGTATTTAAAGGGTGTGGTAACTAAATCGGCCAGGTTGTCTTTGTAGCAGCCAAACAGCACAGTTGCTTTACCGCCAATCTGAACAGGGTCTTCTTCAGCTTTAAGTTGGTTGGTGTGATTTTTCGGAACCAGATACTCACTTGTAAAATCTGCGTAAGCATTGTTGTTGTTCAGCACGATGTCGCTTGCGAAAAAAATGTTGCCTGGTTCCGTGCTTTGCAATTTTAAATCACCGATGTAGGTATTTCGCTGTATTTCGACAGGTAGTTTCCAGGGTAGGATTTCGTGTGGTGGTTCCACCGGCACTCCGTTGATCCAACGGAGGCCGGTTTCCACCCCGATCACGGTTTGTGTTTGCCTTGGCAGCTTAACCTGGAACATTCGTACCTGTTTTGGGCGATCAATGACAATGCGGGTGATTATGACCTGTTCATAGATCATTGTCCGTCCTCCATTTCGCAATCCAGGTAAAGCGATACCCGGTAAGTTGAAAACACAGTACGCCCGTCATCGGCATCCTGGTAAATGATTTTTACTGAACCGTTGCCCGGATTAATATTACCAAGGTCATAATAGCGCAACTTTGGAGACACGTTGATCCCCGACATGAGCAATTTGCTTTCGTAGTTATCAGGAAAATATTCTTCCTTATTGATCTCGATTTTTTGAGTTCCCCGGTAATAGAGAAGATCGTCTTTATTGGAGGTAACCAAAACACCATGCACCAGTTTGATGTTTTTGTCCAAATCAAAACTCTGCGTTACTGTTTGGTTAGCCGCCGCCACCGTAATATCAAACCGTTTTTTTACTGGCTTTAACATGATTTCTTTTTTTTAGTTTGAATAAGCCCGCAGCCCTTTGCTGCGAGCGTTTTCTGGTTTTCTGGTTTACGGTGTTGTGATTGTGCCGTGCAGTCCCAAAAAGATGAAGGTGTTTGGGTTCAGACCGGCTACGCTTCCCAACTCAACTGTTGCTTCAATCAGCACGTCATCGTGAATCAGTCGAGGGTTTGCCAGCTTGTAGTAACCCAGCGGCAACGTGCTATTGTTGGCCGTGCGAAACATGTAATTGCTGGTTTCAGGCATTATCACTTTTTTGTTGGCTTTGATATTGAACTCCCCGCTTACAATGGCAGGAAAGTTTTCTATCCTGTCATAGTTGGCCGACATAATATCGTCGGGGGTGGCACCGGCAGGCACTCCGGCAAGCAAAATGATACCGCTCACTAAGAGCGCCTGGTTCTTAGGTAATTTTGCTCCGCTCAAAGAATTGATACCTATGGTCTTGGTATCTTGAGTTTCCCAGAGCTTCGTTGTACGGCTTGACACTTTTTTAAAGCTGTAGATGATCGTATCAGCAAGGCGCAGCTCACCCTTCCCTAATGCTGATTTGATATGCGGGGGCAATTCGGCAAAGTGTTTTTCCATTTCTGCCCTTGAACCCCGGCTTTTGCCTCCCGTGCTTGCCAGCTTGTTGACCGCCTTTTGACGGGCGATGGGATTCATTCTTTTTAATGCTCCTAACAACTCTTCGTTGTCTGAGCCGTCGATACCTAACAACGCTCCCATGTTGTCATAGTCCTCGACACCTTCCATGATGTCTAACATGATTTCTATTTTTTTTTGGTTTTTACTCTTTATTTTTTTTTAATTTTTTATTTTTAAAAAGGGCATAGCTTTCCCGTTCCGCTATTTTTGCTGAATAGCGATTGTGAACTACAATGAAGTTTTAGGGAACGTTAGGGCTACCCTTTTTGTTTGTTTGCGGTTAGAGGATTCGTTCCTCCTCCACACCCAGGATTTGTAGGTCTTCAAACGCCGCTGCGTTTAACTCCCCGAACTGCTTTCCACTTTCAGCGAGTTCGTTTTCGATGTCATCAAGTGCGCCCATGTCCAGTTGTTCCTGTTGCGGGTACTTGAAGTACTGGACATCGCCCAGACCGTCAGTGCCGCCTTTCTTTTTGAACAACTTGTTTATGTAAAGATTTTCTTTCAGGTTGCTTCCGAAGTCTTTTAGACGTTCTTTCACTCCTTCAATGCCATCTTCCTGAGTGCCGCTAACACCTTTGGCGAATTGATAACCACCGGTAGCGATCATGCCGATGGATGCGGTCTTTAATGGCTGAAAGTCCAGGTAGTTTGCAAGTATGGAACCTCCCATACCAACAAGTAACGAGGGCTTGCCAATGGCCATCCCCAGACCTGTTCCGATCAGACCAAATGCCGCAGATTTTAGCATTTCACCCGCGCTGTTGCCGATCTTGCCTTTGGTATCCAAAGGTTTTAGGATCGCCTGTACTTTTGGATTTTTCCAGTTGACAGGGCTCTTGCTATTTTTCTTTTTCTTGCTCATTTTTCTCTTGTTTTTATTATTGTTGATTACCCCTTTTACTGCAAGGCCATCAATGATTTCTTTTCGTACTTGCCATGACCCCCTTTCCATTTTTTACGATGTTTGCCAGGGCCGTTTAAAGCAGGCTGGTTTCGCTTTTGGTTATTTTCTTTAGAGGTAGTGGCGTAGGCGACGATACCCGCTAAGGCCAATACGCCTACGCCAATTCCTACCGGCAACAACCACTTTTTATGCTTCACCCATAGGGCTTTGATGCCAAGGCCAGGGCCATTCAGGATGCCACTTGTGCCTTCGTCGGGTTGTTCTTCGGTTTCTCCCCCGGACTGATTTCCTGTGTCATCACCAGGGGCTACCTCATTATTTTCATCTGTATTTGATGGAGTTTCTTCCTCACCTTCATCACCGGATGTTCCCTCATTTTCATCAGGACCTTCACCTGGGGAGGAAGGGGGATCTGTTTGTTCTTCTGGCAATGGTTCGCTCGGTGCTTCTTCCGATGCAGGCGATTCGCCACCACCTCCATTATCAGAGGTTTGGTCGGCGGCTTGTTCACCAGACGATCCTTTTTTCTTTTTTTCTTTTTTTGGAAATAGTGTTCCAACCGATTTAAGTAGTAAAGCCATTGCGCCCATTGCACCGGAGGCTGCCGTAATTGCTGCTGCCGTGGCGGGTTCGCCCAACTGCCCCAGATCTCCAAAACCTTCAAGACCATTTACAAATTCATCTTCGTAAATTGCTCCAAGTAATTCAGGCATGGTGGAAAAATCTCCTATGTCATCTAAACCACTAACCTCATGGTTCTTGTTTCCCTTTCCGGTAAGGATTGATTTTTTAAGATTTTCAGGTTTGCCACCGGCGGCGTAAAATATTTTTTCAGATTTCGCAAGCACTTTTTTCAGTTGATCGTATTTGCTCATGTCCATCCCTTTTGAGGCTGCAAACTCTCTGGTAGCATATCCCCATTTTAGCTTTTCTGCAACCTTTAATACGTTGAGTTTCATCGACGCAAGGATGCCTCCGCGCAAAAGAACGGTTGCGGGGTTAACCTTGTTAACCTTATTGACAACCTTTAGAACTTTCTTTCCTCTGACTTGGCGCTTTTCTTTTCTCACCTGCTTTTTGGCCGATTTTTGTTCAGGTGTTTTCCTCTTGAAAATACCCGGCTTTTTGGCCGGTGCGCTGCCACCACCACCGCCTTTATTTCTTTTGAGGAGTTTACCAAGTTCGCCGATCTCACTGCTGTTACCGAATAAGTCTCTTGCGTCGATGCCAACTAAGGCTGTTGCGGTATCGTCGATACCGTCTAAATACTGTAAATCCATTGGGTGATCTTCTTTTTCTGTATAGGGTTGTTCATAATTAAAGTTGTCCACAACACAATCCATGACAATGTATTTACCGCTACCAATAGGTACTATGGGATAGATGTGTTGAAAAGAACTTGAACTGTATTTGGTTATTCTGTTTATGAAAGGAATTTTTAATTCATAAAGACATTTATCTATAAAGCAAGTATAACAGTCGCAGTCGCCCTTACCGTCCCTGATTAAGCGTCTTGCACTACGCACGGTTTCGATTCCCCGCTCATCTTTGACATAAGAAATGTGTTTGTAAATAAATTCCCATAATTTCTTACAAGCCTCGTAAGTTGTCAAACCACGAAGTTCCTGGTCAACATATTTTCTTACATGCCAGGAATCGCGCCTCACTATTTCCGGAATAAATTTTACCGTGTCGGCAACGCTTGCTCCCATCTTTACTGTGTGGTCAACAGACGGACAAGGTGGGAACAGGTGTCGGTAAGGCTCCAGGCTCTGAATCTGAACTTTATTTTTTGGGTCAGTGTTTGACATTTATTTTGGCTTGACAGGTAATTTTGCTGGCACTTTTGCTTTTACGGGCAGTTTGGGTTTAAGGGCAATTGGGTCTTTCTTCTCGTAACCAATCCATTTAGCTCCGAGGTCTATACTTGAAAGTGTGTGAACGGTAATAGTCACTGGTTGCTTCTTCACAAGGGCTTGATAAAAGGTTCCTCCCAGGGTAAGTAACTTGGAAAGCGGGATCGTAACATAGATGGGGCTTTTCAAGGGTACTGATGAGTAGGCTTTGATGTCAATAATTTCGTTTTTGATTTCCGAAGACCCTATAAGGTTTGTTCCCACAAGCAAACGAACATAAGGTTGTTTGATCCTTATTGAATACTCGGTTGGATTTTTCAAGACTACATCAATTCGTATTATTAGTCCTTTGGTGTCCAGGCTATGAATATTGGCAAGAGTGATTGAATCCATTTTGTCTCCCAATTTCTTTTTACCGAAAAGATTTGTGAGCAGGTAGATTAATCCCGCGCCGATACCAGTGCCAATTAATATTTTACCAATCTTTGCCATTATTCGTTTTCTGGTTTATCAATATGTTCTTCTTTCTTTTTTCTTCGATTCAATAACCGGTCTGATAAATAATCACCGGCTAACTTAAACCCCATCCAGATTGCCCCTCCGATTGCAGCTTTAACAGCGTAACCGCCCAGGCCCGAATAGTCGATATTTGCGAAAAGGATAGCGCCTGTCAGAAAGGTATGTGAACCGCTATCGTGTGTCTGCGTATGTGTTTTTAAGTTTTCCATTTTTTTTGTTGCTGAAAAAAGTCCTATATAACTAAGTTCCTAAGAAATCCCGACGTGCTTGGACGATTTTTGTTCTGTTCATTCGCGCTCGTTAATTCCGCTTTTATTTTTTATGTTATTTCAGAAATTTGTAGACTGGATCGCCTCGTCAGAAATTGATGTTCTTCACTTTTTTGTGAATGGCAATTTGGCGGCATGTCTTCAATTTTTCTGCTTCGTGAAAAAAGTCTCATATAACTAAGTTCCGACCAAAGTGAAGGCGAGCGTGTACGATTTTTGTTCTTTTCGTCCGCGCTCACCAGCTTTGCTTTGATTTCATTTTAGTTTGCTTTGATTTTTTAGAAAGGTTCCGCCGAATCCATAGTGGTTAACCAGTACTGATACTTGCCGGGGACTGTAACTTGTTCCAAGTGGATCGCCCAGGTCAGGCGTATTATCAATCATGCGATTGAGATAGTACATTGTGATATTCCCGAACAAAACGCAAAGTTCTTTTTTGTTGTAATGCCTGTTAACGATCAGTTCAACTTCATTACTGTTTGATTCTGTTTTCATAGTTGCGGGTTTTAAAGATTAATGAATTGTATGTGCATGACCGCGTTGAAATAATATTGCAGCAAATCCATTCTATTCAACCTAATGAATTGCACGCGGTAAGCGTAGATGTCCAATACGTTTTTCTGCTCACAGTATTTCAGGATAGCCTCAGATAGAATAGTGATTCCAAGTTGGTAGCTGGGTATTGTGTTCCTTTGAGTCAACATTTTTCCGTAAAGCCGATGTGTGAAGTAAAGACCGGAAATGCGATCAATGTCAAACCATTGTTCCGGGCTGGGTACTGAACGATAAGTAGCTTCTTCTTCAAACCAGCGTTTGGCAAGGACAGTGCGCTCAACCAATTCCCTGAAAGTTTTGTCTACGTCTTTGCTTTCACTGAAGTGATTGGCAATAAGTAATTGCAGTTCCAATTCCTTTTCTTCTGAAAAATCTAAATCCGGCCAAAATATTGATTGGGAAAAATTTAAAAGGTCTTTGGTGCGCGTAACCCGTTTGATCGAATTCAAAAGATCGCCTTTAATTATTTTTAAGCGCGAAAGGGGAGAAGCATTTTCAGATTGTGGCTGATCTTGTTCTTTTTTGACATTTTTTGATCGTGCATTAAGCCAGCCTAACTTACTACTACATGATTGTTTGCAGCAACGTACACTTTCTGTTTGTGCGTTAAAACGCCTTCCGCAAATTTCACAAAATTTTTCCATTTTCTATTTTTTAATGTCGTAGCTGAATTACCACGAACTCCTGGATCAAAGTTCCAGCGATTATTTCTGGCCGTTGGACGCAAATGGACGGTAATAGACTGTAATGGACGATTTTTGTTCTTTTGGTTTGTGATTTGTTTTTTTTTGCGCGCACTTTTATTTTCAGACGAATGGAAATAAAAAAACCTCCCGGCTGGAGGTTGGCTTTGAAGGACACATGACGGTTTTAGAGCGGCAGGCTGACGCGCTTCTATAAGGAATTGAATTATGTATTTATTTATTCAATAACAACGGTTATATGGGGTGCCAATATATAGAGAATTTGTTTTACTTGCTTAATTGACCAACACTTCCCCATTTTTTTTCCAAGGTTTTTTCTGTGCGGTTTTATTTCATTTTCAAATCCTGATTTGCTGGATTCCAGCATCTTTGCCACGTCCTTTGTGTAGTACCAAAGATTGTTGAGTCTGATAATTTTTTCATCGCTTTGCATAGTGTGGGTTTTTAAATTACTTAATGTGTGGACTGAATTGCTGAGGGTTTTGTTCAAAGGAGTAGGTCAAATACCTTGCCGCGCTTTAATTTGCTTTGGCTCGAAAAGCTGATCTGTTTAGTTACAGAGATCATAAGAATGCTTTTATAGGTCAGACGAACTTCCCTCATGTAACGTTACAGCCTAGCCGAAAGTATAGTTGGGTTTGAAATAAATACGTTGTAAGATTTCTGAAAAAAAATGTAAACGTGCGAAAAAATGCTCTAACGGTAGGTGATTTGACGATAAAAAGTTTATACTCGTGGGTTGATTTTTGCTTCCCACCGTCTTACTTTTCCGCAATTAATTTTGGTTGGCGAAACCCTGGATTGTAATGCTGATTTGTCGGAGGCGGCTTTAAGTTTGCCAGAATGTAGTTCTGGTTTGCGTGCCGAAATATAGTATCGTCGTTGACTTCCATCTTTTGAGTTAAATGTCAATTTTATGACAAATCTCCTCTGGTTTGCAAGTTTCCAGAAGCAGTAGTTTGCGCTCATTTTCTATCAAAAATCGTTTCAGGTGGGCTGAAAAATATTTTTTGTCTATACAAATGATCGTTTCGGCTAAATTATCCGAGGTAACCAAAAATATTAGCCACAAGGTTAAGTTTTAGTCACACCGGAATGGAATTTAACAGCCTCACTTCGGTTACTTTAAAAACAATTGGCTTCTTCTCAGGGTGAGTTCTGATAATGGCGTCCTGGTGATTGATTTTAGCAACGTGTCCGAAATTCACCAACGGAACTTTTTTTGCAATTGCCATCCACTCTTTAAATTGTTTTAAATCAAGCACAATGTCCGTGTAGTCCCGTATAACCAGCTTTTCAAAATTGATGAGTTTCAAGCGCAGACCATAGTTTTCAAATTCCATAAAAAGCTGATATTTGCTGCCCTTGTGTCTCTGTTCAGTTATTAAATCGGTATTGATCGGCGGGGGAAACAGACCTCTGTATTCAAAGTAGATGCCTATGAAAGGAGGTTTATTTGGAGGTAACTTTAAAACAAGTTGATACATGGATTAAAGTTACTCGACCAGAACGGTTTAGCTTTGCTACGAATTATAGCAAAAAGGATACATTTATTTATCTACCTTTA
>Ga0116157_10005371_pt1 | contig 11792 bp, 10 predicted proteins | sample AD_UKC048_MetaG_FD_89882 | JGI IMG/M metagenome (GOLD analysis project Ga0116157, IMG submission 89882) | Active sludge microbial communities of municipal wastewater-treating anaerobic digesters from USA - AD_UKC048_MetaG | ecosystem: Engineered > Bioreactor > Anaerobic > Digestate | place: USA... | reverse complement strand
GCGGCATCTTGTGCAGCGTCATGCCCGGAGCGCGCATGTTGAGGATGGTGACGATGAAGTTGATCGCGCCCATGATCGACGACATGCCGGCGATGTGCAGCGAGAAGATCACGAGGTCCATCGCGAGACCGGGGTGACCGGTCGTGCCCGACAGAGGCGGATAGAGAACCCAGCCGCCGCCGAAGCCGTTGGCGCCAGCAGGACCCGGCACGAACATCGAGAGAATCAGCAGGAAGAACGAAACCGGCAGCAGCCAGAACGAGATGTTGTTCATACGCGGCATCGCCATATCTGGCGCGCCGATCATGAGCGGCACAAACCAGTTGCCGAAACCGCCGATGAGGGCGGGCATGACCATGAAGAAGATCATGATCAGACCGTGCATCGTCGTGATGACGTTGTAGTTATGCTCGTGGCCGAAGAAACCGCCGAAAGCCGTTCCGTTGAACAGCTGGAGGCCCGGCTCGGCGAGTTCTGCGCGCATGAAGCCCGAGAACACGAAGCCGATGATCCCCGCGAACATCGCGAAGATCAGGTACAGCGTGCCGATGTCCTTGTGGTTGGTGGAGAACAGCCAACGCGATGGGCTGTACCACTTGGGATCGTGGTGATCGTGCGAATGATCGTGGCCATGGTCGTGACCGTGGTCATGACCGTGTCCGGCGGCAGCAGTTTTCGGCTCGCTCGACATCTAACGGCTCCCTGTTCCTACTGCGCCGACGCGACTTGGGCGGGCTTCGGCCGCACCTGGTCGAGATAGGCACGCGCCTGTTCAGGCGATTCCTTGTAAAGACGCTGCCACTCTGCGTACTGCGGCTGGGTGACCATGCGCAGTTCGATCGGCATGTTGGAGTGGTCCTTGCCGCACAGTTCCGAGCACTGGCCGTAGAACACGCCCGGCTCGTCAACCTTGAACCAGAGCTGGTTCAGCTTGCCCGGCATCGCGTCGACCTTGAGCATGAACTGCGGCATCGCCCACGCGTGGATGACGTCCTTGGCCGAAATCTTGAGGCGGATGTACTTGCCGATCGGCGCGACCATCGGGTTGTTGACCGAGAGCTGGGCGATGTCGCCACGCTCTGCGTGCAGCTCAAGCGACGGATCGGGCGCACCCGCTTTCAGCATGCGCGACTCGACGTTGAACTCCTGGTCGGAGCCGACATTGTACGTGTAGTCCCAGAACCACATGTTGCCGTACACCTTGATGTCCACGATCTCTTCTTCGCGGGCTTCGGCAGGCATCACGTCTTGTTCGTAGAGCAGCGGGAACGAGCCCTTGGCGATCCAGACGAGGATCAGCACCGGGACCACGGTCCAGAGAATTTCGATGATCGTATTGTGCGAGAACTTCTTCGGCACCGGGTTTGCGCGCTTGTTGTAGCGAAGCATGACCCAGATCAGCAGGCCCGTAACGAAGACTGTGATCACCGCGATGATGATCAGGACCTCGTGGTGGAACGCCTGAATGTTCTTCGCCGTTTGCGTGGCGGGCGTCTGGAAATTGATTCCGCCATCGTGCGGAGTCGCCCACGCTGACCCGCCGCCCAGAAGGCTAGCGGCGCCAAGCGCCCAGTATTTCCAAGCAGCACTGCGCATATTTGTCCACATCCTCCAGCCAGATGCGTGAAACCGGGGCTTTAACGTGATACGGTGCCCGTTGCCACCACTCCGTTTTGGACCACTGGGAGCATAGTGTCGCAGGCGGTCCGATTCGAATTGGTCGGCGCGAGGTCGCTACCAGAGGCATAGGGAGTTGGGAAGATGAGCACCCGGTTTCGATTGGGGATTTCGGCTGCGGCAATAGTGATCACCATGCCGTTCGCTGCACATGCACAAGGGGCCGTCACGGTCATCGGCGGAGGCCTCGCCAGGGACTGCTACGAGGCCGTTGAATACAACAAAGTCCAGATCACAAAGGCGGTTGAGGTCTGCAACCTCGCCCTTGAGACCGAGCAGATGCGCGTGGTCGACAAGGCAGCCACCCTCACCAACCGCGGCATCTTGCTCATGCGGCAGGGCAACAATTCTCGGGCCCTGAACGATTATCAGAGAGCAATCGACCTGGTTCCCGAACTCCAGCAGGCCAAGGTCAACCTTGGGGCAGCCCTCTATAACCTGAAACGCTACCCCGAGGCGATGACCGCCCTGAACGAGGGGGTGAAGACCGAGTCGCTCGATGCCCGGGCGGTTGGCTTCTATAATCGCGGCCTAACCCACGAAAAGCTCGGGAATGTCCAGCTGGCCTATGAGGACTTCCGTAGCGCCGTGCTGCTGAAACCGGACTTCCAGCAGGCGAGCGCCCAGCTGGCCCGGTTCCAGGTTGTGCCGGCCGCAAGCTGAGGACTAATCGGCGTTAACGCTGTTATTTGGCGGCCCCTGCCCCTATCTTGGGTATGCCCCCATCGGGTCGGGGCGCGAGCGAGCTTTGACCGAGGTAACCATGACGGATCGCAGCCTGATCGAGGAAGCCGGCGTCGGCGTTTCCCGTGCGGCAGGTATCCTGGACGAGGCTCTGGCCGGGGCTGATGACGGCGAGATCTATGTCGAGAGCGTCCGATCGGAGAGCTTCCTGTTCGATGACGGGCGGCTGAAATCTGCCTCCTATGACAGCGGCCAGGGATTCGGCCTGCGGGTCGTTTCGGGAGAAACGACGGGTTATGCGCACGCCAGCGAGATTTCGGAGGCATCGCTACGCCGGGCTGGCACGTCTGCCGCAGCGGCCAAGCGGGGCCGGTCAGGGACCTTGGCCGTCGGGCCGACGCCCGTTAACCGCCGCCTCTATGCAGACGTCGACCCCACTGCCTCCCCCGACTTCGTGACCAAGACCGGTCTGCTGGCCGAAATCGACGCGTGGTGCCGGGCACAAGACCCGCGGGTGGTTCAGGTATCGGTGTCGCTGGCCGGATCGCGGACGCAGGTCGAGATTATCCGTTCGGGCGGGGCGAGCGTTGCCGAGGCGCGGCCGCTGGTTCGCCTCAACGTGTCGGTAACGATGGAAAAGGACGGCCGCCGCGAGACGGGTTCGGCTGGCGCTGGTGGCCGGGCGGCTTACGATCAGTGGGTCCAACCCGACCGCTGGAAGGCGCTGGCTCAACGCGCAATGCGTAAGGCCGAGATAAATCTCGATGCCATCCCTGCCCCCGCCGGCGAGATGGAAGTGGCGCTCGGGCCGGGCTGGACGGGCGTGCTGCTGCATGAGGCTGTTGGCCACGGGCTTGAGGGTGATTTCAACCGCAAGGGCTCGTCGGTCTATTCAGGCCGCATCGGCGAACAGGTGATGGCCAAGGGCGTGACGATCGTCGACGACGGCACGATCTCGGACCGCCGCGGTTCGCTGTCGTTCGACGACGAAGGCACGCAGACCCAGCGCAACGTGCTGGTCGAGGATGGTCGCCTCGTCGGCTACATGCAGGATCGCCAGAACGCGCGCCTGATGGGCGTGACGCCCACCGGTAATGGCCGGCGCGAGAGCTATGCGAGCGTGGTGATGCCGCGCATGACCAACACCTTCATGACCGGCGGCACGCATGATCCCGAAGAGATCGTTCGTTCGATCAAGAAGGGCATCTGGGCGGTCGACTTCGGCGGCGGTCAGGTGGACATCACCAACGGCCAGTTCGTGTTCCAGTGCACCGAGGCTTATCTCGTCGAGAACGGCAAGGTTGGCGCGCCCGTGAAGAACGCGACGCTGATTGGCCACGGCCCGACGGTGATGAATGCGATCTCGATGGTCGGGAACGACTTCTCGCTCGACGACGGCGTCGGCACCTGCGGCAAGGGCGGACAGTCCGTGCCGGTGGGCGTTGGCCAACCGTCGCTGCGCATCGACAAGATCACGGTCGGCGGCGCGGGCTGATCGATCGAGCAACTCAATTGAAAACGGCCTCCCCTGCGGGAGGCCGTTTTTGTTTGCAGCTTTGGCGAGAGCTTATTTCTGCTCGGCCGGATCAACAATGACTTCAGGTTTCTCCTCAAAGGCGCCGTGGGCCAGGTGCTTGAGGAAGAAGCTGGCGACACATAGCGCTGCACCGATGCCGAGACCCCACCAGCCGAGCATCTCGAAGACCTTGAGCGAGCTGTCGAGCGCGGCCTTGTTATCGAGCGCGGCGCCGGCGATCGTTTCCGTGTCCGCCATGCCCGCGATGATGCCGCTGGCATAACCGGCCCATGCATTCGCAAGGAACCATGTCGCCATCATCGTCGACAGCAGCTTGAACACGGAGAGTTTCGACACCGCCGAGAGACCGACCGGCGAGACGAAGAGCTCGCCCGTGGTGTGGAACAGATTCAGCAGGATCAGGAAGATGATCGGAACCTGGAAGGCGCCATCCGCGAACGTTGCGCCCCAGGTCAGCATGAAGAAGCCGAAACCAACCTGCATGATGCCGAGGCCGAATTTCAGTGTTGGATTGGGGTCCATCTTGCGTACGCCGAGCCACGTCCAGAGTGCTGCAAACACGGGCGCAAATATCAAAATGAAGGCCGAGTTGAAGGACTGGGTCTGCGCAGCGTTGATGGTGAAGAAGCCATCGTTCGGCAGCTGCGTGTTGCGTTCAGCGAAGAGGTTCAAAGATGAACCGGCCTGCTCAAACAGCGTCCAGAAGACGGTTGCGGCAGCGACGAGCACTAGCGCGAGGCCGATCCGTTGGGACTCATGCGAGGTGAGCCCACGCATGTTCCAGAAGATGTAGCCGAGGATCAGGGCCGAACTGATCAGCAATGCAATCGCGATGTGGATGTGTGGCTGGCTAGTGATGCCGAGCATGCTGAGATTCTTGTCCGCAAACGCGTTGAGGCTTTCCAGAATGCTCGCCGGCGGCGACTGAACAAGCAGCCACACCACACCAACGCTCAGAATGCCGCAGACATAGATGATCTGCTCGCGGCTGAGGCCGAAGGCGACCTTGGCCGCCAGTTTCTCCGGCTCCGGCGGGTTGCCGATTTCGGGTGGCAGTTGTTTGGGCCCTGACGACCAGAAGAACAGACGCTGGCGCGTGAAAACGATCCAGCCGAACAGCATGCCGATACCGGCTAGGCCGAAGCCTGCCCACCAGCCGACGCTCTGACCGAGCAAGCCGCACAGCGCACTGGCCCAGAAGGAGCCGAGGTTGATCCCGTAATAGTAGAGTGTGTAGCCGGGGTCGCGGCGCGGATCGCCTTGCGGATAAAGCTGACCGACCATCGAAGAGATGTTGCTCTTGAGGAATCCGACGCCGACGATGATCAGCGACAGCGCCATGTAAAAGATGCCGACGAACAGCGGATTGCGATCCGCCACATCGAACGTGTAGTCAGCCTTCGCGATGGTCGCTGGCAATGGCGAGTTGGCCGGCAGGCCGGTGAAGACAAGATCGCCGGCAGCGTTCGGCGTGATGCTGCATGTGGCGCCAGCACTGGCTTTGGGATTCAGCTCGCATCGCGCGTCGGCGACCGGCAGGAAGATGCGGCGGTCGCCCGCCCTGCCCTCGACTTCAAAGCGATACTCTGAGGCGCCAACTTTCATCGTTTGAACGGCAGGCTCGCCCTCGGCCGCCATGAGGACGTGGCCCGCAACGAGCAGCAGAGCCCCAAACGCAACCGACTTCTTCGTGCCGAGATAGCGGTCAGCCAGAATGCCGCCGATCAGCGGCAGCAGGTACACGAGCGATGTGTAGGCCCCATACTGCGATCCGGCGAACGCGCCCGAGAACAGGAAGTGCTGGGTGAGGTAGAAGATCAGGATCGAGCGCATGCCATAGTAAGAAAAGCGCTCCCACATCTCGGCGAAGAACAGGATGTGCAGGCCGCGCGGATGATTGCGCATCTGCGCGAAGACGGGGATCGCCGTCAGGCCCGTGATCAGCAGGCCGACAACGACGATAATGTTGAAAAATTCCATGGACCCCTCAGCGCATGCACTTGCGCTGGAGATCAACACGCGGCGGAAGCGGGCTCAACCCCCGGAATCGCCACAAGTCGGCAAGGATTTGCCCCGCAGGACCGGGATCAGGCCGGAGCGTCGATCAGCACGTCCTTGAAGGCGAGCCGCACGTCGCGCTGCCACGGGCCATTGTACATGGCCAGCAGGCGCTCGGCCGGGGTAACGCCGCTCTCGGCAATCTCTTCGAGTTCCGCCAGGAAAATCGTCTCGTCCTTGCCCGAGGCATTGAGCTGCTTGCGGCGCTTGAGGCCGGCAACCGCCAGCTTTACAGCCTCCTTGGCGAGCGCTTGAGCCGTCGTGTTGCGGATCGGCGCCTTGAGCCCCTGCACCGGAACAGCCGAGCGCAGCGCCTGACGTTCCGCCGCCGTGAAATGCTTCACGAGTTCCCAGGCTTCATTGAGCGCGGTCTCGTCGTAGAGCAGACCGACCCAGAACGCCGACAACGCACAAAGGCGATGCTGCGGACCCGCATCCGCGCCGCGCATTTCGAGGAAGGTCTTGAGGCGCACTTCCGGGAAGATGGTCGACAGGTGGTCGTCGAAATCATCCATCGCCGGCTTCTCGCCCGGCAGCAGCGAGAGCTTGCCGGCCATGAAGTCACGGAAGGAGAGGCCCGAGGCGTCGAGATACTTGCCCTCGCGCCGCGCGAAGTACATTGGCACGTCGAGCGCGTAGTCGACGTATTGCTCGAAGCCGAAGCCTTCATCGAAGGCGAATGGCAGCATGCCCGTACGATCCGGATCGGTGTCCGACCAGACATGCGAGCGATATGAGAGAAAGCCGTTGGTGCGGCCTTCAGCGAATGGCGAGTTGGCGAACAGCGCGGTGGCGATTGGCTGCAGGGCCAGCGACACACGCAGCTTCTTCACCATGTCGGCTTCCGAGCCGAAATCGAGATTGGTCTGCACCGTGCACGAGCGGAACATCATCTGGCGACCAAGGCGGCCTACCTTCGCCATGTACGCCTTCATGATGCCATAGCGGCCCTTCGGCATCATCGGCGTGTCATCGAGCGACCAGATCGGCGAAAAGCCAAGGCCGAGGAAATCCATGCCCATCGGGCCGGCGATCGCCTTCGTCTCTTTCAAGTGCTGGGTGATCTCGGCGCAGGTCTGGTGAATGTTCTCGACCGGTGCACCCGACAGCTCGAACTGACCACCCGGCTCAAGGCTCAGGCTGGCCATGTCTTTCTTGCCGCCAATGATGTTGGCGCCTTCCATGATCGGCGCCCAGCCGAACTCCGACGACATGCCTTCAAGCAGCTTCCGGATCGAGGCTTCACCTTCATACGGCAGCGGCTCGAGCGTCTTTACATCGAAGCCGAACTTCTCGTGCTCGGTGCCGATGCGCCAATCGGCCTTCGGCTTGGACCCGCCCGCTAGTCGTTCAACGAGCTCACGCTTGTCGCGGATACGCGGCGCGGACTCGTCGATGTCGCGAGTGGGTGTTGTCATGCGATAGTCCCCGAGCCGGTCCTCACCAGCCAGATAGGTACGCCCGGATAGGTGCGCCAGCGCGGCCCGTCAAATGTTCGGTTGGTGAAGGAAAACTATTGGATCGTTTAGCCTAGCGCCGCCAGTCGCCCCGGACAGCCTGCCATAACGCCAGAGCGGCAACGGCCGCCGTCTCCGCGCGCAGGATGCGCGGGCCCAGCCCAACCGGCCTGACAAACGGGAGTTGTCGCAATCTTTTGCGCTCGGCAGGCGAGAAGCCACCTTCAGGTCCGATAAGAATCGCAGCCGGCGAATCCCCTATCCCTGCCAGCACTTCAGCCATGGGCCCGGCTTTGCCCGTCTCGCCGCCCCACGGCCGGCCGCCATCGTCACCCGCCTCGTCCGCGTAGATCAACAGACGCGCCGAATCCCATTTCGCCAGCAGCGAATCGAGTTTCACCGCCTCGTGCACGGCGGGCACATCCAGCCGTTCTGTCTGCTCAGCCGCCTCGATCGCGAGCCGCGCCAGCCGATCGACCCGCACCGTCTTGGAATCGGTACGTTCGGTTATGACAGGCAGGATCTCGGCCGCGCCAAGTTCCACGGCCTTCTCGACTAGGAAGTCCGTCCGCTCTTTCTTCAGGGGTGCAAACAGCAGCCACAGGTCCGGAACAGCAGCCTGCTCGCGCACCCGCGCGCCCAGCGTTAACCGCGCTGTGCTCTTGGTGCTGGCAGAGACGCTGGCGTCGAACTCGCCATCCCGACCGTTGAATATGCGCACCGGATCGCCGATCTCGAGCCGCAGGACGCGTGTCAGGTAATGCGCCTGATCCCCGTCGATCGGGATATCCGCGCCCTCCGCCAGATCGGGGGCGACATGAAGCCGGGGTGTCGCGCTCATGGCTCTGCGCTATATCGGGCTGCCAGCGTCGTGCAAGGATTTTGGCGTAAGGACCCGATGTGACCGAACCAGCCGTTCAGACCACTGCAACGCAGACAGCTCCAGCCGACGCCGTGCGTGGATCGTGGGTCACGCGGGCCCCGGCGTTTGCGCGGCCGTATCTGCAGCTGTCGCGGTATGACCGGCCAGCAGGGTTCTGGCTGCTTGGCCTGCCCTGCCTGATGGGGCTGGCGTTGGCGCGAACACAGACTGGCTTCCTGCTGTCGGATGCGTGGCTGGCCGTGCTGTTCGCCATCGGCGCCATCGCGATGCGCGGCGCAGGCTGCACCTATAACGACATCCTCGATCGCGACATCGACGCGAAGGTGGCGCGCACGGCGCTGCGCCCGCTGCCCTCCGGCGCGGTGTCGCTGAAGAAGGCCTGGCTCTGGCTGCTCGCGCAATGCGGCGTTGGGCTCGCCGTGCTGCTCTGCCTGTCCGACTTCGCCAAGCTGGTGGCGCTCGGCGCGATCCCCATGGTGGCGCTCTATCCGCTGATGAAGCGCATCACCTGGTGGCCGCAGGTCTGGCTCGGCCTCACCTTCAACTGGGGCGCGCTGGTCGCGGCCGCGGCAACGCAGGGACAGATCGGCCAAGCCGACGCCCTGCTCTACGGCGCGCTGATCTTCTGGACGCTCGGCTACGACACGATCTACGCCATACAGGATCGCGAAGACGACGCGCTGATTGGCGTGAAGTCGACCGCGCTGCGCTTCGGCCATCACATCAGGCACGCCGTGACGGTGATCTACCTGCTTACCATCGCGCTCGTCGCGCTCGCCGGTTACGTCGCGGCCGGGCTGTATGGCGCCGTTGCGACGGTCCCGTTCGCGCTGCATCTTGTTCAGCAGGCTATCAGGCTCGACCCCAAAAACGGTGGGCGGGCACTGGCGCTGTTCCGGGCCAATCGCGATGCCGGCGTCTTGTTGGTTGCATGCTGGGCCTTCATTGCGGCCACAAACTAGCCGATACTCCCGCCAAATCGGGAGACGGACATGACTGACGACCAGCAACCCTCGACCAAGCGCAAGCCAAACCGAGCCACCCTTATCGGCGTCGGCGTCGCCGTTGCAGTCGGCGCGGGCGCGTTTGTCGTCTTGAACTCCAACCAATCGACATCAGACGAACCAGCGGTCGAAACGGCGCAAGCCGCCGCTCACGAGGCTTCGAGCGTCCAGACCGCGCACTTCAGTCAGACCGACGATGCGCCAAACGCGCCGCAAACTCCGCCGCCTCCGGCTGAGGTCACGGGGGCGTTGTCTGCGGATGGCGGCTCAGTGAACTTCAAAGACGAGACGTTGACGTTCGACGCCACCTTTCCGCCAGGCCCAGCCAACGATCCGGCGCTGACCGCGATCCGCAACGACGCCCTCACCTTCCTCGCCTCTCGCAAGGCGCAGGCGCGCGCGACCTTCGATGAGATGAAGAAGGAAGGAAACACCGGCCCGGCCTGGCCGTGGGAAGTCATGATCGGCTGGGAATATACTGCCAGGGCTGGCGACATTATCAGCCTTGCGGGGTCCGCCTTCGAGTTTTCTGGGGGTGCGCATGGCAATGTGCAGTTCGACACGCACGTTGCGCGGACCAGCGGCGCCGCGTTGAAAGTCGGCGACATGCTTCAGGGCGGTATAACGCCGGCGCTTGTCATCGGCATGTGCGAAGCACTGAAGGTCGAGAAGGTGAAGCGCATTGGCGCTGCCACCGTGTACGACGATGCGGTCAACTGCGCTGGGCCGAATGCCAATGTGAAGATCGAAGAGGCAAAGCTGGCGCTCGCCTCCTCTAGCGAGAACAACAAGTTCGGCGGCATCCTCGTCTATTGGGGACCTTATGCGGTCGGCCCGTATGTCGAAGGCCCGTACGAAGTGGTCGTGCAACAGGAAGTCTTTGCGCAAGACCTCAGACCGGAGTTCAAGCCGCTGTTCGGCGGTACGGCGCCGCCCGTGTAGGACTAACGACGCGCGCGGAAGAATGACTTGAGCAGGGCGGAAGCTTCGTCAGCCAGCAGCCCGCTTTCGACGACGGGTCGCGAGTGGCAGGTCGGCTGCTCGAAATAACGTGGGCCGTGTTCGACGGCACCGCCCTTGGCATCTGACGCGCCATAGACGACCCGCCCGATCCGCGCGTGGCTTATTGCTCCCGCGCACATGGCGCATGGTTCGAGCGTCACATAAAGCGTCAGCCCCGAGAGCCGGTAATTCTCAAGCTTCGCGGCTGCGGAGCGGAGCGCGAGCACCTCGGCATGGCCGGTCGGATCGTTCAGCCGGATAGGTTCGTTGTAGGCTTCGGCCACCACTTCGCGCGTTGCGGGATCAACCACGACAGCGCCAATCGGCGCTTCGCCCACTTCGGCGGCGGTCTGCGCCAGCGCCATTGCCCGCCGCATCATCTCAAGGTCGAAGTCATCGGCCATCCAGCCCCATAGCATTTCGGCAGCGGGATGCTAGACGGACGCCCATGCGCATCGTCGGCGGCACATTGAAGGGACGCACCATTCGCACGCCGGAAGGCCGCGACACCCGCCCCACATCCGACCGCGCCCGCGAGAGCATTTTCAACATCCTGGCTCACGCCGACTGGGCGCCGTCTCTTGAAGGCGCCCGGATCATCGATGCTTTCGCAGGCTCCGGCGCGCTGGGTTTTGAGGCTGTGTCTCGAGGCGGAGCCTTCTGTCTGTTCGTCGAAACCGAAGCGACAGCGCGCGGCTGCATCCGGGACAATGTCGAAGCTTTTCAGCTCTTCGGCAACACACGCATCCACCGCCGCTCGGCCACCGACCTCGGACCCAAGCCCGCTGGACTTGGAGCCCCGTTTGATCTCGTCTTCATGGACCCGCCTTACGCCCAGGGCCTGGTCTCGCCCGCGCTCGACCAGTTGCTCAAAGGCCAGTGGATTACACCCGATGCGCTGATCATAGCTGAAGTCGGGAGCCACGAGCCCGCGCTCGAAGCGCCCGGCTGGGAAATCCTGGAAGAGCGCACCTACGGCGCAGCCCGCGTTTACTTCCTGCGGGCCAGCGCCTGACCTTTCGGCAGCGGCGCGAACGGTGAAAAGACAAACGCCAGAAGCAGACCGATGATCAGCAGCTCACTCGATGCACTTGCCGTGAGTTGAGCCGGCGACCAGACGAACAGCGCAATCGATGACGGGCCCTGGTCCGCGCCTGCCACCGTCAACGCGCCGATATTGTTGATGAAGTGGAACCCCATCGCCGCGGCAAGGCTTCCCGTGCGCCAGACCATCGCCATCATCACCATGCCCATGATCGTCGCAATCGCCACATAGAAGAGCGCATAGGTCAGATCGGTCGGCGAGTTCGCAGCATGCATAAGGCCAAACAGCACTGACGGAATGAGGCCCCACACGATCGGGCTGCCAAAACGCGCCGCGAGTTGTTGCGGGAGGTAGCCCCGGAACACCAGTTCCTCGCTGGCCGCCTGCACGAACACCACGACGGCAATCGGCGCGAGCGCCAGTAACCACGTCTCCAGCGCCAGAT
>Ga0116157_10005369_pt1 | contig 11795 bp, 9 predicted proteins | sample AD_UKC048_MetaG_FD_89882 | JGI IMG/M metagenome (GOLD analysis project Ga0116157, IMG submission 89882) | Active sludge microbial communities of municipal wastewater-treating anaerobic digesters from USA - AD_UKC048_MetaG | ecosystem: Engineered > Bioreactor > Anaerobic > Digestate | place: USA... | reverse complement strand
GCTCAGTTGGTTAGAGCGTGGGACTCATAAGCCCAAGGTCGAGAGTTCAACTCTCTCCCCTGGTACAAGAATGGTGCGGGACGAGTAAGCCCAAGGTCGAGAGTTCAACTCTCTCCCCTGGTACAAAAAATAATTGGGGTCGTAGCTCAGTTGGTTAGAGCGTCTCCCTGTCACGGAGAAGGCCGCCGGTCCGAGTCCGGTCGGCCCCGCCAAAACAAAAAATAACCCGTTCGGGTTATTTTTTGTTTAACACCTTTTAAAATAAATTTATTTCAAATACTCCAAATATTTCAGAAAATTCTCATAAACCCCAATAACTGCTTTTGCCAATCGTTCGTCAATTTCAAAATTCTCTTCATGCACAATTCTGTTTCGGATCTGGTGCGCTCCCTTGAGAGCTTCCAGATGATCATCAATGTGTGCCGGTTCAATTTGTTCCAGTTTTTCGGTCATATTAGCGCCTTTATATCCAATGCCGCCTAAAATTTCATCAGCGACAGCATCCGCTTCAATGATAGCCACTTTGTATTGTGAAACATTTTTGGTTTTTAGACGTTCCTTTATCTTGTCCCAGCGTTTTTGCATTTTGCTTTTTGTAACCAGCGGAACATCCATACCTCTAAGCCCAACACGTATTTTTTCCGGAACATCGTGTAGAATTATAAGTAAAACTATATCAATGAATATTACAATGAGGTATATGCCAAAAAAAACTTTCACAAAAAACATGAATTGGGAATTGTAAAAATTAGCGAAAAATTCAGGCAAAGAAACAATAAAATTTTGAAAAGCGTAATCCATGGGTTTAAATTTTTAATTTATTTCAAAAGTATGCGCCATATTCAAAAGTCCTTCTTCATCAAACCATTTACCCATCAGTTGTCCGCCAACTGGCATCTCTCCGATTTTTCCAATAGGAAATGAAATGGCCGGCACGCCGGAAAGGTTGGCTGTAATCGTGTAAATATCTGAAAGATACATTTTGAGTGGATCGTTAGTTTTTTCTCCAAATTTGAAAGCGACTTCCGGCGCTGTCGGTGAATAGATAAAATCAACTTTTTTAAAAGCTTCTTCGAAATCCTTTTTAATGAGCGCCCGCACTTTTTGCGCTTTAAGATAATAGGCATCGTAATAGCCGGCACTGAGCGCATAGGTTCCAAGCATGATTCTTCTTTTTACTTCAGCGCCAAAACCAACTTTTCTTGAGTCTAAATAAGTTTCAAGCAGAGTGCCTTCGGCCGCGTGATCTGCGCCAGCAGATTTTACGCGGTCATCCACCCGAAGACCGTATTTGATTCCATCAAATCTGGCTAAATTGGAACTGACTTCTGATGTCATTATAATATAATATGTCGGTAAAGCATACTCGGCATGTGGAAGGCTGATGGTTTCAATTTTGGCCCCCAGTTTTTTGAATTTTTCCAGCGACTCATTGAAAACATTTTTAATATCGCCTTCCAGACTATCCACATACTCTTTGGGAACTCCGATTATTTTTCCGGCAATGTCACCAGCCAGATAATCTTCATATTTTTTGTCAGCACTTTGTGCAGAAGTTGCGTCCAACAAATCTTCACCAGAAATTCGAGAAAGCACTATCGCCACATCTTCCACATTTTTCGCAACCGGTCCGATTTGATCCAAACTGGAAGCCATCGCCAAAAGGCCGCTACGAGAAACGCGTCCATAGGTTGGCTTTAGCCCTACCACACCGCAAAATGAAGCTGGCTGACGAATTGATCCGCCCGTGTCACTGCCCAATGACCACACCGCTTCTCCTGCTGCCACCGCCGCAATCGAACCACCTGAAGAACCTCCAGGAACACGCTCCTTATCAATTGGATTTTTGGTCACCTGATAGGCGCTATTTTCCGTGGAAGAACCCATGGCAAATTCGTCTAAATTGGTTTTCCCCAAAAACACTGCACCTTTTTCTTTGAGTTTCCTAATCACAGTAGCATCATAAGGCGCCACGTAGTTGTCCAGAATTTTGGAAGCCGCTGTCGTTCTGATTCCATCAATGCAAATATTATCTTTGATAGCGCAGGGAATTCCTTCAATGAGATCTACTTTTTCGCCATTGGCAATTTTTTCATCCACAAACTTGGCTTGGTTCATAGCCTGCTCTTTGGTTAAAGTCAAAAAAGCTGAAATTTCCGGTTCCTTTTTTTCAATCACGGCAAAATATTCCTCAGCCAATTGAGTTGCGGTAATTTCACGATTTATAAGCTTATTATGTAATTCTTTAATCATGGAGAGGATTAAAAATTTAAAAATCAAAATGGAAAATGACAGATTAAAATATAAAATCAAAAAATGCATTTTAAAAATTTTTTATTTTTCATTGTCATTTTAATTTTTGATATTTGCATTTTACATTTACTAAATAATACCAAAAAAAAATAAAACGACTTATCTATAAAATACATTATACCTAAAGGACTGACTTAACCTTAATATATTTATCTTTCTTATCTGGCGCATTTTTAAGAATGGCTTCCCTGCTCAAAGAATCATGGTCTTTTTTATTATCCGAACGGAAAACATTTTGCATGCCGGTAATATGGCCGATCGGTTCAACATCAGCCACGTCCGCTTCCTCCAATTTCTTGAAATAATCCAAAATCTCAGACAAATCATGCTGATACTTTTCCACTTCCTCATCAGTCAGACCAATTCTGGCTAAAGTGGCAATATTCAAAATTTCTTCGCGACTTAACATATATAAATTATTTTAAAATTATGTGAACTGGATTCAATCTCTTTAGCCTTATCATATCTTTTGCCTCGTCTCTTGTAAAGCCACTTCTTTTTTGTTGAAAAAATTCCACTTGCTAATTCCGAATGATGTTTTCCTTTATATTTTCGGCAGTGTTTTCAATTTCGTTTCTGGTATTATCAATCATTTTTTGAATTCTGTTTCTTGCTTCACTGTTTCCATCAGGCAATAATTTGAGAGTCATTTCATATTGCGCTGCCGCCTCACTAAAACGTTTCATTTTTTCATATAATAAACCTGAACCTAAATACGTATTAATGTCATTACCTTGCGCAGAAATAATATTTTTATATATATTTTCCGCATTTTTATAATCACCATCAGCTCCGCGCGATCCATAGGCGTTGGCGAGCATCAAAAAATAATTCACATTGGTATTGTCCAGCATAACCGCTTTTTGCAACGACAAAACAGCTTCATCTTTTTCTCCCAGAATTTGTTGCATTGATCCCAATTGGAATTGGGCTTCCGCTAAATTATTTTTTTCATCAGCTGCCTTTTGAAACCAGCCTTTCGCTTCGCCTAGCAGTGCTTTTTTTGCATTTTCATCTTTTTCCAAAGCTGCCTGCATAGCCTGCATCTTTCCGATTTTCAGAAAATAGACTGCGTTGTGCGGCTCAAGCGCAAGCGCTTCATTGTAGGCATCAATTGTCTGCTGAAAAAACTGCGAAGAATATATTGATCTGTTTTCCATAACAAAAGCAGATGATTCAACTGCCGCAATGTCTTTTGGCATCAACGCTTTTCCTTCGGCGGTAAAATCAATAGCGCTGTTCAAATATTTTCCCAGCAAATTTTTATTCGCATTTTCTTTTTTGAAAAATTCGCTGTTTGCAAGCTCCATATATTGCTGGCCTGCAAAGGTGTAATATTTTCCTTCATTGCTGTTTAAATTAATAGCTTTTTCAATCATTTTTATTGAAGTTTCTCTGGAAACATTGCTTTGTCTTTCGGCAGCGCCGGCAAATATATCAGCCACGTATATTTTTATCATAAACGAGCAAAGGAAAATCGACCCTGCGATAATCGACAACAATACACAAGCTGAGAGTAGGGAATGTTTTTGAGATGCCCTAAAAGAAAATTTTAAATATTTTTCTTCAGCATCATTTTCTTTGAGAGCCGTCCCCAAAGCAAAAACCGCAAACACAATACCCAGCATTTTTATTGAAACATCCAGCTGCATGAATAATGCTTCAACGAAAACCAATATTGCGACCGACATAAGCCCCAGGGAATATATTTTATCTTTGCCATTTTTTATACCTAGAAGATACATACCCGCGCCCAAAAAAGAAATTGCAAGCAGCACAAAAGAAACTACGCCTAAAATTCCCAGCGTCGGAAGCATTTCCCAAAGCATTCCCGACCCTTCATGAAATCTTAAATTATATAAAGCATTCAAATTGAAACTCTGCGGTTTATACAAAGAAAAGTCATGCCCATATGTCGCCGGACCGCTGCCCAGAAAAAAATTTTCTGCCATCGCTTTTTTGGCAATTTCCCATGACAGCTGATGATCCAGGCCTATCCCTAATGGAAGCTGAGTTTCGATAATTTTAAAATTAGAAACAACAACATTGCCAAAAATCATAATTGTCAAAATTGACATGCACACCAAAATCGGAAAGAAAAGGAATTTTTTTCTTATTAAAATCGAACGCGAAAAGCCATATGCCAAGAAAAAAGCTATTCCGACTGAAATTCCCAGCCATGGCGTGAATTTGTATAGCGCCAGCAGAAGATACAGGCTTGCAACAATCATTAGAATTAAAAAAATTTCCAGCAAAAACTTTTTAGCTTTTCCCTGTCCACTCGCTTTAACTTTTAGAAATACGGCCATGAGCACGACAATCAAAATGCCGCTAAAAATAGAAACTCCCGCGGCTGATCCGAGAGAATTCGTCGAAAGATAATTTGCCAAACGGGATCCCGCAAAAAAATTGATACTTTGCAGATCTAAAATTTTGTTTATTTCTAAAATTTCTTTAACAATCAACAGCAGCCCGGAAAAAATAAATGTTCCGAGCACCAAGCGCAAACGCCTAAAACTAAAATTGCTCATAATGACATGGAAAAGAACTGCGCTTGCAATAATGTTCGCCAAACCAAGCGTTGGATTCCCCGAAAAACCCCAGAAGCTCTGGAATTTGTCAACGGAAAAAATTGTGGAAAGAAAACAGGCAAATAAAAAAATAATGATAGGAATATCCAGCGGAGTGCGGCGTATTTTCATTTCCCCATTAACAATGCTCTTCGCTACCCAGCCAATTAGAGCAATCAAAACCCAGAAAAGAAAACCGACTTGTTTTTCAAAAGCAATGCCCTGAAACGCCAGTTTGGTATAAAAAAAAGCTATGTCTAAAAAAATCATGACTATCGAGAAGGATATCAAAAAGTCAAAAAATTTTTCAGGCAAATTTGATTTTTGCGAATCTGCAAAATTTTCCTTTTGCGTCCAGCCGAAATTTTCATGCGCTATTTTTATTGGCGTGTTGTCTTTCTGGTTTTTTGAGCCAATTTGAAAATTTCTGTTTATTAGATCCATATTTTCTTTTATTTTTTATTGCAGATTGACAGTCCAAAAAATGTTACTTCCTAAATTGAACTTTTCCCAGTCCGGATGTATTTAGAATTGATTTTGCTCCAACTGGATGGCTGACATAATCAAAAATAGTAGTATTGGGATCATTGGAAGCAGAAGTTTCCGTACAATCTATAGGGCATGTTGCATGAGTTTCCGTGCCATTGCAAAAACCGTCTCCACATGCAGATTCCACATAAGTAATTGCCAAAACAGGCTGTGTAGTTCCTTCACGACTATGATAAGAATCGCTGACTGTAGTTGGAGTCGCATTTTTATCATAATATAGATACAAAATCAGCGGAGTCGTATTTTTTACATAAGCTGGAGTGTATGACAGGCCATTGTCCAGATAGATAGAATAATAGGTGCTTCCATCATTGTATTCTTTAATAAGCCCATCACTGGCGCTTCCCAACACGTTCCAGGTTTCTGTGGATCCTGCTCCAGAAGTAACTGTAGAAAGAACACTGCCAAAACTGCCACCAGTAAAAGTCGCCAAAGTGCTACTTTCGGTCCATGTTTGATCAATGAATCTTCTGGCATTTATAGCTCTGGCATTATTGGTAGAATGAGTCAAAGTAAGGCTAGCACTTTGAATAATAACTCCGTCGGGAATGCTGGAAATATCAAATTTGATGAAAGCCCGGCCTATATTATTATTATTAACGTCTGCTTCAGTAGTGCTGCAAGTGCTGTCTATGCACAAACAGACGTCTGCTGACGGATTTATGTTAAGGTCCGGATCCAAAACCAAAGGATAAGCTTTTTCATCGCTTGTCATCCAACCGTAATCTAGAGCAGTTTCCAAATAATATAAATCTCCTTCTTTTTTCAGTTCGCTTTCAACCTGAAAAGTTCTTTTTTCCTGATCATAAATATACGGCTGGGAAGTGGAAAAAATATTTTGGCCGTCTTTTTTGAAAAATATCTGATTATTTTGTAATTCCGGAATAATTCCATCTGAAATATCGATTCTCGTTTTCAAAATAATTTTTCCGCCAAAATAATTCGGATCAGCAATATTTTTTAAAATTTCCGGGCTATTGAAAAACAATTCTTCCTTGATTCCGTTTCTGGTTGAGTGATATTTCAGATCCACTCCACTTAAAATATTTTTGAACATTCCGGATTTATAGGAATATTCGAAATTGCCAACTTCTGCCTTGGCTAAAACAATGTTTCTTTTCTGATCCCTATAAGCCATACTTTCCAAAGAAAAACTTATCTGGTTGCCTTCATTGTTATATTTAATGATATTTTTATTATCCGCGTCCGCTCCCGCATAGACATCAAAAGGTTTCATCTGATATTGTTTTCCGTTTTCCAATTTATCTTCCGCCATTTCTTCCGGCTTTTTCAGATAATCATCAATTTTTACCCATTTCCCGTCAATTTTAATATTGACAGGTGAAGGATAAATAAGCATTTCCCGCGTTCCGTCTTTTTTCCTGAATGTGTCGGAAATTTCAGTCTGGCTGACAATCTTTCCGTTTTCTTCATCGATCGGCTGACTGTTTAAATTTGGATCTTCTCCTCTGGTATTTTTTTCTTCCCTGATTTTCACCGCGTCGTTGTCATAGTTATAATCCTCTGCGGTCCAGGTTCGGCTCAAATTATAATCCCTGTCTATATGCCAAACGCCATCCGGCAAGCTTTCCGCTTTGATGACATCGCGCATAAAACCTTCCAGCCAAACTCCTTTGGCAATTCTGGCTTCCACTATTTCAAGATCCAAACTGCGGGCTAATTCAAAAAAGTTCGTGGCAATTTTTATTATCGTTTCCGACCATAATTTCTGAGGGATGTCGACATTAACAAAAGTAATCAAATTGATCGCTTTGCCTTGATATTCAGCACCTGACATGACAGCCGCGATTTTTCCGTCAATTTCCGCAACTCTTACATAAATATTTTCTTTTCCATATTTCTTTTTCAATTCCTGATATTCTTTGATAGCCGCCCAAGCGCTGATTTTATAGGGCAAATCGCACCATACTCCTTTTTTCAAGCCCTTATTGTGAATACTGATTATAGCTGGCAAATCGGCCACCCTTGCTTCTCTTATTTTTATTTTTTTTAGGTCTTCCCTGGTAATATTTTTCAAATCATCAGTATTATTGAATTCTTTGAAATGTTTCAATATAAAATTAGCATCAGCATCCGAATCCACGCTTGAAACACCCATATTTTTTATTTTTTCAAGCTTATATTCCGTTATGGATTTTTCAAAAAAAACTTCGGCGCATCCCCAGGTTTTTTTCCCAAAAGCTGTTTGCGAGAAAATGACTAGACACATTAAAACAATAGCGACAATGATCGCCACTTTTTTCATTTTCGTGATTTTTTCCAAAAAATTCTTCATAATTTACTTAATGATCAACCAGTTGAATTCTATGTCTTTGTCTTCTTCCAGTGCCGGAGAATCTATTCTCACCACAAAACTTTCCTTGTTTTTTATTTCCTTTTCATCGTAATACAAAGTTTTTCCTTCTGTCGAGTTTTTGGCTGTTATATAGATTTTAGCTCCTTCTTCCGCCTCTTTGGTCAAAATCGGTTCGGATTTCAATTCCCCGCCTTTTATTTTTCCGGTTCCGGAAACATCATTGCTGAGTTCTATGTTTTTTCCTTTTAAATTATTTTCCGCTTCAATGTCTTTGGCTTTAATACTGTTTTCTACTTCAATATCCTTGGCTAAAATTTTGCCGTTAAGCAGATTCAAATTTCCCAGAGCATCCTTATAGACAATGCCGCTAATTTTAAGACTGTCAATAAAATCAGCAGCTGTTTCAGCTTGCTCAGCAATTAAATCCACTTGCTTTTGAATTTTAATTTGCATTTCCTGAAGAGCTGCCACAGCACTGTCTTGTTGAACAAAATCATTTTGGATTTGTTTTAAACTCTGACCAGTGCTTTCTATCTGCATATCCAGATTTTCTTTGGCTTCAGCCATAATATTATCCACCTTGTCTTTGATGTCCATATTGGCAATATTTTCTGAAACGGCTTGTTCCACCTTTTCCACCGTCAAACTTTGATTTCTTCTGGAAATCAAAATTTGAATCGTGCCTTTCGTTCCATCAAAATTTTCCAAAGCCACACCCACGGTTGATTCACCAGCGTTGGCTTTGCGCATATAGCCGGGAATTTCCGCTGAAGTCATATTGTCACCGATTTCAATCTCTCCATTTTCAGTTGATACTTTCCCCGGAATCTGGCCCAGCATAGCAGTTTTCACATAATTCGGATCCTTGTCTCTTCCTATTGGCGCGTTTCCGAGAACCGAAGGGCTCGTGGAAATGATCCCTATAATATCATTGTCTCCAGAGTTTTGACAACGTTTGACCGCATTATCATTTTCAGAATCAACACACACGGCTTCACCCGCTTGCAAATCAGTGTCTTTAGTGAAAAAATATTCGGCATAGTCAGCACTGCCATTTGTCCAAGCATTTGAATTATCCACATAAGCGCTATTGGTTCCATCTCCGTTCCAGTCAACCATAAATTTATATGCTGGCGCAGTAACCCCGACTCCAACATTACCGCTGGCGACAATAAGTCCATAATTTGCAGTTGTCGCTCCTGATGCGGAAAAATATCCGGCCACATTTGTTCCAGAAGTTGCATTGGTGGCAGTCACCGCTGATTGCAGTCCGTAGCGCGTAATTCCGTTTGTTGCATTAGCTCCGGAAATTGCAATATTAAGACCGGTGTTGCCTGCTGCTGCGGCAGTGGAATTGGAAGTCAAGGAAAGAATGTTTCCACTAGTCAGAGAGTTAGCCGATATTGTTGCAGCTGTTTCAACTCCTGAATAGATTTGCAAGAATTTTCCAGTACCCATAGCTAACGTAAAATTTTTTCCGGCGGCTATTGTTGTATCGCCATTAAGTGAAATCGCTCCTGTTCCTGTTCCGAATGTTCCCGAACCGGAAATTGAAAAATTTCCGCTCCCTTGCGTGTAGCCGGCAACAGCCGCAATTTGTCCGGAAGAATTGACTTGAAAAAGATCTCCGCTACCAACCGTAAAAAGAGCGGATGGAGATGTATCGCCAATTCCAACATTACCGCCGCTTGTTATTCTCATCCTTTCAGTCAAGACTGTCGGCGCGGCGAGCGCTTTCGCTTCCAGTGAAAGCGGAAAGACCGCGCAGGAAAAAATCCAATCTTTATTGGATAAATTGAGGGTCGCATCGGAGAACGAGCAAAAAAACGGTCAGCTCGTCGACACTCCTCAGGGCAAAGTGTTCGCGGGAGAATCGGCGGATAAAATGAAAAAGTTGCATGATGAAACAATGGCGGAAGTAGACGCCCTGACCGACCGGCCGGAAAGCGAAAGACAAAAAGCTGTCATTGAAATCAAAAAATTTGCCGACAAACAAGACCTGGTTGTCGATTACAAGCATACCGGCAAGTCCGTATATAACACCGGCGTGATGGAAGAGGTTTACACGACCGATTACGATCAGTACGAGGTGGACGCGCGAAATAACAGAATTATTCAATTCGGTCCCCGTCCGCTTGAGATAGGACAAGAGCCCAAGAAATTCGACACCACGAATCGTTACTCGAAAAGCGAATTGGAAACGATGGCTCGGGAATTTATCACCAAGAATGCTCCCGAAGTAAAGCTGGATGATCTTGTTGCCAAAGTCGGCGATAAAGAAGGCGTGAACTTTTTCTTCCGTTGGGAAGATACGTCACGGGAAATCGAGGATATGCATCCTTTTATTCAGGTCGGGCTTTCCCGCGGTGGCGACTTGCTGAGCTACACCGATACGCTCGGTCTCTAGCGGCAAGAATTTTAAACATTAATCTCAAAACAAAAATATGAGAACTTTAGCATCAAAGCGGGCAATGTTGTTCTCGATGATCGCGATGGTCGCATTGCTTGCCGGCGGCGTCAAATCGGCGTTTGCTCTTTCCGGAACCTATAACTACGCCAGCAGCGGTTCCTATTATACGGAATACGGTCCCTCCCAATATTGGCACACCACGACCAACGCCGGTTATTGCGGACACATCAGCGGAAGCTGCAGTCCCAACAGTATGCGATGGACTTACAACAACGGGTGCTCCGTGAGCAACCAGGCTCAATGGAATAACATCGATTCGGCTCAATACGGAGTGCATTACGCTTTCGTACCGGCGGTCAATGCGACAACCACCCGGGCTCCATACACCATGACCTACAACGGAGCCAGCACGCATACCTGGACGATAAATCAAAGCGCTTATTACGATACGTGGATCCAGACCGGAAACTATTACGATATTCGCAATACCTGGCTGACCGACGCTACTTGCGAAGGAAGCTCGACAAAAATCGGATTCGACGAGATTCGGATTCTTTATTGACCGGATTTCCGACTCGCCAAAAAAATAAAACGGGATAATCCCGTTTTATTTTGCCCAATCACACAAATTGTTTTTAGCGTTAAAATTAAGTCAATTTTGATTGTCTACTCCAACTTTATCTTCTTTCAATCCTGTGGTAATATGAGTTTTATAAACCAGTTAAATGAAAAAATGTTTTGAAATTATCAAATTGGCTCAAGAAAAATAAGTTGGAAATAATTTTGCTAACTATCCTGATTTCAGTCGGGATTTTTTTGCATTCATACAATTTTTCCAATTGGCTTCACTTTGAAATTGACCAGTCATACGACACGCTTCTTGTCTCACCTGCCGTAGAAAATGGAATCGGCAACCTACCGCTTCTCGGGCCTACTGCTGGCGGAGGCAGAGCCTTGCGATTGGGCCCCGCTTTTTATTATTTGGAATACATAAGTGCTAAAATTTTCGGTAATACTCCGCCCGGTCACGCTATGCTGGTTCTTATTTCTTCCATTTTGTCGCTTCCCCTGTTTTATATTTTTTCCAGAAGATATTTTTCCCGACCCATATCGTTCGGTTTGCTCGCCCTATTCAGTTTTTCTTTGTATATGGTCATCTACGGCAGATTTTCTTGGAGTCCGAATGTTTTGCCGTTTTTGATTTTACTGGCATTTTATTCGTTGCTTCGTGCTCTTTCCGAAAATGAACAAAAGAAAGATTTATGGTTTATTATCGCTTTTGCCGTTCTTGCCGTAATAACCCAAATTCACTTCAATGCTTTTTTTACTATTCCCACCATTGTCATCGGGCTGCTTGTCATACGCCGACCCAAACTCAAAATCCTCACTTGGGTTGGTGCCCTTTTGATTTTTGCAGTCCTTTACTCGCCCGTGATAATCAGCGACATTAAAACAAACGGACAAAATCTTCATTATTTTATCCAGAAATTCAAACACTCGGGAAGTCCCAGTGGAAATGTTCAGCAAAAGCTCGTTCAGGTTGTCCATTATCACGCTTCCGATTATTTTCTGATTCTCACTGGCATTGACCACATAAACGGAAAAAGGCTGACCGGTTATGGGTTCTCGTCTGCCG
>Ga0116157_10005366_pt1 | contig 11798 bp, 10 predicted proteins | sample AD_UKC048_MetaG_FD_89882 | JGI IMG/M metagenome (GOLD analysis project Ga0116157, IMG submission 89882) | Active sludge microbial communities of municipal wastewater-treating anaerobic digesters from USA - AD_UKC048_MetaG | ecosystem: Engineered > Bioreactor > Anaerobic > Digestate | place: USA... | reverse complement strand
TTTAACCCAGCCTCTCCCAAATTACCTCTCTTTTTTTGATTAGTTAAAACTTTTTCTAAATTATTTAATTGCTCAGAAAAACTAATCACTTGTTTATTGGTTTCGTCTAATTTAGTAAGTTTTTCAGTAATTTCTGTAATTAATTTAGATGATTGATTGCTAATCCCCTGCATTAACTGACTGGACTTAAAAGCATTTTCTTGATTCATCCTATTAGTCTCACTAAGTTTTTTATCTAATTCTTGACGCAATTGATCATTTTGTCGACTAAGTTCACTTAATTTCTCCGCTAAAACTAATAATTTTTCTTCTGATTTTTCCGTACCTGATTTTTTAATAAATAAATAAATTAAAAAACCAACCGAAAAGATTAGTAGAACCAAAAGAACGGATATTAAGGCGTTGGGCATATTTTAAAAAGTTAATAATAATAACTTAATTATACTATAAATCGACTCAAATATAAAGAAACCAAAAAAGACCTTCTGAAAAGGTCTTTTTTATAATATATTTACTTCAATTAAAGTTTTAAGAGATTAAACGTAAGTAACACTAGACACACAATCATTTTCATCCTTAAATCTCATAATACGGACACCCTGGGTATCGCGGCCTAATTCATTAATTGACTTATAAGGAAGGCGAATAACTTGTCCTTTATCAGAGATTATAATCAAATCTTTTCCTTCCATATTTTCTCTGTTAATTACAAAAGCATTACTGATTTTTCCGGTCTTGTCAGTGACCTTGGCGGTTCTAATACCGCTTCCGCCACGACCCTGAACTTTATATAAACTCAAATCAGTCCTTTTGCCATAACCCTTGTTCATAATAGTCAAAATTTGATAGCTTCTTTTCTTCTCTTTGTCGGTTTTAATAATTCCCATACCAACAACGATGTCTTTGGCCTTCAATTTTATACCCCTAACCCCAGCAGCATTTCTTCCCATATCACGAACTTCCTTTTCGGTAAATCTAATAGCCTGACCATTAGCAGTCACCAGACTAATATGGTCAGACCCAGAGGTCGGTTTACACCAAATTAATCTATCATCATTTTTTATTTTAATAGCAATTAATCCACTACGTCGAACATTAGAGAAAGCATTAAGTTGAACTTTTTTAACTAAGCCTTGTTCGGTGGCAAAGAATAAATAACTATAATTAGCAATCTTATCCAATGGCAAAGTTGAGGTGATTTTTTCCCCTCCAATTAATTGTAAAAAATTAACTATAGGAGTTCCTTTGGCAGTACGAGAAGCTTGAGGAATTTCATGAGCTTTTAATTGAAAAACTCGACCCTTGGTAGTAAAAAATAAAATATCATTATGAGTCTGAGTTATAAACATAAAGTCAACCGAATCTTCTTCTTTGGTCGTCAATCCAATAACTCCTTTACCGCCTCTAGCCTGAACTTTAAAAGTATCTGGATCAATTCTCTTGATATAGCCATCCCTAGTCATCATCACCATTGTTTCTTCGTTAGGTATAAGATCTTCAACATTAAAGTTTTTAACCCCATGAGCAATTACTTGAGTTCGGCGATCATCACCAAATTTATCATTTAATTCATTAATTTCATCTTTAATAATATTTTTAATTTTTGTTTTAGAGGCCAAAATTGATTCTAATTCTTTTATTAGCTTTAACTTTTCTTTTAATTCATCCTCTATTTTTATTCTTTCTAGATTAGCTAAGTTTTGTAATCTCATTTCTAAGATAGCAATTGCCTGTCTTTCTGATAATTTAAATTTTTTCATTAAACTAATCTTAGCCACCTCTTTATCCTTGGAAGCCTTAATTACTTTAATAACTTCATCGATATTTTTTAAAGCTATCATTAAGCCTTCTAAAATATGAGCTCGATCTTTAGCCTTATTTAATTCAAACTCAGTGCGACGACGAACAACTTCTTGTCGATGTTTAATATACTCTTCCAAAACCATTTTTAAGGTTAAAACTTTTGGCTGAATTCCATCTATCAAAGCCAACATATTAACATGGAAGGTAGTCTGCAAGGATGTATTCTTATATAAACTATTTAAGATTTTTTTAGGATAAGAATCCTTTTTTAAATCTAAAACTACTCGGACTCCATCCTTATCAGACTCATCGCGTAAGTTTTTGACTCCTTCTAATTTTTTATCTTTAACTAAGTCAGCAATTTTTTCAACTAAAGTAGCCTTATTAACTTGAAAAGGAATTTCGGAAATAATTATTTGAAAATTACCACTCTTATCTTCTTTAATATCAGCTCTCCCACGACAAACAATTCCACCTTTTCCGGTAGCATAAGCATTTAATATATCTTTTTTATCATAAATAATTCCTCCCGTTGGAAAATCTGGCCCTTTAACAAATTCCATAAGATCCTCCACTGTTGAATCAGGATTATCTATTAATAAATTAATAGCGCCAATTAATTCTTTTAGATTATGCGGTGGAATATTAGTTGACATACCCACGGCTATACCCATACCACCGTTTAAAAGTAGGTTAGGTAATTTAGCCGGTAAAACTCGAGGCTCTTTTTGTGATCCGTCATAATTGGGAATAAAATCAACGGTATCTTTTTCAATATCAAATAATAATTCTTCAGTAATAGCAGCTAATTTAGCCTCGGTATAACGCATAGCCGCGGCACTATCTCCGTCCATAGAACCAAAGTTTCCTTGTCCGCGAACCAAAGGATAACGCATCGAAAAGTCTTGTGCCATACGAACCATAGAATCATAAACGGCTGTATCTCCATGAGGATGATATTTACCTAAAACTTCTCCAACCACTGTGGCTGATTTACGAAATTTAGCACTAGGTTTTAAACCAATGTCCCACATGGCATATAGAATACGACGATGAACTGGTTTCATGCCATCTCTAACATCTGGCAAAGCTCTAGAAACGATAACGCTCATAGCATAATCCAAATAACAAGAACTCATTTCTTCGCTAATGGATTGATTCTCTACAGTTCCGTACTCAGTTTGCCGACGATCGCCAGAGACACCTTTATCTTCTACCGAGTCTAATATATTATTCTGTTCTGGTTCCTTTTCTGATAAATTATCCTTATTGTCTTTATTGCTTTTTTTCATATATATTATTTAATTAATTACCCAATTTTTTTTCCAACTCTTCAATTTTTTTTCTTAATTCATCTATCTCCTGTTCACTATTATCTAAATCCTGAGAAATCACAGGGATAGAAGAGCTGGATGTAGAAGTAGATAATAAATTATTTTCCTCTACCTTATTACTGATAGCTTCTTTTAATTTTTCCACTTCAGTTTGATTTATTTTTTCGGCTGATTTTTTTTCTTCTAAGCTTTCTAAGGTCTTTAAAAAACTATCCTTATCTTCTTGTAATTCTATTTTAATTTGATCCAAGCCTAAATCGCTAACCTCTTGAGAAATATCTTTTTTTGGAAAAATATTTTTTAAATTTAGTGACCAAATAACAAAGATTGCTATTGTAGATAAAACGACAAAAATCATTAACCAAAAACGATTGTCTTTTTCTTTAATAATATTTTTAATTTTTATCTTCCAATTTTTGTTTTCCATATTGGACACAAGACTATTCTTTAATGCCGTCTAAATTTACATCATATAATATTTGTTCGGAAATCAAACGATATTTAATAATTTCTTCGGATTTAAACCATAGATCAATTTCTCTCTCAGCTTCGTCTGGCTGATCGGAACAATGAATTAAGTTTCTAACAGCTCGACTATCAAGATTTGATAATTCGTATGAATCAAGGGTAAAGTCTCCTCGAATAGTGCCAACATCAGAAGTTAATGGTTCAGTTCCTCCAACAATTTTTTTAACAATTCCAACAGCTTGATTTCCTTCAAAGATCATGGCCACAACTGGGCCACAAGTCATAAATTTAACCAAAGCATCAATAATATCACGGCCATATTCAATGGCCTCCTTCTCAGTTGGAAGTCCAGCTTTTTCACGATTCTCTACAACCTTTTGCCCCTTTGACAAAAACCACTCATCATCTTTATTATAATGTTTCCAACATTGATCTTCGGTGGCCATCATCATTTTCATAGCTACCATTTTTAAACCAGTTCTCTCTAGACGACTAATCAATTCTCCCATTAAAGATCTTTGAATAGCGTCTGGCTTTAAAATAACAAAACTTCTTTCTTTTTTTGGATTCATCATACTCATATTTTTTATTTAATAAATTAATTTTTGAATATTACCAATTGCATATCTTCAGTTGGCAAATCTTTTTTATTTATTTTATATTTTTCTTCATAATTTGGCTCAATTCCCAATTCCTTAACAAACTTATCAACTCCTTCTATATCTATTTTTAAATCTTCAGTTTTATAATGCATTGGAATAACAATACGAGGTTCAATCTGTGAAATTACTTCCACGGCCTTTTTAGCATCTAAAGTAAATTTTCCGCCAACTGGTATAAATAAAACATCAACTCCTCCTAATTTTTCTAATTGTTTATTATTTAGAACATCCCCCAAATCTCCTAGATGAGCCAAGCTTATTCCCTCAATATCAAAACGAAAAATAATATTATCGCCTCTTTCAGATCCATTCTTATCATCATGATGAGATCTAATACCCTCAATAATGATACCCTTAATATCAAATTCGCCAGCGCAATCAACCACAAACGGAGCTCCTCGAAGAGAAGATATATTATTATGATCATCGTGCCCATGACTAACCGAGACAATGTCGGCTTCAACATTTGGAACCTTAAGGCCAATCTCTTTAGAAAACGGATCTGTTATTAAAGAAACATTTTCTCCATTAATTTTTTCCTCTATTTTAAAGCAAGAATGCCCTAACCAAGTTATTGTCATATTTATTATTATTAAATATATAAAAAGCCAATTTCTTAGCTTTTTTGTTGCTTTTTAGATATATTATCTTCAATTATTATAGCAAGAAAAAAAAATAGGGTCAAATATTTTTGACCCGACAAATTAGATTTGAGTAATAAAAAAGGGCGTCATTTTGACACCCTTTAAGAACTTTATGCTTTTTACCAGCCGATCGAGATTAACTGCGATGGCTTGTTTTCTACATGAAACGTTCTAACTTCAGTTTTTTCATCACAAAACACTATTCCATTAAAGAAGGTTTTCTTCAACCAAACTTTTACCGAAGAGTGCGGCGCGATGGAAATTGCCTCCCAACCCATTTTAGGTGAGCCAGAGACCGAAACTGCAAAGTTTTTTTGCTTTCCCGCAAGTGATCCCGAATTCTTTCCCTTGTATTCTGCGGGAACAAGAATTGTTATTGGAACATTGCGATCGTTTCTCAACGTAACCATTGAGTTCTTTTTTCCGGGATCGCCAGCTATAGAAGCGGGTTTAAAAGGATTATCCTTCAAAGATATTTTTCCATCATTAATTAAAAACGGAAGATTAATCTTAGGAATAAAATACGATCCTACCTCTAAGTAAACCTCGAAACTATACGCTCCGTCCTTTGGAAGATTTGGAGCCAAAACTACCATCTTATCATCTTTTGAAGCGTCAACCACAAAAGAGATACCAATTTCCTCGTTTTTAACAAGACAATTGAATGGAAGTTCTGATTTAGCAACAAACTCCAAAGTGGGAATCCCTAGCAATTCATCGGTAATCACTGCCTTAAAGATGGGCAATTCTCCAACGAAAGCTTCGTAATCCTTGTCCTTTTCGACAGTCGGCTCCAAAAGAAAATTTACATTTCTTTTAATGGTTTTACCATTAAGAGTAAACTCTACCGTTGCTGTTACATACTTAGAACGACTGGTTTTGATAACCAGATCATAGAGACCTGCTTCAACTCTGTCTTCGTTTTCCATCGTATCCATCACAGTCTTGTACTCTAGCAATTGCTCGAGTTCACCTTTGCGAAAAGAAAAGAAAAAATCAACTACTGCCTTGTTCGATTCCGGCAGAAATACAGTTTTTTCAGATACTGTACCCCAATTAGCCGCAAGATCCATTTTCTTATAAGTTGGATCTGGAGATAAGGTTAAATTTTTAGCGAAAACGGATTGATTATCAATCAGAATTTTGGCGTTCATCGGCGCCTTTATAGACATTTCCATATTTGCAAAGCTTTTCAAATCTTTGCTTTCCTGAGCCAATACGAAGAATGGCACCAATACCAGTAATAATACGATAATTGCTTTCATGATATTTCATTTTAAATTAAACTTCAGTTATTTTTTAAATAGATAAATAAATTATCTACTTAATTAAATAACCAAAGCTTAAATCATTCTTGTCAAGGTTCTTTATTTTAACTTAGAATTATAGCATATATATTTTTTTTTGTCAATAGGGCGTCAATAGCTATAAAAATATAACAATAGAAATAAAAAAGGCGAAGTTTTTTTTCCTCGCCTTTTGCCTTAATGGCAATCTCTCCATCTTTTACTCAAACATCGTTTCGAATTCCTCTCCGATGTTTTCCAATTCGGAAAAATCGAATCCGGAAGATCTTTTCTTCTTCTTACTCGATTTTTTTGCCGGGTCGTCCACGACGGCAACTGGAGCTGGAGTAGCCTTTAATTCTTCAACCGAAGAGTTAAGCTCTTCAACGGCTTGTTTGTTTTTATTGATCTGGTCCTGAAGGTACCAGATTTTACCGTTAAGAGTTTTTTCCATTTCGACCATTCTTTTATTTACGGCCTCCAAAGAATCAGCTACGACCGAACTCAAATCATCGATTTTTTTATCGAGCTTGTCGTCCCGGTCCTTGCTTTCCTCATCAACAATAACGATTTTTTCATTACTTTTTTCTATCTTTGAAGACAAAAGAAAAGTTGAACCGATTGTTACCACCAACAATAAAGCTGCGGCAATAATAATAAAAATAACACTATTTCCGCCTTTTTTTGGCGTACTTGGACTTGGTGCTTCCATGATTTTTTCCTCCTATTTTATTATTAAATTAATTAAATAAATACTGTCTCTGTTTTTAAAGTTCTAAACTCAACAGATAATAGTATCACATAAAAAAATATTTGTCAACACCTTTCTGAAACTAATAAAAAAGGCGGATTTTTCCGCCTTGATACACTAATTATCTTTTTTAAACCAACCTGATCCTTTTTTATTTTTAGGATCGCTATTAGTATTAACGACCGTATCAACTAAGACTGAATCAACCTTAGGCTTGGGCTGTTCTGCTTTTAATTCCTTGAGCCTGGCAGCGTCTTCCAAGTCAAGTCGCCAATCGATCAATTCCAAGGTCTTTCCACCCCAATAATCATTGAGTTCCTTTTGCTCTTTTTGCCATTGAACCAAAGAATTAACCTTAGAATTCAGAGACTTTATCTCTTTGTTTAGAATATAAAGAGAATCTCTTAAGAGTTGGACCTCGGACTTATTGGCTACTACCATTTCGTCCAACGAGTCCATTCTAAGCTCTCCATCTTCCACGCCTGACTTGATCTCTTCCATATTACCAGAGATTTTATTTATCTCCTTAAGAACTGGCTCATTGGAGCCTTCCAGGCTTTTATCAATTTTGTTGCTAACATAAACTAACAAAAAGATAAATAACCCTACAATTAAAAAAATTCCCAGGATATAATATCCCACCTTTGTCTTGCTAGACTTTCTAGCATTTTCAACATTTTCTGGCATAATCATGATTATTAAGTTAATACTATTTTTATTTAAAAGAACTATATAACAGAAGACCTTATCATTACTTTTTATAAATGTCAAGACATTGGGCTTGACACTTTTTGATAAAAATGATATAATAACAGAGAGTAAAAAAAATTGTTTTGAACTTTAAAAATTGAATATTAACCAAAAATAGATATATTATGAAAGAAATGAAAGAATTCTCAGTAATTGATGCCATCAGAAATGAAAACGAAGAAATGATTGGAGTTATTTTAAAAGGAGGACAAAAACTCATGATTTCTGAATGGGAACATCAGACCTTAGCCTCTTTTAAAAATGTCCTTTTTAAAGTTCCTCAAAAAGGACCTTTTTCTAAATTAGTAGAAAAGGCTACTTCCCTAAAAAGGACAGGAGAAATTATTCAACTCCCAAGTTATTGGAGATTTGGGGTTAAAGTTGAGGAAGTTTTAGTAACCAGAAGCTTCAAGTTTATCGGAGACAAGCACAATGAGTTTCTTACAAGAGCTCGCATGCCATTCGGACACGAGACTGTCGGAGATATTGATATTTGTTTGGCTGAAAACAAAAAAACTGGTGAAAAAAGATTGATATTAAATTATCTTTTAACGCTAGAAAATGTTAACAAAAAAGCTGAACATTTTGTCAAAATCGGCGGAAAACAAACCGCCAAAACAATCCAGGAATTTGAAATCCCTGGCACCTCCGAAAAAATTCTTATTAATGGAATATAAATTCTGTTAATACAAAACCGCCAAACACAAGTTTGACGGTTTTTTTATTTTCAATAATTTTAATGACTTAATAATTTTAAGAAAGGTTATTCTTTAAATATTCCATTAATTTATCCAAGGAAATTCTCTCCTGCTTCATGGTATCACGATGACGCAAGGTAACGTCATTATTTTCCAAACTATCAAAATCAATTGTTAAACAATACGGAGTCCCAATTTCATCCTGACGACGATATCTTTTGCCAATATTACCGTTATCATCAAACTCACAACGCCAATTAATTTTTAAACTATCAAAAACTTCCTTAGCTTTTTTTACTAATTCTGGCTTATTTTTTAATAATGGAAAAACAGCTATTTTAATAGGTGCTAATTTAGGGTTTAATTTTAAGACTACCCGACTATCTTCTCCAATATTTTCTTCCTGATAGGCATCGCATAAAACTGCCAAAAATGTTCTCCCTACTCCCGCAGAAGTTTCTACCACATTAGGCATATATTTTTCATTGGTATAAGGATCTAAATAACTCAAATCTTGACCAGAATGTTCGCTGTGTTGAGTTAAATCATAATCACCTCGAGCATGAACCCCTTCCAATTCCTTAAAACCAAAAGGAAAATTATATTCAATATCATAGGCCTCTTTGGCATAAAAAACTAGATTTTCATGTTGGTGCCATTTTAAATTTTCTGGTTTAATACCTAAATCTAAATAAAATTGATACCGAATCTCTTTCCATTCATTATAGTATTTGGCGGAATCTTCCGGCTTAACAAAGTATTGCATTTCCATTTGTTCAAACTCACGAGTTCGAAAAATAAATTGACGAGCAGTTATTTCATTTCTGAAAGCTTTTCCAATTTGAGCAATACCAAAAGGAATCTTTACTCGAGCCGAATCTAAAACATTTTTATAGTTTACATAAATTCCCTGACAAGTCTCTCCTCTTAAATAGGTAGGTTCTTTAGTAAAATCTCCAGTAAAATTACCCAGATTAGATTTTACTAATAAATTAAAATTTTTTCCTTCAGTAAAATCTTTAGAACCACAATTAGGACATTTAATTTTATCTTTATTGTCAGAGAAAATTTTGTTAATTTCTTCTTCACTCATTTTCTCATCAGCAAAAATATCATGCTCTTCTAATAAACTATCCAAACGTAATCGACTATGACATTTTTTACATTCGGTTAAAGGATCAGAAAATCCCTTAACATGCCCAGAGGCCTCCCAGATTTTAGGGCTCATAAAAATAGCTGAATCTAAGCCAACAACATCATCTCGCCACTGAGTCATAGATTTCCACCAAAGATTTTTAATATTATTAGCCAATTCTACACCATAAGGACCAAAATCATAAATAGCCGCAAAACCTTCATAAATTTCTGAGGATGGAAAAACAAATCCTCTTCTTTTACAAAGAGAAACAATTTTATCCATTTTTTCTTGATTGTTATTCATATTATTTAAAATTAAATTTCATTAACACTAATTATTCCCAATAACTCTAAAGCATTTTCGGCTACTTGAGAAATTGATTTTATAAAAAATAGACGAGCCCTTTTAACCTCCTTATCTGATTGTAAAATATTAACATTTTGATAATACTCGTTAAACATTTTAAATAATTCAAATAAATATTTAGATATTTCGCTAGGATCAGATTCTCCCTTAGATTTAATTATTATTTCTGGGTATTTGGCTAATTTTATAGACAAATCTTTCTCTAATTTATTGTCCAATAAGCTAAAATTTATTTTTAAAGAATTATTAAATTTTACCTTTTTCAAAATACTCTTAATTCTAACTAAACCATATAATACATAAAGAGCATTAAACCCCTCAAATTTAATAGCCTCTTCAATATCAAAAGTAATAATTTTATTAGCTGAAACCTTCAACATTTCAAATTTTAAAATTGCTATTGTTAATTTTTCACTATTTTTTTTAACCCTTCTATCACTCCAATCAGCATGCCGGACCTTGGTTTCTTTAATTAATTTATCAAGGACTTTTTTATATAAGTCATTGAAAGAAATAGAATTACCAGAACGAGACGACATCATGCCATCCGGCAAAGTAATAAACTCATAAGGCAAATGAACGAAGTTTTGCTGATAACCAGCTAAAGACAAAACTTTAAACAATTGTTTAAAATGAAGACTTTGACGAACATCCACTACCACATAAGAGTTTTTTAATCCTTTAAAATCCCGAAATTTTTTTTCAGCTAGAGCAAAATCAGCTACTGGGTATAAAGCCGTTCCATCACTTCTAATCACTGGCAAAACCCCTAAATTATATTCTTCTAAATTAGCAATAATAGCCCCTTCACTTTTCTTAAGAATCTTTTTCTCTATAAAAGAATCTACCATCTCCAACCCCTTATCAATGACCTGACTTTCAAAATATGTCTTTTTAAATTTTATGTTTAATTTTTTATAAATATCACTAAAATTTTGTAGACTTATTTTTTTAGTCTTTTGCCAAATTTTATAATTTATCCCTTGACGAGCCTCTATATCAGCCATTATATCACTAATTTCTTTGGCAATATCAGGATTTTGCTCTACCTCTTTAACAGTGTTGCTATAACACTCACCCAAGCTTTTTGAAAAATTATTTTTATAGCTCCAAATAGTTTTAGCTGCATGAATACCAAAATCATTAATATAAGAGACGGGATAAGCTTCGAATCCGTTAGCAGAAAAAATATTACAAATTGATTGACCAAAAGCAATGTTTCTCAAATGCCCAATATGAAAATCTTTATGAGTATTAACATTTGAAAATTCGAAAATAGTAACTTCTTTTTGGCCTAAATCATTTTGACCATACTTATTTTTTTTATTATTTATCTCTCGTAAAATCTGCTCAATAAGATAAGATGGCTTAATAAAAAAATTTAGATAACCGCCAACAACCTCAGAGCTAAGAATAATCTCTTCTAATTTTTTGTTATCAAGGATTTTGTCTATCATTTTTTGACCAATTTCAACTGGAGAAATTTTTTCTATTTTTGCTATCTTAAATAAAGGCAAAGAAAAATCTCCCAATTTATTATCAATAGGATAAATTAATTCACTTTTATCAATCCCTAACTCTTCGGCAATAATTATTTTGATTTTCTCCAAAATCATACTATATTTTTAGTCTTTTAGTTTTATTCTAACAAATTGTCTTTTTCCCCTCTGAATGATAAGACCATTTTCTATATTAATATTAATATTAACATCGCTAATTACTTTTTCATTTATTTTTATACCACCCTGTTCAATTAAACGACGAGCCTCTCCCTTACTACTAGCTAATTTAGTTTCCACCAAAAGATCGACAATTTTTTTATCATCTAGGGGCAAAACTATTTCTGGCATTTCCTCAGGAGTTTCTTTTTTTTGAAAAGTATTTACAAAATAATCCTT
>Ga0116157_10005356_pt1 | contig 11810 bp, 11 predicted proteins | sample AD_UKC048_MetaG_FD_89882 | JGI IMG/M metagenome (GOLD analysis project Ga0116157, IMG submission 89882) | Active sludge microbial communities of municipal wastewater-treating anaerobic digesters from USA - AD_UKC048_MetaG | ecosystem: Engineered > Bioreactor > Anaerobic > Digestate | place: USA... | reverse complement strand
TCCCCTTTGGTCGCCCTCCGCACGCACACCCCCCTCAATCCCCCCGTAAACGGGGGGAGGGTTCAGAAATCGGGGACTGACTCCCTCCGAGTCCCCGAGGAGGGCTGTCTGTCCCCGATTTCCGAAAGAAACGGAGCGAATTAGCTGGGCTCGCCACGCAACGGGCCGGCGACGGAACACGAAGGATCCGTGGAATCAGCGCAGATTGATTCTGCGCAATGGGGCGGTCCTGTCGCCTCTCGTTTTCGCACGCACACTCCCCTCAATCGCCCCGTAAACAGGGGGAGGGTTGGCTCATGAACTGGCTGCCCTGGTCCGTGTTAAAGATCTCGGGGCGGCCACGCCGCAGCGCCCGGTACAACGCCGTCAGGCAGAAGCCCACGTCCAGTGTGTTGGACAACTCCCAGTCCAGCTCGACTTTGAGGTGGCCTGTCTCCTCGTAGAGCCGACTGGCCACCGGCTCCTGCGACTCCGTGGCGTGCTTGCGGCCGTCCGCGAAGACCTCAGGGCACTTACTCAAGAGCTGTTTCTTCGAGTCCCGCACTTGGTTGGGATGCATCCCATACTCTGCCGCGATCTCACTCACCGTGCGTTGGTTGCGCAGGGCCTCCCGGCCAGCCGCGCCTTGAACTTCTCGTCAAAACGCCGTCGTTTCCTTGCCATCGCCTATACCCTTTCTGAACTGTTCCTATCATACACCTCCACCTTGTTCACCTGTCCAGATTTTGGGGTAAGGCTCAGAATTCAAGCCGATTGCAGGCGACTTCAGTGAGTCTTTGTTGCGAGTCATTGCCCAGAGCGACTTCGTGGACCGTTGGACTCCCGCATTGCTGTTCCGTATAATTCCGAGCTTCACCGAAAACCAAGGAGCGTCTTGTATGGCTGAGAACATGTTGCGCGTGATCAACCCCTACACTGAGAAAGAGGCCTTTTCGCTGCCGTTGTTGCAGCAGAATGAAGTCGATAGTGTCGTCACAGAGGCGCGGGACGCATCCGCCACTTGGAGGCAGTCATCAATGGCTGAGCGCATCGCCCTGTGCGGCCACTTCATGACGGCTTTCGAACGAACGCGCGAGGATGTGGCGAGAAACCTGACGCTGCAAATGGGCAAACCCCTACAGCAGTCTCAGAACGAAGTGTCCGGCATGCTGGGCCGTGTCGAGTACATGATGAGCATCGCCGAGAAGACGCTAGCCGACGAGTGGCTTCCCGACAAGCCGGGGTTCAAACGATATATCCGGCATGAACCGCTGGGAGTTGTCTTGGACATCGCCGCATGGAATTACCCGCTCCTGATTGCGGTGAATATCGTCGTCCCCGCGGTCTTAGCCGGTAACGCGGTCATCATCAAGCATTCGAGCCGGACTCCCCTATGCGGCCAAGCTTTCGTGGATGCGTTCTGCGAAGCGGGCGCACCCGAATATCTCGTTCAAAACATCGTCGCCAGCCATGAGGTGACAGAGAAGCTGATTCAACATCCGGGCGTGGACCACGTCTCATTCACAGGTTCCGTAAGGGGCGGACATGAGGTCGTGCGCTCGGCGGCGGACCGCTTCATTGATGCGGGCTTGGAACTGGGGGGAAAAGACCCCGCCTATGTCTGTGCCGACGCCGACTTTGATTACGCCGTAGCCAACTGCGTCGATGGGGCCTTCTACAATGCGGGGCAATCGTGTTGCGCGGTCGAAAGGGTCTATGTCGAACGGTCTATCTACGACCGGTTCGTTGAAGCGTTTGTCGCCAAGACGAGGGAGTATGCGTTGGGAGATCCGTTGGAAGCCGCGACATCAATCGGGCCGATGGCCACCAAGAGCGCTCCCGCTTTTCTGCTGGGACAGATCGAGGCCGCCGTCAAAGCCGGTGGACGGCTCTTGGTCGCTCCCACGGATTTCGCTTGCCCGAAGACGGGCTGGTTTCTGGGACCTGGCGTGGTTGCGGATGCTCCACAGGATTGCTCACTCATGCAGGAGGAAAGCTTCGGCCCGGTCATTGGCATTCGGCCCGTGGCCAACGATGAGGAAGCGGTTCGAGTCATGAACGACAGTCCATACGGGCTGACGGCCTCCATTTGGACCTCGGACCTGGACCGCGCCATTCGCATCGGCGAGCAAATCGAGACCGGCACGTTCTACATGAATCGGTGCGACTTCCTGGATCCTGCGCTTCCATGGTGCGGAGTGAAGGATACTGGTCGCGGTGCCACGCTATCCCACTACGGTCTGCTCCATTTGACCCGGCTGAAGAGCATGCACCTGCGAACCGAAATACCGTAAGACGCCTTTCACCGGACGCTTACGCGATGTCCAGGAGTTGCAGGTAGGACAACTCGTCCACGAATCGCACATCTTTCTGGATGTACTCCAGCGTCCGCACGAACCGGGTCTTCTTTTCGTAGTAGTAACCCTGCTGCGCGGGCACGTCGTGGCCGTAGCCGAACGACTCGAGTTCCGGCACCGCGCGGTTGAGTTCGTCGATGAGCACGAGTGCCTTGTCCTAGATGGGTACGGGACTCCAGCGAAAGCGGGCTGCTGCTTTCGCAGGGCCGAAAGCTGTGGCTTGGCAACGCCAAACGCACCGGAAGGCCAAGCGACCGAGGGGAGCGTAGCACGTACTCCACAACGCCATGCTCGAGCTTCTCCACATTGGGATAGCCGAGCACGTCCTCAAACATGGCCCGGCACGAAGCCGTCGTGGATGTCACGTGCCCCAGGCCTTCGGGATCGTTCCTCGCTTGATGCCAAGAGCCAGACACATCTTGCCAACGGGGGCTCGAGTAGCAGTAGACGCACCCGTGAGCGCAGCCTGAGCTGATGTTTACACTGCACACACCCTTCAAGCATGGGAGGTCCGACGGCGTCAGTACCGCGGACTTGCGAAAGACATTTTCAACGTTCATGACTCCTCTCTTAACACGTATCCAAAGCTCCCGTCGGACCGAACGCGGTCATGAGATGCAATTGCAGCGGCCGAGATTCCACCGTTCGTGCACAGCCTGCCAGACGCCCGCGTCTTCCAGGCACAGGCCAATATCGAGGCCGGGCCGCACATCGCGCGCAGTGGCGATAATCGCATCGTACATGGCGGCGCACAGATCGGGTGCGTAACGTGTCCGGAAGTCGCTGTTCTTGTTATCGGTCTGCATGTTGCACGAGATGGCGTTTGCCTTGCCCAGTTTGCGTTCCATCAAGCGCGTGGCCTGCTTGGCACTGCAGAGGCCCCCAAGCGTGAGCCGTTCAAGAGGCACCTCGGCAACAAGATCCGCTATGAACGCGGTGTACAATTCCTGCCACCCGGCCACGGGAATCAGCGGCATGATGACCGCACGCACCGGATAACCGGCTGCCGCGCACCGTTTCATTGCCTCCACCCGCGCCGCAACGGAAGGCACATTGCGCTCGAAACGCTCCGCTATCGCCGCTGGATTCAGGCTCCAACTCAACGTGGTGCGGCCGTTATGCTCGAGCGGAAGCAGACGCTCCACCGAGGCCGATTTCGTCAGCAGGATTTGCCGGGCGCGGGGATGTTGTGCGAAGTAGGGTACGAGCACCGTCGAATACGCCGTTAGCGGATCCAGCGCGAGGCCGTCCTGCAGCTTCCCATGGTAGAAGGTGGTTTCCCCTCCCTGGCGCCCCGCAATCCGGTCCATGTCGGCCACGATCTCCCGCAGGTTGACGTAGACCTTCACCGTCGGCGAAAACCACACCCCTTGCGTGCCTGCCAGGTAGCAGTACAGGCAATCGTACGGACAGAATCCGTACACCGAATAATGCCAGTAATTTGGGCAGCAGTTGCCCGCTTCATCGCTGAAGCGCACCGACTTGTTGAGAACCCCGAAGACAAGGGTGTGTTTTCCCGCAACGTGCCGCGCCGGAAAAGAAGCCTCGCCAACGTCGATCCGATTATGGGGGCAGTCCAGTTGCTCGTCGACCGCGACCCCAGGATAGGCCGAGCATACCCGCCGCACAAAGGCCTCGCGTTCAGGCGTCGCCAGACTGCCACTGGCTAATACGATGCGTTCCACCGCGAAATGCGCGGGGGACCGTGACGTGAACCCGCGAGGCAATGCGCAATACTCCTCGCCTCGCACCAGCAGGTCAAGCTGTCCCATGTCGGGCGCCTCCGTCCATCAACCAGAAGCCTTCGAGGCCAGAGTGCCTGTTCGCCCTCCGGCACCGACGCCGCGCGCCATCGCCACCCCACACCAACGCGACAATACCAAAAACCTGAACAAATGTCCAGTATATTCGATTTCGGGTACATCGGCTGAAGTCAGCGCGACCGGCCACCGCCAAGGAAGAGCGCTAACCGCAGCATCTGCGGGCCCTTTCCCCCGTGAACCGCTCCCACCGCTTGAGGGCCACATCACAGAACCGAGGATCCCGCTCGACGAGAAACGCCCGGCGCCCCAGCCGTTGCGCGGCGATGAGGACCGTTCCCGAGCCAGCAAAGGGATCGAGGACGCAGGCCCCGCTCATCGTTTACGCTTGGATGGTCCGGTAAGGAAGCTCCACAGGGCACGCGCCAGGATAACCTTGCTGACAGGTCGGTGCTTGCTCCCGCTGTCACGCCGGTCCAATCGATACGCAGGGAATCCGACTTGGCCTCGGGAAGTGCCATCTGGCGGCCGATGGCGCAGCCCACACCCTCCTACCTGCGACTGTCAAGAGCCGGGGGCTCTCGATGTGTTACGCGGCACTTTCTTGCCAACGCGCCTCGATCGTGTCGGCGGACAGATCGGCCCCGCAGCGCCATTCGACATAGTAGCCGCCGTTGCGAACCTGAGAGAACTCAGCCCAATCCTTCAATGGCAAGAAGGCCGACGATTCCAGATAGGGGCGAGCATCAAACGTCCCGAAACGCCCGTCTTCGGCGATTACGTGCAGCGTACCGTCTTCCCGCGATGTGACTTCTGCTATCTGCATTGATCCAGTCCCCGGATGGGCAATGGATTCTGACTGTTCACGGCCAGTTCCCCATCCACCATCAAGATTATCGCACGCGAATCGCGGCTCAATCCAAATGTGCAGGAGCAAGCAACGGCGAGAAGGCGATCGTTCCTCGCGGAAGGGCGTCGAATCTACGTAGCCCCTTCTCCAGCGGCACGTTACCCGCTCGTCATCGCGTTGATGGAACCACATCGTAGGAGCGCGTCGCCAGTCGAGACCATGGGACGCGGGAACCGGCAAGGCGTGCGACGTGCAGCTACGCGAGTGTGGATTCCGGCTCGTCACCACGTGGCGCCACCGCTTTGCTCTCCAAACCGCGCTCGCTGAGCCGGGCCATAACTCCTCGCCTGACAGGAAGACACAAGATCAAGAACAACAATGGATTAGGGGAAACGTGCCTTGATGGGATGGCGGGGAAAGCGCCTGGCCGACCGGAATTGTCAGGAACATGCGTGGAAACGGACCGCACGGCGAAGAATGTTCGGCGCGAACACGCATGGCGCCGTCGCCCGGAATGCTCCCGTTTTGCCCCCGTGGTGAGAATGGTGTCTCGAAGGGACCTACAACGATGCCGCCTTCAGCCTAGCCTGCTTGGGTTAAACGCGCGAGTTGTAATAGTGAACTATGGTGGAGGCGGCGGGAATCGAAGCCGGGGAAGGGGTGTTTTCGTAAGCCATTGGCCAGCAATTAGATACGGCCTAAGCCATTGCTTCACAAGAACTTCGAGCTGTCTCAAGTCTTATCACAACTTATCACGTTTGCGTACGTTCTTGTTTCAAAATGCTCCCGTTTTGCTCCCGCGCGAACGCAACACTCGGCCGCCTCAACGTGCTTCAAGTCCGCTGTAATTGACCCGTAGCCATGGCGATCAACCGGCCTTGCGAAGCCGATGCCCCGCGTTCGAAAGGCTCTTCACAATTCGAGCCCGGAGAAGGCGCTCAACGTAGCCGTTGACAGTCCCGTCGGGATACAGCACCTTGTTCGCAATCAATCCGCGCAGTTTCTGCTCGACGTCTTTGTCGGAGAACGGTAGACGCTCCGCAAACTTCTCCGGCGAGTACGCGGTGTTCTGCCAAAGCCACTCCCATTGTTGTTCCCTGTTTTCCGGCTGAACAGTCAAGCGCCTTCGGCGTTCAACCGGCATGCCCATCCATGCCACGACGATCCGGATAATCGACGGGTTTCCGGAGACGAGCAAAACGCATTCCGGCCGCTCATCATCCTTGAATTGCTCAAGCGTCTTCAGCCATCTGTCCTTCTTCATACTTCCTCCCCCGATTCGTTGAACAAAGTCATCTGAGTTGCCTCGCGTGCGGCAGGTAGTTCCTCGCCCGCATCCTCGCCTGCGAGAAAACAGCGCTCCTTGCTGATGTCCGGATTCATACATCCGCACACATATGCCCGGAGTCCATGTTGTTCAGCGATTCGCTTAGCTCGTTTGAAAAGCGCCATTCGTTCGCCCGCCGGTAGTGGCGTTTGACTATAGCGCCCGCTGACACGCAATGGTTCAGCATTCTCGTACCGCGCGAAAAGCCGGTGAAGCATTTCCGGCGGCAGCTTGCGCTCGAGCGAACGCCGGATCGCCGGTCGCAGATGCAGCGTGTTGATGACGACCTCCATTATCCCGCATTGTGCAGCGATTTCGCACAGGGCGCACAAAGTCTCATCGTCATCGGTGACGCCGGGCAGTATCGGCGCAACGCGCAGTTTGACCGCAACACCCGCTTCCCGCAACCGTTTCGCCTGTGCTATGCGCGCAGAAACCGGCGCAGCATGAGGCTCGAGCAGCGCACAAGCATCGTCCCGGTGTGTAGTGAGCCCCACCTGCACATGAACACGATCTGCGTCTTCAGACAGTAGCGTCAGATGTCGTTCGGGGATCCGGCCCTTCGTGGTAATGGCCACCCGCGCGCCCTGCTCCAGAATGAAGGCCAGCATTTCGTACGCCGCGGCAAGGATCTCTGGCACTGGTTGAAACAGGTCTGAGGAAGGACAGAAGTAGACGCGTTCCGGCTTCTTCCGTTTCCGCGGCCATTCGGCCTTCATCTTTTCCAATGCATTTGCATAGAAACGAACCGTTCCCTCTGGCGGCGCCTGGCTGTACGACCTCGAATAGCAGTAGACGCACTCATGCGCGCAGCCTGAACTGATGTTTACACTGCACACACCCTTCAAGCATGGGAGGTCCGACGGAGTCAGGACCGCGGACTTGCGATGCACATGTTCAATTATCATCTCCGCATAGGCCTCACTCATTTCTCGCGAACAACTTCTTCCAGCGGCGGATTATCGCGTCGCAGAACGCCGGGTTCACCTCGAGGAGTACCGACGTTCGCCCCGCCTTCTCTGCTGCAACCAGCGTTGTTCCTGAACCACCGAAGGGATCCAAGACCCGGTCCCCCGGGCGTGAGTAAGCCAGTATACATCGGTAGACAAGCTCAACAGGGCACGCCGCTGGATGCCCCAAAGTACGAGCTTGGTTGGTCAATGTCGGAATCTCCCATAGATTCGTGTGATAATCCATCATGTAGTCGGCAGCTTCTTTGGCCATCTTGGGCATCGGGCCAGGCTTCTGATACACGAGCAGCCCCTCCCACTGAAAGGCGGGGTAGTAGTGTCGGCTTGTTTGAATATGCCTGCTTCGCTTCGTTCCGTAATTGGGCGTACTCTTGGCCCAAATCAACGTGTCCAGATACTGCAGACCGGCTTTTTCCAGGAATCCCGAATGCGTTCCCATGAGATCGCAATGATTACTGCTGTCGTTGCCGACGTGCCAGACGCAAATGCCCCCTTGTTTCAGGCTTCTTGAGATTGTCTTCATGACCTCCATCATGTCGGCATTATAGTCCAGAATACTCTCCCACTGGCCAAGACCACGTTGGTTGAAGCACGGAGGTCCGGCAAAGCTGAGAGAAATGGTCTCTGCTTCAATCGAGTCCACGGCCGCGTTCTGTCTGCACGAGTTCGCGCAGTGAAGCGTATGCTGTCCCAAGAGAGTTCTGTCCCCGAGCTGCATTTCCGCGACCTCAGGTGCGCAGGACTCCGGCAATTCATCTTCCCGAAAATCCTGAAATATGCGACGCAAGTCAAGTTCAGAAAAGCCAAGGTCTGAGAGTGCGATGTCTTCGCCCCGCAGGGCTTCCAGCACTCTGCGAAGGTTGTCGTGATCCCATTCGGCGATCTGCGACAACCGGTTGTCCGCGATGGAAAATGCGATCGCATCCGAATTCTCAATCTCCAGCCGCACAACGGGCACGGTCTTGAGTTGCAGCCTTTGGGCTGCCAGCCAGCGTGTGTGCCCAGCTATGATTCGAAGCTCTGTGTCACAGACGATGGGGACGTTGAAGCCGAACCGCTTGATGCTCCGCGCAACGGGTTCAACCGCCTCATCGTTGACTCGCGGATTCTCTTCCCAAGGTTTGAGTGCCCTTGGATTCACGTGTTTGATCCTCAGGCGATTCCGTGTCGCTTCCCTCACGTGTCTTCTCCCTTCCATGCCAGAATGGCATTGCCCGCGTCCGCCATGTGCCTCTACAAGATAGTTTCGTCCGTCTCCCTGGAACGCCACAAGCGACTTTAACGTAAGGGCATAGGGAGACCAAGGTGCACAAGCAATGACAATATGCAAAATTATATAGTAGACATGCTGCAAGTCAGTACGCTATGCTGGGTTCGTGAAGAGAGGAGATGCACGAAAGCTCAACCGCCGTGAGCAAGCGTTGCTCCGCAAGAAGGCCGTGCTTCTTGTCCAGAGTGGCAAACCGCAGACGGAGATCGCCCGTGAGCTTGCTGTCTCCCGCTCGGCGGTCGCCAAGTGGATGCGGGCCTATCGCTCGGGCGGTGCCCAAGCGCTCTCCTCGCAACCCCGTGGAAGGCCATGCGGAACGGGCCTGCTCACGGACACGGAGAAGCGGCGGCTCATCGACGCGGTCTGTAGCTACACGCCCACGGAAGTGCGGCTTGGCACAGAGCTCTGGACCAATCAGGCAATTCGCGAATTGCTGCTTCGAGACTTCTGCCTTTCCGTTACGATGGCGACTATATCCCTGTGGATGCGCCAATGGGGTCTTGTTGGACCGCAACCCAGAACGGATGCGAACGCCAGCTACGACGAAGAGACATCGCAGCTGGCCCTGTGGTATCTGCGCGATCTGCCCCAAGTCAAGCGACTCGCCCGAAAATGCAGGGTCCGGGTTTTCCTGTTCGACGAGAAGCCTTTGCCGACACAGCCGGATCATGTCGGACCTGCTCAGACAATGCTATGCGCTGTCGATGGCCCGGGGACGCTGTATTTCCGCGTGGTCACGCCTCCGGTTACAGCCGGAACACGGATGGATTTTCTGCGGGGACTCCAAAAGGACGTAGGGCGTTCCGTGATCGTGCTTCTGGACACCCACCGCGGCAATCCCCGCGAATGCACTTGCGAGGGACGTCCCGGCAATGCTGACGACATCATGCTTGTCCGAATCCCCGTAGACGACCTTCAACGCATCCCCATCGAATGCTGGCCTTTCAAAAAAGTGCGACGAGTGGGCACCATGGCAGAATGGATGAGGAAGCGCACGGGAGAGTAGAGCATCGAGCATCCGGCCTGAGCAAACGTTAGGAGGTCGATCCGCCTCAACCGATGACCCGTGGACAGTGATGGGTGCAACGCTGAACTGAGATCGAGCCATATAGGCACACCATTCTCTCGTTCGGAGTGCTCCCGTTTTGCTCCCGCGGAGATGTGCCCTTGAAGAGGTCTCGTCATCACATTGCCATTCGCGGTGCATCACAGCAAGCGGCCCTTGAGGCTCCTCAGTAGTTCAAACCTTGCGATGAGGCTTTCACCATCGGTGCATCGAGCCAGGCGTGAATAAGACACGGCCACATTCTTGACTCGTGCGTTTGGGAAGCCGGTGCTCTGACATACATCCTTGTGAAGGCCCGTATCCTCGTCCAACCAGACAACGATCAACCGTGGGGCCTGATGTCCATGCCGGAAAAGCTTCTTGTATGCGGTGTTTTCCGACAGCGTCGCTTCCAACCAGGTTCCGTCTTCAAGGACAAAGTCGGGATTGTAGCGGCGGTGCGTTCGCAGCTTGAGCCCATTTTTTTCCGGCAAAGTCCACATACCAAGGATCGGGGTCCCGATGCTCGAATACAGGTTCACACCGACAGGATATCTCAAGCAGCATCAGGGCCTCGGCGATCAGGTGCGAGAAGATCCTCCCGCGCGCGCCGGAGCGCTGGATTGAATCCAAGTCTTCCATGCGGCGCTCTTGAAATGCCGCGATGATCGGTTCCCACTTGCGGCACGCCCTTCGTGACAGAGGTGAAGCATATCCATCCGGAGTGCGCAATACGGCACACCTTTCGTGTTCACTACAAAACGTAGGCACGGTTCGAGACGCCAAGGTTGTCGTGTTCGAACAATGGAGACCCGTGCAGGCACATCTCAGTATACCATTCCCCATGCCGTTGGTCATTTCCCCTTGATGTCGTGTGCAGACCGGCCTAGAAACCCGCTATGATCCTGTCAAAGCTGACTGAGGCGGCGGCATGTTCGGACATGCGGGAAGGATGATTCAGACGACATGAGCAAACAGCGCAAGAAGGACCCACTGCTGAAGGCCATCGAGCACGCCCTGGATCTCGGGCAGTTCGTATCCTACAAGCAAACGTGGGATTTCGTCAACAACCTGGACCGGATCAAGGATCAGATTAACGCGCTCGTTGACGAGGGTGAAGCGGAACGGGCAGTCAGACTCTACGAACTGTTTGTTGCGGGTGTATACGAGAAGGCCGAGGAAACCGACGATTCGGGCGGCGAACTCGGATCCTTCTTCAAAGGGCTGTTCGTTTCATGGATCATCGCCCGGCAAAAGGCCGGATGCCCTGCTGGCGAGACTGTGCGTGAGATCCTCGGCTGGACAGAAGACGACAACTATGGCTTCTGCCATGACATCGAAGGCACCGTGGCGCGAGCGCTCAACAGAGAGGGGTTTGCCTTATTCAGAAGCCACTTTCGGAATCTGTTCGAGAAGGCCTTCGCACCGTTCAAGTGCGAGGCGCCAAGGCGCATCTACGATTATCCCCCCGAGGTGTGCCTGTCCGCCCGTATACTCAAGTCCATCTACATTGCGAAGAGGGATGTGCGCTCCTATGTCGCCCTTTGCGAAACGATGACCGTTTCTCCGAAAGATTGTGAAGAGTTGGGCAACATGCACAAAGCCAGACAGCGCTTTGCCGAGGCGCTCGAGTGGGTCGAGCGCGGGCTGTCACTTGAGCATGAACGCCACTGGGGGAATGAGTCTAGCAGTTCTCTTGCCTTCATGCGGCGGGAGTTGCTCGAAAAGGTCGGGCGCAAAGAAGAAGCGCTTCAAGTTGCCTGGGAGCAGTTCGAGAAACACCCTTGCGAATACGCCTACGCGGACCTGATGAAGCACGTGGCCAGGGAAGAGCGGGAACATTGGCACGACAAGGCCATGGAAGCTGCCAGGCGAACTTCGTTGTCTGGATTCATCGAGATCTGCGCGAAGACGAAGGAATGGGATGTCTTGGCGCGTTACATCGAGGTCGTCACACGGGAAGCCCTTGAAGGCGTGAGTCACTATGTGACGGAAAAAGCCGCCAAGGGGCTTGCCCGGGGCCACGCGTTGGCGGCCGCCAAAGTGTATGCCGCCCTCGGCATGCGGATTGTCAAGGCGGGCAAAAGCAAGTACTATCGATATGCCCTCGACCACCTCCGGAGCGCGAAGAAACTTGCGGAAAAGGCCGGCCATGCCGAAATGTGGTCATCGCTGGTAGAGGAAGTGCGCAAGAATCACTCGCGAAAGCAGGGCTTCATGCCAGGTTTCGAGGAAATCGCGGCGGGGCGGC
>Ga0116157_10005355_pt1 | contig 11812 bp, 14 predicted proteins | sample AD_UKC048_MetaG_FD_89882 | JGI IMG/M metagenome (GOLD analysis project Ga0116157, IMG submission 89882) | Active sludge microbial communities of municipal wastewater-treating anaerobic digesters from USA - AD_UKC048_MetaG | ecosystem: Engineered > Bioreactor > Anaerobic > Digestate | place: USA... | reverse complement strand
GCAGCCACCACCGCCAGCTCCAGCGTCGCGGGAAAGCGCTCTGACAGCAGGCGGGAGACCTTGGCACCCTGACGCAGGCTCAGGCCAAACTCGCCTTGTGCAGCGTTGAGCAGGAAATGCCAGAACTGGATGAAAAATGGCTGGTCCAGACCCAGATCGACTCGCAGGGCTGCAATTTGATCAGGCTTGGCATCCTGCCCCAGCAGGAAGACAACTGGATCACCTACATACTGAAACAGCATGAAAGCAATGAACGCCACACACACCATGACCAGAATGGCCTGAATCAACCGACGGAAAATGAAGACAGGCATTGGCTACGCATCTGGCGAACTGCACATGCCATGAATGTAGCAGAGCATGCGCCCATTTCGAAGCAGTTTTTACTGGCACAGCCCTTGTGCCCGTTGCCTAAACAGCTATTATTTTGGTAGCGTAGTGGCAACCGTGTTGTTCGCCACGAGCTTCACAGGGCCATACCAGGCCTGTGTGGTGGATTGGGTATTGTCGCTGTCGGTCATGATGCCTACAGCCAGCAATGCACCCGGGGCCTCGCCAAAGGCCTTCTCAAAATCAGCACGTATATCGCGCTCATAGTCCAGCCAATGGCCAAGATTTTTGGAACCAGACTCCATCACCAACTTGCGAATGCGATCGGTGCGCGGGTTGATGATTACCGAACCGGGTTCACGGTCATTGCACCAGACGTACATCAACGTGGCATAGGGCAAGGGCTCGCCGGTCAGGGCATGGGCCAATTCGGACAGCATCGCATTCTTGGCCGAAAACTTGGATCGATCACCCTCAAACGCCAAAACAATGCGAACTGGGGAGTCACCCAGGTCACGCTGGGTAAGGTCGGCCGCTTCAATCAAGGCTGGCACCTTCCAGGAGAACCGAAGTTGGTGCAGGTCAGCTGGTTCAACCCGGAGCTTCTGACGCAGCATGCTGGCAGAGGAATGCGCCTGCACCGCCATCGCATTGCGCCCGTCCAGTTTCACCACGTTGTAACGGCTGGCCTTCTTGCCAGGAAACGCTGTGTGGTGCCATTCAACCGGGGCAACCGCTGCTGAAGGCAAAGTGGCGGCTGGCGCCGCCTGAACCCAGGGAATATAGGTGGTTAGCGCAGTTCGCGCTCCATCGCCTTCGTCATCAGGCGAAGCGTTCGTGGTAACGGAGGCACAGCCCGCGAGCAGCAGATAAAAGAAAACCGGCAGCAGCCGGAAAAGTCGTCGAGTCATTCGTTACATACGGTAACAGAAATTGTATCCAACACCATACGTAGAAACCCCCTGCAACTTGCGATGCAGGGGGTCTTGTTATGACTTGGAGCTAACCGAGGTTAGCGCTCAATCAGAACTTGTGCATCAGGCGGGTGCGGAACGTGGTCACGCGGTTAGCCAGATTGGCATCTTCAGACATGTAAGCCACTTGAACAGCTGTACGCTTGCTCAACTCGTAGTTGGCAACAGCTTCCCAGCCGGACTCAGTGGTGCCAGCGGACTTGGCGCTAACCCAGTTCAGGCCGACGGTAACCGGGCCCAGAGGAGCCGAAACGCCCAGAGCGTATTCCTTCTGCGTGAAGGCAACATACTTTTCGCTTGCGAAACCGGCACCGACAGTCACAACACCCAGGTTGTAGTTACCGGACAGGCGATAACGGCTCTTCCCCAGGCTGGAATTGGCTGTGGAGGCCAAAGCAGCGTTAGAGGCGTTGGCGCCAAACGAGGTGTATTCAAAACCAGCGTTCAACGGACCGTTGGAGTAAGCCAAACCAAGTTGAACGGAATCACGTGAAGCAGCGGTGGACTCCATACCACCGGTACCAGCACCGGTGCCAGCCGTGTTTCCATCAGCCAGCATCACTGACGCCGTGAAGCCGCTCATGCTGGGAGTGGTGTACTGGAGCATGTCAACGAATGCATCGCCGCAGTTGAACTTGGTGTTGCAGGAATCCAGGCCAATACCATACAGGGGGTGTGCCAGATCCAGGAGAGTCTGGTACTGGGCATCAACTGCACCAATTTTCACTTCGCCAAAGCCACCCGAAAGGAAGACATACGCATCACGGCCGGCTACGGCAGTGGTACGGCCGCGGCTCTGAACAGCCATGGAAGCACCAGCCTTCAGGCCACCACCCAAGTCTTCAGTAGCACTCAAAACAAAGTCACCATCGGTAACTCTGAGGCCGGTTTGCTTTGCGCCGGTTCCGGATTTAAAGGCCTGATATGCAAAACCGAGCTTGCCGGATATAGCAACACTGGACTGTGCAAATGCGCCACCAGCAACGGCCAGTGCTGCAACAGCTACGAGGGTTTTTTTCATTTGTGAATTCCTTAAGGTTAATAAATGAGCGCCAGTTCCGCCGCTAACGCCCGGTGACACTGCTTAAAAACAGAACACAATTTATTTAACCAGACCGTAAAAAACCTAGCAAATGAAACCTAGGGCAAACCCTGAAAAATACATTGAAATAATTGAATTGGTTGCACAAGTGCAACAAATTGAAACACCCCTCAAGAAAAAACCCCTGCGGCTCTCACCGCAGGGGTTCTTATTCATTCAACTTGAAAGCTGGCTTGCGCCAGCATCAAATTAGAACGAGTGCATCAGGCGAATGCGTGCGGTAGAACCGTCGATGGCGGTGCCGACGTCGATGGTCTGGTACATCGCACGGATGTTGGTACGCTTGCTCAGAGCGTACTCAACGCCCAAGTCGAGACCCTTGGCGGTAGCAGCACCATCAACCTTGCGGGTTGCATAGTTCAGACCAACAGTCACAGGACCGAATGGAGCGGAAACGCCAATGAAAGTGTCTTTTGTATCAACGCCAGCAACGGTAGATTGCTTCGCGTAACCCAGACCCAGTTTGGCAACGCCCAGATCGTACATACCGGATATACGGAAACGGTTATCCGTAGCTGCAGCGGCAGCAACAGCGTTTTGGCCATAGCTGGTGTAGTCAGCGCTGGCGCTGAGAGGACCATTTGCGTAGGCAGCGCCCACGAGCACTGCGTCTTGCAGACCACTGGTGCTTTCCGCACCGCCGGTGCCAGCAGCGCCGATGGAGTCAACCAATTGAATGGTGCCCGTGAAGCCACCCATATTGGGGGTGTGGTAAGCGAGCCAGTCAACGTTGCCAGCAGCAGCGGAGGTAACGCCGTTATCCAGACCGATAACAGGAGCGCCAGCGCCAGCCAAGCCGATGATGCCGTTACCGGACTCAACTGCACCGATGGTCACGCGACCGAAACCGCCCATCAGGGCCACAGTTGCATCACGGCCAGCGACGGCAGTAGTGCGACCACGGCTTTGAACAGCCATGGAAGCCTGAGCCTTCAGGCCACCGCCCAGGTCTTCAACAGCGGTCAGGACAAAGTCACCGTCCGTCACGCGCAGACCGCTGGTCTTGGCGCCACTGGTCTGGGCTTTGGCTGATTCATAAGCGAAAGCAAGTTTGCCGGTCAGATTGACAGTGGATTGTGCAAATGCGCCACCAGCAACAGCCAGGGCAGCAACAGCTACGAGGGTTTTTTTCATTTCAGATTTCTCCAAGGTTAAACATCGGGCTCCGGTACGAAGACTTCGGATCCCCGGGCCAACCTCCTGCTTTTAGGAAGTTGGGTCTATTGCACCAGACCGAGCCTTGTTTGGCAAAGGAAAAAGCCCTAAAAGAGGGAGAAAAAAGGCTTTCGTGGTGGACTTGCAACAAAGTGAAACAGAGTAATTACAAGACTACCGAATCCCGCCCCAATTTGGCGCATTTTGAACACTTGCGTCGCCTTTTGGTCTTGCCCGGCCCAGTATTTACGGTGCTTTACGGTCCCCGAGGGGGTCAAAAGAAGTTTTCATACGGGTAAACCCTGTTCATAACCTTCAAAACCTTAAGGCGTAAGCAGTTGTAGCACGACAATACGACCATGAATATCGCCCCTCCGGACACAGCTTTGGACGCTTTTTTGACTGCCGCCGACGCCGCCTTGCGCACGCTGTTTGCCGAGCCACGAGCCAGTCACCCCTGCCCCACGCTGCCGGAGCAGGCCACCGAACTGTCAGCCACTGAGAAAAAGCAGGCCGGGGCGCTGATGCGTGTGAACCACGTGGGTGAGGTATGCGCCCAAGCCTTGTACACGGCCCAAGCCTTTGCTACCAAAAATGAAGCGCTGCGGGCTCATTTCATCAAAGCCAGCCTGGAAGAAACCGATCATCTGGCGTGGACCAGACAGCGTTTGGACGAGCTGGGTGACCGACCCTCACTGCTGAACCCCCTGTGGTACGCGGGCGCTTTCGGGCTGGGGCTGATTGCAGGCAAGGTAGGCGACCGCCTGAGCCTGGGCTTTGTGGTGGAGACTGAAAAGCAGGTGGAAGCACATCTGGAGAGTCACCTGACTAAATTGCCAGCCAACGACCATGCCTCGCGCGCCATCGTGGCGCAGATGAAGGACGATGAGGCGCGCCATGCGCTGAACGCGCAGCAAGCCGGTGCTATGGAACTACCGCAACCTGTCAAAGACCTGATGCGCGCCGCGGCCAAGGTGATGACGACCGTGGCACACCGCGTTTAAGGCTGCAGCCATTTTTACATTTGCTACTAAATTAATAGCTACTCGCGCATATGAATAATGCGCTATAGCCCGATTTGGCACATGAAAACGGCCAAATCAGGCCTCAAATCTCAATCAGGTCAAAACTGGTGGTGATCGCCGCTGTCTTGCCAAGCATGATCGTGGCGGAACAATATTTGTCGTGGCTCATGGCAATCGCCCGCTCTACCGCCACAGCAGGGATGCCTTTGCCGGACACGGTGAAATGCATGTTGATGGCCGTGAACACCTTGGGGTCCACCTCGGCACGCTCGGCAGAGAGCTTGACCGAGCAATTGTGCACGTCGTGGCGGCCGCGCTTGAGGATCAGCACCACGTCATAAGCGGTGCAGCCGCCCGCTCCCGCCAGCAGCGTTTCCATCGGGCGTGGTGCCAGGTTTTGGCCACCGTTCTCGGGCTTGGCGGTATCGGGTGCTCCGTCCATCATGATGGTGTGGCCGCTGCCGGTTTCGGCCAGAAACCCCATGCCCGAGCGTGTGCCTGCGCCACCGGTCCAGCTAACAGTACATTCCATTTTCAACCTTTCAAATAGCCCCGCGCGGAGCAAATTATTGTGTGCCTATAATGACCGCAGGAGTTTACCCATCATGCCCGCACCCCATCTCACGCCTGCCGATTACCTCAAAAAAATTCTCACGGCCCGCGTTTACGACGTCGCCGTTGAGTCCGCGCTGGAGCCTGCACGAGCCTTAAGCCGCCGCCTGCACAACACGGTGCTGCTCAAGCGCGAAGACCAGCAGCCGGTGCGCAGCTTCAAGCTGCGTGGCGCCTACAACAAGATGGCGCAACTGAGCACCGAGCAACTCCAGAAGGGCGTGATTTGTGCGTCCGCAGGCAACCATGCCCAGGGCGTTGCCTTGAGCGCCAGCAAGCTGGGGACCCGCGCCGTGATTGTGATGCCTACCACAACGCCCCAGGTGAAAGTGGACGCTGTACGCGGCTTTGGGGGCGAAGTGGTACTGTTTGGCGAGAGTTATTCCGATGCCTATACCCATTCGCTGGAGATACAAAAGCAACAGGGGCTGACGTTTGTGCACCCGTTTGACGACCCGGACGTGATTGCAGGCCAGGGCACGATCGCCATGGAAATGCTGCGTCAGGTGCAAACCCTGGGCGCCGACAAGGCTGCTAAGGCGGGCAATAAAGCGGGCATTAAAGCGGGCCAAAAAACCCGCGGAAAGAACGGCGCAGGGGTGGACGCTGTTTTCGTCGCCATTGGCGGCGGTGGTCTTATCTCGGGCGTGGCCAACTACATTAAGGCCGTGGACCCTTCTATCCGCGTCATTGGCGTGCAGATGAATGACTCGGACGCGATGATCCAGTCCGTGGCCGCCAAAAAACGCGTCACTCTGCCCGATGTGGGCCTGTTCTCCGACGGCACCGCCGTGAAATTAGTGGGTGAAGAAACCTTCCGCGTGGCCCGCAATCTGGTGGACGAATACATGACCGTGGACACCGACGCCGTGTGTGCGGCCATCAAGGACGTGTTTGTGGACACGCGATCCATCGTGGAGCCTGCCGGTGCGCTGGCGGTGGCTGCCATCAAACAATATGTCGCCAAAAACAAGACCAAGGGCGAGACCTACGCCGCCATTCTGTGCGGCGCAAACATGAATTTCGACCGCCTGCGCTTTGTGGCTGAGCGGGCCGAAGTGGGCGAAGAGCGCGAGGCCCTGTTTGCCGTGACCATCCCTGAGGAGCGCGGCAGCTTCCGACGGTTTTGTGAGCTGATTGGCGAGCTACCCGGTGGCCCGCGCTCGGTGACAGAGTTCAACTACCGCATCAGTGACAGTGCAACCGCCCATGTGTTTGTTGGCCTGACCACGCACGGCAGGGGTGAATCGCTGAAGATCGCCAACAACTTCGACAAACACGGCTTCAAGGCGCTTGATTTGACGCACGATGAGCTGGCCAAGGAGCACATCCGCCACATGGTGGGCGGACACTCCAAGCTGGCGAAGGACGAGCGGCTGCTGCGCTTCATCTTCCCCGAGCGGCCGGGAGCGCTGATGAAGTTTTTGAGCCTGATGCGCCCGGGCTGGAACATCAGCCTGTTTCACTACCGCAACCAGGGTGCCGACTATGGGCGCATTCTGGTGGGCCTGCAGGTGCCTGCCGCGGAAAACAAAGCGTTTGACAAGTTTCTGGAGACGCTGGGTTACCCCTGTGTGGAAGAGACGGCGAACCCGGTGTACCAGCTGTTTTTGAAGAGCGAATGAATTTCATTCGCCACTTCCTTCTGGCCATCCAGTTTTTCACCCGCATCCCGGTTACAGGGCAGCTGGCGGACTGGGTGGGCTACAGCCCGGCCATGTTGCGCGCCAGCGCCGCGCACTTCCCTGGCGTGGGCTGGGTCGTGGCGGTGGTGGCGTGCTTCGTTTATGCGGCGGTGTACATCGCCTTCCCGGACAGCGAATTCACGCCGCTCGCAGCCGCGGCGTTTTGCACCATCGCCACTGTCATGCTCACCGGTGGCTTTCATGAGGACGGACTGGCCGACGTGGCCGATGGACTGGGCGGCAGTGTAGACCGCCTGCGCGCGCTGGAAATCATGAAGGACTCGCGGGTCGGGGCCTACGGGTCCATGGCGCTGACGCTGGCGCTGCTGACCAAGTTCGCCCTGCTGGCCGTGCTGGGCTCGGTAGGGCTGGACGTGGCGCTGGCCGGACTGGTGGGTGCGCACGTGCTGTCACGCTTCTGGCCGCTGGTGCTGGTGCGCACGATGGCGCACGTAGGCGATGCGGCAGGATCCAAGAGCAAGCCGCTAGCGGACCAGATGACCAGCATCGCCCTTTTTGCTGCTTTTATGTGGTGTTTTATGCCTCTAGCCCTCGTGTACTATGCTCAAGCAGCTATATTTTTAGTAGCGAGCGTAGTATGCAGCGGTATGGCACTGCTATGGATGTGGCGTCTGTTTGCGCGTCGTTTGCAGGGTTTCACGGGAGACTGCCTGGGCGCAACGCAACAAGTATGTGAGATCGCGTTTTACTTGGGCTGCGCGGTAGCGACGGGGTGGGCAACTTAAGCACCATGACGGCACCATGAAACTATGGCTGGTACGCCACGCCCGTCCGCTGGTTGCCACCGGGGTTTGCTACGGCGCGCTGAACGTGCCCGCAGACGATGCAGCCACCCGCCGCTGCGCTGCCCAACTGGCAGCCAGCCTGCCGACGAAAGATTTACCGAACGGTTCACAGCAGGTTTCGTTGAGCACCTCCCCGCTACAAAGATGTGAGCTACTCACGAAATATTTATGCTGCCTACGGCCTGATTTGGAACCAATTTCCGATAAGAGGCTGGCAGAAATGGACTTTGGCAGCTGGGAAGGCCAGCGCTGGGACGCCATCGGTGAAGAGGCTGTGGCCCGGTGGACCGACCAGTTCGCAACACATCCCCCGGGCGGTGGCGAATCAGTGCAAACCTTTATGAAGCGGGTTCACACTGCCATGGCCGAAGTGCAAGGTGAAAACACGGTCTGGATCACCCATGCAGGCGTCATCCGCGCAGCCACATTGATCGCGAGCGGTGTGCAGACTGTTGTCAGTGCGGATCAATGGCCTGACAATGGGCCTGACTATGGGGAAACAGTGCTGCTGAAGCTATGAAGCTGGCGAAATAGAAATTAACTAGACGTTATCGCGACGGGGGCGGCGGCAGTTCCAGCGTCATGGTAGCCGGGCCGCCAGCATCAGAACCCAGCAAAGCACTGCGCGTTTTGACAGATTGCAGGATGAGCCCATCGTCCACCTGCGCGCCCACGCGAAACGGCTTGGCCGGTTTGTCACCCACTGCAATCAGTGCCGTACCCTGGCTAGACGCACTCGCCAGAACACCAATCAGGACAATGCGACTGGGCGCTGCAGCGGCCTGAGCCACAGGCGCAGCACGCACGGCCCCCAGCAGTTTGGAAATGACAGACGGATCACCCGCGCTAACCTGCGCGAAGCCATCTGCCCCGCCGACCGCACCACCCGAGGACAAATCGCTCCCCTGCGACGAGCCTACCCACTTCAACACCCAGAAAACCAGACAGGCCGCGACCAACGCCCACACGGTGAACGTAACAAAATGCGACAGTTGCCTACTTTGTGAATTTGTCAACATGAGCGGATTATGATTGACGTCACCCCGGGAAGGACACGTTAGACCCATGAAAAGACTCCGATTTGCGTTCAAGACAACATTGACGCGCGGCTTCACGCTGATTGAATTGATGGTGGTGCTGGTCATCATCGGTGTGTTGGCCGCACTAATCGTGCCCAATGTGCTGGACCGCGCCGATGATGCGCGCGCCACCGCCGCCAAGACGGACGTCAACAACCTGATGCAGGCGCTGAAACTGTACCGGCTGGACAACCAGCGCTACCCCACGGCGGAACAGGGCCTCAAGGCGCTGGTCGCCAAACCCACGGGCGGCGGGCCGATTCCGCCGAACTGGAAACCGTATCTGGAACGCCTGCCCAACGACCCGTGGGGCCAGGCTTATCAATACCTCAACCCGGGCATCAAGGGCGAGATCGACGTGATGTCGTTTGGCGCCGATGCGCAAGCCGGGGGCGAGGGAAAGAATGCCGACGTTGGAAGCTGGCAGTAGCCTGACCCCCACGCTTGCGTCGCACCGCCAGCGCGGCTTCACGCTGATTGAGCTGCTTGTGGTTATCGCCATCATCGCCATGGGCACGGCCGGAGTGGCGTTTGCCATGCGCGACAGTGCCGACACACAACTGGAGCGTGAAGGCCAACGGCTGGCAGCGATGCTGGAGTCGGCCCGTGCGCAGTCCCGCTCTACCGGCGTACCGGTGAACTGGAAGGGCACCGAAACAGGTTTCAAGTTCACGGGCCTGTCGGGTGGCAACCGCGAAGATCGTTGGCAAAGTGAAAACGTTACTGTGGACGCACAGGCCACACTCAATCTGGGACCTGAACCCATGATCGCCCCGCAAGCGGTGATCCTGAGCCTCAAGGACCAGCCGGACAAAACAGTGCGGGTCATGTCTGACGGGTTACGGCCATTTGCCGTGGTGCCATTTGAGCCGATCGTAAACCCACGATGAAGTCGATGCGTTGTACCCGCCAGGCCCTTGGGTTCACCTTGATCGAGGTGCTGGTGGCGCTGGCGATAGTGGCCATTGCGCTGATGGCAGGCATGCAGGCAACCAACGCGTTAACCAACACCGCGGCGCGCCAATCAGACCTCCTTCTCGCTCACCTGTGCGCTGAAAACGAACTGACCCGCATTCGGCTGATCAAGCAAATGCCGGTTGTCGGCAGCAGCGACTCGCGGTGTGAACAGGTGGGGATAACGTTTGATGTGGCGGTTACTGTCGTGCCAACGCCCAACCCCAACTTCAAACGGGTAGATGCCCACGTGAAAAATGGTGACGTTCCCGTATTGAAACTGTCAACCGTGATTGGCCGGTTTTGATGAAGCAGGCCATCCACCCCATTCGTGGTTTTACGCTGATCGAGGTGCTGGTGGCCATCACCATCATGTCGCTGATGGCGGTGTTGAGTTGGCGCGGGCTGGACGGCATGACACGCGCGCAATCACAAACACAAACACGGGCCGACGAGATTTTGACGTTGCAGGCAGGTCTGATGCAATGGCGATCTGACCTGGACAACATCACCCAGTTAGCGGCTGGTGGCAACTCCGCACCCATGGATTGGGATGGCCGCGTGCTACGCGTTACTCGTCGCAACACCATGGACCCGTCTCAAGGCGTGCTGGTCGTCGCCTGGACACGTCGGATAAACGACGCTGGCGGCCAATGGCTACGCTGGCAATCAAGTCCGGTGCGTACCCGCAATGAACTGGATCAGGCCTGGCGCCAGGCAGAGCAATGGGCCCAAAGCCCAGGCGATGAAGAAAAGAAGAAGGAAATTGCCATTTCACCATTAGACCAATGGCAAGTGTTCTTCTACAGGGGTGACGCCTGGAGCAACGCCTTGTCCAGCGATGCGTCTGCCGGGCCCATTAACGTGCTTCCAGACGGCGTTCGCCTGATGCTCACCTTGCCCCAGGGGCAGACATTGCAAGGCGATCTCACGCTCGACTGGATAAGACCGACCCTGAGCGGTGGTAAGGCGGCATGACGCAAGCGAGCTATTCAAGAAACAGGGGCGCCGCATTGCTCGCCGCCATGCTGACCGTGACGCTGGTTGCCACGCTGGCCACCGCATCTCTGTGGCAACAATGGCGCGCCGTGGAAATAGAGGCAGCGGACCGCTCCAGGGTGCAGTCGGGCTGGATATTGAGCGGGGCCATGGACTGGTCACGCCTCATTCTGATTGAAGACGGCCGTGCCGGAGGAGCAGACCATCTGGCCGAGCCGTGGGCCATTCCGCTTCAGGAAGCCCGACTGTCGAGCTTTCTGGCGGCAGACCGGTACAACACGGTGACAGACTCCGATACTGCGATGGAAGCGTTTCTATCGGGTCAGATCAATGATGCTCAAGGTCGCCTGAACGTCATGAACCTGATTGATGAAGGCAAAGTGTCGGCCAGAGCCATGACCACGTTTACAAAACTGTTCGAGTTGCTTGGTTTACCCCAACAGCAACTCGCCGACCTGGCGGAGAATCTTCGTTTGGCGTCAGAAGCGGCAACCGCTGAGGCCACGCCTGCGAGCAGTAAGAGTGACAGCTCCACAGCACTGTTGCCACAACGGATCGAGCAACTGGTCTGGATGGGCCTGCCGCCCCGCACGCTGACGATCATCACGCCGTTTGTGACCCTGCTGCCCGTTAAAACACTGTTAAACGTGAATACCGCCTCCCCCGAAGCTCTGTATGCTGCCGTTCCCACACTGGCTATGGCTACTGCCCAGAAGCTGGTGACGGAACGCAACCGGTCTCACTTTCGCACGCTGGGTGACGCGATCAAATTCGCTCCCGAGATCAGCAATACCGCCAATCAGGATGCGTTAAGCGTGACAACGCGGTTCTTTGAAGTCCAGGGCCGACTGCGCATTGACGACACCACGTTTCAGGAACACTCACTGCTTCAGCGGGATGGTCTGGACGTCAAAATTCTGTGGCGCGAACGCGGCGTTTTGCAGGAGAACGCGGCGGGCGGATCAACAACAGTGGCCTCGGGTCGATAGCATGAACGATAGCCACTTCACTACAATGAGCCCCCTCACCCCACCATGACTACGCTGATCGTCAAGCTCCCCCTGCAAGTGGCTACAGTTGCCACGGAGTTC
>Ga0116157_10005347_pt1 | contig 11826 bp, 10 predicted proteins | sample AD_UKC048_MetaG_FD_89882 | JGI IMG/M metagenome (GOLD analysis project Ga0116157, IMG submission 89882) | Active sludge microbial communities of municipal wastewater-treating anaerobic digesters from USA - AD_UKC048_MetaG | ecosystem: Engineered > Bioreactor > Anaerobic > Digestate | place: USA... | reverse complement strand
TCCTGTACGTTGTATTAATGAATATCGTAATACTTTAACTCTATATACAAATGGGCAAGCAGTTTTTTTGACAGAATTAAAAGATTATCAAATTGCTACTTGTGAACCAGTTATTCAATCACGCAGACCAAATAATCGAATAGATAAAGTACGCCATATGTTTAATAAAAAAGAAAATTAAGTTACTATTCGCTAAATTACAATTTGTTAAGTAGTTGATGATATGGATAAGTATTTAGAAATCAAAAAGATTTTTGTACTGTTTAGATGTGATTATGATAGAGAAAGGATGCTAATACAATTTGGTCTGTAAGCTATGATATTAAAAATAATAGCATTTATAGGATTGATGGAAATCCAAAAAGGAAAAAATATAAAATAGATACAAGGTTAAATTTAAAGAATAATTTTATGTTTAAGGTAAATCTAAGGCAATAGAAAATTTACTTTTTTCTGTTATAATATAAGTAATAATAATTTTAAAAGTGAGTTGATATGAAAATGAGAACAGAGAAACAAATATATGATACTATACTTAATTTTGCTAAAGCAGATGATAGAATTAGGGTGGTTACTTTAGAAGGTTCAAGAACAAATATTAATATTATACCAGATGATTTTCAAGATTATGATATTACTTTTTTTGTCACAGACATGCAGAGTTTTATTAATAGTGATGAGTGGCTTAATGTTTTTGGAGAGAGACTTATTATGCAAAAACCCGAGGATATGGAATTGTTTCCAAAAGAAGAAAAAGGGTATTCATATCTTATGTTATTTTGGGACGGAGTTAAAATAGATTTGACATTATTGCCATTAGAAGTTTTAGATGAATATTTTACTTGGGATAAATTAGTAAAATTATTATTAGATAAGGATAATCGTGTTACTAATATACCAGTACCTACAGATGAAGATTATTATATAGAACATCCGACAGCACGTTCTTTTGATGATTGCTGTAATGAATTTTGGAATACTGTAACATATGTAGTGAAAGGATTATGTCGAAAGGAAATTTTATTTGCAATCGACCATTTAAATAATATTGTGCGTATGGAATTACTGCGAATGATTTCATGGAAGGTTGGAATAGAGCAAGGTTATAGTTTTAGTCTAGGAAAAAACTATAAATTTTTAGAACGATATATTTCACCTGAATTATGGAAGAAAATTCTTGCTACATATAATATGGGGTCATATACAGAAATGTGGAAATCTTTAGAATTATGTATGGGAATTTTTAGAATGGTATCAAAAGAAGTGGCACAATGTTTAAATTATTTATATCCAGATTATGATAAAAATATTAGTAATTATGTTATAAGACAAAAAGAAAAATATCAAAGATAAAACATTTCTAACATTTGATGATAAAATAATTGGATATCAAAATTATAAAGAGGGCAACAAATTACAATTTAACGATTAGATGCAAGAGAGCCGAAAGGCTCTTTTTTTATGCTCTTAAATTCTATTCACTTACAAAACTTTTCTTATTATATAAGATAAATTGTGTTCACTCTAAAAGGTTTGTTGTATTAAGAATAGTGTCGTAATAGATGTAGGGCAAGGAGATTCGAGTGTAATTACATTTCCAAATAGTAAAGAAGCAATAATGATTGATACTGGAGGGAAAATGAATTATATGGTAGAAAAATGGAAGAAAACAGAAAAAGTATCAATAACCGATTCTACATTAACTCCATTTTTAAATTCTATTGGCATTAATAATATTAAATATTTAATATTAACTCATGGTGATTATGATCATATGGGAGAAGCAATTAATTTTGTTGAAAACTTTAAAGTAGAGAATGTAATATTTAATATTGGTGAATATAATGAACTTGAATTAGAACTAATTAAAGTATTAGAACGTAAGAAGATTCCATATTATCAGAATATTGAATCCTTAAATATAGGTAACGGTAAATTATATTTTCTAAATACAAAAGATTACAATGAAGAGAATGCAAATAGTTCTGTTATATATACTGAAATAAATAATACAAAAATGTTATTTATGGGTGATGCTGGAGTAGAAAGAGAGAATAATATTATAGAAAAATATAATTTAACTAACATAGAAATTATTAAAATAGGTCATCATGGATCAAATACAAGTAGTAGTAAAGAATTTATAGATAGTATTAATCCAAAAACATGTTTAATATCAGTAGGAGCAAATAATAGATATGGGCATCCAAAAGATAGTGTTATTGATACATTAGATGATTATTGTAATATTTATAGAACAGATTTAAATGGTAGTGTAGAAATAAAATTAAAGGATAATAGTTATGAAATAAAAACAGTAAATTAAAGGAGATAGGAATGAATTATTATTATGAGATAAAGAATAAAATAATAGATAATGAAGTATATTCAAAAGTAAAAGATTATTCTAAAGAAAGGCATAAATTAATTACATATTTTGAAATAGGAAAATTATTAAATGATGCAGGAGGTAAATATGGTGATAACATAATAGATGAGTATTCAAAGAAGTTAGTATTAGAGGTTGGCAAAAAATATAATAGAAGAACATTATTTAGAATGAAACAATTTTATAATATATTTAGTAATAAAAAAGTGTCCACAATGTGGACAAAATTATCGTGGAGCCATATTAGATTATTGTTTAGTTTAGATTATAATTCTATAAATTATTATATTAATGTTATAATAAACAAACATCTTTCAGTTAGAGAATTGGAATTTAAATTAAAATCTAATGAGTTCGATAGGTTACCGTTTGAAACTAAAAATAAATTAAGTAAAGAGGAGCATGTAGAAATAGAAGATTTCATACTAAATCCTATATTAATTAGAAACAGTAATAATTATACTGAAATATCAGAAAAGTTATTAAAGCAACTAATACTAGAAGATATAGATAACTTTTTGTTAGAACTTGGTAATAGCTTTTGTTATATAGGAAATGAATATAAAATTAAAGTGGGTGATAAGTATAATTATATAGACTTACTTTTATATAATATTGAATTTAATTGTTATGTAGTGGTAGAACTAAAGGTAACTGAATTAAAGAAAGAATATATTGGCCAAATACAGGTATATATGAATTATATTGATAATAACATTAAGAAGTTTAATCAAGATAAAACGATTGGAGTAATTATTTGCAAGAAAGATAATAAATTTATTTTAGAATATTGTTCAGATAATAGAATACTCGCTAGGGAATATGAATTAGTGTGATAAATTGTGCAAGAAAAATAAAAAGCATAAAGTGCTTAAAATTTTCTATATAGTCCTATTGCTTTTCCTAGTATTGTACATTCTTCTAGTATTATTGGACTCATTGTATCATTTTCTGGTTGTAATCTAATATGATTTTTTTCTTTGTAGAATCTTTTTAATGTAACTTCATTTTCTTCATTCATTGCAACTACAATATCCCCATTATTTGCTGTATTCTGTCTTTTAACAATTACGATATCATTATCAAATATACCAGCATTAATCATTGAATCCCCACTAACTTTTAAAGTAAATATTTCTTCCTTAGTAGGTATTAGGTAAGCAGGTAATGAAAAATATTCATTTGGTGTTTCTATTGCTTCAATAGGGTTACCAGCAGTAACCTTACCTAATAAAGGAACATCAATTATTTTATCATTAATATATTCGTTTTTTACTAATAATTCCAAAGATCTATACTTTGTATTACTTTTCTTAATATATCCTTTTTCTTCTAAAGATGATAAATGTGTATGAATAGTAGCAGGGGATGTTAGCCCCAAAGCTTTTCCTATTTCTCTTATTGCTGGTGGATAATTGTATTTGGCAATATAGTTTTTTACATACTTTAAAACTTCTTCCTGCTTATTTGTAAGTTTTTCCATTATATTCCTCCTTAATTATATATTCATATTAACACATTTAGTTTACAATGTCAAACATTTGTTCTATAAATTATTGACACGAAACTTTGTTCGTGTTATTATGGAAATGTAAGGAAGTGATAATATGACTTTTATTAAAGCATATAAAGAGATATTATTATTTTATGCATTTATATCATTATTTACATATTTTATAGTATGGAGATTAGATAGAATGGATAATATTAATATTAAGAATAGAGTGGTTTATCTTAAATAATGTTGTATATTTTTAATCTTTTGATATAATGTTAATGTAGGAGATTATAGATATGGCAAATATTATTGATAAAATGAGTATTAATGCTATTAAAGCATTATCTATTGGACAAATAGATAGTGCTAAAAGTGGTCATCCTGGTATTGCATTAGGAGCATCTACAATATTATATACATTATATAATAAACAGATTGTAGTTAATCCTGATGACGATAGATGGTTTAATCGTGATAGATTTGTTTTATCATGTGGACATGGATCAGCACTTCTATATAGCATTTTATATTTTGCTGGATTTAATATTAATATATCTGATCTTAAAAGTTTTAGGAAATTAAATTCTATAACTCCTGGTCATCCTGAATATGGTATCACTCCTGGAGTAGATGCTACAACTGGACCATTAGGTCAAGGTTTTGGAATGGCAGTTGGAATGGCAATTGCAGAAAGCTATTTAAGAAATAAATTTAATATATATAATTATTATACATATGTTTTAGCTAGTGATGGAGATTTAATGGAGGGAATTACTAGTGAAGCAGCATCTTTAGCAGGCACATTAAAATTAGGAAAATTAATTGTACTTTATGATTCAAACAACATATCTTTAGATGGTTCAACTAAAAAAAGTTTTACAGAAAATGTTTGTGAAAAGTTTAAAGCTTTTGGTTGGGATGTAAAAAAAGTTAAAAATGATGTATCTTCTATTAATAAAGCAATAGAAAGAGCAAAAGAAATAAATGATAAGCCTTCTTTAATAGAAGTTAAAACAATAATTGGCGAAGGTTCTATACTTAAAGGTAGTAATTTAGTACATGGTTCACCATTAGAAAAAGAAGATATAAAGCAATTATATAAAAAACTTAAATGTAGTGATCCATTTGAAATAAATGAGAAGTTATTAAAGAGTTTTAAAGATAAAATAATAAAAAGATATAAACAAAGAGAAAATGAAAATAAACATAGCTATAAATTATTATCAAATAAAGAAAATATTGCTGTAAAAAATATTATTAGTAATAAGCAAAGCTATGATGTATTTAATATATTTGAAATACTAGAAAATGATGATAAAGAAACTAGGAATATTAATAGTAATGTATTAAATGTACTTGCAAATAAATATGATGATATTATTGGAGGATCCGCAGATTTATTTTCATCAACAAAAGTATATATAAAAAATGGTAAAGATTTTTCTAATAATAATTGTGGTAAAAATATATGGTATGGTGTTAGGGAACAAGCGATGGGTGCTATTACTAATGGCCTAGTATTATCTGGATTAAGAGGATATTGTTCAACGTTTTTAGCTTTCTCTGATTATGTAAAACCAGCAATAAGAATGTCAGCAATAATGAATATACCAGCTACATATATATTTACACACGATTCTATATCAGTTGGTGAAGATGGACCAACTCATGAGCCAATAGAACAACTTGGAACACTTAGATCAATCCCTAATTTATATACATTTAGACCTGCTGATTATAATGAAATTATTGGTATGTGGAATTGTATATTAAATAATAAAAAGCCATCTGTAGTAGTACTTTCAAGAAACGATGGAGAAAGTATACCATCAGATAGATACTCTGTTAGTAGAGGTGCATATATAGTAAAACATGAAAAAGAAAAATGTGATATTGTATTAATTGCTTCTGGTAGTGAAGTAAAAACAGTACTAAATATAGTTAATAAATTATATGAAAATGGAATAGATGCTAGAGTAGTAAGTATGCCATGTATGAAATTATTTGATATGCAGTCGGATAGTTATAAAAATGAAATACTAAATGATATTTCAAAAAGAATTTTTATTGAAAAATCAAATGATTATAATTTGAGAAAATATGTAGATAGTGATGAAAAATTAATAAATATTAATAGATTTGGTATTAGTGCATCAAAAGAGGATATATTAAAAGAATTTGGTTTTGATGAAGGTAGTATTTATAATAAAATAGTTAGTATTATTAAAAATTAGTTGTATATATTACTTAATTTTAGTAAAATATTTTTTAAGGAGAGTGAATATTTATGATATGGTTACAAATAATATATGTGTTAGTAGGTTTAATTGTTGGAGCAATTCTAGGGTTTTTAATTGCAAGAAAATATATGAAAAAGTATTTAAAAGATAATCCACCAATTAATGAGAAGATGATTAAGATAATGATGCAACAAATGGGTAGAACACCAAATCAAAAACAAATAAATCAAATTATGAATGCGATGAATAAACAATTATAAGATTAGGAATAAAAAGGATATGAATAATGAAGAATATAAGGATATTACTTATGAAGTAAAAGAATCTAAAGTAAATAATAAAATTCTTAAGAAGTATTCTGGTAAGAAAACAAGAAAAAAAGTTATAATTATTGTGGCAATTTTATTTTTATTAATTGCTGGTTTTTCTTTTTATTATATTCTTGAAAACACTAATATTTTATCATTTTATAAAGAAACGTCTAATATAGCTATTAATAGAAGTTTAGATAAAAATATAAATGTAGCATATGACAAACAGTATAATAATATTAAAGATATAAGTATTATTAAAAAAACTGATAATACATATATTGGTAATAATAAAATAGATTATTATAGAGAATATTATCTAACTAATGATGAAAAAAGTTTAAAGTTTATTTTAGTAAAGTTTAAAAAAACTACAAAGTTTAAAATTAATGAATATATTTTATATAATAAAAATTTATTATTAGAAAATAATAATTTATTTGGTTATAAAGAAAAAGTAGAAAAAATAGATTTTATATTAGTATCTTATTCACAAGTATATGATTTTTATAGTATGAATATCACAGAATATAATAAATATAAAAATAAAAAATTATATGTATTAATATCAGAAAATTATGATTTACAATATTCAAAGAGAATATTTGATATATTTGTTAATAATAATTAGGACTTAAGTCCTTTTTTAGATTTTAAATTTATGTTATAATTATTTTATAAGGAGTATACAATTATGGTTAAATACGATGAATCATCAATTAAAATATTAGAGGGATTAGAAGCAGTTAGAAAAAGACCAGGTATGTATATTGGTTCTACTGATAAAAGGGGACTTCATCATTTAGTATGGGAAATAGTAGATAATAGTATTGATGAAGCTATTAATGGGTTTGGTAATAGGATTAAAATAATAATGCATACTGATGGATCAGTAAGCGTAAGTGATGAAGGTAGAGGTATACCAACTGGTATGCATGAAAGTGGTAAATCAACACCAGAAGTTATTTATACAGTACTTCATGCTGGTGGTAAGTTTTCAGATGGTGGATACAAAGTATCTGGGGGTTTACATGGAGTAGGAGCTTCTGCAGTTAATGCACTTAGTAAATGGATGAGAGTAGAAACATGTAAAGATGGTGGAAAATACGAAATATCATTTAAAGATGGTGGTAAAGTTGATAAACCGCTTACAAAGATAGGACCTACTAGTAAAACTGGTACTACAGTTAGATTTATGCCTGATAATGAGATATTCTCGCAGACAAAGTTTTCATATGCAACTATATGTGAAAGAATGCAAGAGTGTGCTTTCTTAGTTAAAGGCTTAACTGTACAAGTATATGATGAAGATGATAAAAAAGAAACATCATTTTATTATGAAAATGGTTTAGAAGCTTTTGTAGAATACCTAAATGAAGAAAAAAGATCTCTTCATAAAGTAATAAGTTTTAATGGTGAAAAAGATAAAATTGAAGTATCTTTTGCTTTTCAATATACAGATTCATATAATGAAAATATTGTTACTTTTGTAAACAATGTTAAAACAATAGATGGTGGTACTCATGAAGTAGGATTAAAATCTGCTCTTACAAAAGTATTTAATGATTATGCTAAAAATAATGGTTATTTTAAAATAAAAGATAAAAGTTTTGAAGGATCTGATGTTAGAGAAGGTTTAACATTAATATTATCAATTAAAATACCAGAGGCATTACTACAATTTGAAGGGCAGACAAAATCTAAACTTGGAACACCTATTGCTAGAACAGTAGTAGAAAGTTTTGTAACAGAAAAAATGCAATATTTTTTAGAGGAAAACAAAACTATAGCTATTAATATTATTAATAAAGCAATGCAGGGTAAAGTAGCAAGAGAAGCAGCTAGAAAAGCAAGAGAAGATGCAAGAAAAGATAAAGGTACTAAAAAAGAAAAAAATATTATTGGAAAATTAACTCCAGCAGGTAAAAAAGATCCAACTAAGAATGAATTATTTTTAGTAGAGGGTGAATCAGCAGGAGGTTCTGCTAAAAATGGTAGAGATAGAAATTTCCAAGCAATCTTACCACTTCGTGGTAAAGTTATTAATACAGAAAGAGCTAAAATTGATGAAATATTTAAAAATGAAGAAATAAATATTATGATACATTCAATTGGGGCAGGAGTAGGTACTGACTTTGATATTTCAGAATGTAACTATAATAAAATTATTATTATGACAGATGCAGATGATGATGGAGCACATATACAAGTATTGTTATTAACATTCTTTTATAGATATATGAAACCTTTAATAGAAAATGGTAAATTATATATAGCAAAACCACCTTTTTATAAAGTAACAATAAATAAAAAGATTATTTATGCATGGACAGATGAAGAATTAGATGAATTAACAAAAGGTAAAACTGGATATAACTTACAAAGATTTAAAGGTCTTGGTGAAATGAATGCAGAACAATTATGGGATACAACTATGAATCCCGAAACAAGAAGTTTAATTAAAGTAAATATTACAGATGCAGCATTAGCAGAAAAAAGAGTATCTGTACTTATGGGTGATAATGTAGAACCAAGAAAAGAATGGATAGATGAGAATGTAATCTTTTCTCTTGAAGATGATTACAGAGCCTCAAATTAGGATGTGAAATATGAAAAGTTTAATTGAAAAAATTGAAGAGTATTCTCTTGAAGAAATAATGGGTGAAAGATTTGGAAGATATTCTAAATTTATTATTCAAGATAGAGCCATACCAGATATTAGAGATGGATTAAAACCAGTACAAAGAAGAATACTTTTTGCTATGTATAAAGAAAATAATACATATGATAGACCATATAAAAAGAGTGCCCATGTTGTTGGAGATGTTATGGGTAAATATCACCCACATGGAGACTCTAGTATATATGATGCTATTGTAAGAATTAGTCAACAATGGAAACAAAGAGTTGGCTTTATTGATATGCATGGTAATAATGGATCAATAGATGGAGATCCAGCAGCAGCATATCGTTATACAGAAATAAGATTAACAAAAATAGCAAATGAACTTGTTAAAGATATTGATAAAGACACAGTAATTATGTCACCAAATTATGATGACCAATTACTAGAACCGACAGTATTACCAGCTAGATTCCCAAATTTATTAGTAAATGGGTCTTTAGGAATATCAGCAGGTTATGCAACAAATATACCACCACATAATTTAGGTGAAGTAATTGATGCAACAATAAAAAGAATAGACAAACCAAATTGTAGTCTTAATGAAATAATAGAATTAATTCCAGGGCCTGACTTCCCAACTGGTGGAATAGTCGAAGGTAAAGAAGGAATAATTGATGCTTATAAAACAGGTAGAGGAAAAATAGTAGTTAGGTCTAAGTATGAAGTAGTTACAATTGGTAGTAAAAAGAAAATAATAATAACAGAGATTCCATATGATGTTAATAAGGCTAATTTAGTACATAAAATAGAAGAAATAAGAATAGAAAAGAAAATTGATGGAATAATTGAAGTTAGAGATGAAAGTGATAGAAATGGTTTACAAATATCAATTGATATTAAAAAAGAATCTAATGAAGAATTAATAATTAATTATTTACTTAAAAATACTGATCTTCAAATATCATATAATTTTAATATGGTTGCAATAGCAAATAGAAGACCAAAATTAGTGGGTTTATTTGATATACTTGATGCATATATTATTCATCAAAAAGAAGTAATAACAAGAAGGACTAATTTTGATTTAGCATATGCAAGAAAACAATTTCATATTACTGAAGGTATTATTAAAGCTTTATCTATACTTGATGAAGTAATAGCAGCAATTAGAGCATCTAAAAATAAAGCAGATGCTGAACAAAATTTAGTAATTAAATTTGGTTTTACAGAAGAACAAGCAAAAGCAATAGTATTATTACAATTGTATAAATTAACTAATACTGATGTTGAAGAATTAAAAATTAAATTAGAAAACTTAAAGAAAATAATTGCAAAATTAGAACTAATATTATCTGATGAAATTGAAATGAAAAGAATTATGAAATTAGAATTAAAAAATATTAAAGAAGAATTTGCAACACCAAGATTAACAGAAATAAAAGATGAGATTACTGAAATTAAAATAGATAATAATCTTATGATAAGTAAAGAAGATGTTATAGTAGTAGTATCAAAAGATGGGTATATTAAGAGAGTATCAAATAGGTCATATGCAGCAGCTAATAATGAAGAAACTTTATTAAAAGATAATGATTATGTACTTGGTATTTATGAATTAAACACCATAGATACTTTATTATTATTTACTAATTTAGGTAATTATTTATATATTCCAGTAAATGAAATACCAGATTTAAAATGGAAGGAACTTGGTAAACATATTAGTAATATTATAGAAATAAAAGAAAATGAGACTATTATTGGAGTTTTACCAGTAACTAATTTTGAAAAAGAAATATTTGTTACATCATTTACTAAAAAAGGTATAATTAAAAGAAGTATATTATCTGAATTTAAAGTATCAAGATATTCTAAACCATTATCATATATTAAATTAAAAGAACAAGATGAAGTAGTAAACATAGCTTGTGATGAAAATAAAGAGATATTTATTACAACAGCAGGTGGATATGGACTTTGGTATGATACTAGTGAAGTGCCAGTAATTGGACTTAAAACAGCAGGTGTTAAAGCTATTAATTTAAAAAATGATTTAGTTATATCAGGTAATATATTTAATATTGATGAAAATAATTATATTACAGTTATTACTAATAAGGGATTAGGTAAACGTATTAAAATAAGTGATTTTGAAAAAACTAGTAGAGCTAAAAGAGGTTTATTATTAATGAAAGAAATAAAAAGTAATCCTCAAAAGGTAGTAGCATCTTTAATATGTGATAGTAAGTCAGTATTGGGAATTAAAACAGTAAATGGTATTAAAGAAATTAAATCAGCTGAAATACCAATTATGGATAGATATAGTACTGGATCAAGTCTATTAAAAGATAACATATTAAGTGCATACAAAGTGTTTTCTTTAAAAGAAAAACAAGAAGATAAAAAAGAAGTTTCACTTGAGGAAATAGATAAAAGATTTTTAACAATAGATGATTTTCTAAATAATGTGAAAGAGTAATATTATGATAAAAATAAAAGTAAATTATTTTGATTTAAAAGAAACAGTTACTTGTGGTCAAATATTTAGATATTATATTAGTGATAAAGGCTATGATATTGTATTAAAGGATAGAGTAATAAATGTATATCAAAAAGATAATGTACTATATTTATCATCTAATAATGAAGATAATTTAGAAAAGATTGTAAATAGTTATTTTGATTTAGAAAGAGATTATAGAAAAATTAATAATGAATTAATTAAAAGAGACAGTAATACTAAAAAATATATAGATGCATCT
>Ga0116157_10005329_pt1 | contig 11852 bp, 9 predicted proteins | sample AD_UKC048_MetaG_FD_89882 | JGI IMG/M metagenome (GOLD analysis project Ga0116157, IMG submission 89882) | Active sludge microbial communities of municipal wastewater-treating anaerobic digesters from USA - AD_UKC048_MetaG | ecosystem: Engineered > Bioreactor > Anaerobic > Digestate | place: USA... | reverse complement strand
GGGTCCTTGGGGTCGATGAGCGGCGCCGTCGACCGCTACCGTGCGGGCGCAGCGGCCCGCACGGGCGTCGGGAACAGCCGGCGACGCCGCTGTCCCCGGCGCGGCCGGCGCATCCGTCGGGGTAGATGCGCCGACCGCGCCGAGCTCAAGGGCGCTCGGTGACCGCGCCGCGGATCACGACGACCGGCCAGGGGCTGTGGCCGATCAGAGCGTGGCTGGTGGAGCCCAGCAGCAGGCCGGAGAACCCGCCCCGGCCGCGGCTGCCGACGACGATCAACTCGGGCGCCGGCCCCTGCGGGTCCGCGCGGAGCAGCTCCGGCACGGTCCGGCCGTGGCGTACCTGCGGCGTGACGACGACGTCCGGGTACTTCTCGGCCCAGCCGGCCAGCTGTTCGGCCAGCACGGCGTGTTCCTCGTCCGCGGCCGCGTCCGGCGGGACCGCCCACCCGGAGCCGCGCGGGGCGACGTCGTCGACGACCAGCACGGCGTGCAGGGGGGCGCCACGCCGGTCGGCCTCGTCGAAGGCGAACTCGACGGCAGCCTCACTGGTCCGCGACCCGTCGACGCCCAGCACCACCGGCCCGGCCGGAGCACCGTCATCCCGCATCGTGCCGGCCGGGATGACGGCGACCGAGGACCGGCCGTGGGCGGTCAGGTGCTGGGTGACCGAGCCGAGGATCGCCTCGGGGATCCGCCCGCCGCCTCGGGTGCCGACCACCGTCAGCACGGCCCGCTCGGACCACTGGACCAGCACCGGGCGCGGGTCGGCCCGCACCTGGCGGCCGGTGATCTCCAGCTCGGGGTCCTGCGCCCGCAACTGATGGGCGACGTCGGCGAGCAACTGCTCCCCGGCACGGTAGAGCTCGTCGGTCAAGTCCGTCGGGATCGCGTAGCCCCACCCGGCGAACACCGGGATGTCGAAGGCGTGCACCAACTGCACGGCCACATGCCGCAACCGGGCCTCGCGGGCGGCCCAACGGGCGGCGGTCAGGGATTCCGGCGATCCGTCCAGTCCGACGAGGATCTGCTGCCGGACGCCAGTCATGATCGAACTCCTTGTCCGGCCGTCCACCCGATCCGAACCCGAACCCGTCGGACGACCTGATCCCAGCCTGCGTCCGGGGCCCGACAACAACCAGGGACGAAGGTCCCGCCGGGCCGGGATCCTGCGCCTTGACCACGACCTCCCCTCCCGGCGGGCGGATCAACTCGGCGCGAAACCGGGCAAAACGGACCGGGTTTCGCCGAGTTGATCAGCCCGCCCCGTGGGACGACGAGCCGGCGGCGGCCCAGGAGTCGCGGATGCGGCGGGCGGCGGCGGCCGGGTCGGGCTGCCCGCAGATGGCGCTGACCACGGCGACCCCGGCGGCGCCGGTCGCCCGGACGTGGGCGGCCCGTTCGGCGTCGATGCCGCCGATGGCCACGCAGGGCACCGGGCTGCGCCGGACGATCGCCGAGAGCGCGCTCAGCCCGCCCGGGTCGGCGGCGTCGGGCTTGGTCGCCTGCCACCAGACCGGCCCGACGCCCAGATGGTCGACACACCCGGCGGGCAGGGCGGCGGCCGCCTCGGCGTGGGCCAGGGTCTGCACCGACAGGCCGAGCAGCTTGTCCGGCCCGAGGATGCGACGGGCCGCGACCGGGTCCAGGTCGCCCTGGCCGACGTGCGCACCGTCGGCGCCGATCCGGGCGACCAGGTGCACCCGGTCGTTGACGATCAACGGGACGCCGGTGCCGGCCAGCACCGCGGCCACCGCTCGCCCGATCCGGACGAACTCCTCGTCGGCGGCGTCGGGGTCCCGCACCTGCACGGCGGTGACCCCGCCGGCGACGGCCGCCCGGACCGTCGCGGCCACCCCGTCGGCGCCGTTCGAGCCGGTCGCGCCGCACAGCCGGGTGTCGGTGACCAGGTACAACGTCAGGTCGATCGGGCGGGGCGCCATGGCGGTGTCGGTGGCGGTGTCGGCGTCGGTGGCGGTGTCGTCGGCCGGGCGGCCGGTCAGCTGAGCCGGACCCGGTCGGCGAGCTCGGCCGGGGTCAGCAGCGCGAGCTGGTCCAGGAGGGCGACCGCGAACGAGCCCGGACCGGACGACTCGGCGGCGGCCCGGTCCCCGCAGACGGTCAGGGTGGCGGTGGCGCCGACCGCGGCCAGCAGCGGGTCGTCCAGCACGGCGGCGAAGCCGGCGATCATCGCGCCGAGCGCGCAGCCGACGCCGGTCACCTTGGTCAGCAGCGGATGGCCGTTGCTGACCCGGACCACCCGGGTGCCGTCGGTCAGGTGGTCGACGGGGCCGCTGATCGCCACCACGGTGCCGTGCCGGCCGGCCAGCTCGACCGCGGCGTCCAGCGCGGCCTCCGGGGTGTCCACCGACTCCACGCCCTTGCCGCCGGCGCCGCCGGTCAGTGCCATCACCTCCGAGGCGTTGCCCCGCAGCACGGTCGGGCCGGCCGCCAGCAGCGTCCCGGCGATCTCGGTGCGCCAGGCCAGGGCGCCGGCCGCGACCGGATCGAGCACCCAGGGGGTGCCGGCGTCGGTGGCTCCGGCCACGGCCTGCTCCATGGCCGCCGCGGTATCCGCGTAGGGGGTGCCCAGGTTGATCAGCACCCCGCCCGCGATGCGGGCGAAGGCACCGGCCTCCTGCGGGTTGTCCACCATGGCCGGGGCCGCGCCGACCGCCAGCAGCACGTTCGCCGTCCACTGCGCGACGACGATGTTGGTCAGGCACTGCACCAACGGCGAGTGCTCGCGCACCTGCGCCAGGGCGTCGGCGCAGTCGCCGGGACGGATGTCGGTCATCGTGGCGGCATTCCCTTCACCGGTGGCCCGGCCTGGTCCCGGACCCCCGGCGACAGTAGTCCGCCCGCACCGGCCGGTGGCGATTGACCGTCAGTGGTCGACGGGCACCGGCGAGGACGCCTCGGCCGGCGGCGTCCGCTGGGCGAGTTGGTGTTTGGTCGGCTTGGGACGGATCGGCCACCAGGTGAACCAGCCCATGTCGATCGCGACCGCCGGCACCAGCAGGGTGCGCACGACGAAGGTGTCCAGCAGCACGCCGAAGGCGACGATGAAGGCGATCTGGGCCAGGAACAGGATGGGGATCACGGCAAGCGCGGCGAATGTCGCGGCCAGGACCAGGCCCGCGCTGGTGATCACCCCGCCGGTCACGGCCAGCCCCCGCATCACGCCGTCGTGCGGACCGTGGAACGCCACCTCCTCCCGGGCCCGGGTCATCAGGAAGATCGAGTAGTCGACCCCCAGCGCGACCAGGAACACGAACGCGAACAGCGGCACCGCCGGGTCCGAGCCGGGGAAATCGAAGACGTGGTTGAACATCAACGCCGACACCCCCAGCGCGGCGCCGAACGAGAGCACGGTGGCGGTGACCAGCAGCAGGGCCGCGATCAGTGAACGCAGCAGCAGGATCAGCACGAACAGGATGGCCACCAGCACGACCGGGATGATCACCTTCAGGTCGCGGGAGGAGGTGTCGTTGGTGTCGACCTGGATGGCGGTGGTCCCGCCGACGAGCACCTGGCCGTTCGCGCCCGGCACGGCATGCACGGCGGTGCGCACCGCGCGGACGGTCTCCTCGGCCGCCTCGGAGTCGCTGGCCGCGGTCAGGGTCGCCTCGATCTGCACCTTGCCGTCGACCACCAGCGGCGGCAGGCCGGCGGCCTGCGGGCCGACCCCGGCCGCGGTGAGCACGGCCGGCTCCCCGGAGATCCCCTCCACCCCGGCCGCCGCGGCAACCACCTCGTCGGCGATCGCCTCCGGCGCGATGATGATCACGGGGTTGCCCGAACCGCCCGGAAAGTGTTCGGTCAGCGCGTCCTGGCCGGCGATCGAGTCGACCTCGGTGAGGAAGACGTCGGTCTGCGCCGTGCCGGCGGCCTTGAAGGTCGGCACGAACGCGCACAGCGCACCCAGCACGATGACGGTGACGATCCAGATCCGCCGAGGCCGGCGGACGACGAACACGGACACCTTCTCCCACAGCCCGGGCTTGCCCCGGTGGCTGATCGCGTGCGCGCCGCCGACGTGCTCGGCGACCCGCGGGATCCGCGGCCAGAACAACCAGCGCCCGGCCATCAGCAGGGCCGGCAGCAGGGTGAGCGCGGCGACGAAGGAGGCGGCGATGCCGATCGCGCCGACCGGCCCGAGGCCCTTGTTGGAGTTCAGGTCGGACAGCAGCAGGCACAGCAGGCCGATGATCACGGTGCCGGCGCTGGCCGCGATCGGCTCCAGGCACGCCCGCCAGGCCCGCTTGATCGCGATCCAGGTCGAGTCGACCCGGGTCAGTTCCTCCCGGTAGCGGGAGACCAGCAGCAGCCCGTAGTCGGTTGCGGCGCCGACGACCAGGATGAACAGGATGCCCTGACTCTGCCCGTTCAGCTTGAGCACGTCGTTCTTGGCCAGCAGGTAGACCAGCCCGCCGGCCGCGGCCAGCGCACTGATCGAGGTGAACAGCACGACGAAAGGCAGCGCGACCGCCCGGTAGACCAGCACCAGGATGATCAGCACCGCGGACAGCGCGACCAGCAACAGCAGGCCGTCGATGCCGGCGAAGGCGGCGCCGAGGTCGGAGATCAGCCCGGCCGGGCCGGTGAGGTGCACCGAGCCGCCGGCCGCATCGGCGTCGACGACGGCCTGGCCGGCGGTCCGCAGGCTCTTGACCACCTCGGTGAGCGGAGCCTTGCCGCTGGCGTCGACCGCGGTCACCTTGTCCTGCGACAACGGCACGATGACCAGGGCCGCCTGCCCGTCGGCGGACGGGACCAGCGGGATCGGGACGGGCTGGCCGTCCGGCGCGTCGATCAGGTAGTCGCCGACCGTGCCCAGCGCGCCGTCGACGCCGACCGGTTGGCTGGCCAGACTCTGCGTGTAAGCCCCCCACGACGCCAGCTGCTGCTGGGTGGCGGTGCTCCCGTCGGTGGTGAACACGACGAAGGCGGGCAGCTGCCCGGAGTCGCTGAAGGCTTTGGCCGCCTCGGTGGCGGCCACGGACTCGGCCCCGGCCGGCAGGAACGATTCCTGATCGTTGGACTGCACGGAGGACAGCGAGCCGATGGCCGGGCCACCCAGGCCGGCGATGAGCAGCCAGATCACCACGACGCCGATCAGGCCGACGGCCCGCAGCACCGCCGAGCGGCGGGCGGGGCGGCGGGGCGGGTCGTCCGTCGCGGGGGCGACGGCCTCGCCGGCCGGGGCGGATGATTCGTGCTTGGGCAATGGATTGTCCGTTTCTGCGACATTCGGGGCTTCTCGCCTCACCTACTGCGCGACGGGCACCAACGGATGCTGTGTCCATCGACCACCGTGCGTACACCCTCGGACGCAGTCGGCAACCTCTCGCAGCAGATCTACAGCAGCCCTTGGGACCGGGCGCGTTCCACCGCCTCCCGGCGGTTGCTGACCCCCAGCTTGCGATACATGGATCGCAGATGGGCCTTGACCGTGTTGACCGACACGAAAAGATCGTCGGCGATCTCCCCGGCCTTGAGCATCGTCGGCAGGTACTTGAGCACGATCAGTTCGCGTTCGGTCAGGTGCTCGACCTGCCCGGCCGGGCTGTGCGCGTCGGCCGGGGCCGCGCCGATGCACTCGACCACAAAGGCGGTGTTCGGTCCGTCGAGCACCTGATAGCGGTGCAGGGGCCCGGCCAGCCGGCTGGCCAGCTGCAGGAAAGGGCGGCGGATCCCCTCGGGCTGGGCCAACTCGACCGCGGCGGTGAAGTGGGTCAGGGCCAATCCGTCCCGGTGCTGCTTCTCGGCCGCGATGGCCAGCAGCAGCCGGGCCAGGATGACCGGTTCCCGGTACTGCCAGCCGGGCTCGATGACCGGCCGGACCAGCTCTTCCACCCGGTGCAGGGCGCCCAGTTCCAGGTGGGCCCGGGCCAGCCAGGCCCGCTGCCAGACGGTGGAGAAGCCGCGGTCGTCGGCCGGCTCGCCCAGCCGTTCGATCGCCTCCTGCGGGAGCCCGGCGGCGATGAGGGTCTGCGCCCCGGCCACATCGGCCCAGCGGCGCATCCGGATGGGCGTCGCAGGCGTGCGGGCCAGGCCGGCCCGGGCCCGGGCGTCGGCCTCCATCGCTCCGGCCACGTCCGAGCGCAGCACGGCGGCCTCCACCGCCCCGACGGCCAGACCCAGCCGGACCATCCGATCGCTCTGTGTGCGGCTCACGCTCAAGCCGCGGGCGAAGGCCCGCATGGCCTCGTCGGCCTGGCCGCGGGCGTTGAGCACCATGCCCAGGGCCAGGTGTAGCGCGTACGACTGGGTCTCCGATCCCCAGCCGCGCCGGTCGACCAGGGCCAGCGCCTGCCGGGCCCGCCGTTCGGCCCGCCGGCACCGCCCGGCCATCGCCTCCATCACCGACTGGAACGAGACCGTGTTGAGCAGGGTCAGCTCCAGGCCCAGGTCGGTCAGCTGGCGGTCGCCGTCGGCGAAGGTCAGTTCGGCCGCGCCCAGGTCGTCGGTCCACAGATGGGCCGCCCCCAGGTTCGCGGTGGCGATGGCCCGAAAGTGCGGGGCCAGCGGCAGGTCCCGCCGCGGAGTCTCGTCGACCAGCCGCAGCACCTTGTCACACTGGTTGGCCAGCCCGGTCGCGTCGCCGACCAGCCGGCAGTAGGCGATCTCGAACAGTTCGAGCAGCACCGTGATCAACGGCTGCAGCTCGTCCGGCGCGGAGTCCACGTACTGGCGTGCGTCCACGATGTTCTGGTGCACGGCCGCGTAGTCCTGCTGTTGCAGGTGCGAGGCGGCCGCCGCGAGCAGCGGGAACAGACCCGGGTGGGTGACCGCCCGGTCGGCCAGCGGCCGGATCGCGGCGGCCAGGATGGGCGCCTCGACCGAGAGAATCTTGGGGATGCAGAGCATCAGCGTGCGGCCGGCCCCGTCCCAGTCCTGGGCCCGGATCGAGTGGCGCAGAGATTCGATCGGATCGCCGCGCTCGACGAACCAGGCCGCGGCCCGGCGCTGGAGCTCCGGCACGATCGCCCGGTGCTCGAGCAGCAGCCGGTGCCGCAGCAGCTCGCGCAGCAGCGGGTGGTAGCTGACCCACTGATCACGGTCGTCCAGGGCGGTCACCAGGGCGTTGGACCGCAGCAGCCGGCCGAGCGCCTGCTGGCCGTCGTCGCGGCCGGTCAACCGGTCGGCCAGGTCGGCGCACAACCGGTCGACGATGCTGGTGCGCAGCAGGAACTCACGGTCGGCCGGCTCCGAGCGGTCCAGGACCTCCCCGACCAGGTATTCGGCGATCGCCCGGTCGCTGCCGGTGACCCGGTTGATGCTGGCCGCCAGGTCGGCCCGGTCCAGCGTCATGGCCGCCAGCCGCAGGCCGGCCGGCCAGCCCTGGGTGCGCCGGTACAGATCGTCCAACTGCTCGGCCGTCAGCGCGAAGCCCTCCAGCACGAAGAGATCGGCCGACTCCTCGAGGGTGAAGGCCAGGTCGCGGCTGCGGATCTCGGTCAACTGGCCGGCCACCCGCAACCGGTGCAGCGGCAGCACCGGATCGGCGCGGGTGGTCAGCACCAACCGGAGCTTGGACGGTTGCCGGTCCAGCAGGCTCGCGATCGACTCGAGCACCTCGGGGTTGCGAATCAGGTGGAAGTCGTCCAGCACCAGGACCACCGGCCGGCGCAGGTCGGCCAGCAGGGCCAGCAGGCTGTCGACCTCCCGTGAGCCGAACGAGCTGGCCGGGCTGATCTCATGCAGCGGGCTGTCCGCCGGCACCGCGTCGCTGAACCGGATCGCGGCCAGCACGTCGGACCAGAACCCGTGTACGGAGTCGTCGAAATGGTCCAGGGTCAGCCAGGCGAAGCAGTGGTCGATCTGGCGCAGCTGCACCCAGGACGCCACGGTCACCGTCTTGCCGAAGCCGGGACCCGCGCTGACCAAGGTCAACACGCGGTCGAACGACCGGTCCAGCGCCGTCTCGAGCCGTCGGCGACGGACCCCCGCCGGCAGGGTCGACGGGGGACGGGTGCGCAGCGTGACCAGCTCACGCGCCGGAGCAGTCAACTCTCATCACCCTCGCAGACCCGGCCGAAGCCCCGAGCGAATACGTCAGATTTCGCTTATCGCGCACAACTGGCAACGGCGACCAGTCCGACCGGGTCAGCGTACAGGGGACAACCGGGGGATAACCGCCACCGACAGTGACATCGGGGCTAGTCAGGACCTTGGTCCCGCCGGTTCGCGCCCGATCTCGACAGCCGCGGACCGGGGTCCCAACCCGGTCACAACCATCCGGTCGGGGTGACGCCGCCGGCCACCCGTCTGGGAGAGCATCCAGCGGTGCGGGTGTTCGTCGGAGACCCCGGACTCGCTGCCCGACTCCGACATCGCACCCGACTCGGGAGGAACGGATGACGACACTGGACTACGAGATCAGCGTCTCCGGGGAGCTGCCGGCTTCAGTGCTCGAGGAGATCGAGTCGTTCACGGTCGAGGTCGTACCGGTGCGCACGGTGATGCGCGGGCCGGTGCCCGACCAGGCGGCCCTGCACGGCATCATCAACCGGCTGCAGAGCCTGGGGTTGGAACTGATCGAGGTGCGCCGCATCGGCGAGACCGACGACGCGGGCCCGACCGAGGGTCCTCGATGACCCCGATCTACGAGTTCCACGTCGCCGGCCGGGTCGGTTCGGTGATCCGCTCGGCCCTGCCGGAGATGCACACCTTCGAGCAGCACGCGGGCCGGACGGTGCACGGCACCGGGGAGCCGCAGGAGATCGACGAGTTGCTGACCCGGATCGAGGCGCTGGACCTGGTCGTGCAGAGCGTGCACATCTGCGCACGCTCCCGGTCACGAATCGGCGACCACGTGCCAGTCGTAGACGACGGTGGTGCGCAGCACGACGTCCTGCAGTGAGCGCCGCTTGGGGCTGAAGATCACCCAGGCCAGGCCGACCGGAAAGAACACGCAAAACACCGCACGCAGGAACGACTGCGCCCATCGCAGCATCCGGTGCCCGTTCGTCAGCACCCGCAGGCCCATCACATAGCCGCCGTAGCTGCGCCCCGTGGTCACCCAGCCGATGGTCAGGTAGAGCACGGCGAAGGCGAAGGCGAAGGCGACCGAGGCCAGGAAAGGGACGTCCGGCCAGGTGAAACTGGTGGGCGCCCAGGCCAACCGGGCCAGGGCCAGACCCAGGTAGGCCACCGAACAGACCACGATGACGACGGCCAGGTCGATGCCGGCGGCCAGCGACCGGGTGACGATGCCGGCCGGACGCTGCTCGGTCTGGCCCAGCGCGGAATGAGGGGTGGGCGCGGTCACGGCGTCCGGTTCCGGTCGGCCGGCGGGCGCGGATCCAGGCGTGGGTCGTGGTGGCCGTTGAGCGAGGCCCGGCCGTTGACCGCGGGCGGCTCGCCCGGCCGCGGCACGATCGGGGCGCCGTCGAGTTGCCGTCGACGGCCGAGCATCCGGCCGACGAACTGGCCGATGGCGTCGTCCGCCTGCTGACCCTGCACCCGCACACCGTGCACCGCCTCCGAGGCCAACGACCCGGTCGAATCGCGGATGATGCCGGCCAGGTCGATGCCGTCGACGACGGCGGTGGCGATGCCGATCAGGTCGATGTGCGAGATCGCCAGGTCGAAGTCGACCCGGCTGACGATGGCGTCCGGATCGACCTGGGCCACGATGGCGTCCAGGTCCAAACCGGCGACGATGCCCTCGATGTCGACCCGGGCGACGATGGCGTCCAGATCGAGCCGGTTGATGATGCGGTCCAGATCCACCCGTTCGACGATGGCGTCGATGTCCAGCCGATCGATGATCCGCACGATGTCCACCCGGGCGACGATCGCATCCAGATCCAACCGGTCAAGGATCCGCTCGATGTCGACCCGGGCGACGATCGCGTCCAGGTCCAACCGGTCAAGGATCCGCTTGACGTCGACCCGGTCCACGATCGCGTCCAGGTCGACGCGGGCCACGGCCGCATCCAGATCCACCCGGGCGACCGCCGAGTCCAGATCGACCCGGGCGACCGCCGAATCCAGATCGACCGCGGCCACCACGGCGTCCAGGTCGACCTGCTCGAGCACGACCCGGGTCAGGTCCAGACCCTCCAGGGCCAGCCGGACCACCGCGTCGATCACCGGCCGCAGCGGGCTCAAGGCCCGGTCGAGCATCCCGGGTGCGGTCTCCTGGCCGGGGCCGGCACCCACCGGCGGATCCGGGGCCACGGCCGGGCGGGCCAGGGCGCGGGCGCCCACCTCGGAGACCGCGGCCTCGGAGGCGCGGACGGCCACACCGGCGCCCCAGCGCAGCGGGGCGGACATCGTCCAGGCCGCGCCGGCCGCCCCGCGGGCCAGCGATTCGAGCCGGCTCCGTCGACGCGCACCCGATCCCGACGCCGATCCAGGCGCCAGCGAATCGGGGTGGGCCACCGCAGTGCTCCTTCATCCGTGGGCCGGTTCCGACCATTGTTCGTCACCGGAGTCCGCCACCGCGTCACCCGAGCGGAATGACTGTGTTCAGCGTCGCACAGCGCTTCGGTTCGAGCCGGGCTACCGCAGCGCCCGAAACGGTGAAAGCCCGCCCGGGAAACTCCCGGACGGGCGGTCACCGCAACGAGGGTCAGGTTCACACAGTCAGGTTCACACAGTCAGGTTCACACGGTCAGATTCACACGGTCAGGGGCACGCTCTCGTCGAGCGGGCGCACGACCAGCGCACCCGGGTCGTCGGCGTTGACGTCGACCAGCACCGTCTGCCCGTCCCGGATCCGGCCGGCCAGCAGTTCCTTGGCCAGCTGATCGCCGATGGCCGACTGGATCAGCCGGCGCAACGGGCGCGCCCCGTACAGCGGGTCGAAGCCGCCGATGGCCAGCCACTCCCGGGCCTCGTCGCTGACCTGCAGGGTCAGCCGGCGCGCGGACAGCCGCTTGGCCAGCGCGGCGACCTGGATGTCGACGATGGCGGCCAACTGCTGGGTGGTCAACGCGTGGAAGAACACGATGTCGTCGAGCCGGTTGAGGAACTCCGGCTTGAACGCCACCCGGACGACCGACATGACGGTCTCCCGGCGCTGTTCCTCGGACATGCTCTGATCCATCAGGGCCTGGCTGCCCAGGTTGGAGGTCAGGATCAGCAGCGTGTTGCGGAAGTCCACCGTGCGGCCCTGGCCGTCGGTGAGCCGCCCGTCGTCGAGCACCTGCAGCAGGATGTCGAAGACGTCCGGGTGAGCCTTCTCGACCTCGTCGAGCAGGATCACCGAGTAGGGCCGGCGCCGGACCGCCTCGGTCAGCTGACCGCCCTCGTCGTAGCCGACGTAACCGGGCGGGGCACCGACGAGCCGGGCCACCGAGTGCTTCTCGGAGTACTCGCTCATGTCGATGCGGACCATGGCCCGGGGGTCGTCGAACAGGAAGTCGGCCAGCGCCTTGGCCAGCTCCGTCTTGCCGACGCCGGTCGGCCCGACGAACAGGAACGAGCCGGTCGGCCGGTCGGGGTCGGCGATGCCGGCCCGGGACCGCCGGACGGCATCCGAGACCACTCGCACGGCCTCGGCCTGGCCGACCACGCGCCGGCCCAGACCCTCCTCCATGCGCAGCAGCTTCTCGGTCTCCCCCTCCAGCAGCCGGCCGGCCGGGATCCCGGTCCAGGCGGCGATCACGGTGGCGATGTCGTCGGGTCCGACCTCCTCGCTGACCATCGGCTTCTCGGTCACCTCGGCCGCTTCGTCGGCCGAGATCGCCTGGGAAAGCTCTCGTTCCAGCGCCGGGATGCGGGCGTAGAGCAGCTCGGAGGCCTTGGCCAGGTCACCCTCGCGCTGGAACCGGTCGGCCTGCATGCGCAGCTCGTCGAGCTCCTTCTTCAGCTCGCCGACCCGGTTCAGGCCCGACTTC
>Ga0116157_10005320_pt1 | contig 11867 bp, 9 predicted proteins | sample AD_UKC048_MetaG_FD_89882 | JGI IMG/M metagenome (GOLD analysis project Ga0116157, IMG submission 89882) | Active sludge microbial communities of municipal wastewater-treating anaerobic digesters from USA - AD_UKC048_MetaG | ecosystem: Engineered > Bioreactor > Anaerobic > Digestate | place: USA... | reverse complement strand
AGAGATGCTTTCTGTCGCCAATCATTTAGGATTTAACAAAATTTATGAGGCCCCAATCAGGCTAACTTACGATTTTAAAGGAGCTACTCATGCAATTGGTTTTAAGGTTATTAGGGTTTGTCTTACCGATGCATTGGCTGTATTTTATCGACTCAGAATTCTTCATTACTACGACGACAAAAACAAACGTAAATGGGTTTATAATCCAGAATTAGAAATGAGAATCAACACCGGTGCATGAAAACATCTCCTTTATTTTCTATTATTATTCCAATCAGACAGGAAAATGATTATTTAAAAGAAACTTTACTTAAATTAAATCGTCAAACAATTAAAAATTTTGAAACTTTAGTTATTACCGATGAAGTTTCAGGGACAGCTAATCCTTCAGAAAAAAGAAATTTAGGTGCCAAAAAAGCCAAAGGGAAATATCTAGTTTTTTTTGATGATGACTCATTCCCTTCAAAAAATTATTTTAAACTGGCTCAAAAATTAGTCGATAGACACCCAGATTACGCTGCTTTTTGTGGGCCTTGTCTAACTCCTCCAAAAGATGATGTTTATAAACAAGCTTCTGGTCTAGTTTGGTCATCATTTCTTGGAAGTGGAGGAGCTGGAGTCTACCGAAACAGTATTCAAAAAGATCGATTTGTTGATGACTATCCATCAGTTAATTTAATCGTTAAAAAAGACGATTTTATTAAAGCAGGCAGGTTCGACAATCGTTATTGGCCAGGCGAAGATACTGTCTTATGTCTTAAGCTCACCAAAAATTTAAATAAAAAAATTTATTACCACCCATCTTTAATAGTTTTTCACCACCGACGCTCAGTTATTATTCCTCACCTTCAACAAATTACTCGCTATGCCATTCAAAGAGGCTATTTTGCCAAAAAATTTCCTCAAACTAGTTTTAAGTTAGGTTACCTCTTGCCATCTTTTTTTGTAATATACTTATTACTATTAACTCTTAACTATTTCACTACTAACTATAATTTATTATATTTTCCATTATATCTATATTTATCAATATTAATCTTTAGTCTTTTTTTATTTATTTTATCAACCAAAAATATTTTTGTTTCATTTTTAGCCGCTCTAACCATCCCCATCACTCACGTTTATTACGGTATACTATTCCTATATGGTTTATCCAAAAAAGAATCGAAATTTAAACCACACGCCGTCGACAAAAAAACCGGAAAATACCTTGGTGGTTAAATCTGTTTCTTTTTCTTACCCTCCACTCGAGTCACCCAAAGGAACTGCCTTTTTATCCCAAAACCGACAATTTCAATGGACTAATACTGGCAATGTAATTTATCCTATTATTCCAGCTTATGCCGCTACTTTACTCCAAAGTAAGGGGTTAAAAATATTTTGGGATGACGCTATAGCTCAAAATTTAACCTATCAACAATGGATTGATCAATTAGTCAAGAACAAACCAGATTTAATTGTCATAGAGACAAAAACTCCAGTAATCAAAAAACATTGGATAATTATTAAAGAATTAAAAAATTTATCATTGAAAATTGAAAATTGGAATTTGAAAATTATATTGATGGGTGACCATGTGACCGCTCTGCCTCAAGAATCAATCGACAATTGCAAAGTAGATTATGTCTTAGTTGGTGGCCATTATGATTTTTTACTTAATGAACTAATTGAACTTATCAATAGTGGACACGCTCCAAAAAATAAAATTTATAAACTTCAAAAGCCAATTAATTTAAATATTTTACCAATCATTGATAGAAAACTAACCCAATGGCAACTTTATGCCTACAACAACACCAATTACAAATATAAACCTGGTAGTTACATCATGTCCGGTCGTGATTGTTGGTGGGGGAGGTGCACTTTTTGCAGTTGGACGACTCTTTTCCCGGGTAAAAATTTTCACTCTTTTTCTATTGACCATACTATCAAAGAAATTGAAAATTTGGTAAATAATTTTGGCGTTAAAGAAATTTTTGATGATTCCGGTACTTTACCAGTTGGTAAGTGGCTAAATGATTTATGTAATCAGCTTATTAACCGAGGCTTAAACAAAAAAGTAGTATTAGGCTGCAATATGCGCTTTGGTGTCCTGAGTCAAAAAGAATACGATTTGATGAAAAAAGCCGGATTTAGGTTTATTCTCTACGGCCTAGAATCAGCCAATCAAACAACCTTAGATTTTGTCAACAAAAACGAAAAAACATCTTATGCTTTAAAAACCCTACAAATGGCCAAGAAATCTAAACTAGAGCCGCATGTAACTGCTATGATTGGCTATCCCCATGAAACTCTAAAACAAGCCACTAAAACTCTAAACCTAGCTCGTTATATCTTTCAAAACAATCTTGCCGACAGTCTTCAGGCTACTATCTTAATCCCTTATCCAGGCACTCCACTATTTAATTATTGCCAAAAAAATAATCTACTTTTAACCACCAATTGGGAAGATTATGACATGCGCACCCCCATTATTAAGTCGCCTATTCCACCCAAAAAACAACTAGAGTTAGTCCAACATTTATTTAAAGGTGTCATTACCCCAAAATTTGTAATAAAAAAAATAATTTCGATTAGATCTTTTGACGATATTAAGCACCTAGCTAACTATGCATTTAAATATTTTAAAAAACTAAAAGATTTTTCATGAAAATAGTTTCTTTTGTAATTCCTACTCTAAATGCCAGTCAAGTATTAGAACCATGTCTAGAATCAATCAAGAAACAGTCAGTTCCATCAAGTAATTATGAAATTATTATTTCCGATGGCGGCTCAACCGACAATACTCTCAAAATCGCCAAGAAATATCACGCTATTATAATTTCTAATCCTTTAAAAACTGCCGAAGCTGGTAAAGCCGTTGGTATCAAAAAAGCTTCCGGGAAATATATTTGCCTGATTGATTCGGACAATATTCTACCTGAGAATAATTGGCTTTATCAAATGTTGTTGCCCTTAGAAAAGGATGAAAAAATAATTGGATCAGAACCAATCGAATTTACCTATAGATCTGATGGTGGGTTCATTGAAAGATACTCGTCGCTAATTGGGGCCAATGATCCTTATGCCTTTGTCACTGGTGTTTATGATCGAAATAATTTTATAAATCACAAATGGACTGGCCTAAAGATAAATCAAATCGACAAAGACAAATATATATTAGTTAAATTAAAACCACGTCAACCTATCCCAACGATTGGAGCCAATGGTACTATTTTTAGAACCGAATTTTTAAAAAATAACCTCAAGTCAGATTACCTTTTTGACATCGATATTATTTCACAAGTTATAAACAAAAACAAAAAACCTCTTTATTTTGCCAAAGTAAAACAGGCGATTATTCATACTTTTTGTGAATCATCTGTAAAAAAATTTATCCGTAAACAAAATCGTCGTATTACTGACTACTATTATTATCAAAAACTTCGTCAATACAATTGGGATCAAACAAACAAATTTGGAACAATAAAGTTTGTTCTTTATACAGTCTTAATCCTTCCTTCACTTTTCGACAGCCTTCGAGGTTTTTTAAACAAACCCGATGTTGCCTGGTTTTTCCATCCACTTGCTTGTTTTATTACCCTCTACCTTTATACTATTAACACCATTAAATATAAACTAGGAATATTAAAACAGTTAAATCGAGAACAATGGAAACAATAATCAAAAAAAATATTTTAATTCTAACTCCTTTTTTTTATCCAAACATAGGCGGTGTTGAAACACATCTTACTGATTTAGTTGAAGGTCTTAATAAAAATAATTATAGAGTTTACGTCCACACTTATTCACCCCTAACTACTAATGCTAAATATAAATCAAGAGAAACCATTGATAATATAAATATCTATCGATACAGATGGTTTGGTCATAATCTTTTCCATAAAATAGAAAAATACCCTCTCTTAGATTTTTTATACTTAACACCTTACTTGTCTGTTAGAACTTTTTTTTGGTTATTATTAAATCATTCAAAAATTACTACTATTCATTCACACGGACTTAATGGAGCATTCGCCGGAAACCTATTAAGTTTTATCTTTAAAAAAAAGCATTTAACTAGTACTCATGCCTTATATAACAACACTCCATCTTCTCTAACCGCTAAATTAACTAGTCTAATACTAAATAGAACCGATATTGTTTTAGCTCAATCTGTTCACTCTAAAGATCAACTGATTAGTTGGGGAATTAATAACAAAAAAATACAACTTTATCGATATTGGGTAGATCCTCAAAAATTTAATTCGAAAATTTCTCAAAAAAGCACTTCAAATTTTACTGTTATTTTTGTCTCTCGCTTAATAATTAAAAAGGGTACTCGAATAATTACTAAATTAGCTAAAAAACTACCTAATATTAATTTTATAATTATCGGAACAGGTCCAGAGTCTGATTATATTTCTAAACAAAAAAAATTAAATATCAAATTTTTAGGTAAAGTAGATAACAATAAACTAAAAGACATCTACTCTAAAGCTGATGTTTTTATTCAACCAGCTTTGTACCAAGAAGGTTTTACTCGAACAATCATGGAAGCAGTTGCTTGTGGTATTCCTGTCATCGCTTCAAATATTGGTACTATTCCAGAAATTGTTAACGATTCTGTTTCAATTCTAGTAAAACCGACAATTGACAATTTTCAAACTGCCATAATCAAGCTAAGTCAAGACAAAAAATTGTTATCTCAAATGAAAAATAATTGTAAAAAATATACCGACAAATATTTCAGTCCCGATAATATAAAGATGATAACTAAACACTATTAAGATGCATCTATCTAAATTAATTAATCTTCTTATCTGCCCTGTCTGTCAAAATGAACACTTGGTTTTAGTTTCAAAAAAAATTAGTTGTCAAAAATGTCACCACTCTTATCCAGTCTGTAAAAATATTCCAATAATGTTGACTGATTCTCTCGACAATCAAGAGTTATCTCAAAAAGAAATTTTTAATCATCATTATCGTAAATTTTCACAAGTTAACTATAAGTTAGAAAATTGGCGTTTAAGTATGTTGAATCGTATTTTTAACCATTCTTTTACAAAATCAATTAATACGTATTTAGACATAGGTTGTGGAGCCACTGGTTATACTGTCATTGAAGCCTCAAAAAGGGGAATCCCTTTATCTATTGGTTGTGATATTTCTCTAGAGGCTATGATAAAAGCAAAGAACCTAGCCAAACTCCAAAAAGTATCCCACAATACAGCCTTTGTTGTCTCAAGTGCCCAAAATCTACCTTTTAAAAAAAAATATTTTGATTATATATCACTAGTATCAATCTTAGAACACCTCGAAAATGATGATTTAACTATCAAATCTATTTCATCTTCACTAACCCCAAAAGGATTTTTATTTATTTGCGTCCCCAATACTTATAGAAAAATTCCTATTTTTCTTTGGCCATTTTACTATCATACCGACTTAAAACTTGGCCATAAACGACATTATTCTATCGAAAAACTAAATGATTTGTTAAATAAATATAAATTTAAAAATATAACTTATGTATATAACGGTCATTTACTTAAATTTTTACAATTATTTTTAGATAAAATTAAGGCTAACAATGATAAACGATGGTGGTCAATTGAAAATAATGATATAAATAAAAACCAGTCCGGCGTTCAATTAAATACCATCTATCAAAAAAAATAATGAAAACCGTTCTTTTAATAAACCCACCTCTATACTTTCAAAAAGATCAACCTAAATCTCTTGATGTTTCTTTTCCTCCTTTAGGATTATTATACTTAGCTTCTTATATCAATAAAAATTCTAAAGATTTTAAGGCCAAAATTATTGACATTGGTAACGAAAAAGATTCACTAATTCAAACGATTAAAAAAATTAGAAAAATTAAACCTTATGTCTTTGGTATAACCTCAATGACCCCCCAACTTCAGGGTACTATTGAGCTAGCTACTAATCTAAAAAAATATTTCAAAAAAACACCTATTTTTATAGGTGGCCCTCATATAAGTGCTGAACCTGATTTTATCAATCGTCATTATAATCTTTTTGATTATGCAATTATCGGTGAAGGAGAAATAACATTTTTAGAATCACTAAACAAAATTATTAAGAAAAATAAACTTCCCAAAATTCAAAACAGTGTTCCACCAATGAAACTAGACGACTTACCTTTTCCCGACAAAAAACTTGTTAAAAGACAAAATTATAAACAAACCGAATCAATGATGTTTTCTCGTGGTTGTCCTTTTCAATGTTACTACTGTAGTCGACCATCTATTAGTCATTTGGTTAGGTATCGATCTACAAAAAACCTTATTTCTGAAATAAAAAAATGTTATCCAATTTGTAAAGGTGAAATTAGTTTCCAAGACGATACTTTCACTATGAAACGCGATAAAATAATTGAATTTTGCCAAGAAATTATTAAACAAAAAATAAAAATTTCTTGGGACTGTAATACTCGAATAGATTTAGTCGACAAAGAATTACTTTCTTTAATGAAACAGGCTGGATGTAAACAAATCAATTTTGGAATTGAATCTGGAAATGAAAGAGTAAGACAAGAAATTATCCATAAGGGTAATTTTAGTAATAAAGATATTTATCAAGTTTTTAAGTTTTGTCAGGAACTAAAAATTAAAATTGCTTGTTATTTTATGATTGGTCATCCTACAGAAACTAAAAAAGAATTAGATGACACTAAAAATATGATTTTAAATTCTAAAATCGATATCCTTGGGCTATCCATTCCCACACCATTTCCAGGTTCTGCACTATACAATATTGCTCTAAAAGAAAAGATAATATCACCAAAAATTATTGATGATTTTTCATACAAAAAATTAGGGGAGGGATATTCAGGTATCTATCCTGTCTACATTCCTAAGCAAATCAGTCGCGATTATCTTTATGAATTTTTAAAACAAGTTAATCGTAAATTTTATTTAAACTTTCGTACTCTCTTTAATCACCTAATTAAAGATATACTATCAATAAGACAATTAACTAGTGATTTAAAAGATTTTATTAGTCTAATAATTAATGGAGTCTCAACTAGAAAACCCTATATTAAAAAATAAATATGGCTCAATTAAATTTAAAAAAAGAATTAAAATTAGGTTTAAAATATCCTAAAACTGCTAAAAATATAATTTTGGATAAATATTTATATCCAAACAAAGCGACTCCTTTTCCTCGACTCATTAACTGTTTTATTACTGAGCGTTGTAATTTTATTTGCCCCATGTGTCACGTAGCTAAATCTCGACTCAAAAATCTTACTGAATTATCTTTTACAGATTTAAAAAAATTTTTTGATAGTATTGCTCCATATTCTCCCACCGTATCTTTAGCAGGAGGAGAACCATTAATGCATCCAGAAATTATTAAAATAATCAAATATTTAGATGATAAAAAAATCGTCAAAGGTTTAGTCACTAATGGAATGTTGTTAGAAAAAATGGCTCAAGAAATTATCGACTCTGGTTTAGATTTCCTCGCAATTTCACTTGATGGTCCTGATGAAGCAACTCAGTTTGAAAGAGGTTTAGTCAAAAATTCTTTTTCACAAATAATCAAAGGTATTAAAAAAGTTATAAAATTAAGAGGTAAAAATTCTTTTCCCAACATTAGAATTGCCACTGTAATTTCTAAAGCTAATATCAATAACTTTGACAAGATTTACGAAATCATAAAGAAATTAAACGTCGATGAATGGTCTATTAGTCATCATTTTTATTATTTTGATGAAATTCAAAAACAACAATCAAAATTGTCAAAAAAACATAACTTTGGTAACGATGTTTGGGGGGAATATAATGGTAAAAATAAAATATTTTTTAATAAAAAAGATAGGCTTACTATTTCAAAAAAACTAAACGATATTAAATTACTAATAAAAAACAATGATTCTAAAATTAAAATAACATTACCTAATACTATGGATGTGAATAATTTTTATACCGGAACAATCCCTAGTAAAAAATCTACTTGCACTTCTCCATTCAACCAAGTATTTCTCAGGGGAACTGGAGAAATTGAAATGTGCCACGGCTATATTTTAGGAAATATAAAAAACGAATCACTTAAAGATATTTGGAATAATCAAAAAACTAAAAAATTTCAAAAATATATTCAAAAAAATGAATTAATTCCAGCTTGTTTTAGGTGTTGCTCTCTTAATCCTGTTTTTTAAACTATGATATTTTCAATAATCATCGTTAATTACAATGGTAAAAAATATTTAGCCAAATGTCTTAATTCTATCTTTAAAAATAAGTATTCAAAATTTGAAATTATTATAGTTGACAATAAATCTACTGATGGATCGGTTGATTTTGTAATTGATAATTTTTCTAGAAATCTTTCAAAAATTAAAATTGTTAAATTAAATAAAAATTATGGTCCAGCTTATGCTAGAAATAAAGGATTTGAAAAATCTGTTGGTAAGTTAATTTGTTTTCTTGATAATGATACTCAAGTCCATCCAAACTGGTTAACTAACGCTAAAAAACTTTTTGATAGTGACAAAAAAATTGGTTGTATTCAATCAAAGCTCTTACTTTTAGAACAACCAAATAAAATTGATTATGTTGGAGAGCTTTTGGGTAACCTTGGATTCCTAAAATCAACCGCTCAATATGGAGAAATTGATAATGGTCAATATGATTCATCAAATAGTATCTTGGCCGCCAAATCAGCCGGAATGTTTATCAGGCGCCAAGCTTTTATCGATGCTGGCAAATTTGATTCTGATTATTTTATCTTTATGGAGGAAAGTGACTTAGGGTGGAGGACTTGGTTGGCAGGATACAAAAATGTTTTTTGTCCCCAGTCTATCGTTTACCACAGATTTTCTTCTACCAAGGATATTGTCGACCCAAATTTTAATAATTATTTAGTTCGTTTTCATGGCACCAAAAATTATATTCAAACCTTAATAAAAAACCTATCTTTTCGGTATCTATTAAAAATATTGCCAGTTCATCTAATTTTATGGTTTTGTCTTGCCACCTATCTTTTGCTTACGGGAAAATTTTTGTCTGCCAAAAATATTTATAAAGGTATATTTTGGAATATTAGTCATCTAAGACAAATCCTGAGAAAAAGAAAATTAGTTCAAGAAAAACGCAAAGTATCAGACCAAAAATTATTTGTAACATACAAATTGATGTCCAAGACAAATCTTCTCTATTATATTAATAAATTTACAAACTCTCAAAGAATAATCATTACTCCAGAAAATATTCAAAAATGAAAATCCTTTTTATTATCCCCGAGATAAAATCAATGTTTGGTACCGAAAAAGGTGTTCCAATCCATCCCCACGTTGGGATTGCTTATTTAATATCGACTTTAAAGAAAAATAACTATCAATTTCAAATCATTGATTGTGGCGTCGAAGCCAACTGGCCCAAGCAACTCAAAAAAACTATCGACGATTTTTCTCCTGATATTATTGGTATTACCGGATTTAGTTATGCTTATAATTATCTCTATCAAACCATTAAAAAGGTCAAATCTATTACTTCTGTCCCCATTATTTTAGGTGGTCCACATGTTTCGGCCAACAAGGATAATATTCTAAAAGAAACCAAAGTAAATTTTGCCATGTATGGCGAATCAGAAATTTCACTTATTAACTTTTTAGAAGTATTTGCCTCAAAACATCCAGACTTTACAAAAGTCCCAAATCTAGTTTGGAAAAATAAAACCAAAACCATAATCAACCATCCATCAAAGTTAATTTATCACCTCGACGATATCCCTTTTCCTGATTATGAAAGCTTTAAACTTAGCCAGTACCCATGCTTTGACCAAAAAATAATTCCCATAATTACTTCTCGGGGTTGTCCTTATGGCTGTAATTATTGTTCAGTTAGATTATCAATGGGACAATCATTTCGCCCCAGAAGTCCTCAAAATGTTCTCAAGGAAATAAAGTACTGGCACAAAAAAGGTTTTACGAATTTTGACATCAACGATGATTGTTTTACTCTTGATATCAATCGGGCTGAAATAATATGTGACTTAATTATCAAAAGTAAACTTAAAATAAAATTCCAACTTTATAACGGTATCAGAGTAAACAATATTACCCTTAAGCTACTCAAGAAATTAAAAAAGGCTGGCTGTTTTTTTATCGCTTATGGTTGCGAATCGGGTAGTCAAAAAACTCTAGATCGAATTAAAAAAAATATTACCCTAGATCAAGTTAGGCAAGCAGTAAAGTATACCAACCAAGCCAATATTCGACACGCGGTCAATTTTATTATTGGTCATCAACAAGAAACCTATTCAGATGCCCTAGAAACTCTTTTATTTGCCAAATCATTAGAATGTGATTATGTAAATTTTTACAATCTAGTTCCATATCCAGGAACAGAAGTTTATGAATGGGCTATTAAGTATGCACATTTCCTATTCCCTATAGATCAATATCTTAAGCACGTCTCTTATCGTGATATTAATCCTATTTTTGAAACCAAAGAGTTTACTAAAGAACAAAGGATTAAAATTATGAAAAAAGGTTTTGCTCTTTACGAACGTAAACTTTATCAGTTTCGTTTCGGAAAATTACTGGGATCATTTTTTTATTTAATTACCAGAATTCCACTTATTGCCCATTTATCAAGAAAATTAGTATTTGATAATAAAATTTTTCGAAAAATATTTAATTTATTTATTTCTTCATCAAAGAAATAATCATTTTATTTTGAAGTTGCACTCATTGTCGCCGTTGGAACATATAAAGAATCGTAAAGATTCTTAATTTCAGCTATATTAGGAAATTGTTTATACATTATATCGGCCAATTGTTTAGCTTCGCTAGTCATCCCGACTTGGGCATAAGCTACTGCCGAAATATAGGCAACCTGTAAATCGTTAGGTTTAATTTTTTGTATCATTCCTAGATGTTTTAATAATTCATCTTTATTTTTTTGGACCATATCTATTTGTATTAAAGTTAAATATGTTTGAAATAAATTCGGATTATAACTAACTGCTGTTTCGTAAGCCTGTCTAGCCAAATCTAATCTCCCAATTTTATAAAAAATATTTGCTTGATTATGATAAGCATCAGCATAATTAGGTTTTACTGCATAAGACTGACCAAAACCCTTAATTGAATTGTAATATTGTCGCAACTTACCCTCATCAGTCAATTCCACATTTGCCAGTTTGTCATAATCATCACCTATATTATTCCAAGCATTATGACTGTTTGGTGATACCTGGCAAGTGTTTACCCACAAATTATGATTTGTTTGCCAATCTATATTTCTAAAAAAAGTTCGGGTTCCATAAACTAAACAAAGTATAGTCAATCCAAAAACAGTAATGTTTTTCCTTTTATGCCACCATCTTTCAAAATATATCGCCATCAAAATAGCCATTCCTAGTGACCCTAAAAACACATATCTTTCGGCCACTAACCAACTGACTTTAACCGGTGCCATAGACGGAGCGGCCGCGCCAAATATAAAAACTAGTGCAAAAAATATTTTTTTATCTTTAAACCAAAACCAAATAGTAGCAGTTAAATAAGTTAATAATATTGCCCAATTTAACCATACCGGGATTATATACATTGTATGATATAAAGTTAAATCTGTTGGAAATACAATTAATTGTAAATATTTAGTAATTGCTGTGGGATATTGGAAAAAAGGATTATAAAAATTACTTTCGGAAGCATTTACTCCTGAATTTACTGTTTCAATTCGATTATTTATCATAGGCCAGGCAATCAACAACAAAACACAAAAGGCTAAACATATTGCCACAATAATATAAAAAATATTTATTTTAATTTTAATTTTTTCTGGGAAAGAGACAATTAATAATCCAACCAAAATAACAAAAGCAAAACCTCTTATCCTGTCAGT
>Ga0116157_10005316_pt1 | contig 11871 bp, 7 predicted proteins | sample AD_UKC048_MetaG_FD_89882 | JGI IMG/M metagenome (GOLD analysis project Ga0116157, IMG submission 89882) | Active sludge microbial communities of municipal wastewater-treating anaerobic digesters from USA - AD_UKC048_MetaG | ecosystem: Engineered > Bioreactor > Anaerobic > Digestate | place: USA... | reverse complement strand
CGCGCCTATTACTTCATGGGCAAGGACAACATCACCTTCCACTCGCAGATCTGGCCGGCCGAGCTGCTGGCCTACGACGGGCGGGGCGGGCACGGCGGATCCGCGGGCTCGTTCGGCACGCTCAACCTGCCCACCGAGGTGGTCTCCAGCGAGTTCCTGACCATGAGCGGCTCGAAGTTCTCCACCTCGCGGCGCACCGTCATCTACGTCGGTGATTTCCTGCGCGAGTTCGGCCCCGACTCGCTGCGCTACTTCATCGCCGCCGCCGGTCCGGAGAACCAGGACGCCGACTTCACCTGGGAAGAGTTCGTGCGGCGCAACAACTTCGAGCTGGCCAACGAGTGGGGCAACCTGGTCAACCGGTCGGTATCGATGGCGCACAAGAACTTCGGCGCCATCCCGGCGGGCACGGCCCGCACCGACGCCGACGTCGAGCTGCTCCGGGCGTCCGAGGCGGCCTTCGCCACTGTCGGGGACCTGTTGTCCCGCAGCCGGTTCAAGGCGGCCTCGGCCGAGGCGATGCGGGTGGTCGGGCTGGCCAACAAGTACATCTCCGAATCCGAGCCGTGGAAGCTCAAGGACGATCCGGAGCGGCAGGGCACCGTCCTGCACACCGCGCTGCAGGTCGTGGACGACGCGAAAACGCTGCTGACGCCGTTCCTTCCGCATTCCTCGCAGGCCGTGTTCGAGGCGCTGGGCGGGGCGGGTGTGTGGGCCGCGCAGCCGGAGATCCGGATGGTCACCGACTTCGACGACGACGTCGAGGGAGTCGGGGTGCCCGAGGTGGTGGACTACCCGGTGCTGACCGGTGACTACGCCCACGAGCAGGCCGTCTGGGCCCGCCGGGACATCGAGGTCGGCCGGCCGCTGAGCAAGCCCACCCCGCTGTTCACCAAGCTCGATCCCGGCCTGGGCGAGACCGGTCCCGAGTGGGCGCCCGTCACATGACCGGCGAGCCGCATCCCGCGGTGGCGGGTCGGCCCCTCGCGTCCCCGCCGGAGCCGTTGCCGGCCCCGGTCACCGACGCGCACACCCACCTGGACGCCTGCGGCTGCCGCGACGAGCACGATGTCGCCGAGGCGATGGCCCGGGCCGCCGCGGTCGGCGTGGCCCGGGTGGTCACCGTCGCCGACGATCTGGCCGCCGCCCGCTGGGCCGTGCAGGCCGCCCAATGGCATCCGGAGCTGTATGCCGCGGTCGCGCTGCATCCCACCCGGGCGGACACCCTGGACGACGCCGCCCGCCGCGAGATCGAGACGCTCGCCATCGACCCGCGGGTGGTGGCGATCGGCGAGACCGGCCTGGACCACTACTGGGACGCCGCCCCGCACGCGGTCCAGGACGAGGCGTTCGCCTGGCACATCGACCTGGCCAAGCGGGTGGGCAAGCCGGTGATGATCCACGACCGGGACGCGCACGAGGACGTACTGGCCGTTCTGAACCGCGAGGGTGCGCCGGATGCGGTGATCTTCCACTGCTTCTCCGGGGACGAGGCGATGGCCCGGCTGTGCGCCGACGCCGGCTACTACCTCTCGTTCGCCGGTCCGGTCAGTTTTCGCAATGCGCGCGAGCTGGCCGCCGCCGCGCAGATCGTGCCCGCCGATCGGCTCCTGGTGGAGACCGACGCCCCGTTCCTCACCCCGCATCCGCACCGCGGCAAGCGCAACGAGCCGTTCGCCCTGCCGTACACGGTGCGGGCCCTGGCCCAGCTGCGCGGGCAGGATCTGCTCGAGCTGTGCGACCAGGTCCGCGCGAACGCCCAGGCGGTGTTCGGCTTCCCCGGGTGAGCCGGCCCGCCGGCCGGTTGCGCGGAGCGGGACTGTCCACTCAGTGACCATCGCCACGCCGGCGGTTGCCTTCCTGTGCTCCCACCGTTACCCTCCTGTGATAACAGCCGGGTCGGGGAAGCCTGGTTGCGTCAGGGGCAGGACCTGTCGGCGACATCGATCGGCTTGGGGAACAGCGGCCGATCCGTCGGGGACAGGCCCTGTTTTTTTGTGCCCGCACACGTGGGCGCACCCGGGCGTGACCGCCCCCTCTCGGTCCCGACGACCGTGGAGGTGCCGTGACCGCAGCGCCCGACACCGATGCCGATTCCGGCCTGCCCTCGACCGACGAGGACGCGCCGCCGGCCGGCACCGGCCCGTCGAGCGGGCGGCACTGGGCCCCGTCCACCCCGCGGTCCTGGGGCCGGATCGCCGCGGTGGCCGGTGCGGTGCTGGTGCTGGTCCTGGGCGTCGCGGTGGGCATCGCCCTGGCGATGCACAAGACGGTCACCGTCGTCGACGACGGGGCTGCCACCCAGGTCGGGACCATGTCCGGCACGGTGCAGGGGGCGCTGGACGATGCCCAGCTCGCCGTCGGTGAGCACGACACCGTCGCGCCCGGGCTCGATGCCGCGCTCGAGGACCGCATGCAGATCGTCATCCAGCGGGGACGGCTGCTCACCCTGACCGTCGACGGGCAAACCCGGCAGGTCTGGACCACCGCGGGCACCGTCGAGCAGGCCCTGCAGCAGCTCGGCCAGGACCCGGCCCAGTACCGGCTCTCAGCCGACCGGAGCCGGCCGATCCCGCTGGCCGGGCTGAGCGTCTCGGCCGACACCCTGCACACCGTCACGGTCACCGTCGACGGGTCGTCGCAGCAGGTCACCGGTACCAGCCGCACCGTCGGGGAGCTGCTGGCCGAGGCCGGCATCACCCTGCGCGCCGATCAGCGGGTCAGTCCGGCCGCGTCCGAGCCGATCACCGCCGGCGCCGCCATCACCATCACCACGCTGCCCACCGTCACCCTGGCCGTCGGGGCCGACCCGGCCACGTCCACGCCCACCGACCAGACCACCGTGGGCGGGGTGCTGTCCGCGGCCGGGGTCACCCTGGGGCCGGACGACACGGTCACCCCGGCGGTCGAGACCGGCGTGAGCAACGGCCTGCAGGTGACCGTCACCCGGATCTCCTACGTCGACGAGACCGTCACCGAGACCATCGAGCAGCCGGCCGACCAGACCGTGTCCGACGACTCGCTGGCCGCCGGTACGACCACCGTGAGCCAGCCCGGCCGAGCCGGCGTCGCCGAGGTCAGCTACCGCACGACCGTCACCAACGGCGTCGCCGGAGCCCGGGAGGAGACCGCGCGCACCGTGGTCACGGCGCCGCGCGCCCGGATCGTCACCGTCGGCACCAAGCCGGCCGCGCCGGCGCCGGCGCCGGCCGCGCAAGCGGCTCCCGCCAGTCAGGCCCCGGCCAGTTCGGCCCCGGCCAGCCAGTCCGCCGCGCCGGCTCCGGCGCCCGCCGCGGCCGCTCCGGCGCCGACCGGGGGCTGGAGCGTGAACTGGGATGCCATCGCCAGGTGCGAGTCGGGCAACAACTGGTCGATCAACACGGGCAACGGCTACTACGGCGGGCTCCAGTTCGACTCGGGGACCTGGCTGAGCAACGGTGGCGGCGCCTACGCCCCGCGGGCCGATCTGGCCACCAAGGACCAGCAGATCGCCATTGCCGAGAAGGTCTATGCCGCCCGTGGGCTCTCGCCCTGGGCCTGTGGCTACGCGGCCGGCTGAATCACCAGCCCAGGCCGGTACCCGGAATTTCCGGGAAGCGGAATTGTCCGCAGTAATGATGCCGTCGTCGGCACCATTCCGCACGGGTCCGGGCGACTTTACCCGGCCGGCCGATACGGACGTTCGAATCGTGCTCCTGAAAAGCGCTGACGCGGCCTGCCGCCCGCACCTACTTGATCGATTCACTTTGCCTGAGAATGAGGCTGGGTAAAAGGAAGGCAAAAACCCTTCCTGTCTATGTGACCGCCATCACGTTTGTATTCGTGGGCAAGTGTCAGCTACGCCACAGTTCAAGCACAGGGGTATCCAAACCGTTGCCGCTCGTTTATCGTTTCGTGATAGCAGCTGGGATGGGAACGAACCAAACCGGGCGCAACGGACGACTTCGAGTCATCAATCGTCATGATCACCGTAAATACGCGGTGCCGGACGGGACCGAATCGCCGGAATGTTATCACGACGACTTTCAGTGATCATTCAGCCCTGGGTTGGCCCTGCCCCGGGACCTTCGAACAGACGGACTAACTACTTTGACTGCCACCGATAACTCGACCGACATCTTCGAGCCGACCACCGAGTCCGCCGAGACCGAAACCTCCACCACCGCGGTGAAGACCGGCCGCAGCCTGCGCAAGCCGGCGCTCGTCGGCGCCGCGGCGCTCGTCGTGGCCCTGGTGGCCGGCGGCAGCATTGCCCTGGCCGCCCACAAGGACGTCACGGTCACCGTCGACGGCCAGGCCCAGGAGGTCGGCACCTTCTCCGGCTCCGTCGAGGGCGCCCTGGGCGCCGCCGGCGTCACCGTCGGCGAGCACGACACCGTCGCTCCGGCGCTGGACACCGCGATCTCCGATGGCTCGCAGATCGTCGTCGAGCACGGTCGCCTGCTGACCCTGACCATCGACGGGCAGACCCGCGAGGTCTGGACCACCGCGAGCACCGTCGAGGAGGCGCTGGCCGAGCTGGGCCAGGATCCCTCGGCCTACAAGCTCTCCGCCGACCGGTCCCGCGAGATCCCGCTGGACGGCCTCGCCGTCACCGCCGACACCCTTTTCAGCGCCACCGTTTCCGACGGTGCCGCGGCGGCCGCTCCGATCACCTCCGCGGCCAAGACCGTCGGCGATCTGCTGGCCGAGCAGAGCATCGTGCTGGGCCCGCTGGACACCGTCAGCCCCGACGCCTCCACCCCGCTGAGCAACGGCCTGGTCGTCGCGGTCACCCGGGTCGCCAAGACCACCGTGACCGAGGACGTCGCCGTGGCCCAGCCGGCCGACCAGACCGTCGAGGACAGCTCGGTCGAGCGCGGCGTCAGCACCGTGACCCAGCAGGGTTCGGCCGGTACCGACTCGGTGACCTACGAGGTGACCACCACCAACGGGGCCGAGAGCGCCAAGACCGAGGTCTCGCGGACCACCGTGACCCCGGCCCAGGCCACCGTCATCACCGTCGGCACCAAGAAGCCGGTCTCCACCTCCTCCGCCAGCACCGGCTCGTCCTCGGGCAGCTCGTCCTCGAGCAGCTCGAACTCGGGCAGCTCCTCCTCGAGCAGCTCCAGCGCGGCCCCGGTGTCCTCCTCCGGCTCCAGTGGCATCAACTGGGAGGGCATCGCCCAGTGCGAGTCGACCGGCAACTGGTCGATCAACACCGGTAACGGCTACTACGGCGGCCTGCAGTTCGACAACTCCACCTGGGCCAGCGGCGGCGGCACCGCCTACGCCCCGCGCGCCGACCTGGCCACCAAGGAGCAGCAGATCGCCGTGGCCGAGAACGTCGCGGCCAGCCGTGGCTCCTCGCCGTGGGCCTGCGCCTACGCCGGCTGATCGAGTCTTTTGATCGGCTAAAGTAAAGAATCAGAAAAATGCCCCCGCCATCGGCGGGGGCATTTTTCGTGCGTATCGAAGGCATTGTGAGATATGCCATGCTTGATAGACCACGCATGACCCTTGCGGGCGCTGACCAGCGCCGTTATTGTTTTGTAATAGAAGCCGGGATGGGAAGTCAAACCCACCGGGGACGTCGCAGGACAAGGCGGCACCGCGCTCGACCACGACCCACCAGGTGGCAGCGGGTGCGATCGAGATTCGCCTGTTCGATGTGTTGAGGGTCTAGGGGACCACATCGCTGCGGTTGCCCCACTGTGCCCTGCCCGGATGCCGCTGACAACACATCGGAAGAGCCGTGACCTTACAAATAGACAACGTTGACGCCCCGTCCGGGCCGAACGAGCAGCCGGCCCGCCGGGGCCTGCGCCGCAAGCTGGTGCTGGTCGGCGTGGCCGCCGCGCTCGGTGTCGTGGCCGTCGGTGGCGCCACCGCCGCCGCCATGTCCAAGCACGTCGTCATCACCGTCGACGGCCAGGACCAGCAGGTCACCACGCTGTCCGGCTCGGTGGCCGGTGCGCTGTCCGCCGCGGGCCTGTCCGCCGGTGAGCACGACGTGCTCGCGCCGGCCGCCGACACCGCCATCTCCGACGGTTCGCACATCGCCCTGGAGCGCGCGCGGCTGTTGACCCTGACGGTCAACGGGACCACGCAGCAGCTGTGGACGACCGCCGACACCGTCGAGGAGGCCCTGCTGCAGCTCGGCCAGGACCCGTCAGCCTACCAGCTGTCCGCGGACCGGTCCCGGGAGATCCCGCTGGACGGTCTGGACCTGACCGCCTCCACCCTGCACACCGTCAGCCTGGCCGTCGGCGGGGCTCCGGCCACCACCGTCCAGTCCGGCGGACAGACCGTCGCCGACGTGCTGGCCGCCCAGGGCATCACCCTGGCCGCGACCGACACCGTCGACCCGGCCGGCACCACCCCGGTCACCGACGGCACCGCGATCACCGTGACCCGGGTCGCCGTCACCACCACCACCGACACCGTCGCGGTCGCGCCGGCCGACCAGACCGTCGAGGATGCCAACCTGGACAAGGGCACCACCCAGGTCGTCGCCGCGGGTACCCCCGGCCAGCAGCAGGTCGTCACCCAGGTCACCACCACCAACGGGGTGGAGACCGGCCGTCAGGAGCTGTCCCGCACCACGGTGCTCGAGGCCACCCCCAACCAGGTGCATGTCGGCACCAAGTCCACCCTGGACTGGCAGGGCAGCCGGGTGTTCTTCCACGACACCGAGTTCGGCGTGAACTGGGACGGTCTGGCCTACTGCGAGTCGACCAACAACCCGCACGCGGTCAACAACCCGGCCGGCTACCTGTCGACCTACGGCCTGTTCCAGTTCGACCTGCCCACCTGGGCCTCGGTCGGCGGCTCGGGCAACCCCGGGGATGCCTCCCCGGAGGAGCAGTTGACGCGGGCCAAGTTGCTCTACCAGTCCCGTGGGCTGGAGCCGTGGCTCTGCGGCTACGCCGCCAGCGGCCCGCCCGCCGGCTGATCCACCTCGCACCGCTTTGATGAGGGCCCGACCGACCGGTCGGGCCCTTCGTCATGTCGGCCCGATGACGCCCGGGTGTCGGGCCCGGGACCGGCGCCGGACAGCTCCCCGGACGTGTGAGGATGAACGCTGTGAGGCAGGCGACGCGCAGCGGGGCCGGAAAGGTGGCGGTGTGACCGAACAGGAGCCGGTGACGCTGCTCGGCGCGGTCGAGGTGCGGCGGCTGGCCGAGGTGCTCGATCTGCAGCCGACGAAGACGCTCGGGCAGAACTTCGTGCACGACGGCAACACGGTGCGCCGGATCGTCGCCGCCGCCGACCTGCGCTCGACCGATCACGTGCTCGAGGTCGGCCCGGGCCTGGGGTCGCTGACCCTGGGCCTGGTCGACGCGGCGGCCGCGGTGACCGCGGTGGAGATCGACCCGCGGCTGGCCGCCCTGCTGCCGACCACCGTCCGGGCGCATGCCCCCGGCCGCTACCAGGCGCTCAACGTGATCACCGCCGACGCCCTGACCATCACCGCCGACCGGCTGGCGCTCACCGACCCGGACCGGATGGCCCCGGCGGACCCCACCGCGCTGGTGGCCAACCTGCCCTACAACGTGGCCGTGCCGGTGATCCTGCATCTGCTGGCCGAGGTGCCCACCCTGCGCCGGGCCCTGGTCATGGTGCAGGCCGAGGTCGCCGACCGGCTCGCCGCCGACCCGGGCTCCAAGACCTACGGCGTGCCCAGCGCCAAGCTCGCCTGGTACGGGCGCGCGCACCGGGCCGGTTCGGTGAGCCGGACCGTGTTCTGGCCGGTGCCCGGGGTCGACTCGGCCCTGGTCGCCTTCGACCGGTCACCCACCGCGCGGACCGGCGACCGGTCCGCCGTGTTCGCCGTCATCGACGCCGCGTTCGCGCAGCGCCGCAAGACGCTGCGGGCCGCTCTGGCCGACTGGGCCGGCAGCCCCGCCTTCGCCGAGCAGATCCTCACCCGGGCCGGCATCGACCCGAGCGCCCGCGGCGAGGTGCTGGGCATCGCCGAGTTCACCCGGATCGCGCAGGCGCGCGAACTCATCGACGCGGCCGCCCACGAATGATGGCCTCGAACTCCGGCCCGACGGCGCTTGCGCCCGCGGGTCCGTCGGTGCGGGTCCGGGCGCCGGCCAAGATCAACCTGTACCTGGCCGTCGGTGACGTGCGCGAGGACGGCTACCACGACCTGGTGACCGTGTTCCAGGCCGTGGATCTGGCCGACGAGCTCACCGTGCGACCGGCCCGCCGGTCTGCGGTGCGCACCACGCCGCCGGATGGCGTGCCGGTGGGGGCCAAGAATCTGGCCGGGATCGCGGCCCGGCTGCTGGCCACCCGCACCAAGTCCGGTGGCCCGGTGGCCATCGACATCGCCAAGCAGATCCCGGTGGCCGGCGGGATGGCCGGCGGCAGCGCCGATGCCGCGGCCGCGCTGGTTGGCTGCGCCGCCCTGTGGGAGCTGCGGGTGCAGCGGCAGGAATTGATCGAGATCGGCCGGGAGATCGGGGCCGACGTGCCGTTCGCGCTCGCCGGCGGCACCGCGCTGGGCACCGGGCGGGGCGATCTGCTGTCCCCGGTGATGACCCGGGCCCGGCTGCACTGGGTGCTGGCCATCGCCGATCACGGCCTGTCCACCCCGGCCGTGTTCGCCGAGCTGGACCGGCTGCGGGCCCAGGGCGGCGGGCCCCCACCGGTGCGCCCGGTGGACACCATGCTGGCCGCCCTGACCAGCGGCGAGCCGGCCAAGATCGCCGCCGCGTTGGGCAACGACCTGCAGGCCGCCGCGATCTCACTGGCCCCCGGGTTGCGCCGCACCCTGCGGGCGGGGGAGCAGGCGGGCGCGCTGGGCGGGCTGGTCTCCGGATCGGGGCCGACCGTCGCCCTGCTGTGCGCCGACGCGGAATCGGCCGGTGCGGTGGCCGCCGAACTGGCCGGGTCCGGAACCTGCCGATCCGTGCGGGTGGCCGCCGGCCCGGCCCCGGGGGCCCGGGTCCTGCCCAACGGAGGGACCGGCTGATGGCCAACGTCATCAACGCCGAGAACGTGCGCCTCGTCCGCGGCGTCCGCGCCCTGTTCGACGGGGTCTCGCTCGGCGTGCAGGAAGGCGAGCGCATCGGCGTCCTGGGCCTGAACGGCTCGGGCAAGACCAGCCTGCTGCGCATGCTGGCCGGGCTCGACGCCCCCGATAGCGGCCGCATCTCCTCGCCCCGGGGCAGCACCGTCTCCCTGGTCTCGCAGACCGTGGACCTGCCGGCCGGCGCGACCGTGCACTCGGCCGTGTTGGCCGCCTTCGGCGACGCCGAGCACGCCTGGGCCTCCGACAGCGCGGTCCGCGCGGTCCTGGACGGCCTGGGCCTGCACGGCCTCGGGCTCGACTCGCTGGTGGCCGAACTGTCCGGTGGGGAACAGCGCCGGGTGGTGCTGGCCGCGGCCCTGGTCGCCGATGCCGACCTGCTGCTGCTCGACGAGCCGACCAACCACCTGGACATCGACGCCATCGCCTGGCTGGTCGAGCATCTGCGCCGGCGGCGCGGTGCCGTGGTCGCGGTGACCCACGATCGCTGGTTCCTGGACGCTTTCGCCACCCGCACCTGGGAGGTCGTCGACGGCGATGTGCTCTCCCGCGAAGGTGGGTACTCCGACTGGGTTTTCGCCCGCGCCGAGCGGCTGCGGCTGGACCGGGCCGCGGAGGAACGGCGGCGCAACCTGGCCCGCAAGGAGTTGGCCTGGTTGCGGCGCGGCCCGCCCGCCCGCACGTCCAAGCCGCGATATCGCATCGAAGCCGCCGAGGCGCTGATCGCCGACGAGCCCGAGCCGCGAAACACCGTGCAGCTGCACGCCTTTGCCCGCCGCCGGCTTGGCCGGGACGTGATCGAACTGAAGGCGGCGACGGCCGCGGTGCCGGGCACCCCGCCGGGGCGCATCCTGCTCGAGAACGTCGACTGGATCGTCGGTCCGGGCGACCGGATTGGCATCGTGGGGGCCAACGGGTCGGGCAAGTCGACCTTGCTGCGGCTGCTCATCGGGTCCCGCGCCCCCGATTCCGGCGTGGTGCGGATCGGCTCGACGGTGCGGATGGGCTACCTGTCCCAGGAGGTCGCCGAGCTGCCCGGACAGCTGCGGCTGATCGAGGCGGTCAGCGAGGTCGCCGGTTCGGTCGACCTGGGCGGCAAGACGTTGACCGCCGGTCAGCTCGCCGAACGGTTCGGCTTCACCAGCGCCCAGCAGTGGACGCCGGTGGCCGACCTGTCCGGTGGGGAGCGTCGGCGGCTGCAACTGCTGCGCATCCTGATGGACGAGCCGAACGTGCTGATCCTGGACGAGCCGACCAACGACCTGGACGTGGACACCCTGTCCGCGTTGGAGGACCTGCTCGACTCCTGGCCGGGCACCTTGCTGGTGGTCAGCCACGACCGGTACCTGATCGAGCGGGTCGCCGACTCGGTGCTCGCGCTGTTCGGCGACGGTCAGCTGACCCACCTGCCCGGCGGGGTGGCGCAGTACCTGGAACGCAAGGCGCTCGCGGTCGGCACGGCCGGCTCGGCGATCGGGGCGCCGGCGAGTCCGGCCGGTGCGCCGGCGAACTCGACGGCCGGGGTGCCGGCCTCGGGCAAGGGCGGCCGGCCGGCCGAGCCCGCGGCCGCCGCCGGCGCCCAACGCCGGCTGGTGGAAAAGGAACTCGCCGCGGTCGATCGCAAGATGGCCAAGCTGCAGACCGACGTCACCAAGGCGCACGCCGCTTTCGCCGCGCACAACCAGAGCGACTACGTCGGTCTGGCCGCCCTGACCGACCAGCTGCGTCAGCTGGAACGCGAAATCGCGGACCTGGAAACGCGGTGGCTGGAACTGGCCGAGACGCTCGACGGCTGATGGGGCCGGCCGGGCAGCGCGGCCCGGCCGGCCTGCATTCCGGGGATTCGCCGACGCGCTGACGGTGTGCATTGTCGGCGCATTCGACGTCACTCGGTCGGTGTGGCCGGGCCGGTATTTCCCGGCCCGGCCGGTGACCCTGAGTCAATCAGCAACCCCGCAGTGGGGCAACGACTTTCGGACTGTCACCGCCTCGGGTCGATTCGGTTGAATCAACCCGCGAACCGCGCGTGCACCATTTACCCTCATCGAATGTGGATCGGGGGATTTCGGCGGATTCGGCTGTGGTGCGGGCAGCGGAACGAATGGCGAATCGACGGTGCCTGCGGCCATCGATCCGATCGGCGGATCGGTCACCGCTGCCCGGCCGTGCCCGGGCGGCCGGCGCCGGGCCAGTGCAGCACCCGGTGGCGGTGACCGGTGCGTCCTGATCCGCGCCCCCGGCTGCGCCGGCCCTGGCGCTCGTCCGCCGGGCCCGGACCCGTGCTCACCGCTGTGCTACCCGGGGTGCTGGCCGCCGTGCTCGTCGCCGGTCTGACGGCCTGCGGCTCGTCGCCGTCCGCGGCGTCCTCGTCCGCCCCGGCGGTCTCGGCCGCGGCGACGGCGGTCTCGGTGGTGTCGGCCTCCGCGGCGGACCACCGCGCGGTGGTCATCGTCTCCGGCGGCGACGCGGTGAGCCCGTTCACCACCCCGACCCAGGCCTGCACCACCGGCCTGGCTGCCGGCAACACCGACACCGCCCTGCGGGCGGCGTTGCTGGCCGACGGTCAGCAGGTCTACACGGCGCCGGCCATGAACGCCCGCAGTGCCGTGATCGAGCCGGACCCGACCTCCTTCGGCGCGTTCGGCGACTGCCCGGCCCCGCTGCCGGCCTTCATGACTATCCTGTCCAACGGCGACATCGACAACGGGGGCGAGCATCTGGCCCACTTCGTCAACTACCTGCACGACACCGAGGGCGTGACCGAGATCGACTGGGTGGGTCACTCGAACGGCGGGCTGTGGGCCCGGGCGGCGACCCGCATCCTGCGGGACACCGGCAGCCCGGTGCGG
>Ga0116157_10005300_pt1 | contig 11892 bp, 9 predicted proteins | sample AD_UKC048_MetaG_FD_89882 | JGI IMG/M metagenome (GOLD analysis project Ga0116157, IMG submission 89882) | Active sludge microbial communities of municipal wastewater-treating anaerobic digesters from USA - AD_UKC048_MetaG | ecosystem: Engineered > Bioreactor > Anaerobic > Digestate | place: USA... | reverse complement strand
TCACCGAGCGCAAGCAGGCCGAAGAGGCGCTGCAAAAGAGTGAAAAAACATACCGTGATCTCAGCATTATCGATGGTCTTACCCAACTTTACAATTCCAGGCATTTTTACGCTCAGATCACGATGGAGATCACACGGACCGATCGTTATGGACAGCCATTGACCCTGCTGTTTCTTGATCTAGACGATTTCAAACGGTTTAACGACACTTACGGTCATATCAGCGGAGACAAGGTTTTATTTCGTCTTGGCCAAGTCATCAAAAGGCAGTTGCGTCAGTCGGACTCTGCCTATCGCTATGGCGGGGAAGAATTTATCATAATCCTGCCCATGACCACAACTGCGGATGGCACAATCGTTGCCGAAAGAATCATGTCTGAGTTGAAGAAGGAGAATTTTTCAACCGTGCCCGATGAAACTATTCATATGACGGTTAGTATCGGGATTGCTCAATACAGACCGGGTGAAGATATTAAGGGACTTATTAATCGGGTTGACCAGTGTATGTATCAGGCAAAAAAGGATGGTAAAAATAGGTTTTTTTCTGAGTCTTAAGCTCATGAACCTTTCAGATAACTTATCATCACTTCGCTTCCTGATCAAGGGCTTAGGACTTGTAGGCGGCTTCAACATTTAACGATGAATTCCTGTACTACACACCCGGGCAGAATCAGGAAAAGATGATGATTTCAGATGGTGGCCAATCGCAATGTACTATTTTCCATTTGACATTCCCATGGATCCGCCGCATTATTCTCGGGGCTTAAGACATCTTCAACAAGCACTTCGCCTTTCTTACTAACAAGTTATCGTCTCTCGCAACGCGGGGGGTACACGGTGAACGATTTATCCAAGACAAATGAAGAACTGATCAAAGAGATATCCGTCTTAAAGCAGAGAATCCAGGAATTGGAACAATTGGTATTGGATCACAAGAAGGCAGAGGAGCACCTGAGAGAGAGCGAAACAAGATATCGATTAGCCTTTGAAAGCACTTACGACGGTATCTTTACAGTCGATCGTAATTTTAATATTTCGAGTATAACCCCGAGTATCGAGACACAATTGGGTTACAAAGTCGAAGAAGTGATCAACAGGCCTATTCAAGATTTAGGTATCCTGACGCCAGAATCCCTTACGAGGGCAATCTCTGATGTCATACAAGTCCTTTCAGGTGTAGAGATCAAGTGTGCGGTTTATGAATTTGTTGCAAAAGACGGAACAAGAAAAATCAGGGAAGTAACCGGCACGCCCATTATTCGGGAGGGTAAAATTTTTGGCGTAACCGCCGTTGTAAGGGACATCACTGAGCGCAAACGGATCGAGAAGGCGTTGGCAGAGAGCGAAAAGAAGCACAGGTTCATTACGGAAAAGATGACGGATGTTGTTTGGATGCAGGACATGAATCTGCGCACGGTCTATGTCAGCCCATCGATCGAGGCAGTGCTCGGATTTACCCCTGAAGAACGACTGGCCCAGGATGTCCACGAACAACTGACCCCGGCATCGATGTTCATCGCGCTGGACGTTTTGGCTAAGGAACTTGCGCTGGAGAAAGATGGTCAATCAGATCCCGAAAGGAAGCTAATCCTTGAATTGGAATACTGCCATAAGGACGGCTCTACCCGTTGGATCGAGAACATCATCAGTGGGATTCGTGACGATCAGGGAGTTCTGACCGGGCTGCACGGAGTTTCAAGAGACATAACCAAACGCCACAAGGTGGAGCAGGAGTTGCGGAAAAGCGAACAAAAATATAGAGAGTTGGTTGATTTCCTGCCGATATCGCTGTATGAAATGGACACGAAAGGCAATATCATTTCCGGTAACCCAGAAATCTTTAAAACTTTTGGCTATGTACAGGACGACCTCAAGAAAGGCCTGAATGTATTTCAGCTCATTAGCCCTCAGGATCTTGACAGAGCAGTAGAGACTGCGTTGATCGTAATGAGCGGAAAAAGAACAGGAGGCACCGAGTATACGGGGATTAGGAAGGACGGCAGCACTTTTCCCTTTCTGAATAATGCAAGCCGTATTACCCACGAGGGCGAGATTGTAGGATTGAGAGGGGCCATCATAGATCTAACCCAACAGAAAAATACGGAAAAGAAGCTGCAAAATACCCGAGAGCAATTGATTCAAGCGGAGAAACTTGCTTCCATAGGTCTGCTATCGGCCGGGGTCGCCCATGAGATCCTCAATCCCTTAAACATCATTTCCCTGGGATTGCAGTTATTGCAGAACAAAGCAACCCTGCCACCGGACGTCAAAGAAGATATAAGAATCTGCATGACGCATGTCAGCCGCATCGTCACCATTGCGGAAAGTCTTAAGCAGTTTTCCCGTATTTCCGGCAAAGAAATGGTCATGGCCGATCTTAACGATGTCATCGCTAATGTCTTAATGCTTTACTCAACTCAGTTGAAGATCGACGGGATAGAAATAGAGACGCAATACCAGCCCGATTTGCCGGCAATCTTCATGGACAAAGAAAAGATAGAGCAGGTTCTCGTTGATCTTATTTCGAATGCCACAGCCGCCATGGCGGAGAAAGAGAAAAAAGTATTGCGAATAATAACCCGCAGGAACGCCTTGACCGAAGATCATGATTCATTGATGATCGTTGTTTCAGATACCGGCACCGGTATCAAGAATGAGGATATGCCGAAGATATTTGATCCCTTTTTCACAACCCGGCAGGGAAAAGGAACAGGGCTGGGGCTTTCTATATCGTACGGAATCGTCACTGATCACGGTGGCAAAATCTGGGCAGAAAACAACAAGCGGGGAGGTGCATCTTTCATGATCGAGCTTCCCGTAAGAACCGTTGTAAAAAATGACTCATTGTAACGGGATAAGGGGTAAGAACTTATGGGAAGGATGAATCCTGATGGCACACACCTGGATCATCTCAAATACCTTCAAACATCCGTGATAGTAAAAATAATTCAGTTTCGAGGGTAACAATCAGGGAGGTTGTGATATGCGTGGAAAAGTAATACTTGTGATCGATGACGAAGAAGATTTTTGCCGCTTTATCAAGAAATCCATTGAGTCAAACGGCGCATTTCAGGTATTGACGGCTACGAAGGGCAGTGAAGGTATGCGACTCGCCAAGACGCAGAAGCCGGATATTATTCTGCTTGATATTATTATGCCCGGCATGGCTGGCACCGAGGTGGCTGAAGAACTATCGGAGGACCCACTGACTGCAACCATACCTATTATATATTTGACAGCGATCATCAGCAAGGAGGAAATCAGGAAATCAGGCGGTGTTATCTGTGGCCGCATTTTTATGGCAAAGCCGATCGTTCTCAACGAATTGCTCAATAAAATCAAAACTCTTTTATCTCACACCTGAGTCGATGCCACGTTGATAATGGATATCTGAGGATCGTCTTGAAATTCTCCCCCAAAACCGGGCATTGGAATAAGGCCCAGTTCATTCTGTTCGGAAATTAGATATTTGCTTTCACTTGGTTATCATCAGTTTTCAGTTATAAACCCACATGGGACTTTGTCGGTACGTACGCATCAACCGGATGATCCGAAAATAATATTCCGGGCGCAGGAAAGATTGGCCGCTATGCGTTAATAACGCAGCGGGAATTACAATTTTTTTCGCCGCCCGCCTCTCCAATTAATGATTTTTCAACTTGAATCCCTTACGACCGCAATGTATTGTAGTGTTGGAGGTGCAGGATGAGAAGCGTTCTGTCTGTCAGACTGCCGGAGAAAATGGCGTTGGAACTGGATGCCGTTGGCCGTGCAACAGGAAGAAATAAAAGCGATATCGTAAAAGAGTCGCTGGGGGAGTTTTTGTGGGAGGCCAGATTCCGCCGGCTGAAGAAACGCCTTAGCCCCAAAGCAAAAGCGGCAGGCCTGATCACGAATGGCAACGTTTTCAAGGCCAAATCGTGAAAATTGCTGCGTCAATACAAGGGGGAAAGAAGGCGCGCCGGATTTCCGCATTCATGGTTACATTTTAGAACGAGAATTTCAAATGTCACCCAACGGAAGAGGGCATGAATTTACAACACAGGCCGGGCCAATTTACCGGTTGACACTGACTCTCTCCAGCTTTCTGCCATAAATCTTGAGGCCCAATTTCGCGGCCGCTTCGCCGACCGACACGATCTCATTTGCCGTAAATTTCAATTTGGCGCTCTGTTTTTCGGCTGTGACGGAAAAACCGGCGGCGGCGTTGCCGGGAACCTTCTGGTCGGAAAGCCCCTCCGTGGGATTCGGGTCATTCATCACGGTCGTATTGAACAATCCGTCAATAAAGGAGTATTTGACGATGTAATCTTTCTCTTTCAGTAGTTCCGTCAACTGGCGGACAAAGCCGGAGACGGTGTCGAACGGTCTGACTCTTTCAAACGTAAACCAGATCGTAATCCTTTGATGCATGATCATGGGCGCCGAATCCGCTGCGGGAATAATTTCGCTGAAGCTGCCGTTCCGGCCCACCTTGCCCTCAAAATCCCCCAGAAAACGTATTCCGAAAGCATCTGCGTTTTCGCCGCTCTTCCCAAATTTGATTTTGAATACTTTCATGTTTTCCGTTCCGTATCGCGCAGGAGTTTTTTGCCGCAAAGCGGCGGCACTATACCACAAAAAAGCCGAAGGCAAAAACGTGTATTTCAGGAAATTGTCTGGCCATGTCTTCGGCCGTCCTTGACAAGCCTTCCCGGCGATAGTAGCCTGACGGCATCGGAAAGGGCGCCGGCCGGATCGGCTTTGGCGCCCGCTTCCGGGAAAGGCGGAAGGGAAAGATGAGAGATCGCTTTGGAAATTTCATCAAAAGTGTTTCGGTGTGTCTTTTGTTGGCGATGATGGGCTGCGACGGCTATACCATTATCCCCAAGCAGGAAGTCTCCGGGATTCCCAATGCTCCCTACGAACAAATCATCAAGCTGGAAAATCCCGAGGGGGCTCCCGACAGAACGCTGGCCGGCGTCGTCCACGCCACGGGGAAAGCAACCGTGTGCACGGATTATCCGCGGCAGCGGGTGCTCAAAAGCCTCGACGATCTGGAAAAACCGGAGAAGCAGGCTTTCGCGCACTTCCAGAATTACGCGATTCACGACGGCGATGAAACGTTCGGCTATGTTTCCCTTCCCGTGGAGTACGGGGCGAATCTCTGGCGCAGGGACACAGACCCGGTCTGCAAATACTCCGTGCAAATCCTTCCGCCCCGGCACCGGCCCGGGCAGACCGACTATCAGGACGCGGTCCAGGGCTCAACAAGCTGGTAGCGGGCAAGAAGCGTTTCCACTCCGGACGACCGGAGGGGCTGCTTCAGCGAATGCCGGATCGGAAGCATTGATTTTCAGGATTCGGGCAGGCGATAGCCCTTTTCGCGAAACAATTTCAGACAGACATCCGCCACAACCGGGTCATAGAGAGTCCCCCGGTTCGCTTCGATCTCGGCCAGGGCGGCTTCGATGCCAAGCCCGGCACGGTAGGGACGATGCGAGGCCATCGCTTCCACGACATCCGCAACGGCCAGGATGCGGGACTCCGGAAGCACCTGATCCCCTTTAAGGCCGTTGGGATAACCGGAACCGTCCATCCGTTCATGATGTTCCAGAACGATCCTCGCAATGGGCCAGGGAAACTCGATGTCCTTGAGGATGTCATAGCCGGCCTGCGAGTGGGTTTTGATGAGCCGGCGCTCCAGGTCGGTCAGCCTGGTGGGTTTGCTGAGAATCTCGGAGGGAACGGAGATTTTGCCCAGATCATGGACCATGCCCGCCATATGAATGCCTTCGATCTGCTCGTCGGTCAGTTGCATCTCCAAGGCAATGGCCCGGCCCATGTCGGCCACCCGGCGCTGATGGCCCGCCGTGTAGGGATCCCTGGTTTCCACCATCATGGCCGTTGCCTGCACGGTGGCGGCAAGCGCGGCGCGAAGTTTGACAAAGCTTTGGCTCAGGGCCTCCTCTGACTGCTTGCGTTCCGTGACGTCCCGCACAATCCCCCGAAAGGCGATCGGTTTTCCCGTCGGATCACGGATGAGAGAAACGGACGATTCGACATGTCTTCTGGTGTTGTCTTTCCGGACAATATCAAAGTCAACGACTTTGCCGGGCTTCCCGGTTTTGTAAATATTCAAATAGATGTGAAAGCATTTTCTTCCGCTTTCAAAATCGGTGTACTGCTTGTAGTTCAATCCGATTAATTCTTCCTTCGAATACCCGTAGATTCTGGACATGGAATCGTTAACGAATATAAAATTGCCGTATAGATCCTGCTCAAAGTAGCCGTCCTCGATGCTTTCCAGAATGGTCCGGTACTTCTCCTCCCTTTCCCGCAGGGCGTCCTCCGATTTTTTGCGGTCGGTGATATCCGTGATGAGATTCAACGTCGCGGGACGGCCCTCCCAGTTGATGAGGATGGAGCTGATCTCGATCCACGCGACGAGGCCTTTCTTGTAGAGCGCCCGGTAGGTATGCCGCGTGGGGGCGGCATCGCCGTTGATTTTCTCAAGATACCGCCGGATCACCATGTCCCTGTCCTCCGGATGCACCAGTTCAAAGACAGGGATCGACATAAATTCCTGCACTGAATATCCAAAGGCCTCGACCGCCCGGGCGTTGACAAACCTGATCCTGCCGTCCTGAATCACGATGATCGCTTCATCGGCATTTTCGACCAGAGACCGGTAATGCTCTTCGCTCTCCCGCAGCGCCGCCTCCGCGCGCCTGCGTTCGGTGATGTCTTCAATCATCGCCACGCCGCCGATAATGCCCTTGCCCTCCAGATGGACCGGCGTGAAAATTACCCTAACCGGCGTGGACTTTTTCGCGGTGACGGAATGATACACGTCCTCATAAAAAACGGTCTGGCCTTCGAGCACCTGCCGAATGCTGTCAACAATCTTTTGATCCCGCAGCGCAAACAGGTCCAGGCCGATCAGGACTTCTTTGGAAGACCCGATAATGTCGACGAAATGATCATTGCACGCGACAATGACGCCCTTTTCATCAAAGTAAAAATTGCCCAGGGGGGAATACTCGAAAAGCAGCCGGTATTTCTCCTCGCTTTCCCGCAACGCCTCCTTCACGCGTTTTTGATCCAGCGCGGAGCGCTCCAGTTTCGCAATCTTTTCTCTCAGGGAAGCCAGTTCACCGAGCAGGGCCTGCCTCGTCCCGGCGTGATCATTCATGCGGACATTCTCCCGGCCGGCCAAAAGCGCGGATGGATAAAAAAAGGTTTTTGAACTGCAACCATGTCGGCCTACTCCATGATGGATATTTCATTTATGCCGGGTGGATTTGTAGCAGAAAATGGATATTTGAACAAGACTTTGAACAGATCCGATCCGATTGGTCAGGCGGGCGCAAAACGGTAGTGGGGGCCGAAGCGTTCAAACGCGGCACGATCGAGAGCTTCCCGGTGGTCCGGATGGGCGATGCCGATGATCAGACGCGCCCGCTCCTGCAGGGAACGGCCGTACAGATTCACCGCTCCGAATTCCGTCACCAGCCAGTGCGCGTGGGCGCGCGTCGTCACCACACCCGCGCCGGGAAGCAGAATGGGGGCGATTTTACTGATGCCTTTTTCCGTCACCGACGGCATCGCCAGAATGGGTTTGCCGCCCGCCGAGCGCGACGCGCCGTAAAAAAAGTCGATCTGCCCCCCGACGCCGGAGTAGCATTTCGTCCCCAGCGAGTCGGCGCTGATCTGGCCGGTCAGATCAACCTGCAGCGCGGAGTTGATCGCCGTGGCCTTCGGGTTTTTCGCGATGATGAACGGATCGTTGGTGTAGCCGACGTCCTTCATCAGCACGCGGTCGTTGCAATGCGTGTAGTCGTAAAGTCTTTTGGACCCCAAAAGAAACGTCGCCACCATTTGGCCCCGGTCGATGGCCTTGTTCTCTCCGTTGATGACGCCCTTTTCAACCAGATCGATCACGCCGTCGGCGAACATCTCCGTGTGGATTCCAAGATTTTTATGCCCGGAAAGCTGCGTGAGCACCGCGTTGGGAATCGCGCCGATGCCCATCTGCAGCGTCGCTCCGTCTTCGATGAGCGAAGCGCAGTGTTTGCCGATGGCCGCCTCGACAGCATTGGGCAGCGCGAAGTGAACCGTTTCCAGCGGTGTGTCGTCTTCCACGAAAAAATGGATGCGATCGGTTGGAATGAGGCCGTCGCCGAAGGTGTGGGGCACATGCGGATTGATCACGGCGATCACGACCCTGGCCTTTTCGACGGCGGCCACGGACGCGTCCACCGATGTCCCTAGGGAGACGCGCCCCCGTTCGTCGGGCGGACTCACCTGAATCAGGGCGACGTCGCACGGAAGGTATCCTTCGCGATAGAGACGCTGGGTTTCCCCCAGAAACACGGGGATGTAATCGGCGTATCCCTGCTGCGTCGAGCGGCGGGCATTGGGGCCGACAAAAAAGGAATCGAGCTGAAAGACGCCTTCAAACGCCGGATCGGCGTAAGGCGCGGGGCCTTCCGTGTGGAGATGATGAATGCGGACGCCGCGAAGTTCGCCCGAGCGGCCGCGCCGGCACAGCGCCTCGACCAGGCACGCGGGGGTGTTGGACGTCGCGCTGATATGAACGTGATCGCCGGAGCGGACAGCCCTGACGGCTTCGTCAGGCGTGACGGGTTGAATGGAATTTGCTCTCATGGACACCCATTTTTTATGGGTTGCTATGGCCCCAACGCCCTTCCGATCGTCAAGGACACGGAAAAAGACTGAAGACTGAAGGCCGAAGGTATATTTTGCAGGCCTTCGGTCTAATTTCCTTTCAAAAATTCTCTTATATCGTTTGAAAGCCGGTCCGGCTTTTCCAGATGGATCGCGTGGCCGCAGTTCTCGTAAATTACCATCTTTGCTTGCGGCATCTTCTGGCGGAAATCTTCCGCCAGGGCAATTGGAAAAATCGGGTCCTCCCGGCCCAGAACGATCAGCGTGGGCTGATCGATTTTATGCACCCGCTCGTTGCTGTCAAACAGACCGGCGGCCGTAAACTGCCTCACAAAGGCATGGAACGGCTGCGGATTTTTCATGCGCAGCTCAACGGCCTTGTCCAGGGTATCCGGTTGCTGTTCCACAAAACCCGGCGCGGTCATCAGCGTCAGATCGATGCGATAAATTTCCCAGGGCTTCTTTCCGGCAATGGCGGCGGCCGTCCTGTCCCAGAAAGGCTTTCCCAGCGTCAGCGACCGGTGGCCGCCCATGCCGGTCGCCACCAGAATCAGCCGGTTGACCATTTCCGGATAGGAAAGCGCGATTTCCTGGGAAATGAAGCCGCCCATCGAGAGGCCGGCCACGTGGGCCTTTTGAATGCCCAGCGCCCGAAGCAGGCCCACCGAATCAGAAGCCATCAATTCCATGGAATACACATCGTCCGGCTTGTCGCTTCGGCCGATGCCCCGGTTGTCCATGGCAATAACCCGGAAGTCTTTGGAAAGCTCCTCGATCTGCGCAAACCACAAGTCCATCGGGAAAGCCAGGCCGTCGAGGAGCAAGAGCGGCTCTCCCGTTCCCTTCTCTTCGTAATAGATTTTGATGTCGTTGACGGTTTGATGCGGCATGAACAACTCCATAAAAATATAGGGAACGGTCTCGTGACCTTTAGGTGATTGAAACCGTTCCCTACGATATAAAATATTGATTAAACCGCTTCGATGGCAATCGCCATCCCCTGTCCGCCGCCGATGCACAGGGAAGCCAGCCCCAGGCCCACGTTGCGGCGCTTCATCTCATTGGCCAGCGCCAGCACGATGCGCGCCCCCGAGCAGCCGACCGGATGGCCGATGGATATGGCCGAACCGTTGACATTGGTAATATCCCAGGGAATGCCCAGCTCGCGCAGGCAGGAAATGGCCTGTGAAGCAAAGGCTTCGTTGAGTTCAAACAGGCCGTAATCCTTAATCGACGTGCCGGTAATCCGGAGCAGTTTGCGCACGGCGGGAACGGGCCCCAGTCCCATGTACGCGGGATCGACGCCGCCGGAGGCGTAGCCCTTGATGCGGGCCAGGGGTTTTAATCCCAGCGCTTTGGCTTTCTCCTCGCTCATAACCAGCAGCGCGACCGCGGCATCGTTGATGCCGGAGGCGTTGCCGGCCGTCACCGTGCCGTCTTTCTTGAAGGCCGTGCCCAGTTTGGCGAGCTTCTCCATGCTGGTTTCCATCGGGCGTTCGTCCGTGTCGAAGACGATGGGATTGCCCTTTTTCTGGGGAATCGACACGGGAACAATTTCATCTTTCAAAAGGCCGCTTTTGATCGCGTTGCGCGCGCGGGTGTGGCTCTCCAGGCTCAGTTTGTCCTGCTCCTCGCGGGAAATGCTGTAGCGGGCGGCGATGTTTTCCGCGGTAACGCCCATGTGATAGCCGTAGAAGATTTCATAGAGGGCGTCAAACACCATCAGATCAACAGTTTTGCCGAACGGCATATCCATGCGGTGGCCCCAGCGGGCCTTCGGCAGGCCGATGGGCACGTCGCTCATGTTTTCCATGCCGCCCGCGATCACCACTTCGTTGTCGCCGGCCTTGATGGTGGCGGCGGCCAGCGCGATGGCTTTCATGCCGGAGGCGCAAACCTTGTTGACGGTGATGGCGGTCGTTTCCTTGGGAAGGCCGGCGCGGATCATGGCCTGGCGTCCGACGTTCTGCCCCTGGCCGGCGCCGATGACGTTGCCCATGATGACCTCATCAACGGCAAGCTCCCGGAGTCTGTCATCCCATTTGCCGTACTGCTGCTCGATGGGGCAAAGGCCTTCGTTTTTGGCCGTATCCGGCGCGTCCTCCCTGGCATGCGCCGGCAAAGCCGGCTTGAAACCGGCTTTAATCAACGATTCACGAATCACCAGCGCTCCCAGGTCTTTGGCGGGAACGCCTTTCAGAGAGCCGCCGAAGGCTCCAACCGCGGTGCGCACACCGCTGACAATGACTGCATTTGACATGATCTCGCTACCTCCCTCGATATAATTGATATAGCTGATTTTGTTTCCATCGCCGGGGCAAAATAAATAACCCGAAATGCGCTGCTAATCGGCCGCAAGTTGCGGCGAAGTATTCCATAATCCGGTGGTTATGGCAAGAATGAATTGCGGGAGGCAGCGCCTATTTTTTCGCGGCCGCGTCCGGCTCCGCCTTTGCCTGCGTCAGGTCAAAACGCAAAGCCAGCGAGTCGTTTTCATACGATTTCCGGACGGGCAGCTTTGATTTTTCAAAGACCTTCAGCATGGCTTCGTTGCGCGGCAGCACATAGGCAATAAAGCATTGAATTCCACGGTCGCGCGCGATTTTGACCAGATACTTAAACAAAAAGGCGGCCACGCCCTTTCCCTGAAAGTCCTCATCGACGATGAAGGCAACCTCATACGCTTCGGCGCTTTTGTCATACGCGTAACGGGCTTCCGCGATGATTCTTTCGTTGCGCCCCTTTTCCGCGACGGCCACCACGGACAGAACCTTGTCGTAATCGATGCTCACATACGTCTGCATTTCCTTGTGGGGCATGACCGGCTTCGGGGCAAAATAACGGAAGTATTTCGATTCGTCGGAGAAGTTGTAAAACAGCCGCCGCATCTTGTCCTCGTCGGAAGGCTTGATCGGACGGACCTTGATTTCCAGGCCGTCCTTCAGGGATTTGCGCGTTTCCAGCAGCGCCGGATAGTTGGCCGCGTGGCGGGCGAAATAAATCTGGTCCGCGTAAACATAATTGAGCGCCTTGGCCTGTTTGAGCAGGTCTTCGCGATGGTCGGGGTGCGCGATGTCGATCATGGCCAGCGCCCTTTCCCGAATGGACTTTCCGAAAAGATTGGCCACGCCGTATTCGGTGACGATATACTTTACGACGCCGAGCGTGCTGTGGGTGTTGTCGGCCCGGCCGTCAAACTTGATGACGATGTTGCTGTTTCCCT
>Ga0116157_10005293_pt1 | contig 11902 bp, 16 predicted proteins | sample AD_UKC048_MetaG_FD_89882 | JGI IMG/M metagenome (GOLD analysis project Ga0116157, IMG submission 89882) | Active sludge microbial communities of municipal wastewater-treating anaerobic digesters from USA - AD_UKC048_MetaG | ecosystem: Engineered > Bioreactor > Anaerobic > Digestate | place: USA... | reverse complement strand
GCCTGGATAGAGAGGTTCAATGACAAAGTCACCGCGATAATCGGTTTCCTTATTAAATTCCACACTACTGGGCGTTGGGATGAGTTGCATAAGATAGGGATAAAAATTATAAATTAACGAGAATAAAATTCAACAGTCAACGTAGCGTCAGCCAACAGATTCAATTCTTCAGCCGAGGGATTATCTACAATGACAGCTTCTACTTTGGTGGCATCAAAAGACAACCAGGCGGGCAAATTTTTGCCAGCGCTTTCTTTGAGCAAATGGCTGAGCAACCCGTTCCCCTTGCTCTTTTCGCGAACAGCGATCACATCTCGCAACTTGATTTCATAAGAAGGAATATTGACTTTGGCGCCATTCACTAAAAAATGACCGTGGGAAACCAACTGTCTGGCTTGATCACGCGAGGCGGCCAAGCCTAAGCGATAAATAATATTGTCCAAACGGCGCTCCAAAGAAATTAATAGGTTGGTACTGGCATCGCCTTTGGTTTGACTGGCTCTGAGAAACAAGTTATGAAATTGTTTTTCGCGCAAGCGATACATCTTTTTGACCTTCTGCTTGGCGGTCAGCTGTCGGCCGTATTCACTGCCTTTTCTAGTATAGCCTTTGGGGCCATGTTGTCCTGGCGGATAATTGCGTCTAACAATGCCGCTCTTGGCGCTCAAATCACGCTCGCCTTTAAGAAAAAGTTTTTCTCCAATACGACGACTTTGTCTATCTTTTGGTCCGATATCTCTGCCCATAGTATAAGTTAATTATTATCTTAATTTGATTTATCCCGAACGGAGTGAAAGATTCACTAACTAAATTCATAGGGGTCTTCGCTAAGTTCGGAGTAAATTCATCGTCTAAACACGACGTGGTTTTTTGGGGCGGCAACCGTTGTGCGGAACCGGTGTCACGTCCTTGATGCTGGCAATCTGTAATCCGTTGGTAGCCAGAGCGCGCACGGCTCCCTCCCTGGCCGGGCCAACACCTTTAACAAAAACATCTACTTCCTTAATACCAGTATCTTTGGATTTCTCAATCACTTCCTTGACTACCACGCCAGCGGCATAAGGAGTTGCTTTCTTGGCACTTTTAAAACCACATTTGCCAGCCGATGACCAACTAATAATATTACCGTTCTGATCTGTCAAAGAAACGATGGTGTTGTTATAAGTAGACTGGATATGAGCCTGCCCCCGGCCTTTTAAAAGACGAATGGGGCTTTTTTTCTTGCGGCTTTTTTTAGTTGGCGCCTTTGCTTCACTTGTATTGGGAGTATTGTTTTCCATAAATAGTGATTATTAAGAAAATTAGGTCTTCTGAGCGGCTGGCTTCTTGCCTGAACCAGCAGTTTTTCTGACATTGCCACGCACGGTGCGGGAATTGGTTTTGGTGCGTTGGCCCCTGACCGGTAGGCGTTTAGAGTGTCTGGCTCCGCGGTAACAGTTGATTTCTTTTAAACGTTTAATATTAGCAAGAATATCACGCTTGAGCTCACCTTCGGTTCTGATTTCTGATTCAATAATTTTTCTCAACTGGTTAACCTCCGACTCGGCCAAGTCTTTGCATTTTATATCAGGACTCAAGCCCAATCTTTTAATAATCTTATTGGCAGTGGTCCGACCAATGCCAAAAATATAGGTCAGACCTATTTCCAATCTCTTTTCATTGGGTAAATTGACACCGGCTAATCTAGCCATAAATTAAAAAATAATAAAGATAAATAAATTATCCCTGTCTTTGTTTGTGCTTGGGATTCTTACAAACGACACGCACTCTTTTTTTGCGTCTGATGATTTGACAATCACGACACATTTTTTTGACGGAGGCTCGAACTTTCATAATTTTTTAATAACGATAAACGATACGACCCTTGCCCAGATCATAGGGAGAAACTTCTATTTTGACTTTGTCGCCAGTCAAAAGCATAATCTTATTGAGGCGCATCTTGCCGGAAAGATGGCCCAAAATTTCTTGGCCATTATCTAATTTTATACGAAAACTGGCAGCTGGTAAAAGTTCCACAACCTCACCTTCCATCTCGATAAAACCCCGGCGATTAACACCCGATTGGCCAGAGACGGCTGGCTGGTTGGTTGGTTCATTGCTTAACATCAAAAAATATTTTGATTAAATTAATTTCGGCCTTTTATCAACCAACCGAATAAAACAAAATTAGGTAGCAAGAGCTACACTAAAGCATTCGGCAACTAAATTAGTTTTGAGAAAAGCTAATGTTAATAAAATGCCTTAAATTAAGGATTTTTAAGATACGTATTTATTATACTGGTTTTTTAAAATATGTCAACCAGTTCAGCTAAATAAGTTAATTAAATAAATTTTTGGCTAAAATAAAAGCTTTATTAAAAAACTACAACCTAAGCTATCCACCGAATACAAGAGCAACCAATAGAATAAATTTTTCAGGCAAAAATAATATTTACAACGCCTGTAGCTTAAAAACAACAATCTCTGGCCGGGCCGAGGTTCTGACTGGCGGACCCCAAGACCCGACGCCAGCAGTAACATACAAAGAAAAATTTTCCAACTGATAAAAACCATAATCAAAACCACGATAAACCAAATCTGTAATGAAATTAAAGGGAAAAATCTGACCACGGTGCGTATGACCGGCAAGCATCAAATCAACGCCACTCTTTTTAATTTGTTCAATATCCAGAGGCTCATGATATAGTAAAATAGTGGGGCTAGAGGAAGAAAAACCAGGAACAGAGTTCAGAGAGACCAAAAGCTTGCCCTGACTTTTTTCGCCCAAATATTCCAATCCAACAACATCTAGTCCCTCAAGATTAACAAGCTCATTAGATAAAGTTTTGATTGGCGTATCGGCCAGCAACTTCTGAGCGGTTGACAGTCCAAAAAATTTTTCATGATTGCCATTGACCAAATAGGCGCCGAATCGGGCGTGTAAGTTTTTGAATTCAGCAGTGGAGCTTTCTAACTGCCCTCTGGTGCCATCATAAAAATCACCAGCAATTAAAACCAAGTCCGGTTCTTGCTGGTTGATCAAAGAGATAACTGAGCGGGCGAATTTCGGACCGTAAATATAACCCAGGTGCAAGTCGGATAAGTACACCACTTTTTTGCCTTGCCAAGAGGACGGAAGGCTCCGAAAAGGAAGATCAAATTTTCTGACAGTCGGATAAAAAGAGTTAAACGTCCCAATAATGGTAATAATAAAGCTCAAAAAAATAAAAAAATACCCAGCTAGCGGCAAGGGTAAATAAAAAGAAAAAGCTTTTGACAGGAAGAATAAAAACCAAAGAATTAAAAAAATAAAAAACAAATTTACAGCCAATCCCAGCCAAAGAGAAGAAACCAAATAAGTGAAGCGAAAAAGCCAGTAATCATAGCGAGAGGCGGCAAAAGAGGTAATGATAAAAAGCAGTGGCAAAAGGGAAATAACCACGGCAACCATCTTTCTAAGTCGAGCGCTCACAGGAGAAGTGAATTTCAGCCAGGAATGATAAATAAAAAAATGACTGCCAAAAATTAAAAGACATAAAACAAAAATGAACAGAACAATAGAAAGAGGTTTCATTGAAAAGCAAAGTTCCTGGGGGTTCCCCAAAAATTAAATTTTTAAAATCCGGCCGATAGCTTCGGAAAATGGTTCGGCCTCCGCTTCTAAATCTTCTTCCAGATACTGGCGCAGAAAGGCGCGGATATTGACGGGATTTTCATTCTGAATAGGAATCACTAGGGTCGGCCGCGTGGAAGATTTGAAAACAAAAAATATTTTTTTGGCCACCTCCGGATCATAGACTAGCCAAAATTTTTTGATTTCATTATAGCGATAATTTTTAGCGCCCAACGCCAATCCCTCGTGATCAATAGTAAATTGCAGTTCGTGAACCTGGCTATGATGGTTGATAAACATCGCCATAGCTATCATAATAATGATCAGGGCAAAGAGCCAATTGGCGATTAAAAGAGCATAAATCAGCAAGCCAGCGCCAATAACGGTAGCTGTGATATACCAACCGCGACCGCGATCGTATTTCTCGATTTCAGGAAAAGACCAGGAGATGGGCTCCATAAAGTTAGTTGTTTCTTGGTCCATATGTTTAAACATTAATTATCAACAGTTTAATTTTAACACAAAAAAGCTGAGAGTACCAACAAAGTTTTGACTTTTTGGGTAATATTAAATAGTATTAAATATATGGTATTAAGTATAAATACCAGATATGAGCTAGACTTTTTCGTGGAGAGGTGCCGGAGTGGTCGAACGGGGCACCCTGCTAAGGTGTTAGTCCTTCACGGGACTCGAGGGTTCGAATCCCTCCCTCTCCGCCAGATGTCCAATTTCGAACCTTAGATTTATTAAGGTCTAGGACGATATCAAAGACTGGTGTCCAGATAGGCATCAGTTTTTGGTTTTTAGCCGTAAAGCCCTCAAAACAGAGCTTTAATATGGTTCTCTTCTGGTATAGACCACTTTGAGCGTAGAGCTTATCTGCGTGCGTTGTGAAGTCCATTATTTCGTTTAGTTTCTGGACGAATTTATCCGATCTGGTCTCCAGCTCTTCCATTCGGTCTTGATATGCCTCTTTTTCCCTTAAGAGGTCGTCCTGAACCTTTATAAACGCATCAGCGTCAATAATCCTCTTGGAACGATCCAGGACAAGATTGTGAAGCTGTTGCTGGACTCTGGCCAGCTCACGTTTGATGCTTTTGCGTTCCTTATCTTCCTGACCAATTCTCTCTTTTGCGTAATGCTCAAAATAAGCGTCCAGAGTGTTTTTGAGTTTATCTGGCATTTGGATTTGAGACAGATACTTCATTACATCATCTTCGGCATTCTCGCTTTTTAGATACTTCCGCTCACTGCATTTTTTGTCTTTGTGATGACTGCAAAAATAATACAGATGACCTTTTTTAACATCACCACATAATCTTGAGCCGCAATCACCGCAGATAATATATCCAGACAACGGATAGAGATGCTTTCTGGATCTGTCGGAGTAGCGATTGTGCTGGGCTATAATCTCCTGAACATCATCAAAGAGCTTCTTAGTTACAAGCGACGGAAAGTTTGCTTGGGCGGTCACGCCCTGTCTTTTTATAAGACCGTAGTAAATCGGATTTTGGAGCGTGCGTTCAATAGCCCTCCTGCCGACTAATTTTTTATTGCGGGTTTTAAGTCCTCGCTTGGCCATTTCCTTTCCCAAAGAGTCATACGAATATTTGCCAGTGGCGTATAGCTCAAATATCTGTTTGATATAAGGTGCTTTTTCTTCATCAATCAAAAGCGTCTTATTTTTCTTGTCGTTAAGGTAACCAAGAGGAGCAACTCCGGGAAAGCGACCTCGTTCGGCGGCCTCTCTCAAGCCTTTCTTAACCTCCCATGATATGTTTTGAGAAGTCCATTGAGCGATTGACGCCATAATATTCTCAACCAGCTCTCCAGAAAAAGATTCATCAAACTGTTCGACGGCCGAGATAACCTTAACACTATGCTTTTTAAGCATGTGTTTGATCGCGGCGTAATCGGCCACGTTTCGGCACATGCGATCCAATTTATGAACGATAATAACATCAACCTTTGAATCGGTCTTTGCCCGATGAAGCATTTCCTGCAATTTGGGACGATCAGTCGTTCTGGCTGATTCGCCCTTTTCCTCATAAACACCACCTTCCAGGAAGTGCCAGCCACGTTCAGTGGCAAATTTGTGACAAGCTTTTATTTGTGCCGGGATGGATAATTCCCGTTCCGCTTGTCTGCTTGTCGAGACTCTTGCGTAGACTAAATAATTCATATGTTTTCTTTAAAAACGGCGGGGGCTCTCATTATGTTTGAGAGCCCCGTTTTTATTATTAATATTTTTTGACATGGTAGATCAGCCTACCAAGTATTGGTATGTCTTTAAGTTTATACATTCGCTTGAATTTTTTCCGTTCCGGCTTTATCTCCAGATTGTCGCCCCGTTTGTGATAATAAGTCACCATGACCCCGTCTGGCGTGTTGATCAGAACGATGTCGCCATTCGCAACTTTGGCATCCCTATCAAAGATTGCGATGTCGCCATCGATTATTCCCATCTCATCCATTCGTATTTTGCCGACCCGAACGGAAAAGATGCGGTGGTTTTTGGTCAGCACCCTTTTAGGCAGAGCAATTAAATCCTGACCTGACATATAAAGTTTTTCCAGATCGCCGTTGGCCAGATCGTCAAAGACCGGGACTGTTAAAAACTCCGACTCAAAATCACTGCCAGTCTGGGAGCTGACAGTCTCTTTAAATTCGTTCAAACTCTCTTCCAGTTTCTTAGCCATTTCGGAAACTTTCTTCTCGCCGACTTCTCGAATATCAAAACGATAGTCGGTAGCGATTCCGACCTGATGTATTTTTGATTCGGCCCAACATTTGACCAACTCTTCTTCGTTGGCCTCATAGGCCTTAGCCAGGGAAGCGAGCTGTTTCTTGGATGGAAAGCTGTCGCCCTTCTCAAGCTGGCTGATATAGCTTGAGGAAACGCCGAGACGTTCGGCGACGTCCTTCACCTTTAATTCCTCGTGTTCCCTTTGGTTTTTTAGATATGTGCCTAATGTCATATTTATTGGTTTATCCACTACCTTAAGTTTAACTTATTAATTATTTTTTGTAAAGATTAAGCATTTTTACTTTATCCACAGCACACTATTTGACGAATTAAGTAAAATTACTTAATATGACTATAGAGGTCTATTTTTAGATAACTTTATGCGGACCACCCCAACCAACATTAAACTAAGAGACATTCGGATCAAGAAAAACTTGACCCAGTATCAGCTTGCCCGAATACTCGGATTTAAACACAATACCGTGATAAGCCGATACGAAACCGGCAAGAAAAAACCAAACTTGGAAACGGCCCAGAGGATAGCCCTCGCTCTTGGGTGCAAAGTCGAGGATATTTTTTTGCCTTGAGAATTAAGTAAAAATACTTAAATTGTTTATAAAATATTTATAAAGAAAAAATAAAGTGTGGGGTCATGTGTGAGGTCTTTTGTATTCACAATTTAATCGCATGTCGAAAGTCGGTCGAGATGAGCAGAGGCTCATGGACATCGCCCGCAAGAATTTGGCTGAAGTCTTGGGGCGAGAGCCGACACGCCAGGAATTGTGGCGTGTCCATGTTTGCTTTAAAAGAATGGCCTTTACTCTCATCGACTATATTGACCATCAAAACTATGAGGAAAGAAAAAATCAACCAGGTCAAGAAACTGACGGACGGGATCAAGAACATGACCCGGGAGGATCTAATCGAACGCAGGATGAGAATCGTTGAGGCCTTCAGCGCCGAGGATCTTAAAAATCCGATTACCAGACAAAGCGTAAAAGACGCTTTGGCGAACATTGATATAGAGCTGGCTAAGAAAAAATAGCTAGCGATGGCATCCCACTCTTTTCCCGACCGAATAGAGCCCTCGTGTCGGGAAAAGGAATGAGGTGCGATCACAGATAATCCCTGTGATAACATATGGATTTTTACATTACAACGGTGCATGGCACCAGACGATTGGTCGGCGAATTGGACGGGTCTGTTTTTACCAAACTGGTCATGCCCGAACACTTCTTCCGCAAGTCGCAGGCGTGGGGCTTGGACGAGGAAGTGATAAGACAACTTGGAAAAAGCGAATGCAAGCTGATCCGGCTTTACTCTCGGGACGAAGGGAAAACTTATGAGGTGGATTTTGACACGTTCCTCCGCAAAAGCTGGCTTCATTCCTATAAAGGATTTCAACCGCAAAGATTTTTAACGCTTAAATTTTGGACAATCAAAGATAGCAATAACCAGATAATCAAAGAGGGCGAAAACCAAGTGAAAACAAACCAACCGCAGGGAAAACAAGAACCGTTGCTTTAATTTTTATGTTTGATCCGAAAGTAAAAGTCAGAGATTTGCGAAACGGCGATTGGTATTGGATTAGTAAGACCGTGATTGAGGAATACGGTCCGAAAATCAAACCGATCGGCATTGCTATCTACAATTGCTTGGCCAAGCACGTAAACCAAGCTGGTTATTGTTTTCCCTCCCACGCCCATATGGCAAAGGAAATCGGCTCAAGCGTTTCCAGCGTGCAAAGAGGAATTGAGAAGCTGATCAAGTTCGGATTAATCCAAAAAGAACGCAAGCGATATTACAACGTTTACTACCTCTTGAAATTAGAACGGTCAAATAGACCGAACTCCAAGATCGGTCATTTCAAAACCGAGATCAGTCAATCTGACCGGCGAGATCGGTCCGAGAGACCACCTAACAAGAATAAAGAACAAGAATTAAATAACAAGAAGCGAAAAGCTGTGGATAACTTTCAAACAATGAAATCCATACTAGCCGAAAGCAAATCAATCGGAGGCATTAAAATCAAAGAGATGGGAGGCAAAAAGCATATGTGGACTGGCCGGGAATGGGTCCCGATTGAAAACTGATTTTTGCAATCAAACTCTTGGGAGGTGGTCGAACCCAAGTGATTGAAAGACTATTAATAAATAAAAGCCTTCCGCATAGGGATAACAAAACAAAATAAAGTTCATTCCTTACTGAAGGCGGGTAAACCTTATGAACGAGGAACTCAATAACCAGGACCCGACTCCTGAGGAGGGAGGAGAAAATAGCCAAGAGAACGAACCGCAGACACCCGAGGCAGATCAGGATAGCGACGAGGGTGACTCAGAGAGAGAATAGGGTCTTCTTCTGCCAGCCTGATGGAGTAGCAAACATTGGGCTGGTTATAGAGGTCCCAAACAACAATGCTATGAACGAGAAAGAATCAAGCGTTGGCAATTGCCCTTATTGCAATAAAGTCGTTTTGAATGCAGGCGACTTTAAGGATGAAGCCTCGTTTTGTATGCGTTGCCCTCACTGTCAAAAGGATGTCTATGTGGAAATCAAAAAAGGGACTGTAGTCATAGTCTCTAAAAAGAATTGAAAGCTGTTTAATACAGGGAGGAACAACACAAAAAAGGTCTCCCGCCAGCCGATAGCCCCTTTCGGTGCTACCACCACCCCCTTTCGAGGATAGACTCGTCCTACAAGTGCTGGTCAGAAGACCATCTTTATGTAGGACGAGTTTTTTCGACCATGCCCTCCAGAAAACTGAAGGGGTTAGGTCAATAAATTTTTTAATTTACAAGATTTATTATACCTGTTTTTTCTTAATATTTCAATTACTTATTTTTATTAATCGCCTCCACGTAAGAACAGTAATCACAATCGTGGCCGGCTTCCGGGATCACGTCACTGTTGAGACAGCCATGAATATCAGTAATAGTTTTCTCAACCCAGCCGGCGTCGCCTTTATAAGGAATTAGACTGACCCTAAATTCCAATTTTTGATCAAAAGCCTTAGCGTCCGCAATGCCGTTACAGTAAACGAAATAGCCAGTATCCGAAACCTTATAACCGTTTTGCCTTAAGAGCCATTGATAGACCTCCATCTGCCTTTTATAGCCCTCGTGCCAATCTTTATCCAGCTCAGTGATTTCTTCCGCTTTTGCGGTGGCTTTATAATCAACCACGATATATTCGCCTTTAGAATTTTGCCAGAGATCGTCAATCGCACCAAAGATCAAAAGATTGGTCGGCTGATGCAAGAATTGAACGCCAGTAAAGTTATGTCGCCATTTATCAAGATCATCATGCGGTATTGGTCGCGCGTCAATGCCGTATTTTTCAATCAGGGGATGTTTTGTGCCATTTGCCCGATGTGTGTCAAACTCCTGCTTTAATAAAGCGTCTACGGCCGAATTCAGAGCGAATGGAAAGCCGGGAGGACGGCTGACCCCGAGCTTGCGATCATAATAAAAACACCTCGGGCAGTTTAAAAAGAGGTCTATCTTCGACCGAGATAATTTGAAAGGTTCTTTTAGACCGGGATCATAAAGGCCTTTGATGCGTTGAGCATTGTAGTATTGAGACATAAGTTATAATCCTTCCTCAACCAACTCAACGGCGTCGTCTTCATCAACGCCGTATTCATCCATGGCCTCCCGAACCTGCTCGGCGGTATCTTCGTCGAGATCATGGCTCTCCATTAACTCTTGGATTTCTTCGTCTGGCTGTTCGTTAATAGACATATAATTATTTTTCTTCTGCATCAGCTTCAGCTGATTTTTTGTCTTCCTTTTCGCTTTCGTCAAAGAGGGACATTTCTTTATCCATCTCTAAAAATAAAGGCGAGCCAGTAAATGACAATGGCGAAATAGGACCATGAAACATAAATGGATATTTGCCATTGCTGGTGGGATCAATAAAGGATTTGTAGAATTTTGCCGATGCGTCATCGTTTATAATATCTTTAATCTTTGAGAATTCAGACCAACTTGTTAATCCATAACCAAAGGCAAATACACGAGTTTGTTTTCTTATTTCTTCATCAAGAGACTCAATTGATTGAGTAATAAACATATATCCCATTCCTAATTTTCTAACGGTTCTGACGGCGTCAATGATTTCTCTTGTTAAATCTTTAATCCTTGGGTCAGTGGACATGTTGGAAATAAAACGATGGGCTTCGTCCATTACGATCATGCACTTAGCACTTTCTTCTTTCTCATACAGCTCTTTGCCAATCTCAACAATTTTATTTTGAATAATTTTCATATACAGAGCCTGCAGGTTTTCTGATTTTATGCTAACCGCACTTTTGCCTGATATATTAACAACCAAGACATTACCGTTTTGCTTTACTACCAATTCAACGATCTCGTCTAAGGATTTTTTACTGCCAGTTTTTTTGAACAACGACAAAACCTTATCCCATCGATCTTTGGCCTCCTTGTCTAAATTATTATTTTCAAGCTGTGTTTTTAGTTCCTCAACTCTTGTCACTAAATTATCTCGCCATTGACCCTTGGCGTAGACCCTTTTTATATATTTTGAGCACTTGTCTTTTTTCCCGCCCTCTTCCTCTTCTTCCGAACTATTCAAAAAAGCATTAATGATTTCCTTTAAAAAAGTGTCACCATTACACTTGGCTAAATCAAAAGTATGATCCATCCTGCTCTTTGTGTAGTAGATCAATGAATCTCTCATTAGCTCCAATTTTTCTCTCGAAGTGGCGGAAATTTCAAAAGCCTCAGATATAAAACCGCTTGTCAATAATAATTCACCAAATAAAAATGGATCATTTGGCAGGTAAACATCATCTGGAATAGACATTTTATGGTATTTAGCACCCACCGACTCAACAGCTTCACTAAATTTTTTGCCGGGAATAACCTTGATGTCATTATAAAATTGTGCTTGAGGGTCAAGGATAAGAATGCTGATATCCTTTGTATTTTTTGCGTATCCAAGTATCATATTGGCCGCAGTCGTTGTCTTACCAGAACCAGTTCGGCCGAATACTCCAATATGATAAGAATCACCAGCCCCTCCATCTTCCGGCTTGCCATAATGCTTAAACCAGAACGGAATCCTGACATCAGTATCGTAGGCCTTGCCAATGCAGACTAAACCTTTATGCTCTTTCATCATTAACTTCATCAGATCGTTTGATATTCTTTTTACTGCTTGTCCTGTTGATGGGGAGTTAGCTAATTTGTGAGCTTTTGGTGTTTCGACATGATCCTCGCCTAAATTAAAACTTGACTGTATCGTTATTTTAGCGATGCGGTTATCAGCGACACCACTCAAATGAGGTAAGCTCCCGTGCCTTTTAATTACTGACTTAAAAGATGGTTCTTCGTGCCACTTATTTTCTGTTTTGATCTCGGTAATTTGACCCAACACCAAAACATTATTTTTGCCCTCCTTAACGAGGAAGCAAACTAATTCACCGAGTAGTTTATCTTCTGCACTTATTTCTCGAATATCTATTGTTACCTCAAAAGAGTCACTGGGCGAGCCGACTACACCCACTGGTTTTTTGTCTTCAGCTAAAAGCTCTATAATGTTTT
>Ga0116157_10005285_pt1 | contig 11907 bp, 12 predicted proteins | sample AD_UKC048_MetaG_FD_89882 | JGI IMG/M metagenome (GOLD analysis project Ga0116157, IMG submission 89882) | Active sludge microbial communities of municipal wastewater-treating anaerobic digesters from USA - AD_UKC048_MetaG | ecosystem: Engineered > Bioreactor > Anaerobic > Digestate | place: USA... | reverse complement strand
TCCCCTCGCGGCCTTTCGCCTTATGCTTCACCAGCCAGTTGAGGACATCAATCATCGTCGCCGGCGAATCGTCCATTGCGCGAAGCAGCAGATAAGCGACGCCCTCGCCGAGGAAGTAGGCGCTGCAAATGATTTCGATCAGTTTCTTGAACCACGTCTCTTTCGTCGTTCCGGGCGGCGGCTGCAATGGATTGAAGGCGAACGGCGCGACTTCGCGGCCTATGGTGTAAACGGCGATCCCCGGATGCGTTTCCAGAAGGTCGCGGTAATTCCTTTTCCAATCGAATACAAGGAACGGCTTTTTGATGTGGATCAGCGAGTCCAGCAGCATGAATGCGACGTTCGTCTTACCGGAGCCCGATCTTCCGAAGATGGCCGTATGCTCCAAAAGCTCCGCCTCGCGCAGGAAGAAGGGATGCATCTCCCTCTCGCCGTAAACGATGTTGCCGACATAGAAATCTCCCTTCGCCTCCGCCTCGGAGGGAGGTTCGAGAAGAAAAGCGTCCTTAGCATAATTCCTGCCCAGCACCTGCTCTCCAAGAAGCCGGATGTGCGCTTCGGCGTACGCTCTATTAGGCCCGCCGATCAGCAGCAATCGCCATAAAGAATCGGCCTTCTTCTTCCCGATGATGGGCGTCAATTTCTGCAAAAGGATTTCGATGTCGTCCATTAGCCCACCGACTCCTTCAATGCCTTCAGCATCTTATACTCTGAAAGCAGCGTGACCAGCTCTTTTTCGAGCGTGATGATGTCCTGCCAGCCGCGCGATTCATGTTTGCGCTTATGCTCTTTCAATCGCAGGATCGAACGCTCGATATGCGTCCGCCTGTCCAGCATGAATTCCGAGAGATGGCCGGATGGCGCGACTTCCTGATGATAGCGCAGGAAAATATCGAGGTCTTCGTCTATCTCCTTGACAGCCTCGCGGGTGATCCATGAGCGGGACGCTTTCAGCGAATTTATCTGTTCGATCAGCCCGGCGAGTATCGATATCCGCTCGTCAAGGAGGTCAAACTCGCTTTTGGAATCCATGCCCTGAATTAGGCGCGCAAGATAAAGGGGATTAAACAGAGGGGTAGCGGATGGTGCGGGTGAGGATTTTTTCAGACTCCATTAAGATATCAAACGGGTACGTTCCATTTCATTGCTTTTCCACATTTGCGACATCTTCTATGTGAATCTTTCACATTTGATTCAAAATGAAAGATAGCGGTTTCATTACCCCATTGGTGAAAACCGAGTCTGCACCATAATGATTTTTTCATAATTGAACATTTCATGAAAGATTTAAAAAATCATGTTGAAACCACGATTGAGATCGAAGGGGGAGCGAGTGAGACTCAAGATTTTTTCAACCGATAGGTTTCTGCATCCGGCGCTGTCTTCTCAAGGGGTAGATCTGGCAGCACCGTTCTGATCATTTCTTGGAAGACGGGGATGTTTTTCGGATCGGCGACTCTTTCCATAATTTGTCCGACATCAACTTCCTCACCTTCGTGGATGGTGCCGGCGACTAACGATGAAAACGCGGTTGTCAGTGCGCCGTACCTTGAATCGTTTGGCTGAGGTTCCGGCGAAGGCAAACCTTCGCTCTGGAACTTGGCGTAGGCCACTTTGGGAGAAAAGCCTTGGCTGGTGTAATGATGGATACCTTTGATGTTTTCAAGATCTTTAGCAGAATAAACGCGAAATTCTACCTTTCCTCTCTGCACATGCGCGGGGTGGATCAGATGCCCCTCCTCCAAGTAGTATAAATCCCTTTTACTCAAGCCATCAACCTGTGCAAGTACATCGCTGGTATATAGTCTTCTTTTAGCCATGAGTCAAATACATCTGGAAAGCTTAAAAAAATGGCTTATTCTGAAAATTTTACTTGACAATTTTGATTTAATATGCTATTATGAGTACGGATACGTACCCGATCTTGTGGAATTCACTATCACGGTCTAACTTGATTATTATGAGCGATTAATGGATACTGCCGAAGTATTGAAAATAGTCGAGGGCCTTAGCAAGAGAGAACTATATTATTGGGAAGAAATCAGACTCATTCGTCCTGAGAAAATTAGAAGGGGCAAAGTTGAATTCAGAGAATATTCTAAAAAGGATCTCGAAAAAATTCAAAAAATATATCATTATGTAAAACAGGGATTTACGCCTAAAGTTGCTTACGAAAGAGCATTCCCGGTGTCTGGAGCGGATTCGCAAAGTGACTACATCATCAAGTGGGATGATCTATCAGTAGAATATAGGGATATGCTTGTAGTTACCGCGCAACCTGATTTTTCTGACACTGACGATCCATCAAATAGTACACCAGATCGAAAAAATTCAGGTAGCGAGCCTGTCGTCAATTTGAAATGGCATAGCGGATCGGTGAAAAAGATTAGCAATCGAGCTTTTGAGTATCTACAAAACGAAACATTCGACTTCATCTTCCCAATGGATGATTTTTCATTGATCGTTCTGGGCGGGCTTTCGATACTCTGGGAGGAAAGGCTAGGCAAGCGATTACTATTCGACCCCCCTGATGAATTGGAATCGTTTATCGAGGGCCAAAATAAAATCGTTCTGCTGAATAAAGGATTCTGTCATCTAAACTTCAGCATGACCTTTGATACTGACTTAGCTGGTGCATTATTCCATGGAGGACAAGAGTTTGAAAAATTGGGGGGAAAAGTAGTCAAAGCATTATTAATTTTTGCCAATAGCAAATTTGAGAAAGAATACTTCAATTTGAATTTTGACGTTGATTTTTTATTAGATGAAGATGAACTTGAAAGCGCATTTAATTCATATAAAAACAATGCAAAATAACTAAAAAAAGTAGCCACCCCCGCCAGCAGAAGATGACCTGAAGGTTTGGCGGCCCCGGTCATTTTCGCTTTAGAAGAGGTCTTCAGCGCGGCCTTATTGTGTAAGGACGAACCGAAGGGAGGGATTTTTTTATCCCTGCCGGCTACTGTTGTTTGAATATAACCAATCCGGCCGCCTTTTTCAAGGAAAATCAGACTTTTTCGTCTCATGCGAAAAGCGCATAGACGATTGAAAAACCTACTTTTCCCGAAAGGAGCGCACCATGAAAATCAAAAGATCAAAGATCGCCTTGGTGGCGATTGTCGCTTCATTTGCGAGCCTTGGATCGATCTGTCCGACGGCTTACGACAGGATGCAGGGCAAGCCCATAATATTGAACGATCTGGTCATCGAGTACCGCGAATCTGTTTCTTCCTCTGCGATTGCGAGAGTACAAGTCGGAGAACTGGGCCGGGACATCTGCTGGTGGTATTTAGGCAAGAATTTCGTGTTTAGCGGTACGGTCAACATCGAGAGATACAGCGTCCGCCAGCTTACCGATGAGCAGGAAATTAGAAAGGCGGAGGCCAAAGTGACGGGTTATCTCTATTACGAGCATGGCAATTTCTACTACAGCTATCACGCGAATGCAAGCCAGCAATGCCCGATGGACGATCCAGGCATAGCGGCAATAGATTATGCGAGAGCGAAATTTTTCTTATTTTCGTTCGCCTTCATTGCCTTATTCCCATTCTGCAAGCTGTGCGGAAAGTCGATCACTGGAATGATCAGGCGATTGGGACGCAGAAACGAGAAATTGCGAAGAAGCGTGTCGATGATCCTGATCTTCGCGATATGTCTGCCATCGTCTGTTGCACTTCTCGCCATAATTCGGGGAGGAAAGATATTTGCTTCGCTGTTCTACCATTGGATTTTTACCTGTCCGGAAGGGCACGGAACTCCTGGTTTTGAAGCATACAATCTGCTGCTCGTCCCATTGGGTTTTGCCTTCATCTTTGCGGTGATCGATCTGGGCCTATTCTATTCAAAGCTTCTTGACGTGTTTATTCCATCCATCATTTTCGGGCTTGTATGTATGTTTTTCGGCGCAGGTCTGATAATGATCCTCTGCAATCCGGCCGTGATGACGATTGTTATTCTTGGATTCATTATAGCGCTTGTTCTTTCTTTCTACCTCTGGCTTGAGGAGGGAATATAAAATGGACAACCCTATTGATTTCGGTCCCGATGTTTTCGGCGACCCGTTTCAGGAGGCCGGCGATCCGTTTAAAATGGGATGGGAATATCCCAACAGCCCGAACCTGAATGAGCAAAGCATTTTCGACATTTATGAAAAGCAGTTCGAAGACTACGGGATGCTGGACATCCACGAAATGCTTTTTAATCCGCCGCCGGAGCCGCCATCTTATGCGCCGCCGGAAATCCTCGATCCGCTTGAGTTTGTGCGCCCTGAACAGCTCGGGCATTCGATGAACGAGCCGCCGATGCCGGAAGAAGGCGGGATAAACGAAAATATTCACGCACCCGAAGATCCGACAAGGACAGTCCCGTACGGAAGGTCGAGACCTTTCTTCGGCAGGATGCCACTCACATTTTTTGACCGCATCGTGGAAAAAGTCAGGAAAGCCGCGTCAGTTAAATCAGAAGATGAAATCGAGGATGTCGAGTGGGAGGATATTCCCGCAGACGATGTGAGAGATGAAAACCAATAAAAGGATTGGAGAATACCATGAACACCAAAGAAAAAACACTTGATGATTTTTTTGGCCAGGATCAGCCATTTGTCAAGAACCAGATGAATCAATCGGCAGACTGGACGAAATTGATACCGGACATGGCCAAACTGAGCAGAGTCGATACCGCTCCGCTAATGGCATATCTATCTGAATCCGGCAGACAGGATATGTCGCTTATCATGGACATCAACAGCTTCGGCAAAACGATACTCTATGCTGCGCTCCAGCAGTTTCGCGCAAACGTCTACCACATCCAGCGCGAGCTTGACCGGAAAGAGCGGTTTAATCGACTGCTCGGCATCAGGCGTGATGGGGAGACGGATGATGATCTGATCACCGTCCGGGCGCACAAGATAGCGAACGACCTGATGGTGACCCAGTTGGCGCAGCTGCTTCAAACCCTGCCGATAATAAGCGAAGTGACCGTGCAGGCGCGCAGCGATCTGTACAAGGTGATGATCCAGATGATTCGGGAGCTGTCGCGGATATACGGAGTCTGAAGCGATGGATCGCTATAACGACAACCTCACGATCTTCAACGAACTCAAAGCCCTGCAGCAGAGCGCGGGATTCGAGAATGATGAACGGCTGAGCAGGCTTATCGACAGCATTGCGTTGGCAGGCGACGGCGACTCATTTATTGAAATCAAGGAAAGGCTGGAGCGGTGGACGATAAAGCGAGCGAAAGACCGCTCCGGCCTGCCTGTGCCAAAGCAAGAGCAAATGGAGGGCGAGTTCACATTGGCCATGACAGAAAACGAAAATGTGTTCTGCATCGACCGGGAGGACGTCCTTCGCAACATCCTTATCGCAGGTCAGGCGGGATCGGGCAAAACCAATCTTAATTTTCTGATGATGCGTCAGCTTCGCGGACACCTGCCATTCTGGATTTTCGATTTTGCGAAAAGGGAATACAGGGCGCTTGCGCGTTTGAATGACATAATCGTCATCAGACCTGAAGAACTTCGATACAGCATCCTTCGCCCGCCGCTCGGCGTGTCTCCAAAGGAGTGGCTGGCGACCTTTTGCTCTGCCTTTTCGGAGTCATTCTCCCTGATGACCGGATCAGAAGGTTTCCTTTATACAGAGGCGAGCAAGCTCTTCCAGATATTCGACGTTTGGGATGGCAGCGACACCTACCCGACGATAAATGATCTCCTCGCCTTCCTCGAACACAACAACTACGGCTATAAGACGAAGGAGCATGGCTACTGGGAGGTCTGCGTCAATCGATTGCGAAACATGTCAAGATCGCTCGGCAAGATGGTCGATTGCGACAGGGATTTCATGCCCTCGCTAATCGGACAGAACATAGTTTTCGAAATGGTCGGCCTTCCGGAGGAGATGAAGACGTTTCTCGCGAACCTCGTTCTCCTATGGATGTTCACACATCGGATCAGTTATGCCAACGATAAGAAAGATGATTTTGTCATGGCCGTTTTCATCGATGAAGCCTCGCGGCTGTTCGATATAAAACGCGAAAAGAGGGTTGAACAACCCATACCATACATCGACATGCTCGCCAAGCAGATGCGCGCAACAGGCATCGGTTTGGTGGTCACAGATCAGGAGCCCAGCCGCCTCGCCTATTCGATCAAAGCCAATGCAGGAATAAGGGTTTGCTTTTCCCTCGCTTCCGGTTGGGATGTCATGGACATGGCGACTTCGCTCGACCTTTCAAATCAGGAAAAAGATGTTCTGAAAAATCTCGGCATCGGGGTCGCGGTGGTCAAGCGCAGTTTCGGATACACAAAGCCGTTCATGGTTCGCATTCCGAAGGTCGAACAGCCACGCAATGTCACGAATCGCGAGCTTGACAGAATCAACAGCCACCAGCTGGCCACCCTGAATGCGGTGGTCACCCCGCCCTCGGACAAACTAAAGCAGTGGAGAACAAAGAAGGCGACAGTGGGCGAGCTTACACCGAAGCATCAGGACTTTGTTGAATCGATAGGCGATGTTCCATTGCTTTCCGCGAGTGAGCGAAGAGCGAGGCTTGCATGGACGAGCCACATGGAAAACAAAATCAAGAACGAATTGATCATTTGGGATTACATCTATGAGGTCGAGATTAACACCGGCGGGCGTGGCGGCCGTTTAAAGATAGCTGAATTGACCCAGAAGGGCAGGGAATACCTCGAAAAACAGGGCAAAAAAATCATCAGGCACGGAAAAGGAAGCGTCGAACATCAGTTCTGGCAGGACAGGATCAGGCGCATGCTGGAAACAAGGGGATGGAGGACGGCGATTGAAAAGAGGATAGGCAACGCCCAGATAGACGTGTACGCTGAGATTCGCGGTCATGGCAGACTGGCCGTTGAAATTTCTCTTACCACAGAAGAGCATCAATTCGAATCCATCCGCAAGGATTTGGAATCAGAAATCAATTGGCTGATCGTCACCAGCAACAATCCCGATGTTCTGAAATTGATTGACAACAAATGCGCTAATCTACTTTCAAAAAAGGACTTAGATCGCATGGCATCTTGTCTATTGACCGATCTGGAAAGCCTATTGGATTCTAATTTCTGGGATAAAGATAGAAATAGAAATCAGAAATGAAAAAAGTGGTAATGAAAGAAAGAGAAATAATTGGAAGAAGTAGGAGCAGAGGATCTACTCAGGAAACTGGGTAGCGAAGGAAGAAGGGAGGGAAACGAGAAATGTCGGGAAAAAATGGGCAAGAGAGAATGAAGGAAATAATGGAACGGGAATGATGGTGATGACGATGAGCGTCAGAAGTAAAGGATGAAGGAAAAGAATGAAAAGAGAAAAATGATCAGGGTCGTAAGATAGAATGAATGAAGAAAGGCATATGGAAATGGATAATGGGAATAGTGAGAAAAATCGTGGTCATAGTATGGCCAAAGAGTGGCTGAATGATAGTGAAAATAGAGTCGAAAGGTTTTTGACATTTAAACGCGATGATTAAATCATGAACGCTAAACAGACTGTGAGTACGGTTGGGGCAACAATAGTAGTCATCGTAGGTGTATTACTACTATCAGGTTTGGCTAAAGTTGCGCCGAACGATGCAGGAAATCAAAACCTCTATTCAGGGATTGAATCTCTTGCAGTGCTAGAAAACTCGCCAGATTCATTGATTTTGCCTGCAATTATTATTATAGGATTTTTTGCGTTAGTAATTGGTCTATTATATGTATGGCTCGACCACTCAAAAAGCGGAACTGGTGCATAATTCTTAACCGCAAAAGGCGCAAAGCGTGACCGCATTGAGGTTAAAAGTGAAAGGCAAAACAGGCGTATGGACAAGCAGAAATACAAATACGTCGATTTCGCCTCAGCGCTCCAGAGGGAGCCAAGGTTCAGGAACAATGTCGTTCCTATCGAACGCGTCAGCGATCTGATCGAGCGCTACCGCGATTACGAATGCTATACAACTTACTTTTTGTATAAAGAAGATATCCTCGAATACCTGCGCAGCCATAAAATTGACGGGCATCAATCAGTGAGTGGATATCGAGGAGCAATGTGGTCGAATTACCTGCCAATCGATATAGATGCCAAAGACCTCGCTTATGCAAGAGACGCGGCCATAGCCGCTCGCGAAGTTATTCAAGACCAAATGGGCATCGATCCAAAAGCCTTGAAGATCTACTTCAGCGGCAACAAAGGTTTCCACTTCATGATCGACACTCGCGCATTCGCAGCAAAGCCTTCCGAGCGAATGCACCTTTACTTCGCAGAAATGAGAAGAGCGATAGCCGGCGAAATGCGAAGCTACGGCGAAACGATAGACCATCAGATCAAGGATGGCGTTCGCTTGTGGCGCTTGCCGAACACGCGAAATGCCAAGAGCGGACTGTTCAAAATCCAGTTGTTAGCAGATGAATTGGAAGGGAGCGTCAGTGAAATCCGCGATCTCGCGAAAGATCAGCACCCGCAATGGGACACGGACAGGACTGGCCTTGTCCCGACTTACGATCTCTCTCCATCCCGCGAGGCGTGCGATCAATACAGAGAGGCGATGGAAAAGGCCGACTCGCGCCTCAAGAGGAATCTTAGCCAATTTGCGCAGCGAAGCAATGGAATGTGCGACGCTAAACGGCGCATATACAACAGCCACATCGAACCAGGCGACAGGAACAATTGTGCGATAATACTCGCAAGCCATTTCCGCAATGAGGGCAAAAGCGAGCAGGCAACTGAATCGCTGATGAGCGAGTGGAATACGCGAAATGGGATAGGCCTTGCCGAATACGAGCTGGCCAATGTGGTCAGGAGCGCTTATCGATCTACTCCATACGACTTCGGATGTTCGAGCCTTGCCGCATATTGCAATTATAGAGATCGAAATGCCTGCGATTTCGTCAGACGGAGGCAGGACTGATGATCTGCTCTATCGCTCCATATCAGCACCATTCAAGGGATAGCGGCCCATGCCGGCCAGATGAACTTGCATCAGCAGTTTGCCCAGCCACCTCCACAATGAATGCGGCCTTCGCATATTCTGCCTTTCCGCCTGCGGGCATAAAAGCAGATAAGCTCATGCCGCAAAATGCGGGCATGGAGGTGATCGATATGAGCAAACAGCTTTTGGCAATTGTTCATAAAGCCGCCGCTATTAAGGCCGCATGGCCACAGGAGGTGTTGGTAATTATGCAGCGAATCAGCAAAGAGACAAAGGCAGAGATAAGAAGGCTTATAACGGGACATTCCGTAATTATCAAAATGCCAGTCAAAATGTATGCAGTTGAATTCAGCGAAAAAGACAGTGAAGACATAAACGCCATGCCGTTCGTTCTTCGCGTGAATGCCGAAAGCAGAACTGAGGCAAGAAAGAAATTCATGCAGCACATCAAGCAGAGTTTTCCACATTCAAAAATCGTCATAGATGCGATTTACGTCGAGAACCTGAAGATCAAGCAGGCCGATATCCCATAGCTTGGCAGGCATCCGCCGCGGATAAGAAAATATATTGTGAAGGACTAAATCGGAGTATAAAACTTGTGCGGTTCAAAAATAATCTAAACAAGGCAAACCTGATTTTTCTGGTTTTGAGCATCCTTCTCTCGTTGCTAAGCCTTCAAGCCGGCTTTGCATTTTACGAAGCGATCTATGGAATGGCGGTAGCGATCCTTGCCTCATTCACCTTCGAGACGCTGCGGCTGGCGACGCTGTTCGCATGGTTGCGCGGTCATGGAAGATGGCTATCCTTTTCCCTTTATGTGGCCGTTGCCGGCGTATGCGCCTTCGCAGCAGTAGCATCATTCCATTCCTCAATAATCGAAAACTATGAAAAAGCGATGGCCGCCGATCTCCAAAGACAGAGCGCGGAAGTGGAAAAGATCAAGACTGCTTATGCCGAGGAAAGGCGAATAAGACTGGAAGAGATAGCCAAGCAGATTGATTTATGCGAAAAAAGAATGGCGCAGTACCCCCAATCGGCATACTGGCCCCGCCGGCTGGAGCAGGCAACCGCTTCCCTCGCGAGAGCGAGCGCGATCTACGACTCATTGCTCGCCTACAAGCCGGGCAACCTGGAAGAGTGGATCACGAAGGAGTCCGCTAAATATTCGATCCCGCGCGAAAGCAGCGCGGAGCATGGCAAGGCATGGTCGACTACGAAGGCCATCCGCGACCTGTGGGGATTGGATGAGATCGAGGCAAAAAAGCTTGCCGCCGTCATCATTGTTCTGGGGATTGAGTTCGGAATATTGATGCTATCGATCCTTGCAAGACCTGCGAAAGCCGCGCCTCTAAACGGCAAATTTGCGCCATTAATCCGCGAGTTTGGCAGGGAGGACGTGCTTGAATTTCTAACAGAGGCTAAAAGGCATTATGAGAATAGGGGTACTCTACCGCCGGCGCGCGCATTATCGCGCAAGCAGAGAGCCATAAGACGGATGATGATAGAGAAGAAAATAAACATGATTGAGTTGGAGGATTTATGAAATCCGAATCTTTCGAAGACCTGATTTCAATAGACGACCTGTGCCATTCGCTTGGAATGAAGAAAAGCTACGTATATATGCTCACTCACGAAAGGCGAATCCCGCACTATAAGGTGAACGGTCACCTGCGATTCCGCCTTTCTGATATCGAGCGGTGGCTAAAACGTAATTATTGCCGTCCGGCGGGCAACAAAGTTGTTGAAATTTAAACAAATTATGCTTACATTTTCTGCGATAGGTTAAGCCCTCGGAGGAGATATGAGTAGAATCTTCAAGCGAGGGAAGACCTGGTATATAGATTTTCATTACAAAGGCCAGCGCCGCAGGGAGAGTTTGAACACCTCTTCAAAGCGCGTGGCCGAGCTTGCTCTTTCTGATATTGAGGTGAAGATCGCCAAGGAGACCCTTGGGCTTTCGAGTCACCGGAAGATCGCTTTCGAGGATTTCGCCGAACGCTTTTTGCAATGGTACGAAACGCAGAACTCGCTGCGTTCCTTTCAGGATTACCGAAATCTCTTCAACGCGACCATCGTCCCCTATTTCAAGGGGCGGCAGATGCACGAAATCAACGCAGAGGCGATAGAGCAGTACAAATCCGCCCGAGTCGAGCGAATCAGCCCTGCGACCATAAACAAGGAGCTCACTGCACTTCGCCATGTGTTCAACAAGGCCATGCAATGGGGCTATTTGTTGGCATCGCCGATGGCCAGCGTCGAGCGAATGAAGGTCAGCCAGAAGAAAGTGCGCTTTCTGACGGTCGAGGAGATCGATCTCATCCTTCGCGCGGCATCGCCGATGATCCGTCCAATCCTTTTGACGGCGATACACACAGGACTGCGGCGAAGCGAGCTCTTTCGTCTCGAATGGCAGGATGTCGATTTCGACAGAGGCGTGATAACGGTCACCGGCAAAGGCAAGGAACACACCAAGAACTACCGCGACCGGGAAGTGCCGATGACGCCCGCTCTCCGTGAATGCCTGCTGGTGAAGAAAAGGAATGGCCAATGGGTTTTCTGCCACGGTGACGGATCGAGATTTCTCGAAGGCGTAAAGAACAGCATCGAAGCCATTGTGCGAAAGACAGGGATTCCGCGGTTCACGATGCATGATCTCCGCCACACCTTCGCGAGCCATTTGGTGATGGACGGCGTCGATCTTCCGACGGTGAAGATGCTCATGGGTCACCAGAACATCGCGACCACCATGATCTACGCGCACCTCGCCCCGGATCATTTGAGGGGAGCGGTTGAAAGATTGGGTCGTCGCCTGAATGGCACAAATCTGGCACACCCGCTATCAGAAAGCAAAAAGAAGGCGCAGTTAAGCGAATGAAAATCAAAAACATCGGGCCTGTAGCTCAACGGCAGAGCAACGGACTCATAATCCGCAGGTTGTAGGTTCGAAACCTACCAGGCCCACAATGAAAGCCCCGGTGATTA
>Ga0116157_10005284_pt1 | contig 11907 bp, 8 predicted proteins | sample AD_UKC048_MetaG_FD_89882 | JGI IMG/M metagenome (GOLD analysis project Ga0116157, IMG submission 89882) | Active sludge microbial communities of municipal wastewater-treating anaerobic digesters from USA - AD_UKC048_MetaG | ecosystem: Engineered > Bioreactor > Anaerobic > Digestate | place: USA... | reverse complement strand
TAACAAAAAATTGGCAATAGTTGTGGTAGATTCGGTAATTAAAGTTTTGTGTAATAAATTACATTTTTAAATAAATGATAGTTCGTGCTAAACACGCACAACCATCGCCAATTTTCAACCGTTAGCACCAATTAAATGAAAAATAAGATGAACAAAAAATTATTAGTACTCACATTATTATTCTTAATTACCAAAACATCTTGGGGTCAAATCAAAACAGAAATTGACAACGGAATTTTTGTAAATTTTCCCAGTAAGCCAGAATATAAAACGACAACTCAATCATCGAGTTATACTTTTAAATCTGAAAATTGTATTTTTATGGCTTTAATTTTAAGAAATGCAATTCCAAACTATGCAGAATTTGTAAAAGCAAAAAAAACCTGGAGTGAGAGTGAATATAAAAAAGTTGCAGATGCATTTCTAGATAATACAGTAAAAGGCAAATTAGGATACACAAACAATACAGGTCAGGTCATTGAAACAAAAATGGGAGAATTCTACGGACGTAAAATTAGTTATTCTGCAATAAATCCAACCACAGGAACAAGAGGGAAACGTTTTAGCATTATTTACTTAGTAAGAGACAAATTAATAAGCTTTGAAGTTTGGTATACAAATGACATCTCGGCTTCAAATACTGAAAAAGACAACTTTCTAAACTCAATTAACACAAAATAAAAATGAAAAAATACTTTATCACTATAGGAAAAGAAAAAAAGGGTCCTTATTCAATAGAAGAATTAAAAAAAATGGAACTTACAGACAAATATCTAATTTGGTCTGAGGATTTGGGAGATTGGAAAACTATTACAGAAATAGAAGAATTATCTAACACAATTATTAAGACTCCTCCTCCTACACCAGCACAGAAAAAGAGTCAAGAAAAGAAAAATTCAACTATAGAAGCATTAAAAATAAGCTGTATTGCGTTTATAATTATTGCCATTGTTGTATATTTTGTAATGGGAGGCTATCTAAATGATTCTGAATTAAAAGACAAATATGGATATGGCGAGTATGCTGTATATGGAGAAGGCTGGCAAATTAGAGAAAATCTAATGTATATATCTGCAATTGGCGCATTTGTTATTTCACTAATAATATTTTATTTCAGCTACAATAACCAAATAAATAAAAAAAATGAAACAGATAACTCAAAAAATGCAGAATAAGTTAGTTGGTTTGGAAAACTACGGTAAATTTTTACACAAAGAAACAAATAAAGTTTTTGTTGCACCTACTGAAGAATTGATGCAGATTGAATACAATAATAAGAAATGGCTGTATCGGTTACCAAAAGAGACCGAAATTAAATGTTTTGAATATGATGAAGAAACTGGTGTATCTTCTACTCAAAACATTTTCCAACTTAAAGAGCTTAGAATAATAACATCAATATCATATAATGACTTTAGTGAGATTTTTTACTCAGAAAAATAACTGGTGCTAACAACGGTTTTGTGCAATGGCTACCGTTTGGTAAAAGCAATATTTTTCATATCTTCAACTTATATTCTATTAAAAACTATATAAAATTAAAACGCCACTGCACAAAGCCGCCGACCGTTGTAAGCAAGCCTATTAGACGACACAACAACCATCAACAAGACAACTTAACCATCGACCTTTGACATCCTGACCAGACTTTTCAGACGACCTTTACTCGGCAGAAAATTTCGCTGTAACTCGACACTTACAAGCAGACCAACTTGGCGACACAGAAGCCAACGCAATAGGTTTTAAAATTTTTGCCCACCCGCATTTAAAAAAGTAATTCTACTCCCACCCGCATTTTGCACATTTGGTTTTGCCCGACACACAAGCCGACCCTTCGCAAAACCAAAAGAGCAAAATTTTTTCCACCACTCAATAAACGAACAGGAAATAATTACTACATTTGACAAATTCTGACAAGCCAACAATAATACAAGTAACGTGAAGCATTTAGGACAAAAAATTAGAGAACTTAGAGAGAAGCAAAACCTGCTTTTAAGACAGGTTGCTGCTCATCTTGAAGTTGACACTGCTTTAATGAGTAAGATTGAGAGAGGCGACAGAAACGCTTCCAAACAACAGGTGATTGAGATTGCCAAATTCCTAAAAGCTAACGAAGATGAACTGCTAACGCTTTGGTTGGCTGACAAATTGGAAAATGTTGTTGGTGACGAAAAAGATTTAGCCCCTGATGCTTTGAACATCCTAAAAAAGAAATTGAAGAAATGAAGAAAGGTATTAAACTCATAGACAATTCATCAAACGAGTATCAGCTTGGAACTGTATTGAAAGGACTCATACAAGACAAAGCGTTTTCTCAAATTTCTATTGCGACAGGCTATTGGGATTTGCCCGGAATGGTTACAATTCTTGAAGAATTGAATCAATTTTTAGAACGGGACAATATTACTTTCAGATTGTTATTAGGCGAAGAACCATCTGTAAGGGCTTATCAGGTTAAAAACCCTAAACAACAAGACCCAGACTTTCCTGAAAAATATTTGAAGAAAGACTTAGAGGACTTGCAACTTAAAGAAGAGTTTCAACAGGTTGCTGACTTGTTAGGTAAATACATGAACGAAACGAATAGCGGTAAAATTCAAATCAAAGTTTACCGAAAAAACTTCCTTCATGCCAAGTGCTACATTTTTGGAACTGATGAAGAAAATGCCGTTGGCATTATCGGCAGTTCCAATTTCACTAAGCAAGGTTTGTTTGGCAATCTTGAACTAAATCAGTTTGAAGACAACAACGCAACAGTAAATTTTATACGCAAAAATCTTTCACAACATCCTTCTCATCGCACATGGTTTGAAGAACTATGGAACGAAAGTGAGGATTGGAGCAAAACCTTCAAAGAAGAAATTCTTGCCTTGAGTAAACACGGTGGAACTTGTTTCAGTGCTTATGAAATGTATATCCATGCTTTGTATCGTATTTACGGACAGGATTTGTTGGACGAGAAAGAAAACAAAGTTGACATAGACGACCCAAGTTCAGGCAAACCGCAATTATTGAAGTTTCAAATCCAAAACGCCAATTCGCTTATCAAAAAATTGGAGCGACAAGGTGTTGCCATGCTTTCTGACTCTGTTGGTTTAGGTAAGACCTACACAGCCATAAAGGTGATTGAATACTACAAACACAATTTGAATCAGAGAGTTGTGGTCATTGCACCTGCTGGATTAATTCAGCAATGGAGAAAATCATTTGATGATTTCAAAGTGGTTCATATCCCTGAAATATACAGTTTGCAGGACACCGAGAAAATAAAAGATGTTCGTGAAAATTTACAATCTATTCCGGTTGGCTTATTTGTGTTTGACGAAAGCCACAACCTGAGAGCATCAGGCGGACAACGCTTTGATGTATTTATTAAGTGGCGACAGGAAAATGAAAATGCTAAAACCTTATTGCTTACTGCTACACCTATCAACAATCAGTTAGCCGACCTTACCAATCAAATCATGTTGGGTTCAGGTGGCGAAATTTTTAAGTTAGGGAAATTTTACGACCGAAGTAGACAAAAATATTTTACGTTGAAAGAACGCCTTGAACTCCTGCAAACTGACATGAGAAGGCAAATTAGAGAGAGCGGATTCATCAATTATCAGCAAATAAAAGAGCAGCTTACTCCGTTGTTGAATCGCTTTATCGTTAGACGAACAAGGCAAGGAATTGAAAAAGAATATCCTGATGGATTGGAGATAAATGGGAAACTGCAAAAGTTTCCGAAATCATATCCTGACAATTTGGAGTATGAAGTTCCCAATCAGTTTAAGTCGCAATTGCTGAAATATGCAGAGCCATATCCTGAACTGACAAGGGCTTTCAATTACGAAATCAGCAGTCTGGCTGAGTTGGAGTATTTGGCACATCCGCTTGACTTGTTTGACCATTACACCGAAAGAGATAAACCCATTCATTCATCGCTTGAAATAATTTACACAGCGTTGCTGAGTTTGGGTTTTCCATGCTACCGATATAACATTTATCGTCATGCTTATTATGGTAGAAAGCGTGGGGAATTAGAATTGAATGCTGACGAAAACCGAGAACTGAGCAGACAAATTGGTATTTACGGAATATTCAGAACGGTATTTTTAAAGCGTTTAGAATCTTCCCTTTTCTCCATCAATAAATCTATTGGAAGTTATGAGAAAAAGCTGATTGATTTTCAAACCAAATTGGAGCAATTCAATAAAATCATTTCAGTAAAAAATCTATCAGCATTAAATAAAGCCATTGATGCCTACAATGAGCAAAATGCTGAAGAAGATGAATTAGACTTTGATATTGAAGATTTTGAAAGTGCAGAAGAAGGTTTTACAAGCATTGTAGCCGATGAAGGTGTTTTTAATGTAACACAACTGAAAGCAGACATCAGCAAAGACCTTGCAGTGCTGAAAATTTTGAAAGAACAAATCAAGTATCTGTTAGACAAGGACGATAAGATTCAGGAGTTAGCCAAACACTTAAATCAAAATGAAGACCGAAAAGTTTTGGTGTTCACCTACTTTGCCGACACCTTACAATATCTATCTGTCAACCTGCCGAAGTATTTGGTAAAGGGCAAAAACATTGAATTTGCCTTAGGTTCAAAAAGTGAGATTGAGGACTATGCCAAACGCTTTGCTCCTGTTTCCAAAAAATACCAACTGAAAAATGGAGAAAAGGAAATTGATTTTCTGATTGCAACCGATAAACTTTCGGAAGGTCAGAACCTGCAAGATTGCGGAATGATAATCAACTACGATTTGCATTGGAATCCTGTGCGAATGATTCAAAGAAATGGTCGTATCAATCGCTTGGGTAGTAAGCACGAAGAAATTTTCATTTACAATTTCCGACCCGAAGAGCAGTTGGAAAGTTACCTGCAATTAGTCCGCAAACTGGAAGATAAAATCAATCTGATTCGCTACACCATTGGAACCGACCAATCTATTTTGGACGAAGACCCCGAACCACAGGACTATACCGAAGACCTTTACAGCCGTGACGAAAAGAAACGTTTGGCTGCATTTCAGAAAATATTTGAAACATCGGAATTGCTTGCAGCCGAAGATTTATTTATGGACGACCTGAGAGCATTTGACCGAAATGAGGAATTTGCATTAACCTACAAAGAGCAAATTAAAAATATGCCCAAAGGCAAGTGGGGCAAGGTGCAAATGCGAAAAGAAGAAGATGATTTTATACACTTGGCTCATTTGGCAGCAGGTGAAGAAGAAGTATTGGAAGCAGGATATTTTGTGGCTTTCACCAAAGATAAAATTGGGGAGTTGCTCACCACCACCGAAGGTTTGTTGCACATCAAAGCAACCAGTGAGCAAAATGAACGCTTTGCCGATAAATTCAAACATAAACCTGAAACGGAAGCATACATATTGGATTTTATTCAACGCTATCAGTTTTCGGAAGAAGAACATCAGGTGCGTTACAATCAACCACAACAAGTTGCTATTGCTTTTCTCATCAATAAAATGATGGAATATGGTTATCCTGTTTCGGAAATTGACAAAGTGAGCAATTCTATTTTGCATTCGCAAAATGCCTACATCAATAAGGAGAATTTAAAATTGGTGCGATTGGTAAACCGTTTGAACCGCAGAGGCGAACACGTTTCTGATGAAATCATAAAACAGTTCATTTCGTTGGCTAACCAATACAAACCCGAAGAAAAAACGGAGAAAGCTCCACTAAGTGAAATCATTCAAATTTTCGCATGACAATTAACGAAATCAATAAAATATTAGCTCAATTGTCAGAAAATCCATCACGGGAAAACGTGTTGGATTTTGCTTTTGCCTTGCTGCAATGGATGAACATTGAACCCAATGCACAGAACAAACCGCAACTGCTTTCGCCACAAACACAAAAGCTGAAAGACTTTTTAGTACCTGCTCCGCAAACCGTGCAACCACAGTTGTATCGCCTGAGTGCCGACAATCAAAATGTTCGTGTAAGGTTTGCAGTGCTTAAAAAGCTAAAGAAAGATTACATCAGTCAGTTGGTGGATAATGACCCGGGCCTTAGCAGTTATCAATCATTCATAAAAGGCATTACCGCGAATGGAAGCGGATTTGTGCCTACTCAACCCTACTTTATACACTTTGTTACCACTCCCGATTATGACAAATTGGTGCTCATTTTCAATCAGGTTGAGCAAAAAAGAATTGTTTCGTTCCGCAGAAGATTAACCACCACCCAATACAATAAAATTATACAACAATGGCAGGGTCTTGGCTCTAAACCGAAACCCGAAATTGCCGACTTGCTTTGGAAATCGCTTGATATAAAAGAGGTAAACAAAGAGTTCTACAAACAAGTGAAAGAACGCTTTGATGCTTTGTTGGGCATTGTAAAAACGCAACATACCTCAGCTACCGAAAATCAGGTTAAACAATTTACTGTTCGCTTAATAGGTAGGTATATTTTCTGTTGGTTTTTGAAAGAGAAAGGCATTATTGCCCATTCACTCATTGGCAAAAATACCATTGAAGAAACCGACAACTACTATCAGAATGTATTGCTAAAACTGTTTTTTGAAACACTCAACACAAAAGTTCAGGACAGGAACCCAATAACACACAACAAACTATTTGAGAAAATACCCTACCTAAACGGTGGCTTGTTTGATGAGAGTGAAGAAGACAAACTATTTACCGATATACAGTTAGATGCATGGTTATTGCCTTTTGTTGAAATTTTGGAGAGTTATGATTTTACGGTGGACGAAAGCAGCAGCCAATACCAGCAGGTGGCGGTTGACCCCGAAATGTTGGGAAGAATTTTTGAAAACCTGTTGGCGAGCCAAAACGAAGAAACCGAAAAGTTGGCCAACCAACGCAAGGCATTTGGTGCATTTTATACCCCACGGGAGATTGTGGACTACATGGTAAACGAAAGCATTAAAGCTTATTTACAAACACAGTGGGAGCAGCACATTATAGAGCAGAAAACCAAAACGCTGAACAATCCCGAACCTGTTGGCGATATTTTTGGCAACAAAAAACCACAACAATTAGCCATAGAAACCAAACGCTATGAACTGAAAGCAGAAGAAAAAACTAAAATAGAAAAAGCCATTGAGCCGCTTTTTGCTGCCAACCCCGATGCAGGACAACTGAAGAAAGAAGAAAAAACCTTGCTGTTGCAATTTTTGGAGCAGATAAAAATTCTTGACCCTGCCTGCGGTTCGGGTGCTTTCCCGATGGGTATTTTACACAAGTTGGTAGAACTGCACGAAACCCTGGGAACGGTAAAAAGCCCTTATGAACTGAAAAAGGGCATACTGAGCCAAAATATTTACGGGGTGGATATTATGCCCATGGCAATTGAAATTGCCCGTTTGCGGGCATGGCTCAGTTTGGTATTGGAAGAAAACTACAACCCCAAAGACCCTGTGCACAATTTTGGCGTAAAGCCCCTGCCCAATTTGGATTTTAAATTTGTGTGTGCCAACAGTTTGATTGATTTGGGACTGGATGCCTTTATACTAGAAAGCAAAGGCACGTTGCATGAAGGCTTTACCAAAAAATTGGTAAACCAACTGAAAGAATTAGAAAACCTGCGAAAGCAATTTTTCACCCCTGCCTTGGGCAGCAGCGAAAAAGAACAACTGAAAGCCGATTACTTTGCCGAAAGAGATAAAGTAGTTACAGCCATAGAAGCAGACAGCGACCCGGTGCTGAAAGCCATAGCCCAAAAGATAAAAAATTGGAACCCTTTTGACGATAGCCAAGCCAGCCCCTTCTTCTCACCTACCTGGATGTTTGGCATTGATAAAGGATTTGATGTGGTGATTGGGAATCCGCCTTATGGCGTGAGCATAAAGAAAACTGATAATCCAATTTTTGCTGAACAGTATAAGGAAATTCTAAAAGGAGAAGTTGAATCCTATATTTTGTTCTACTACAAAGGGTTAAAAGTTCTTTCCAAGAATGGATTTTTAAGCTTCATTACTCCCGATAGTTGGTTCACAAATAAGGGTGCAGCACCATTCAGAAAATATTTAACCAACAACCATTCAATAAAAGATGTGTATGACATTTACAAACCTTTTGAAGCAGCCAAAGACACAAGGGTTCACACAGTATTGATTGGAGTTTCTCAAACAGTTGATGACATTAAAGTAAAACAAGTTCATCCTCAAAACACTGAGTTGGTTTATAGGAATTACTCTATTCCTTCAAAAGTGATAACCGATTTCTTAGATAATGAATGGAGGTTTTACATTAATAAACAAGAGAGAGAGATTTTTTCCAAAATGGAAAGTAAATCCCAAACACTGGAGCGTTTATTTAACATCAAATACGGATTAAGAACTGGTGACAACGAAAAATATGTGACTGATAAAGAAACAGAATATCCTCTTATTGCAGGTGCGGATATTTCTTCACTATATCAAGTAAAATGGAAACCTAAGTATTTAAAGCAAATAGAAGGTTTACCAGAAAGCTATTTCAAAGAATATTTCAACACCAAGAAAATAATAATTCAATATGTAAGAACTAACAGTTTAAACTTAAATGCAAGATGGATAGAGGCTGCTTATGTTGAAGGCAAATTCATTCCGTTAAACTCATTGAATTATGTTTATGAAAAATCTGAAAATTATTCATTGATGTATTTGTTAGGGATTCTTAATTCGTTTTTAATGAATAAATATTACAGGGCTTACTACACAGATGTAAATGTAAAGCCAACGTATTTAGCTCAATTGCCGATTCCAGACATTGCACTAAATAAACAAGAGCAATTTATTAAACGAGTTGAAAAAATCCTTTCACTTAAAATGAAAAACCAAGACACCACTGCCTTAGAGCGTGAAATAGATGTGTTGGTTTACAAGCTCTATGAACTCACGTATGATGAAGTAAAAATAATAGATAAAGAATTTTGGTTGAGTGAGGAGGAGTATGGGAAAGTAAAAGTTGGAGAGAAATGAAAATTTCTTTAAAATATTTGACTGGAGTTAGTATTTGGCTGATTGCTTACATCATTATAAGGAATGTTCATTCATCTTACTTTGCGGACTATTTCAGTTTATCAAATTTCACAGCAGAATCCACTCAAGAATATTTCAAACTTATTTGTGAAATAACTGCTTCTGTTTTTGCAATTCTACTTGCTGTAATCACTTTCGGTTTTGAGCTGCTTGGAAATAATTCAAGGCGAAGAAAGCGATTTAATTTTTTAACCCAATGGTGGGTTTCATTCACAATCTCAATTCCAGTAGTGATAATTCTGTTTTCACTTCATTCAGCATTTTCAATACAAAACTTAAAACAGACAAACGATTTAACAACAGCTTACTTCATAGGAATCATGTTTGTTGTGTTTGTGCTTTCATTATTTCCTTTTACTGTATTTCTTATTCGCCAAACCGATACGGTAGATGAAGTAAAAAATTCAATAAGACAATTTACAGGTAGTGGAGATTTTGATTCAGTAATTACAGATGAACTGATTTATTACATTCAGGATTTTGACAGGGATGCTTACAACTCTCATCTGTTACCAACCTTGAATCAGCAATGCTTAGCTCTCATTGGTGATGCCAGAGACAGAAAAAAAACAAATGAAATTTTTCAATCGCTTACAAAAGTTTGGATTACAGGTAATGTTGATGCAGCAAGAGTAAATGAGGAGCAGTATTTTGTTTCGATTTGGTTAGCCGTGAAAGGAATTTATTTCCATGCAGCAGAGAACAAATCGTTTCTACTGCATTATCAAGAAATTGAAGATTTCATAAGAACACAGATTGAATATTTAACGGTTAAAAATAGCGTGGAAGGTTTATCAAGTGCGGCTGAAATATTTTCTGAAATTTATTTGCATCAATTGCAATTCAACTGTCCGAAGCAGGAAACAATCAGAGATTTGTATTGGGCAAATGAAGATAGGGATGCACCAAACCCACACCCTGATGCTGACTTGCAATGGAACCATATCAATGAAATTTTATGGCAGTTGCACCAACTTCAAAAGAATGCAGTTGAGTTGAAATCAAAACATCTTTTTGAAACAGTAAAAGGAAAGTTAGGTTCAATACTTTTCAATCTTCGTTACAATCATGATTTAAAACTTGGCAACTATCAGGAAAGGTTTATTGTCTTTCAAATTTTTTCATTCCAAACATGGTATGCTCAACTTGCACTTGAAAGCGGAATGTTTAAATATGCGTATGAGGCATTTCACTTTAGTTCCTTTGAAATTTCAGACTATGTGAAAGAGCAAAAAATATTTGCAGGTGACATCATTAAGCAAATTGAAGATTACTTACTCTATTGTCAGAAGAATAATTATATGGACGATTCAATAAGCGTAAGAGATTTGGGAGGATTGGGAAGATTAATCACAATGAACTATACAGCCAATCCGATTGCCCAAACTGAATTACTTTCAGTAATAGAAATTTTGAGTAAACTCAAAATTGAAATACAAAAGCAAGCGAACTATTTGGAAGACAAAAATTATTCTGAAATAAAAAAGGAATTGGAATCATTCAAAGTTCAGTTAGAAAAAGTAAAGGATAATTCCAGTGCTGCAAATACAATTTCAAGAATAGACGAAATAGTGAACACTTACTAAATACAACCGAATGTTTTTAGATGAGTTTGAAAAATATAATTTACAATACGAAAAGGGGGTAAAGAAAATTTCCTATCGCAGTAGCTATCCAAAAATTGTGAAAGAGCCGTTTGATTTAAAGTTGGAAAAATCACACGGCAACTATGATTTGTTTTTCAACCGTAAAGGCTTGTTACTTCACAGTGTTCATACAGAGAAAAACAAAAATTACAAAGTAATTTATGGCTATAACCGCAAAGGCATTTTGCTTACCGCTATGAGTTTGCTTTCAGAAAAGAATGAACTGATTTCACTCAGTGAATTTGAATATGACGAGAAAGGAAGGATTGAAAGGGAAACAGTTCGTTCCTTTTATTACAGTTTAGGATACGATGTAACGGAGGAGCGCATTCACACATACAAAGACAACAAAGAAGAAATTTTAATGACCAGTGATGATGAGGATGAAGATGAACATACGCTTTACCTCACATACGACAGCAAACAGAGAGTAATGGAAGAAAAGGCAATTCGTGGCGAAAACGAATTAGTTTACTGGAACAAAAACGAATATGACAAAAACGATAACCTGATAAAAGAAATTTCGCTTGGAGAAAATGGTGAACCTGATGGGGTGTATGAATTTCTTCCAGTCAATAACAGATTGGCAACAGGTTACCATTACAAATCAAAAGATACAAACTACCTGCGAGAATATTCATTTACTTTTAATGACAAAGGACATTGGGTAAATCAGGTAATGTTGAATGACGGAGAGCCAAGATACTTTTATGACAGAATAATTGAGTATTACTAATGTGAAAAATCCGCTCACAGTTTCAAGCACATTTGCAAACCGCTACAAACCTACCCGCAGACCAAAGTTTGCAAAAGAGCTTGAAACCATCCACGCAAAAAAGAAATGCGAGGCATTCACGAACACCTTTAAAAACAAATGAAAGCGTGAGTAATTACTTTTTTAAATCTCCTCCCCTTCTAAAAATTTTAAAACCTGCCATCGCACAACCGACACAGACAGCGAAACACTTACAGACAGCAGCTTGACAATGACGAAGACAGAAGGCCAGCTTACAACAGCGGTTTTGCAAAAGCGGGGGTGCAGTGCTTCGGTTGACAGTTTTTTCGTATAATTGAAGTGCGGTTTTCAAATGAACGGTAGTGCTAAAAAGCCCCGCCTTCGCAAAGCCGCAAAACGTTATAGACAATAGCCAAAATTTTATTCAGAGTAAAAAGTTTTCAGTTCGGCTACTTCGTCGCGGCATTCGCTTTCCGGTTCACCACATCTAGTTGTCTGTTTCATCTGCGCATAGTGCG
>Ga0116157_10005283_pt1 | contig 11908 bp, 10 predicted proteins | sample AD_UKC048_MetaG_FD_89882 | JGI IMG/M metagenome (GOLD analysis project Ga0116157, IMG submission 89882) | Active sludge microbial communities of municipal wastewater-treating anaerobic digesters from USA - AD_UKC048_MetaG | ecosystem: Engineered > Bioreactor > Anaerobic > Digestate | place: USA... | reverse complement strand
TATTCTTTTGAACCGGAAAAATAATATACTAGCAAACTACGCACAACACTCGATATCCGCAAGGGCTAAAGCCACATTTCAATTCGCTTCGCTTCATCGAAACGTCGGATATCGAGAAACGTTGTGTGTAATCATTTTTTTCCTCTAAATATGGAAGCAGAGAGATTTTGAACAAGGAACGAAAATTTAATTTTTTCTTTTTTAAAAGGAGGGGAGAAAGCGGTATTTTTGCTCCAAGTATTCGCAAAAATGATTTATTTGATAAGGGGAATATATGGTATTTTCTTCGCTATCGCTACGAAAATGATTTATTGATGGAAAATAAAGAGAAATACTTTATACTACATATAAACTTTTACTTTTAAGGATATAACATTATGGCAAAAGACGAAAACATCACCGAGAACATATCAGCTCCAAATCAAAATTTGGAAGTTTTGAAAAACAATTTCCCACAATGTTTTGACAAAAACGGTGATTTTGATTTTGAGAAATTCAAAAAAGAGTTTCAAAGCAAGGAAATAGATTTTTCTAAAGAAAGCTATGGCATGGATTGGCTAGGAAAAAGTTATGCAAGACTGCTTGCAACTGATCCTGCCAAAACTCTTATCAAAGAAGATAAAGATTGGAACAGCAAAGAAGAAAATAAAAACTCTGAAAACCTGCTTATCAAAGGTGACAATCTGGAAGTGCTAAAACACCTATCCAATGCCTATCACGAACAAGTGAAGATGATCTATATAGATCCTCCCTACAATACAGGAAGTGATGGTTTTGTATATGAAGACGATAGAAAATTTGATGTTAAGGAATTTCAAGAACTCGCAGGAGTAGATGAAGAAAAAGCAAAAAAGATTTTAAGTTTCGTCAATAGCAAAAGTAACTCGCACAGTGCGTGGCTGACCTTTATGTATCCTCGTCTCTATATCGCCAAGCAATTACTCAGAGATGATGGAGTGATTTTTGTGAGTATCGATGACAATGAAGTGGCACAACTCCGCATCCTCATGGATGAGATTTTTGGGGAGGAGAATTTTGTGGGGTGTTTTATTTGGAATAAAAAATTAACAGGTGGATATGATAATGACAATCTTAATACACAACATGAATATCTGATGTTATATGGTAAAAATTTATATAATTTTTCTATAAATTATGATCAAAAAGGAACAAAATATAAATTACAAGATGAAAATGGAAAATTCTATAAATGGGATAGTTTATGGAATGTTGGAGGATTGACATACTCTAAATCATTGGACTATCCAATAATTGCACCAGATGGAAGCGAAATTTGGCCAATTGGAGAAAAAGGTGTTGCCTTTTGGCTCTGGAGCAAAACTAAAGTTGAAAAAGAAAGAGATAGTCTAAAATTTGAAAAAGATAAGAATGGAAGGTGGAAAGTCTACAAAAGAGTTTATGCATCTGATGGTATAGTCCCAGGATCAATGATTGAAGAATCAATATTAAACAAAGATATTGTCAAGGGAAATACACATTCATCAAGAGAAATAAAAAATTTATTTGATGACAATAAATTATTTGATTATGCAAAACCAACTACTCTTCTTAAATATATTATAGAAAAAGGATCGTCAGAAAATGATCTTATACTTGATTTTTTTGCTGGTTCTGGAACATCTGGAGATGCTGTAATGCAATTAAATGCTGAAGATAAAATCAATGGAAAAAATGGAAACAGAAAATTTATTCTCGTACAACTCCCAGAATTAATAAACGAAAAAAATAATAAATCAGTATTTGATTTTATGAAAAATGAATTAAAAGCAGAACCAACAATTTTCGAGATTACCAAAGAAAGACTCATCCGTGCTGGTAAAAAAATACAATCCGAACAAAAAGCTGATTTATTTACAGGAGAAAACAAGATGGATTTTGGATTCAAGATTTTTGAAACTCAACCGATTTGGGAAGACTATCATTTTGAAGCGAAAGAATTTGATCCACAAGCCCAACTTTTTGATGAAAGCAAACTTAAAAACGAAGATATACAAACACTTCTCACGACTTGGAAAACCTATGACAATATTCCACTGACACAAGATTTGGAAAGTATAGATTTGGATGGTTACACTGGGTATTATGGTAAAGGGAAACTTTATCTTATGGACAAAGGATTTGAGACCAAAAACTTGAAAACTTTACTTAACAAGATTGATGAAGATACGACGTTCAATCCAGTGAGTATCATTGTCTTTGGCTATCATTTTGAGAGCAAAGCTTTGAGAGAAATTGCTGAAAATGTTTCAAGTTATGCAAACAAAAAAAAGCTGGATATTGATTTTATAACTCGCTACTAACACTATGGCAGAATTTAATTTTGAAAAAAATCTTGATCATCAAAGCAAAGCCGTATCCGCTACTGTGGCTATTTTTGATGGGCTAGAAATCGTAAAAGCCAAAGAAACAGATAAACAATTTGTAAATCCTTTTATTGATAAAGCTGGGACAGATTATACGAGAAATATCCGTCTCACTCGCTCCGAATATGGAGTACAAGATGGCAGAATAAAACACGATAGTAATATTATCGACATCATGATGGAAACGGGGACAGGAAAAACCTATACCTACACTAAGACGATTTTTGAGATGAATAAATTATATGGAGTATTTAAGTTTGTGATTGTTGTGCCGACACTTTCTATCAAAGCAGGAACGATTGATTTTCTCCGTTCTGACAGCTCTCGTGAGCATTTCAAGGAACAATACGGGAAAACTCTCAATCTCCATATCGTAGAAAGTCAACAAGGTGGGAAAAACAAAAAATCATACCTCCCTCCTGCGGTGAGTAGTTTTGTCAATGCTGGAAATTTTGAAAAAAATCAAATACAAGTGCTGATTATCAATGCCGGTATGATTAATTCTGAAACCATGCAAAAAAGTTTTGATGCCAGTCTTTTTGATAAATATTCCGTACCATTTGATGCAATTTCCGCAACTTGTCCGTTTGTGATTATTGATGAGCCACACAAATTTACTCAAGGTAACAAAACTTGGGAAAATATCCAAAAAATGAAACCACAATTTATACTTCGCTACGGTGCGACATTTCCTGAATATGAAAATCTTGTTTATACACTGACAGCGGTTGATTCTTTTAATAAAAACCTTGTCAAAGGAGTGATTGGGCATATTACAGAATTTGAAACTGGGAAAAATGCGGTCGTCAAATTTATTGATTCTGACGGAACAGAAGCAACTTTTGAACTGGTAGAAAACGAGAAAAGACAAACAGTAAAACTTGCTAAAAAAGATAGTCTCGAAAAAGTGCATAATGCAATGAATGACCTTATTGTTGAAAATCTTAATAAAAGTACGGTTGTGTTATCGAACGGACTAGAACTCAAAAAAGGCGACAAAATAAATCCGTATAGCTATGCAGAAACTTTGCAAGAAACAATGATTACTAAAGCGATCAAGAAACACTTTGAACTCGAAAAACAATTTCTCAAAAGAGAAGTAAAAATAAAACCACTAACACTATTTTTTATCGATAATATCGATGAATATAGAAATGCAGACGGATATTTGAAGAATACAGTTGAGCAGTGCATAAAGGCAGAAGTAGAAAAACTTCTGAAAACTGAAACAGATACTTTTTACAAAAGCTATTTAGAAAAAACTCTTGCAGATATTAGCAAGACTCATGGTGGATATTTTAGTAAAGACAATAGCGAAAAAGATGAAGCCATAGAGCAAGAAGTGGTCGAAATTTTGCACGACAAACAAGCAATGCTTTCACTCGACAATCCGAGAAGATTTATTTTTTCTAAATGGACTCTCCGTGAAGGCTGGGACAATCCTAATGTTTTTCAAATTTGTAAGTTAAGAAGTAGTGGAAGTGATATTTCCAAACTCCAAGAAGTCGGTCGTGGTCTTCGTTTGCCAGTCAATGAATACGGAAATCGTGTAAAAGATGAACAATTTTATCTCAATTATTTTGTTGATTTTACAGAAAGTAATTTTGTCGATCAGCTCGTAAACGAGATTAATGAGAAATCAGGTGCAATCTCTTTTGAAAAAGCATATACCAAACTTGATGAAAAGATGATCAAGCAAATTTTAGAAAAATATAGTGATACTTATACAGATGAAGAAAAATTATTTAATGAACTTGATAATGCTGGTGTAATTAAAAGAAATAATGATTTTAAGGATGGAGGTTTTGATTATATCAAGTCTCATTTCCCCCTAATTTTTGAAGGTATTGGATCAAATAAAGTAAGAAAAGAAACAGACACTAAAAAGAAGATAAAAATAAGAACAGAAAAATATAGCGAACTCAAAGACCTCTGGGAAAAATTAAATCAAAAAGTTATTTTGGAATATAAGATTGAAAATGAAAAAGAATTTCAAAAATTATTTGTGGATTTTTTACAGAACTATGCAAGCTCACTTACTCAAGATGGATTAATTAGTAAACAAAAAAGAATTGATATAAGCAGTGGGAAAGCAGAGGTTTTTGAAGAAATATCAATACAAGAAAACGAAATCACAAAAATTTCCACTTTGAAATATGACGATTTTTTGGATCAACTTTCACAAAATCTTACCATCAATAAAAAAACACTACATAAAGCATTTATAGATGCAAAAATACAAATTAACGATTATCTTAATGTTTCAACCATGAGAACATTGAAACAAAAATTTGATATGTACCTTTTGTATAATGCTATTGATGTGTTTGGTATAGGTTATCAAAAAGTAACGAATACACTCCATCCTACAAAAATCACCGATATAAATGGAGAAGTATTAAATGAGATCGGAGCTTCTGATGTTGGTGTGTTATATTCTGATGAGAAAGTAGCAAACAATTATCTTTTCGACGAACTTTTTTACGATAGTGAACTTGAAAAAAACAATATCAAAACGAATATTTATGAAGTTATAGTTTTTACAAAAATACCAAAGAACTCTATTAAAATACCAGTTGCAGGTGGAAAAAGTTATTCTCCAGATTTTGCATATGTTATAAATTTTGAAGATGGAAATAAAAAACTGTACTTTATTATAGAAACCAAAAACACTGATGAAGAAAGCTTAAGAACAGAAGAAGCCCAAAAAATAAAACACGCTGAAAAATTCTTTGACGATACAATAGAAATAAGATTCGAGACGCAATTTAGCAACAAGAAGATTACCAATTTGATACAGGAAATATACAAATAAGGTGTTTCGATTTTTTCAATTCACCCCCGACCCCTCTTGAAAAAAATCGAAACGGAAAAAATTAAATTTTCGGAAATACTATGAAAAATCTCTCTGCAAATAAAAACGAGGAAAAAAATGACTTCTCCTCTTCGCTACGACCCTTCGGGACACACAACAGCCGATATCTGCAAGGGCTTCGCCACATTCTCCTCCGCTATCGCTACGGAGAACGTCAGATATCGGCAAACGTTATGTAAAATTAATCATACCTTTGCTAAATAATTATCAAAATTTAAATATGATTAAAAATAATTTAGTTCGTAAAATTTTACACAATTTTATCGGTGATACAAAGCCAATAATCAGGAAAGAGAATTCATTCCCTTGTCCATCTTGTGGTTTCTTAGTTTTTTCAGAACCAATCGGAAGTTATGAAATATGCCACATTTGTAACTGGGAAGACGACGATGTTCAATTAAAATATCCAGGTATGCGCGGAGGAGCTAATACAAGTAGCTTAAAAGAATATCAAGATTTGATTTTAAAAGAAATCCCAGTTGATGTTAGAGAGTACAAAGGAAATAAGAGGGATTTAAAATGGCGTCCTCTGAAAGAGAATGAAATTATTGATTCTAATAAAGGAACAGGAAAAAATTATTTTCATGCTGCAGGTGAAAATTCGCCAGATTATTATTGGCTAAACGAACGGCAGGATTAACATCACATAACAGCGTGTATGCGGCTACGGTTTCAAACGAAACATTCTCCCACATTGCTAATGCAACATCGCATACACGCGTACATTGAGCGCAATCGCTCGCTGCGCTCGCTCTTGCACTCAATGGGCGGCGGTACCCGCCAGTTGGTCTGTCACTCGCTTACGCTCGCGACAACGCCCAACTGTCGGATATGCAACATCGGGTCAGAGTATGACTGTGGTATATTAAAAAAGAATGATGAATAAAACAGTGTCATTCCCTGACCCGAAGATTGCATATCCGCCGCCCATTAGGTAACTTTTATAAAAAATTCTATGAATTGGATAAAAAAAATGGATAACCATAACTTTTTAGGAATATATGACGTTTTATTAGATATTAAAAAAGAAAAAAATATTTCTCCTCATAATATTTTTATACCTCTACTTCCGAGTATTATCAAATTTTCGCAATTAATGCCGGCAGATTCAATTAATCTCAGGGATGACTATTGTAGTACGCGATACAAGGCTATTAATTTTCTCAAGGAGAATGAAATTATAGATGATTTTAAATTGCACGGTGACTCCCATAGATGGGGCCAAAGGGTCAAAATATTGTTAAGCAAATCTAAAAATATTGATGATGTCTTAAGTAAAATGGAATTAGATTATCGAAGACGTCTGAAATTGTCTACAAAATTAACTACTGACAACGTAGGTTCGTTTTGGGATTTGTTACATCCAAAGGTTGTAGAGATATCAAAAAGTAGATTTGATTCAGGGCACTATGCTGATTCTGTAGAAGCTGCTTTTAAGGAATTAAATGATATTATTAAGAGTTTAGCCAAACAAAAAACCGGTAGTGAATATGACGGATCAGATTTAATGAATAGAGCATTTTCTATCAGCAATCCAATCATAACCTTAGCTGATTTATCCACCGAATCAGGACAAAATATTCAAAAAGGTTTTATGCAAATATTTTCCGGCTCAATGACAGGAATAAGAAATCCCAAAACTCACCAAAACATAATTATAGATGAAAAAAGAGCCATACATTTTTTGTATCTTGCAAGTTTGTTGATGTATAAGATTGATGAAAAAGTTGTGTAGAATTTTTCATTAACGTTACCTAACAAATTATATGAGGTTCGTTGCTTCGCACTCACCCAAATTTCACACACGATTATCGAAGTTTATAAGGAGCGTGCTAAACTTCTCATATACTTGAACATTATTCGCCTTTGTGCTTATTTATTTTAAAAATATTCTTATGAAAAAAGTACTAATATCAATGGTGATAATCTCAGTATTGATTCTAAGTGGATGCACTAAAGAACGGATTCAGCCAATTTCTCTCAACGAAAAAACGACAGCCAATGAAGTGTTACCCGCAATAAATATTGCTCAAAAAATGAAGGTGGCTGATTTTACAACACGCTATATCCCGGACGGCTGGGTTGTCGAAGAAAATTTTTTCTACAGTCCTGAAATGTATAGTGCACGAGAAGGGGGCCTCTATAGTTTGAACATTAATATAAACGAAAAATTTTCTTCTATAGACAATTATCTTAAAGATAAGGGTAATTGTGTTACGGATATGACAGAATTTAAAATAAACAACTACCCTGCCGTTTGGTTCGTGGATTCATGCGCCTATGGGAAGCCTAAAATGACTCTTATACAAATAAACGAGAATTTGGTTGAGGCTTTTAGCTATTCTTTTTATGATTCTGATGAATCAAAAGCAATAGTCAAAATATTGGAGACATTGGAGATAGAAAATGAATAAGTGCAACAGAGTATAGCGTGTTTTATTAAATTAATGTTTAGGGCTAAGTAAAAAATATGGATTTATCTATTTACAAAGAAGCCGAACAATTCGTTTTTGACTCTTTCAATAAGGCAAATAGACCTTCGGAGATTAAACATTTCATTCAAACCGTGCACTGGTTAAAAATCTTGTCACCCGAAGCAGACGAAGCACTACTTGTGGCGGCGGTTGCTCATGACATTGAGAGAGCGTACGATCAAAAGGATATGCTGAAAATAAAAGCTCAAGTTAGTATTATAGATGTTAAATATTATCGCCCCCACGAAGAGCGCTGTGCTGAAATTATTGCTGATTTTCTAAAACAACAAAACGTTGATGATAGCTTTGTTGAAAGAGTCAAAATGTTGGTTTCTCGCCATGAAGAAGGGGGTAATGATGATCAAAATTTATTAAAAGATGCAGACAGTGTTAGTTTTTTCGAAACCAACAGTTCATCCTTTGTTAATAATCCCATAAGTATCAGTAAAAAGGACGTAAAAGATAAATTTGATTGGATGTTTGACAGAATAACGTCTGAAAAAGCGAAAGAAATCGCTCGGCCTTTATATGAAAAGGCTCTTAGGGATTTGGAAGAAAGCCAGAAATTTGGTATCGTTTAAAAGACATTGTGCAAAAATCTTCGGCGCCGCTCCGGTTTTGCGAAGTGCGCGGTGGTACTCGCTGTTATACGCAATTCAAAAATTTTTAATCCGTTGTATAAATTTACTAAACTTTTAATCTTATGGCTTTACCAAAATTCATTCTATTGGGAAAAATTGGGGCAGTGGTGGGAGCTATTGTGCTCGTAGGTGGTGTTGTGATGTATTTAGATAAGGATAAAGATACTTTGCCCGAACAGGGCGTTTTGGTGGAATCCTTATTGAAGGACTACAAAACACTTTCAGAAAAAGTGGGGGTGACAGAAGCTAATTTATTGAGCAAATGCGCAAAACCATATCTTGATAAAATAACCGCCTTGACAAAGGAAATCGATGACATAAAAAAGGCAAAACAAAATTATCTCGATAACGAAGCATATATTAGTGCTATGTCCGCTCCAATTCCTGAGCCGGGATCATGGCAATTTGATCTCGATGGCAATAAAATCCCTCCTGCGGAAAATCCGGTCAAAGAAGAGTTTATTCCGAAAGTGGGTTCACAGCCTTTAAGTCTTGATCCGGCTGATAAGCCGGTTGATATATTGGAATTGTACGACAAACTGATCCGAGAAACCGAGGAGCAAATCGAAGATGAAATCGCCAAAATAAAACCTGCTTGTGCAGATGACGCAGAGAAGGAGAAAATAGATTGTGAATCACCTTGTAGAAACTATATACACAAATGCTTGAGTCTCGTCCCTAATGCGGGCCAAGATTTATTCAGTCAAGGTCTCGAGTCTTGCATGGGTGAGTGTAGGGGTTGGAATGACCAAAAAAATAAATGTATATTGAATGCTACTAATTGTGAGGATATGACTTTGGTTTGTGGTTTATAAATAATTGCGGAATTGTCATAAAACTGAAACTGTAGGGTTGATTAATCATGACCTAAAAAGTCAAAATATGCGTATTTTCATTCAATTCATGTCTAGTCTAGTGTGTAGTGTGCTCATGGGCATATTTGGCCTAATATTCGGAGCGACAATTGGTGGCAATTTTGGTTTTCCGGCTTTTGGGGGAAATGTCGGCTATGAATCAGGTGGGGTGTTTTTTGCTATTGTCGGACTGTCGCTCGGTAGTTTGCTCGGAATGATGATTGTGAAAAATATCCAAAAAGAAAAATTTTCATATAAATTAGCCACAATAATTGCTATTGTGGTAGTTTGTATTAGTGTGGTATTGTTTGATTATAATATGCCACGAGTTGTGGGGTTGATGATTGTTTTGTTGCCCTCGAGCGTACTGACCGTGGTGTCGGTTTGCAAAAAAGGAAAAATTTGAATTATTACATCATGTGAGGTTTTTAATCAATTAATTAATTTCTTTGGTCAGAAACGGCCAGTGGAAAAAATAAAAAAATATGCTTGAAAATGAATTTAATATTCCAGAAGCTGAATCATCGAGTTTGAGATGTCAATTTACGCGAGAAGTTAGCATCCGAGACGGCAGTGGAACTGCCACGGTATTTAATTTTCCAAAAGCGCCAGAGTGGAATCCGCGTTCTTATCTTGATGAGGACGAAAAAAGACAATTAAATGCTGTACAGTATCTAAATGAGCCTTCTGAAAAGGAAATAGAGGAAATCCGTAGGCTTTTTTGCAAAGCCAGAATGGTTTATTTGGATGAATATAAAAAAAATATCTTACCATTCCAAAAGGAACTTATCGAACAAATCCGACACATGTCTCTTGCGGGTCTTGGTCAATTATGGTTTATAAAAGATAAGCGTCAAAGAATTGTTGATATTCGACGAGCACATGAATGTATGTTTAATTTTGGCGATAGGTATGGAGATCCCGCTCCTACCTCTAGGGGAGTACAAATTGGGATATACGAAAGTGATTTCGATTCGCAAAAACTTATTGATTATAAGCAAAATTATGAAGATTTGCCTAATTTCATTGCAGAATCAGAAAACGATGAGGCTGTTATTGCTGGCAGTTGTCTTGTTGGTGTGGATACCATTTCAGAATACGAACGATTGGCTGGAAATATACCGGAGGAAACACTTTTGATTGGCAAGCACTGGTTTGAAGAGGAGGTAAGAAAAACAGAAAGCGTTAATAAGAAAGAACACTATTCCAGAACTCCTCATTCCATAACTCCTCCCCCAAGGTTTTCGGTCAGAAGTTTTTTTGTTGAGTCAAAGGATCAGTCTGTGGATTCAGATGGTCAAGAGTTGATATCTTTTTTGGATTTGTGTCTAGCCGAGCACTGGTTTCACGGCTATTCAATGGGTAGCCCGGGGTATACAGCCGGGAGAGCACATGATTCGATGACAGAGTTTGAACTTAGTGAACTGTTCAATTTGGAAAAAATCAATCGGGGCAGTTTTGCTAACATCTTTAAAGAATGGTGCATCAACACAAAACTTGATCTAAAATTATTTAAAGGTTGTAAATTAAAGCTCGGGTACGATACAGATCGTGGAAAGGCGTATTTTCTTTTAGAAGATGGCTATTTTTATCTTGTTGAATTTAAACAAGGTGATTGTGCTGGGGGTGAAACGATAGATGTTTTGGGTCGGGTTAGTGGAATTTCTGTGGATAATAATTTGCAAGAGTTAATGTCCTTTTTCCGATCTGGAAAACCAAAAATAGAGAAGTTGGATGAAGAACAGCTCGATGAGCTAACTGAGTGGTTATCAGATTATTTGGAGTAGAGTATTGCATATTTTGTAGAGTGAAAAACACCAGATATGGTTAATCAAATCGCCGTTTTCAAGGGTAAAAAAATCAGGAAAACTCTTTTTCAAAAAGAGTGGTGGTTTTCGGTTGTTGATGTGGTGGAGGCGCTTACGGATAGTAATGACGCTCGAGATTATTGGTATAGAATGAAAGTTCGTGTTAGTGGTGAGGAGGGGATCCAGCTGTCGACATTTTGTCGACAGCTGAAATTGGAATCTACCGACGGTAAAAAATACGAAACCGACTGTGCCGACACAGAAGGCATCTTTCGCATAATCCAATCAATACCGTCACCCAAGGCCGAACCATTCAAACGCTGGCTCGCCAAGGTTGGTTATGAAAGGATTCAGGAGATAGAAAACCCCGAACTCGCGACCAAAAGAACCATGGTGCTGTACAAATTAAAGGGGTATCCAGAAGACTGGATTGAAAAACGCATGCGAGGTATCGCTGTTCGTGAAGAATGGACTGATGAGTGGCAAAAAAGAGGGGTGGAGCATGAAAAAGATTATGAAATTTTGACTGCGGAAATTTCTCAGGCCACCTTTGGTCTGAAGCCTTGTGAATACAAAAAATTGAAAGGGTTAAAGCGGGAAAATTTGCGCGACCACATGAATGATTTCGAGTTGATCCTCACCATGCTCGGAGAAAAAACAACGACAGAAATACACCGCACAAAAGATTCAAAAGGTGTCCCGAGGCTGAAAGATGATGCGCGTGTCGGTGGACAAATCGCTGGTACTGCCAGAAAACAAATTGAAAGAAAGCTCGGGCGTTCTGTAATTTCGGATGAAAATTTTTTGAAAAATAAAAAACATAAGAGGATTGAGAAAAAATAAAGCCACCGAAGGTCGGTGGCGAGAGTGTC
>Ga0116157_10005282_pt1 | contig 11910 bp, 16 predicted proteins | sample AD_UKC048_MetaG_FD_89882 | JGI IMG/M metagenome (GOLD analysis project Ga0116157, IMG submission 89882) | Active sludge microbial communities of municipal wastewater-treating anaerobic digesters from USA - AD_UKC048_MetaG | ecosystem: Engineered > Bioreactor > Anaerobic > Digestate | place: USA... | reverse complement strand
TATGATTTGTCACATAAAGGGTCTAGAAAAATAGTCATGTCCAAAATATGTCAAAAAAATCAACGAAAAAAACTAGACCGTGCTTGAATTCCTATGTTTTGGAAATGACTATTTTATTTAACAATACATTATTTTCTGCCAAAGTGAAAATCGAAAGATTGTGGTGGAGTTCTCTCTGCTTTGGGCGTTCTCATTGCTCATTTTATCTATTCTCCGTCTTGTTTTGGCTGATTTTTACCATTCAATTACTCAGCAGGCATTTTATCCTTACGCTGTTTTATGTATTTTTCTTATTCTGCTTTTTTCAATTGAATTACTGACCAAACGAATGACAAAGATTGATATAAGAGGTTGGAATTATGGTGAAAAATAAGTGGCGTGAAAAAATCGAGGAGCTAGGTTACTCATATCGCAAAGAAGTATTAAAAATTGTTTTGTCCAATCTAGTGCTTGTCATTTCTTTTGGATTAATTAACTATTTCCTCAAAGAGTTACTGATTATTGCCTTCAGTTTTCTCGCTATGGCATTTATTAATTATTATCTTTTTTCCTTTTATTCCAGTAAAAAAGCTCAATTGGAAAAGGCACATAGTGAGGAGCTAATTTCGCTTTTATCTTATTTCCAAACCTTCATCAATAATAACAATACTGTCTACCAATCATTTCAAAAAATAAGCGACTTTGCTTCTCCTTGGATGAAAGAAAAAATTGTTTTATTCCTTGCCAATATTGATGGAGATAAAAGCGTTAATCCATTTATGAGTTTTGCTTTAAACTTCACCAACAATATCATCAAGAATTTGATGTTATCCATTTATCAAATGGTGGATCAAGGTCAAAACTCTTTACAGCTTTCTCAATTCACTGTTCTCTTTCAAAGCATTACCAGTAATTACAACGCTGAAATGAAAGTCAAAAAACAAAAGTCTTTGTCACAAATGACCGCTTTTCCATTGCTTGGTGCAGGAGCGATTGTAATGATTCTATCTTTTAGCATTATTTCGGTTGTGGGGGATATGGTTAATGTCTTATAAAATTGGACTGATTCTTTCAATGATTTTTGTGGCTCTTTTCTTTGCTTTTGGCATTGATCTAATCACTATTCAATTTGTGTTCAGCAACTTGGATGCTCAATCAGTTGTTATCTCGTATCGGATAAGTCAATATGGCACACTTGATGAAAACTTAATTCAAGAAATCGAAAATCATTACAATGTTGATTTTGAATGTTTAAGTTACTGTCACCCCCAGTTTGGGGAAACTCTCGATTACAAAATATCTCGCCAGATTACTCTCATCGTTATTTCAAAGGAACCCATGACAATAGCGATAAAGCGATCGGCAATTATTGGTTATTATTCATAGAAAGGAGAGATTATGTCGGAACTAAAAGGATCGTTGCTCGGAGTCATCTTAGTGTTGATTTTGTTCGGAACACTCAGCGCCTGTCTTACCGCAGCTTTTTCTTCAATGACGTCGTCAGCAACAAGCCAAGTAGCAGAAGTTGTTGACCAAGCGAGCGCTTAACAAAAGAACGATTCCAAGGCCAGGAATCGTTTTTATTTTGTGTTGTTTTTGGTTTCGTTTATAATAACTGGGAGGTAAAAAATATGGCCGTTATTGATACAGTAAAAACTATCTTAGGAAAGCGCGTGGATGTTTCTTCACTTTCCGAAGAAGGTAAATTAGTCGACTTAGGTCTTGATTCTCTTGATTTAGTAGAAGTTATGATCGAAATTGAAGAAGAAGTTGGGGTGGAGTTTTCCAGTGAGGAAATCGCTCATCTTGTCACATTGAAAGATGTTGTTGATTTAGTTAATTCGAAAAGCAAATAACTACTTGTCTTTAGACGACTTGCGTGATATTATTTCTCTTGCGTTTTACAAGTAAGTGTTTCCATTTACCTGTACGTTGCCTACCTAGCTCAGTCGGTAGAGCTATCGGCTGTTAACCGATCGGTCGTGGGTTCGAGTCCCTCGGTAGGCGCCACTCGGCCATATGGAGAAGCGGCTTAACTCACTACCCTTTCACGGTAGCATTCTCGGGTTCGAATCCCGATATGGTCACCATTAAAAATTACTCGCTATTTAATAGTTGATAAATCGGCTACAAAGCGAGTTTTTTTGTGTTCAAAACTGGAACGCTTCCTTCTTCAAATGAAAAAAACTTTTTGAATAGCCTGACTGTAATGCACAAGAAATGGTCGCAACATTGACTAAGTTTATTCGCTTTATTCTTTTCACCCTATGTGTAATCAAAGATTTGCACTAATATCATATTTATCACTGTCGAAATGATGAGTATAATAACGATATGAATAAATGGAAGGAAGCAAAAATGATGAATGAGAATAATGTAATATTACTAAAGGCTATTGCCGATGAAACTCGCTTTGAAATCGTAAACGCTCTTAAAGATTCCCAAGAGGTTTGCACGTGCAAATTATTAGAATTAGTAAAATGCAATCAATCAACGCTTTCACATCATATGAAAATATTAGTCGATAGCGGACTCGTTGCTTCGAGAAAGGACTGGAAGTGGGTTCATTACTCGTTAAACAAGAAAAAGATGAAAGAACTCATCGAAGTTTTGAAATAGGCAAAAATATGACATATACAATGAATGAGAAATATGACCTTATAAAGAGCGCTTTATTACGAACTGAAAGCAAAAATCCTATCAAAATCATAAAGAGCATTATGCATAAAGATTTTGTTAGCATCCATGGTCCTGAACATCACTTTTTAGATGGTGCATCCTTGTTGACTGCGATGAAAAACGCAGGTTTGGAGATTGATTTAAACACTGCTCTTGATCAGTTGGCTGAACGGACCATTAAGATGCCTGGAGGGATGTGTGGATACTGGGGGATGTGTGGTTCAGTAGCATCCATCAACGCTGTTCTTGCGTTGTTAGATAATACAGGTCCTCTATCCTCAGATAATAGTTACTCATCTCATATGGCTTTTAGTTCTAAAGTGATAAATAGAATGAGCGAGATTGGCGGTCCGAGATGTTGCAAAAGAAATGCATTTATCTCATTGAGCGAGGCTGTTAAATATGTCAATGAGCATTATTCCTTAGTTTTGGAAATTGACAAAATCGAATGCGAGTTTACCAATCTTAATAAGGAATGTATCAAGGAAAGATGTCCATTTTATAGTGGTAACAAATAAGTAGGATCAATTTATTGATTATGAGGCGTGCAGAGCAGATGAAAAACATATGAATTGCATTGAAAAATTATAAAAAACATTCAATAAAGCGTTATTTAGATTGAACTTACATCAAAAAGCAGCGTGCTGTATCTCATACACCCCACCATTTAAAAATAAAGTCTATCATTTAGTAAATCTTATTTCGGACATTAAGCAGCTAGAAAGTGGACTTTTTGTTGAATTCATGAAAGAAAAATAAACCTACGACATTGGTCTTGAATATGCATTTTTAAACACTTAAAATAATAATATGAAAGAACTTATCTTACATCGGCGAATTAATCGCGTTGGAGGACTTCTCTTTAATATCGGCATAACCGCCGCCGTTTTACTTGTCGTAGGCTTTCTTTCTTTTGTATTTATCGTCGGCATTTGGCTTATAGTTGTTCTTCTCCTGATACTGTTTGTCCTTATCACGCTAGGTGCAGCTTTGCTCAATCCCGAATTTAAGGCTGTTCTCGATTCTATAACCGAGGGGCCGGCTAATTTAGTCGCCTTTTTCGCTTCATTGTTCCGTCAAGCCGCTATCCCTCTATGCGCTGTTTCATGTCTATTTTTAATTGCTTCTCTCATTTTCTTTTTTATAACTCCTAAAAATTCTACGAAGACAGCAAAAATTATTATCAGCTTTGTTGGCATTATTGCCTCTATCTTATTCACGATTTTAATTTTAGTGATTAAGCCAGTCTAAAAATTGAGGAAAAAGATGAATAAACTAATACTCACATTGATACCCAATAAAATTAACTATGTTTTTTCTATCGAAGGAAAAATTCTTAAATTTAAGAAAAACAAGAAAGGCTTGCTCGAGACAACTTTTGAAAGCGAAAAGCCAGAAGTAAGACTTGATGTTTCCACTCTTCCAAGCGAATTAGTGGAAGAAAAAGCAGGCTTATATTTCATTATCTTTTTTCTTTTCAGTGTTCTGAATATTTTTAATCCTTCTTATTCGAAAAGAGATATCTTTGAAGTCAATTATTCAGGGAACATCAATATTTCGGAAAATCCAAATGTTTTTCTCACATTTATTCGCCCTCTCAATAATGGAAAAGCTCTAAAACCACAAAATGAAAACTCCGCTATTTACTTTGCTGATAACGAGAGTAATATTTACATATTGAATAAGAAAGCGAAGCGGAGAAGAACGCTCGTCAATGTTTTTAAAACATTAACCCTGATTGTCGCCATTATCGCTCTCATCGCCCTACTTATTGCTGGACTTATTCAAAATATTTAAATAATAAAATTATTAAGGAAGAAAAAATGCCACAGACAGTTTTAGAAGTATGCAATTTAAATAAAAAATACACCAATTTTGCTCTTAAAGATGTCTCTTTTTCTCTTAAAGAAGGCACCATTTATGGTTTCATTGGACGAAATGGAGCCGGCAAAACAACGACCCTAAAATGTATTTACAATCTTGTTCAAAGTGATTCCGGAGAAATATTATATCTTGGTGAAGATTTCCAAAAGAATGAAATAAAAGCCAAAAATGAAATTGGTTTGCTTTTTGGAGGAGTTGATTTTTATCCCGCCCAAAAAGCCAAAACCATCGCTAAAGTAACGGCTACTTTTTATAAAACTTGGGATGAAGAATTATATCTTAAATTATTAAAATTCTTTGATCTTGATCAAGAAAAGAAAATCAAACAATTTTCTAATGGTATGAAAGTTAAATTCGGTTTAACATTAGCTCTTTCCCACGGGGCGAAAGTCCTATTATTAGATGAACCAACCAGTGGACTAGATCCTGTCTCACGCGATGAAGTTCTCGACTGTTTTTTAAAGATTGCTCAGTTAAAGAAAACAACGATTTTATTTTCTACTCATGTTATTTCCGATTTGGATAAATGTGCTGATGAAATCATTTACATTAAAGAAGGCGAAATATATCAAAATTCGAGTGTTATTAATTTTAAAAGCGACTACCTCCACATTGAAGGTTCTGCTGAACTGTTAAGCAATATTAATCAGAATAGGATTAGTCGATTATTTATTCATCAAGGCAAATTCTCTGGCCTCATCATGAAAACTGATCAAAGCGATTTTTCGAATTTTGTTTTACAAGAACCGACCTTAGAAGAATTGATGCTCAACATCGAAAGGGGAAATGAAAATGAAGAAACTCCTTTTTAAGGAATTACGTCTGTGCTTGACTCCTCAAGTAATTACCTTTATCTGTTTGTCCGCTCTTATCGCGATTCCTTCATGGCCGGCGCTCACCTCTTTTATTTATACCTTTATGGCGCTTGTCATTATCTTCCCAGTCGCAATCGCTAATCGCGACATTGAATACACTTCTTTGCTTCCGATTAGGAAAATTGATATTGTCAAAGGGAAAGTCTTGCTCGCCTCTTTTATTGAATTAAGTTCAATAGTGGTTTCTATCCCCTTTGCCTTGTTGAAATATTTTCTCATTAGCCCTGCCTTGGGGGAGGCCAGCCAATACCCTGATTTAGGAATCAATCTTGTTTTATATGGAATCGTGTTAGCAATGTGTGGTTTCTTCAACCTTTTGTTTATTCCAATGTATTATAAAAATCCATTTAAAACTGCCAAGTCTCAACTTTTATCTACTTTTATTATCCTCATATTGACGATGGCTGTGACGGCGGTGTTTATGGTATTTCCTTCCGCTTCCGCTTTTGTGAATTCTTTTAGCGGCCTTGCTTTGATTATTCAGTTTGTTTCATTGGGAGCGGGTATAGGATTATTTGTGCTTTTTAATTTCCTTGCTTTCCATTTTGGAGCCAAGAAAATCAGATCAATTGACCTATAAATCGTTTTTTTACCTTTTTAATGTCTTTTGGTATGGTCAAAAAAAGGCAATCAATGTTATAGTAAGTTAACGACAAATATTTTATTTGCCATTAATTATTAGGGAGTATGACTATGGATCCAATTGTTACTATTGATCAATTTATAGCTAAATGGTTTAATAACCTAAAATTTAGTAATGGAGTAAGCTGGGGTAATCTGATCCTCTGCTCTATCGCTATCATTGTTTGTGTTATATTATGCGGACTCGTTGGCCTCGAAAGAGAAAAACGCGGCCGTAGTGCTGGATTAAGAACTCACCTCCTAGTTGGTATTGGCTCATGTATCATCATGATTATTTCGATTTATGGTTTTCCTGATTCCAGTTCGACTCGTGATGTCGCTCGTCTAGCCGCTCAAGTGGTGGCTGGCGTTGGATTTCTTGGTGCTGGCGCCATTATTCATAACAATGGTGGAATTAAAGGATTAACTACTGCTTCAACTATTTGGCTTGTCATGGCTATCGGTTTATCCTGCGGTTCGATGAATTTCATTCTAGCTATTCTTGGTACAGTTGTGGTTATGATAGTTCTTGTTGCCTTTCGTCGTATTGAAAGAATGGTTACTAGAACCAATCCATACTTGGTCATGCTCGCTCCTAGCGATATTCCAGTAATGACCGATTTACTTGGCGTGGTTAAAGATTTTGGATACACCATCACTGATTTAAGAAGTCAAATTATCAAAGATGGACTTCAACCAAGCATTGAAGTTACTTTCAAACTATCTTCTGAAAATAATGAAGAAGTTAAAGTTGAACAATTTGTCAAAGCTCTCGAAGAGAAAGCTCACGCTATCAGTGTGCAAGTCCTCAACCATCATTAATAAGTAATTTACTAATACTTAAGAGGTTTTCTATGGATAAGAAAAATTTAAATGTTCAGATTCAAGAAGCCTCTTTTTCTTTACTCAATCACGGAGTCATCGCTTTTCCTACTGAAACAGTGATGGGCTTAGGAGTGGTTTATAACGATAAAGAGGCCTATGATCACCTGAATTTCATAAAGCATCGCCCAGATGGCCATCCTTATACGATGATGCTTTCTAGTCCTGACCAAATTGAAAAATACGCCCATGTTGATTCTCGAAGCGCTAAAATCATCAAAGCATTTATGCCGGGATCAATCACTTTGCTTCTTCCCGTTAAAGATAATGTTCCTGAATGGGTCACCCATAATACAGGCGTGATTGGGATGAGAGTGCCATCAAATGAAGAAGCCCTTCTTTTGCTTAAACAAATCAAACTCCCTTTATTGGTTCCTTCAGCGAATCGTTCTGGCGAGAAGCCCGCTTTATCAAGCGATGAAGTAAAAACTATCTTCGGAAACGAATTAGATTATATCATAGCTGGGAAAAGCACCTCTTCAGTTCCTTCAACAATTGTTGATTTAACCAAAAGCGAAATCAAAATCATCCGTCAAGGCCCTATAACGATGGAACAAATTAAAGCAGTAATTAACAATGACAAATAAAAAAAGAAATATTATCTCTCTTGTTTTAAAAGCCTTGCTTGCTACTGTTTCTTTGAATGGAGTTTTGCTATCTTTTCTTCAAGGCGGTTCTTTCTCTTGGCGTATTTTTCTTTTTTTCACCATTCAATCTAACCTATGGATTGGAATTATCTCAATTATTGGTTTTATCTTTTTGGCTATTGACATGGTGTATCGAAGAACCTCTCTTCGCCCGTGGTTCAATATTCTAGAGACCATTTTCACGGTCTCAATACTAATCACAGGAATTATCTTCACTACGGTTTTGGTCCCAACAATGGGAAAAGAGGCTTGGTCAATATCCAATATTCTGACTCACCTAATCGCTCCTATTCTTGCTGTGACTGACTTTTTATTTAATAAACGCTGTTATTCGTTAAGAAAATGGGATATTTTCTATCCTCTTATTCCCTTAGGGTATTACCTTTTATTTTCTTTATTAGGATTCTTTCTCCAATGGGATTTTGGATCAGGGAATAATTACCCGTATTTCTTTTTGAATTATGCCTCTCCTAGCGGTGTTTTTGGCTTTTCCAATCAATTGCCCTATTTCATGGGTTCTTTTTATTGGATTGTGCTTATTATCGCTTTAACGTTAGGCTTATCCATTTTTCTTAAGTGGCTTACTATCAAAATACATACTAGAGAGCAACAAAATGATTGAAACAGTAGTATGCTATCTTGAAAAAGATGATTCTTTTTTGATGTTGTATCGCAACAAGAAGGTTAATGACATCAATCATGGAAAGTGGATTGGAGTCGGCGGTCACATTGAAGAAAATGAATCACCAGAGCAAGCAGTCAAAAGAGAGGTTAAGGAAGAAACCAATCTTGAGTTACTTAGTTGTCATAAGATGGGAATCATTCTTTTTAAAAATGAGAACATGATTGAAAAAATGCATGTTTTTACGAGTAAAGAGTTTAAAGGCTTAGTTGGCGATTGCGATGAAGGGGAACTCAAATGGATAAAAAAAGAGGAAATGCTTCATCTCTCACTTTGGGAAGGAGATCGCATTTTTCTGCCTAACTTAATCAATGGTGGTCCCTATTTCTCTTATCAACTCAACTATATTCAAGATCACTTAGTGAGTTGCAAAAGCAAAAACGGCTTTTAGCGCTTAATAGAAATGGAATTATCCATTTTATTTCTTCACTTTTCAAGAGTATAATAACTCAAGGACAAAATTACTATGATTATTCAAAAAATTCATGATGATAACATCCAAGCGATGAAAGATCGCGATCCCATTACTAGAGGTATTCTCTCGGTTGTTTTGACCAAAGCAAAATTAATCGAAGTAGAACTAAGAAGTAAAGGCCAAATGTTGGAAGAAAAGGATGTCTTTGATGTAATTCAAAAGACCATCAAAGAACTCCACGATGAAAAAGAAGGATTTATAAAAGTTAATAATCTCGAAAGAGTCGCCGCGATTGACAAGCAAGAAGCAGTTCTCAATAGTTACTTACCAAAACAGTTAACTAAAGAAGAAATTATCGCTATCATTGCCACTCTTGAAGATAAATCCTTGCCTTCAATTATGAGACTTTTTAAAACCCAATATGCGGGAAAAGTAAATATGTCTCTTGTCAGTGAAATAGCTCGTAGTTTATAGTATTAAAGTGCTTTTCACATAGGGGTGTAGCACAATGGCAGTGCAACGGTCTCCAAAACCGCTGATGCGAGTTCGATTCTTGTCACCCCTGCCAAAATTGTCTTTAATTACTCGCTGAAAAGTAGCAAAAAACAAACAAAAACGACCTAAATTGGTCGTTTTTTGTTAATTTTGATTATGAGTTCGATTAGCTAATGCTCAGTTCGAGGGGTTTTGCCAAAATCGATTATTTTTCATTGTAAGATAGCGAACCGACTTTTTCGAGGCCTTGAGTTGCTGATTGTAAGATAGCGAACCTACACTAATACAATAGAAAATTCGAGTTCTGTTGTTTTGTAATTCACGATTGAAGACACTTTTACACTAAGAAGAATATTTATGTCGTTGGATAGATCAATTGGTGAGTTTGTCGGGTTAAAGATTAAATAGAAATGATTATCCTTAACATAGACTTGGGAGAAGATGGTCTTTACGATTTCGATATCGTAACCATCGCTCAATGCGAGTAGCGAGAGTTTCAGTTTACGAAGGGTGTCTTCAATGCTCTCAAAGGTTAGCTGATTATTCTTTAGCGCAGATATGCGATTGTAGATGTTTAATTTCACATCTGCATCGATTGTCCTGTCGAGTTCTTGATTAAGCACGGTGAGCTCGTTTTGCATGGATTCAAGAGTATTTGCTTTGATGTCACCGTAGTAGTTGGTTATCGATTTAAAGTTCTTAAGCAAATGATTACAAGCTGATGAAATGCCCTCAACAATATATTTATATTGAAACATTATTCGGACACCATTTTTAACGCAAAGAAGTACGGGAATATTGTATTTGCCTTTTGGTCGCTCAACCTTGTAGACAAAGTGCTTATTGGCATCCATTGAATAAAAGAACTTCGATTCTGGTTTTAATGACTGACTAACATTAGTGCGGCGATACTTGGTACGTTTCTTGCGCTCGGCTTGAACAAAGTCAAACACATCACGAGAGATGATGCCTTCATGATTGTTACGGACTAGATACTTAGTGGGATCATCGTAGAAAAGACATTTGTTAGTTCTTGCAAGTTCCCGACCGCGACCAAGCAGAGCATCTCCACAATACTTTTCATTAAGCAAAATGCTTTCTAAGACGCTATGCGACCAGAACTCATTGCCTTGTGGTGACTTAATACCAAGCTCGTGCAGTAGATGAATCATCCGTGCATAGGAAACCTTTTCAATGTACCAATCGTATATTTGCTTAACAATCTTCGCTTCTTCAGGAACGATGATGAAATTACCATCAATGATCTTATACCCATAAATTCGTACTGTAGTATTTAGTCCCTTGCTCATCTTTTTCTTGAAGGTCCACCGAAGATTACTTGAGATTTGCCGTGATTCTTCCTCGGCAACACCTGAAAGAATGTTAAGAAGAAACTCATCAGCAAAGTCACGAGTAGAGATGTTTTCCTTTTCAAAGAAAACGCTAACGCCTAGACTCCGAAGCTCTCGGATAATTTCCGGGACCTCAATGGCGTTGCGCCCAAACCTAGACACAGACTTAGTATAGATGAGATCAATGCCACCCTTACGAGCTATTTCCATCATGTTATTAAACGAAGGACGATTCTTTGTGTCCATGCCGCTTTCTTTATCGGCAAAGACGCAGGTGAGCTCATAGTTTGGATTTGCCTCAATCGACTTAATAAGTTCGTTAACTTGGAGTTCGTAACTCGTTTCTTGCTCCTCATTATTCGTGGAAACCCGAGCGTAAATAGCGACTCTCACTTTGCGAACAACAGACCCAATATCAACTGGGATGACACTGACACTAGACATGATAAACCACCCGATACTTAATACCTTTTTGCAGATCGTAATCGATGTACAACTTCGAAAACAACGAGGGGATAACGCTCAACTCATCAATGCAAGAAGACAGCTCTTCGGTATCCTTGCTACCAGATATAACGAAAACCAGCTCTTCTGGACTAACAATCACCAACTTGTAAAATGATTTTATTAATAAGAAATCATTAACGAAATCTTGGTCGGAAATGACTGAATCAATCACTTGCAAAAGATTGTTGCTACGAACCGAAAAACTGACTCTATTTTCTAATTTCTCAATTTCTTTTCGCAGTGCCTTTTCTTCAGAAATGATTTTTTCATTGAGCCCATTTGCTTTGGCGGCGATTAACGCATTTAGACGAAGGCGTTTGCTATGCAAAGATGAAGTATCATCATGTTCAGATACTGATAAAAGCATCGATTTAAGTTCATCTAGAACATCTTTGTGATTAAGTAACTCATGGATAGAATCCTTAACGGCGCCTAGTACTAGATCATATGAAATACGAGGATATGTACAATCGATAGACACAGTCGGGTTGTGGTTACAATTTAAAACAACATATTCACTTGGACGATTGTGATTGATGAGATGGCGGTGAAGCTTACGATGGCACTTACTGCAGTAGGTGATGTTAGTTAGAGCATACTTTGTTATTTGATTTGGACGACGAGTCTTAAGCATCGATTGGACGGTTTCGTATTCGTCCCTTTTGATGATGCCTTCATGATGATTTGTCACATAATACTTCGGCTCGATATTATCATTTTTTACTTGCTTGTGAGTTAGATAATCAACAGTGCAAGTCTTCTGTAATATGGCATCCCCCATGTATTTCTCATTACTAAGAAATGCACGAACCGTGGAGTAAAGCCAAGCCTTACCCTTAAGCGTTGGTATTTTTCGGTCATTTAGAATTTTGACAATATCGTTGATGTTGTA
>Ga0116157_10005276_pt1 | contig 11912 bp, 12 predicted proteins | sample AD_UKC048_MetaG_FD_89882 | JGI IMG/M metagenome (GOLD analysis project Ga0116157, IMG submission 89882) | Active sludge microbial communities of municipal wastewater-treating anaerobic digesters from USA - AD_UKC048_MetaG | ecosystem: Engineered > Bioreactor > Anaerobic > Digestate | place: USA... | reverse complement strand
TTACTGTTTCAATGGGTTAGAATGTCTCTGGAAAGCGGCTGTTAATCAATTGGTCGTAGGTTCGATCCCTACCGCCGGAGCCAAAAGAAAAAGCCCAGCCATTCGGTTGGGCTTTTTCTTTTGACCTCAGGGCCTTGACTGTGGACGGACGGCTTGGTTCGTCCGGGGGTGCAGTCGGACTTCAGGGCCGGGTGCAGGCGCGGGGGCGCATGAAAAGGCCGCCCGAAGGCGGCCCGTCACCGGATCATTCGGCGGCTTCCTGCGGCGGGTCGCCATCCGGCTTGCCTTCGGCCTTGGGCTTGCGCGGACCGCGCGGGCGGCGGTTGGCGCTGCGCTCTTCCTTGACGGCTTCCGGAGCGGAGTCTGCGGCGGCCTCTGCGGCGGCTGCTGCCGGTTCCGGCGCAGCGTCGGCGGGACGGTCCGGCGCACGTTCGCCCCTTGGGGCCACGCGGCGGCGCGAGGACGATTCCGGCGTCTCGATCAGGCCGGTGTCGTCGCCCGCTTCCAGGTCGATCACATCGGCGATGACGGGCTGGTCGCTGCCCGCAAGGTCACGATCGTCGCGGTAGTCGCGCTGAAACTCGGGGCGGCGTTCGGTCCGGTCCCGACCTTCGCCGTGACGGTCGTTCGGGCGGTCAGCCTGACGATCAGAGTGCCGATCGTTCTGGCGGTCAGACTGCCGATCATTCTGGCGGTCGTTCTGACGCTCCCCTTGACGCTCGTTCTGACGCTCCCCCTGACGCTCATAGGGCCGATCGCCGCGCGGCTGGTTGCCGCCCTGGCCATTGCCGTTGCCGGTCTGGCCGCCCTGCTGGCCCCCACCTTGCTGGCCCCCGCCCTGTTGCTGGTATTGCTGCTGGCGCGCCTCCTGTTCGGCGGCCATCTCGCGCGTGGCCTCGGCCAGCATCCGCGTGTAATGCTCGGCGTGCTGCAGAAAATTCTCGGCCGCGACACGGTCGTTCGACAACTGGGCGTCGCGCGCCAGCATCTGATACTTCTCGATGATCTGCTGCGGTGTGCCGCGCACCTTGCCCTCGGGACCCGAGGAATCAAACACGCGGTTGATGATGTTGCCGAGGGTGCGCGGGCGGTTCTGGCTGGAACGCGAGCGTTTCTTGGAAGAGCGCATCTTGTCCTTATGATGGCTTTGGCCTGCCGCCGTCGCCCATCGTGGGCAACCGAAAAAGGATCAGCAGGGACTGGCATTGTGTCAGGGGCAGATCAAAACCCGCGCCCGACAACGGTCACTAATCACAGGGCACGGCATGTGACAAGCAATAAATGCAGGGTTTCCACGGAATCGGCGGGGTTCAGGCGCAACCGCAACTGTCGGTGTCGCCGGGCTTTGCCGCGGCCACCACCCGGTCGCGGCCGTCCATGTCGGGCAGGACGCGCACCGCGACCAGACCCGCCTTGACGAACAGCCCGGCTACCGCCGCACCTTGCGACGGCCCGATCTCGACCAGGAGCCGCCCGCCCGGCATCAGGCGCGCCCCGGCCCCCAGCGCGATCGCGCGATAGGCGTCCAGCCCGTCGCCCCCCGGCGACAGCGCCAGATGCGGCTCCCAGTCGCGCACCTCGGGGGCAAGTCCCGGCATCTCGTCCGCCGCGATGTAAGGCGGGTTCGACACGATCAGGTCATAGGCCCCGGTCACGCCGTGAAACCAGTCCGCCTTCCTGAACCGCGCCCGAGTCTCCAGGCCCAGATCGCGGGTGTTGCCAATCGCGACCTGCAGCGCCGCATCCGAGATATCGGTGCCCAGCCCCCGCGCCATCGGCATGCCCTTCAGACAGGCCAGAAGGATGCACCCCGACCCGGTGCCCAGGTCCAGCATCTTCAGGAACGGCTGCGTCAGCGCCTCGGCCACCAGCGTCTCGGTATCGGGCCTTGGGTCCAGCACGTCGCGGGTGACCCGGAACGACAGGCCCCAGAACAGCCTGCGCCCGATGATCTGCGCCACCGGCTGCCGAGCGATCCGTGCGGCCAGCGCCTGATCATAGACCGCCGCCTGCGGATCGGTCATGTCGTCCTGCAGCTTCAACGTCAGCCGGTCGTGACCAATCCCCAGGGCATGCGCCAGCAGCACCCGCGCATCGCGCGCCGCATCCTCGATCCCGGCCTCTTGCAACAGGGGCACAGCGCGGCGCAAGGCGTCCTGCGCCCTCACCCCTCCATCTCCGCCAACCGTTCGGCCTGATCATGCGCCACCAGCGCGTCGATGACTTCGGTCAGCTCACCCCCCATGATCTGCGCCAACGCATAGAGCGTCAGGTTGATCCGGTGGTCGGTCATCCGGCCCTGCGGAAAGTTGTAGGTCCGGATGCGTTCGCTGCGATCTCCCGACCCGACCTGGCTTTTCCGGTCCGCCGCCCGCGCCGAATGCAACCGCTCCCGCTCCGCTTCATACAGCCGCGAGCGCAGGACCTGCATCGCGATTTCCTTGTTGCGGTGCTGCGACTTTTCCGAACTGGTGACCACGATCCCGGATGGAATATGCGTGATCCGCACCGCCGAGTCCGTCGTGTTGACGTGCTGCCCCCCCGCGCCGGACGACCGCATCGTGTCGATCCGGATGTCGCTGGCGGGAATGTCGATCTCGACCTCATCCGCTTCGGGCAGAACCGCCACCGTCGCCGCACTGGTGTGGATGCGCCCCTGGGCTTCCGTCTCGGGCACGCGCTGCACCCGGTGGACGCCGCTTTCATACTTCATCCGGGCATAGACGCCCTCGCCCTGGATCAGGGCCGAGAATTCCTTCAGGCCCCCAAGCTCACCCGCCTGCTCGCTGATGATCTCGAACCGCCAGCCCATCCGCTCGGCATAGCGCTGATACATCCGCGCCAGATCGCCGGCGAACAGCGCCGCCTCGTCGCCTCCGGTTCCGGGCCGGATCTCGATGATCGCCGGCCGCGCGTCCGCCGCATCCTTTGGCAACAGCGCCAGGCGCAACGCCTGCTCCATCTCGGGAATGCGCGCCTTCAGGCGGGGCAGTTCCTCCTCTGCCAGGGCCTTCATCTCGGGGTCGGCCAGCATCAGCTCGGCCTCGGCCAGATCGTCCAGCGCCCGCCGATAGGCCGCGATTTCCTCGGCCACCGGCTTCAGGTCGGTGTATTCCTTGGAAATCCGCGCAATCTCGGCATGGGCCGCGCCCGAATTCAGCTGCGCTTCGAGAAACTCGAACCGCTCGGTGATCTGTGCAAGCTTGTCCAACGGAACCATGGCCGGGGTTTGGCGCGGAAGCGGTCAGGGGTCAAGGGCCAGCCTGCGACCTGCCCTGCCCCAACCTTTTCACATTTGCCCAAATATCCCCGCCGGAGGCCCTTCGCCGAGCCGCTTTGCGTCCTTCACGCAAAGCGGCGAGACAAAAGCCGTGCGGCGACAGCCGCTCAATTCAACAACCGCTACAAAGCGCCCGAGAAGCCCGTCATCGCCGGTGGCTCGGTCAGCCCAAGCAGCTCCTGGACCCAGCCCCCGATCCGGGCCGCGTTCACGCCCAGATCCTGCGACCCAAAGCGTTGCCGTCCTGCGATGCACAGCCCCGGCCCGTCCACCACTTGCGCCGTCGTGTAATCGGGAAATCCAAACAGGGCCGACCGCGTGATCCAGGTGATCCGCCCCTCTGCGGGCGACCCCGCCAGCCGCACGGTGCGCGGCGTGGCCAGCGCGATTTCGTCCAGCCGCGCCAGCACTGCCGCCGGGTCCTCCTGCAACGGGCCATAGCGGTTGTCGGGCCGGATGCAAAAGGCCTGCGTGTTGGCGGGCAATCCTTCGGGAAAATCCGTGTGCCATCGCGCCAGGTCGGACGGCGCAAGGCGGATGTAGGCCAGCCCCGCCGCCCCGGCGATCAGCAGCCCCGCGATGATCCAGCCCGTCATCCGCACATCCCTACCTTTGCGTCCGCGCCCAATGATACAGGCAGATCAGCTCATAGGCCACATGCGCCCCCGCAATCGCCGTGGCCCCGGTGGTGTCATAGGGCGGCGAGACTTCGACCACATCGCCCCCGACCAGGTTGATCCCGGCCAGGTCGCGCAGCATCGCCGACGCCTGCCAGCTGGCCAGACCGCCCCAGACCGGGGTCCCGGTGCCCGGGGCAAAGGCCGGGTCCAGCGCGTCGATGTCGAAGGTCAGGTAGGTCGGCCCGTCCCCGACGATGCCCTTCACGGTCTCGACCACCCGCGCGACACCCCATTCATGCGCCTCGCGCGCGGTGATGACGTTCACGCCCAGATAGTCCTCGGTCACGGTGCGGATGCCGATCTGCACCGACCGCGCCGGATCGACGTAGCCCTGCTTCACTGCCTTGTACATCATCGTGCCATGGTCGATCCGGCTCAGGTCGTCATCCGGCCACAGGTCGGAATGCGCGTCGAAATGGATCACCCCCACCGGGCCGAATGTCTCGGCATAGGCCTTCAGGATCGGCAAGGTGATGTAGTTATCCCCGCCCAGCGTCACCGTCCCCGCCCCCGCCGCAAGGATCGTGCGGATATGCGCCGTCAGCGCCTCGGGAAAGTCGGACACCTTCGCGTAATCGAACGCAAGGTCGCCATAGTCGATGACGGTCATCTCCTCCAGCGGGCTTGTCGGCCAGCCCGATGGCGGATCATAGGCCTGCAACGTCGACACCTCGCGGATCGCGCGCGGCCCGAACCGCGTGCCCGCCCGGTGCGTCACCGCCTGGTCGAACGGAACCCCGGTGATCGCCAGATCAACCCCGGTCAGGTCCTTGGTATAGGTCCGCCGCAGGAACGACGTCGCGCCCCCGAACGCGTTTTCAAACGCGTATCCCCGATTGGATTTCCGGGTGAAGGCCGTATCGACCTCCGTCTTCGCATCTTCCAGTGCCATTGAATGTCTCGGGTCTGTCAGCGCTGTCGTTCAACGGAGACGCGCGGATCCGGGAAGCCAGCAAACCCGCCCCGCACGTCCGTGTCAAGCACCCGTGTCCAGCGCGCGATTTCGTCAAGGAATTCGCACCGGAACCTTCAAAGGTTCCGGACCGGAGTTTTCAAAAACTCCGGCGCCTCACCCGATGCGGTGGCCTTCCCGCACCAGCTCGTCCGTGACCTTGCGGATCGCGCGTTCCAGCGTGTCGACCACGACGTCGACCTGGCCTTTGGTGATCGTCAGGGGCGGCGACATGACGTTCAGATGCCCGATGGGGCGGACCATCAGGCCCATCGCCTCGGCCGCGTCGCTGATGCGCTTGGATTCGTTCACCCCGTCCGGCAGCGGTGCCTTGGTGATCTTGTCGGCCACGTTCTCGACGCAGACCATCAACCGCCGTCCGCGCACCTGGCCGACCAGGGGCAGGCTCTCCAGCCCTTGCAGCCGGTCCAGGAAATAGTCCCCGACCGTGGCCGCATTCTCCAAGAGGCCCTCGGTTTCGATGATCTCGATGTTCTTCAGCGCCGCCGCGCAGGCAACCGGATGACCCGAGTAGGTAAAGCCGCTGGTGAACCAGCGATCCCCCCTGGCGGCCATCGCCTCCCAGATCCGGTCGCCGAAGATCAGTGCGCCCAAGGGCAGATAGCCCGAGGTCAGCCCCTTGGCGCAGGTGATCATGTCGGGGACCACGTCGAATTCGGCCTCGCTGGCGAACCAGTGGCCAAGCCGCCCAAAGGCGGTCACCACCTCGTCGGCGATGAACAGGATGTCATGCTTCTGGCAGACCTCCCACATCCGGCGCAGATAGCCCTTGGGCGGCACGATCACCCCGCCACTGGCCTGGATCGGTTCGGCAAAGAACCCGCCGATCCGATCCGCGCCGACCCGGGCGATCAGCGCCTCGTATTCGGCCACCAGATGATCACAGAACGCGGCCTCGGTCATGCCGTCGGGGCGGCGATAGGGGTCGGGCACCGACAGATGCCAGATGCCGTCTTCCTTGTAGCGGAATTCCTCCACCCGGTCGCCCGGGCGCTTGCCGATCGATTGCGACAGGTAGGTCGACCCGTGATAGCTGTGGTCACGCGCGACGATCCCGGTCTTGTCGGGCCGCCCCATGCACGACTGCCAGTACCAGACCATCCGCGCCGCCGTGTCCACCGCCGTGGACCCGCCAGTCGTGAAATGCACCCGGTTCAGATCGCCCGGGGCCAGCGCCGCCAGCTTGCCCGCCAGCCGCGCCGAGGGATCGTTGGTCACATCGACGAAGGTGTTCGAGAACGCCAGCCGCTCGACCTGATCGGCAATCGCCTGCGCCATGTCCTTGCGCCCCAATCCGACGTTGGTGCACCACATGCCCCCGACCGCATCCAGGTAGCGCCGCCCCTGCGCGTCCCACAGATAACAGCCCTCGCCCCGGGTGATGACCAGCGACCCGTCGCGTTCAAAGGGGCCAAAGTTGGTCCAGGGATGCAGCAGATGCTGGCGGTCCAGTTCCCAAAGCTGATCGGCATCGGGCCGGGCCAGGGCCAGGGGGGCGGTCATGTGCAGGCTCCTTTTATGCGATTGGATAATCTCTGGACCCTAACAGTTTGATCAAATTCTGGCCAGCCCCCTCCGAAGACCAAAGGTAGCGGCCCAGCAAGATGTGGTGTCCAATGGTTGATCAGGGGGCAACATGGCGCCCCCGGCCCCGGGTCTGCCGATTCGCCGCGTCAGTACAGTTTTTGCTGCCCCTTCGACACGCTGAACCCGTGACCCTTGGCATTGGTGCATTCCATGCCGGTCTCTGACGACACGCACGAGATGCCCCCGACCGTGATCGCCTGACCATAGCGCAGCACCGCAGCCCCCGGCCCGCTGGCCACATCCGACACGCAGGCCAGATAGCCCTTGCCCTTGCTTTCGACCGCGAAGGAATGCCCCCAGTCGAACGCGCATCCCGCCGGGCGTTTGGAGTAGCTGGGTGTCAGCTCCAAAAGGTCGCAGCGCGCCGTCGCCCCAACCTTGTCGCTGTAGATCGAGCACAGGATATTCCCCGTGGGCGAACGAAATTCGACATAATCCGCCGCAGCCGGGCTTGCCAGCAGGCACAGGGTCGCGAAAAGCTTGAAATGCACTTGGGAAGGCTCCTGAAATGATCCGCCCTGCAACCCTAATGCGTTCCCATCTGGGCCGCCAGTTTTCCGTGTCGCTGTCCTGATGCCCAGGTTCATCCGGCCCGCGCTGGTCTACTTTGCCGCCGTCTTTGCCGGGGCCTTTGCCCTTGGCGTCCTGCGGGTGACCGTGATCCTGCCGCTGACCGGCCCGCTGATCGCCGTGGCACTAGAGGTGCCGGTGGTCCTGGCCCTGGCCTGGCTGGTTGCGGGCCGGGTCCTCTGCCGCTGGCCGCTGGCCCTGCCCGGACGCCTGACGATGGGTGCGCTGGCGTTTGTCCTGTTGATGCTGGCCGAAGCCGCGCTGGCCATGGCCCTGGGCCAGACCTTGCGCGCCTTTGCCCAGGCCATGACGACCCCCGCCGGGGCGCTGGGTCTGGTCGGGCAGGTTGGCTTTGCCGTCCTGCCCGCCCTGCGCCGCTAGCTATGCCAGCGGCTGCGCCTTTTCGACCAGCCGGGCAAAGAAGCTGGCTCCGATCGGGGCGGCCTCGTCGTTGAAGTCATAGGCCGCGTGATGCAGCCCCGCCCCCGGTCCGGTCCCCAGGAACAGATAGGCCCCCGGCCGCGCCTCCAGCATGTAGCTGAAATCCTCGGACCCCATTTCGCGGTTGGCACGGGCATCGACCGACGCCTCGCCCACCACTTCGCGCGCGACATCGGCGGCAAAGTCGGTCTCGTCCTCGTGGTTGATCGTCGCGGGGTAGCCCCAGTCGTAATCCACCCGCGCCGCCACGTTGTAGGCCGCGGCATGACCCTCGACGATCTCGTGGAACCGCTTTTTCAAAAGCGCCCGCACATCCGGCTTGAAGCAGCGGATCGTGGCGCAGAACATCGCCTCTTCCGGGATGATGTTCGACGCGGTTCCGGTGTGGATCTGCGTGACGCTGATCACCGCTTCTTCCAGCGCATAGACGTTGCGCGGGATGATCGTCTGCACCGCCTGCACCATGCCCACGACCGCAACCACCGGATCGACGCATTCATGCGGCGTGGCGCCATGGCCGCCCTTGCCGGTGATGTAGACAAAGGCCGTATCGACCGACGCCATCAACGGACCGGGGGTCGTGGTGAAATGCCCGAACGGCACGTTCGGCGCGTTGTGGATGCCGTAGACCTGCCCGATCCCGAACCGGTCCATCACGCCTTCCTGCACCATGACCTGACCGCCGCCGCCGTCCTCTTCCGCCGGCTGGAACAGCAGCGCGACCGTGCCCGCGAAATTCCGCGTCTCGGCCAGATACTTCGCCGCCCCCAGAAGCATGGTCACATGCCCGTCATGGCCGCAGGCATGCATCTTGCCTGGCACCATGCTGGCATATTCCGCCCCCGTCATCTCTTCGATGGGCAGCGCGTCCATGTCGGCGCGCAAGCCTATGACCGGGCCCGGCGCCCGCCCCTTGATCAGCGCCACGATCCCGGTCTTGGCAATGCCCTCGTGGATCTCGTCCACCCCGATCTCGCGCAGACGCTCCACGATATAGGCCGCCGTCTCAACGCAGTCGAAGGCCAGTTCCGGGTGCATGTGCAGATGCCGCCGCCACCCCTTCATTTCCCCGGCGTAAGAGGCGATACGGTTCAGGACGGGCATGGAAGACTCCTTCAGGCTGCCCTTTGATCAAATCGCAAAACCCCGGTGGCCGCAATGACCCATCCCCGCCTTGACCTCGATGACCTGACAGGACTCGACCGCCTGCTTGCGATCATGGCCGCGCTGCGCGACCCCGAAACCGGCTGCCCCTGGGACCTCCAGCAGACTTTTGCCACCATCGCCCCCTACACGCTGGAGGAAGCGCACGAGGTCGCCGATGCCATCGACCGCCAGGCCTGGGACGAGTTGAAGGGCGAACTGGGCGACCTGCTCTTTCAGGCGGTCTACCATGCGCAAATGGCGGCCGAGGCCGGGCATTTCAGCTTTGCCGACGTCGTCGCCACGATCTCGGACAAGATGATCACGCGCCACCCCCACGTCTTTGGCACCGACACTCAGACCAAGACCGCCGACCAGCAGACCCGCGACTGGGAGACGCAGAAGGCAAAGGAACGCGGAACCGCCCGGACCCTTGACGGCATCGCCGCGTCCCTGCCCGCCCTGACCCGCGCCCTGAAACTGCAAAGCCGCGCCGCCCGCGTCGGTTTTGACTGGCCGTCCACCGATCAGGTCCTGGACAAGCTGGTCGAAGAATCGCGTGAGGTGGTCGAGGCCCGCGACACTCTGACCCATGACGCGCTGACCGAAGAAATCGGCGATCTTCTGTTCGTCATGGCCAACCTCGCCCGCCATCTGAAGGTCGACCCCGAAGCCGCCCTGCGCGCCGCGAACCGGAAATTCACCCGCCGCTTCGCCCGGATCGAAGACTGGCTTGCCGAAACCGGGCGCAGCCCCTCTGACAGCGACCTGACCGAGATGGACGCCCTCTGGAACCGCGCCAAGGCCGAAGACAAGTCCGCCTGACGCAGTCCTCTTTGCCAAGATATCCCCGCCAGTGGCCGCATTCCCTGTCCGCGACAAATAGTCCGACTTTTTTACTCAGGCTCTTGACCACCGGGCAGCCCGCGCCTAAACCCGCCGCATAAACCCGACTAAAGGAGTCAGCCAATGCTGCGCCTCACCACCCTCGCCCTTCTCGCCTGCTCCACCCCGCTCTTTGCGCAAGAGATCAACGTCTACTCCCACCGCCAGCCCGAGCTGATCCAGCCCCTCGTCGATGCCTTCACCCTTGAAACCGGCATCAACGTGAACCTGGCTTTCGTCGACAAGGGCATGGCCGAACGGCTGCAGGCCGAAGGCGACCGCTCGCCCGCCGACCTGGTCCTGACCGTCGACATCGCCCGCCTTCTGCAGATCGCCGAGGCTGACGTGCTGCAACCCGTGCAATCGGACGTGCTGGAGGCGAACATCCCCGCAGAATTGCGCGACCCCAACGACCTGTGGTTCGGCCTGACCACCCGCGCCCGCATCGTCTATGCCTCGAAGGACCGCGTGCAGCCGGGCGAAGTCACGACCTACGAAGACCTCGCCTCGGACAAGTGGAAGGGGCGGCTTTGCACCCGTTCGGGCCTGCATGACTACAACATCGCCCTGCTTGGCGCCGTGATCACCCACCACGACGAGGCCTTTGCGACCACCTGGGCCGAAGGCCTGAAGGCCAATCTCGCCCGCAAACCCGACGGCGGCGACCGCGACCAGGTCAAGGCCATCGCGGCGGGCGAATGCGACATCGCGCTGGGCAACACCTATTACATGGGCCAGATGCTCGCCGATCCCGAACAGAAGGCCTGGGCCGATGCCGTCACCATCGTCTTCCCGACCTTCGAGGCGGGCGGCACGCACCTGAACATCTCGGGCGTGGCGATGACCAAATCCGCCCCAAACAAGGAAAACGCGCTCAAGTTCATGGAGTGGCTCTCCTCTGACGCCGCGCAGCAGATCTACGCCGAAACGAATTACGAATTCCCGGTCAAGCCCGGCGTCGCCCGGTCCGAGCTGGTCTCCAGCTGGGGCGAATTCACCCCCGACAGCACCCCCCTGGCCGACATCGCCGCTGCCCGCGCCGCTGCGCTGAAGATCATGGAAACGGTGAACTTCGATGGCTGACGCTTGCGGCCTTTGGCCCTGATCCACGCCCTTCCGCCTGCGGAGGGGCGTTTTCATGTGTCGGACACCCGCCAGCGGCCCCGCGCCACCGCAAGCATCGGGCCTGGCCCCAAGCAACTGGCATCCCCGCAAATTCTGCCACAGTTTCAGGCCAACAAGACGTTGATCGATTCGGAGCAGGACAATGGACGGCCTTCCCCCGCTTTTTCAGGACTTCCTGGCCAATATCCGGACCGTCCTCATGATGCCGTTCGACCCTGACAGCCGGATTTACGCGCTGTATCTGCTGACCTCCGCCCTTCTTGCTCTGTTCGTCTATCTTCGCATGCGCCGGACCCAGCCGGATCAGCCAAAGGGCTTTCTCGCCTTCCTCTTTCCCAAAAGCGTCTGGAGCCACCCGTCCGCCTGGCTTGACGTGCGCTACTTCTTCTTTCACCGGATCACCGGCCATTTCCTTGTCGCGGGCGGCAGCCTGTTTGCGACGGGGGCGGTCTTCCTGCTCTTGACCGGCGGCGAGGGCCTTCCCGACGCTTCGACGACGACAGTCCTGACCGGATGGGCCGGGGTCGCCGTCTCGGTCGCCTATATGGTCGTGGCCACGATCGTGGCGGATTTCACCGCCTTCTACATCCACTACCTTCAGCACAAGATCCCGGTGCTGTGGCAATTCCACAAGGTGCATCACAGTGCCGAGGTGATGCACCCGCTGTCAAACTACCGCGAACATCCGGTCGACAATCTGGCCTACACGCTGATGACCGGCGCGACCTTCGGCGTCGTCCTGGCGCTGGCCGCGCATACCATCGGTTACGTGCCCGACATGCTGATCCTGATGGGTGCGCCGCTGTTCATGTTCCTGTTCAATGTCACCGGCTACAATCTGCGCCACTCGCATGTCTGGCTGCGCTGGCCTGGCCGCTGGTCGATGGTCTTCCCCTCGCCCGCGCATCATCAGGTGCATCACAGCTGCCACCCCGACCATCTGGACAGGAACTTCGCCTTCATCTTTCCGGTCTGGGACCTGCTGTTCGGCTGCTATGTGATGCCCGAAGACAATCGTGACGTCCGGTTCGGCGTGACCGAAAAGGACCGCGGGCAAGAGCTCAACTCGTGCCTCAAGCTGTACATCCTGCCGTTTCGCGACGCCTGGCGGGTGCTATGGCGCAAAAAGCGCGCGACAGGAAAGCCGCCCGTGGGCGAACCTGCGCTGCCGTCGCAAAGCACGGCGTCGCAACCAGAAGCGCACGGCTGATCCGGCCGGGTCGGCCCG
>Ga0116157_10005275_pt1 | contig 11912 bp, 5 predicted proteins | sample AD_UKC048_MetaG_FD_89882 | JGI IMG/M metagenome (GOLD analysis project Ga0116157, IMG submission 89882) | Active sludge microbial communities of municipal wastewater-treating anaerobic digesters from USA - AD_UKC048_MetaG | ecosystem: Engineered > Bioreactor > Anaerobic > Digestate | place: USA... | reverse complement strand
GAGACCGAGGCCCTGATGCCGCACGACCTGATCAATTCCAAGCCGATCTCGGCTGCGTTGAAGGAGTTCTTCGGTGCGTCGCAGCTATCGCAGTTCATGGACCAGACCAACCCGCTGTCCGAGATCACGCACAAGCGACGTGTCTCGGCCCTGGGCCCGGGCGGTCTGACCCGTGAGCGAGCAGGCTTCGAAGTGCGGGACGTGCACCCGACCCATTACGGTCGCGTGTGCCCGATCGAGACGCCTGAAGGCCCGAACATCGGCCTGATCAACTCACTGGCGCTTTACGCGCAGCTCAACGAATACGGATTCCTCGAAACACCGTATCGCCGTGTTGCCGATGGCAAGGTGACGATGCAGATCGATTACCTTTCGGCGATCGAGGAAGGCAAGTATGTGATCGCGCAGGCCAGCGCGACGCTCGACTCCGAAGGCAAGCTGATCGACGAATTGGTCAGTGCCCGCGACAACGGCGAGTCGATCCTGACGTCGGCCGAACGCATCCAGTACATGGACGTGGCGCCCACGCAGATCGTGTCGGTGGCTGCATCGCTGGTGCCTTTCCTCGAGCACGACGACGCAAACCGAGCGCTGATGGGCGCCAACATGCAGCGTCAGGCCGTCCCGACGCTGCGTCCCGAGAAGGCGCTGGTCGGCACCGGGGTGGAGCGCGTGGCCGCGAAGGACAGCGGCACTGTCGTCGCCGCCAGGCGTGGTGGCATCGTCGACTACGTCGATACCAATCGCATCGTGATCCGTGTCAACGACAAGGAAACGGTTGCTGGCGAAGTCGGCGTCGACATCTACAACCTGATCAAGTACCAGCGTTCGAACCAGAACACCAACATTCACCAGCGCCCGATCGTCAAGCGCGGTGACAAGGTGGAAGCCGAGGACATCATTGCCGACGGCGCGTCGACCGACATCGGTGAACTGGCCCTGGGCCAGAACATGCTCGTCGCGTTCATGCCGTGGAACGGCTACAACTTCGAAGACTCGATCCTGATCAGCGAGCGCGTGATTGCCGATGACCGGTACACCTCGATCCACATCGAGGAACTGGTGGTGATGGCGCGAGACACCAAGCTGGGCTCGGAAGAGATCACCCGCGACATCCCCAACCTGTCCGAGCAGCAACTGTCCCGTCTGGACGAGTCGGGCATCGTCTATGTCGGTGCGGAAGTGAACCCGGGCGACACGCTGGTCAGCAAGGTCACGCCGAAGGGTGAAACGACGCTGACACCTGAAGAGAAGCTGCTTCGCGCGATCTTTGGCGAAAAGGCCAGCGACGTGAAGGACACGTCCCTGCGTGTCGATCAGGGCACCAGCGGCACGGTCATCGACGTGCAGGTGTTCACCCGCGAAGGCATCGTGCGCGACAAGCGCGCGCAGCAGATCATCGACGACGAACTCAAGCGCTACCGCCTGGATCTGAATGACCAGCTGCGCATCGTCGAGGCCGATGCCTTCGACCGTATCGAGAAGCTGCTTGTCGGCAAGATCGCCAACGGCGGTCCGCAGAAGATCGCCAAGGGCACACCCATCGACAAGGCTTACCTTGCCAGCGTCGAGCGGTACCACTGGTTCGACATCCGACCTGCCGAGGACGAGATCGCCAACCAGCTGGAAAGCATCAAGAACTCGCTGGAGCAGACTCGGCACAGCTTCGATCTGGCCTTCGAAGAGAAGCGCAAGAAGCTGACGCAGGGCGATGAGCTGCCTGCAGGTGTGCTGAAGATGGTCAAGGTCTACCTGGCCGTCAAGCGTCGCCTGCAGCCGGGCGACAAGATGGCCGGCCGTCACGGCAACAAGGGCGTGGTCTCGAAGATCAACCCGGTCGAGGACATGCCCTACATGGCCGACGGCACGCCGTGCGACATCGTGCTGAACCCGCTGGGCGTGCCGTCGCGGATGAACGTTGGCCAGGTGTTGGAGGTGCATTTGGGCTGGGCCGGCAAGGGCATCGGCCAGCGCATCGGCGACATGCTCCAGGAGCAGGCCAAGGTGGCCGACCTGCGCAAGTTCCTCGACGAGCTCTACAACAAGTCGGGCGGCAAGACCGAGCGACTCGATCACCTGAGCGACTCCGAGATCATCGAGATGTCGACCAACCTCAGCAAGGGTGTGCCCTTCGCAACGCCGGTGTTCGACGGCGCGGCCGAGGAAGAAATCCGCAGCATGCTGAAGCTCGCCTACCCGGACGACATCGCCAAGGCCAAGGGCTTGACCGCGACGCGCACGCAGGCGCAGTTGTATGACGGCCGCACCGGCGACGCCTTCGAGCGTCCAGTCACGGTCGGCTACATGCACGTGCTGAAGCTGCACCACCTGGTCGACGACAAGATGCACGCACGCTCGACGGGCCCGTACAGCCTGGTCACGCAGCAGCCGCTGGGAGGCAAGGCGCAGTTCGGTGGACAGCGCTTCGGCGAAATGGAAGTGTGGGCGCTCGAGGCGTATGGCGCCTCGTACGTGCTGCAGGAAATGCTGACCGTCAAGTCCGACGACGTGAATGGGCGCACCAAGGTGTACGAGTCCATCGTCAAGGGCGAGCACGCCATCGAAGCCGGCATGCCGGAGTCGTTCAATGTGCTGGTGAAAGAAATTCGTTCGCTCGGTATCGATATCGAACTCGAGCGTAACTAAGGAGCAGATGCATGAAGGGTTTACTCGATCTATTCAAGCAATTCACCCCGGATGTGCATTTCGATGCCATCCGGATCGGTCTGGCATCTCCGGAGAAGATCCGCAGCTGGTCGTTCGGCGAAGTCAAGAAGCCGGAGACCATCAACTACCGCACCTTCAAGCCGGAGCGCGACGGGCTGTTCTGCGCCAAGATCTTTGGTCCGATCAAGGATTACGAGTGCCTGTGCGGCAAGTACAAGCGCCTGAAGCACCGTGGCGTGATCTGCGAGAAGTGCGGCGTTGAAGTCACGCAGACCAAGGTGCGCCGTGACCGCATGGGTCACATCGACCTGGCGGCGCCGTGCGCGCACATCTGGTTCCTGAAGTCGCTGCCGTCGCGTCTGGGACTGGTGCTCGACATGACGCTGCGCGACATTGAGCGCGTGCTGTATTTCGAAGCCTACGTGGTGGTCGACCCGGGCATGACCCCGCTGAAGAAGTTCGGCATCATGACCGAGGACGATTACGACGCCAAGCGCACCGAGTTCGGTGACGAGTTCGTGGCGTTGATGGGTGCCGAGGGTGTCAAGAAGCTGCTCGAAGAAATCGACCTCGACGTCGAGATCGACAAGCTGCGCAACGACATGACCGGCTCCGAGCTGAAGATCAAGAAGAATTCCAAACGACTGAAGGTGATGGAAGCCTTCAAGAAGTCAGGCATCAAGCCGCAGTGGATGGTGATGGACGTGTTGCCAGTGTTGCCGCCGGATCTGCGTCCGCTGGTGCCGCTGGACGGTGGCCGCTTCGCGACCTCCGACCTGAACGACCTGTATCGCCGCGTCATCAACCGCAACAACCGTCTGGCTCGCCTGCTCGAACTGAAGGCGCCTGAAATCATCGTGCGCAACGAGAAGCGCATGTTGCAGGAAGCGGTCGACTCGCTGCTGGACAACGGTCGTCGCGGCAAGGCGATGACGGGTGCGAACAAGCGCGCGCTGAAGTCGCTGGCCGACATGATCAAGGGCAAGAGCGGTCGTTTCCGCCAGAACCTGCTGGGCAAGCGCGTCGACTACTCGGGCCGTTCGGTCATCGTGGTGGGCCCGACGCTCAAGCTGCACCAGTGCGGCCTGCCGAAGCTGATGGCGTTGGAGTTGTTCAAGCCGTTCATCTTCTCGCGTCTCGAAGCGATGGGCATCGCCACGACCATCAAGGCGGCGAAGAAGGAAGTCGAATCCGGCACGCCGGTGGTCTGGGACATCCTCGAGGAAGTGATCAAGGAACACCCGGTGATGCTGAACCGCGCACCGACGCTGCACCGCCTGGGCATCCAGGCGTTCGAGCCGGTGCTGATCGAGGGCAAGGCGATCCAGCTGCATCCGCTGGTCTGCGCTGCCTTCAACGCCGACTTCGATGGCGACCAGATGGCTGTGCACGTGCCGCTGTCGATCGAGGCGCAGATGGAAGCACGCACGCTGATGCTGGCTTCTAACAACATCCTGTTCCCCGCCAACGGCGAGCCATCCATCGTTCCGTCACAGGACGTGGTGCTGGGCCTTTACTACGCGACCCGCGATCGCATCAACGCCCGCGGTGAAGGTCTGATCTTCTCCGACGTGCCCGAGGTGCAGCGCGCGCTCGACAACGACGTGGTCGAGATCACCAGCAAGATCAGCGTACGCCTGACCGAGCACACCAAGAACAAGGAAACCGGCGACTTCACGTCGCAGACCAAGCTCGTGGACACCACGGTGGGCCGCGCCTTGCTCAGCGAGATCCTGCCGAAGGGCCTTCCCTTCAGCAACATCAACAAGGCGCTGAAGAAGAAGGAAATCTCGCGCCTGATCAACGTCTCGTTCCGAAAGTGTGGATTGAAGGAGACGGTGGTATTCGCCGACAAGCTGCTGCAAGCCGGATTCCGGCTGGCCACGCGCGCCGGCATCTCCATTGCCATCGACGACATGCTGGTGCCGAAGGAAAAACCGGGCCTGATCGAACGAGCCGAGAAGGAAGTCAAGGAGATCGAGCAGCAGTACGTCTCGGGTCTCGTGACCGCGGGTGAGCGCTACAACAAGGTGGTCGACATCTGGGGCAAGACCGGCGACGAAGTCGGCAAGGTCATGATGGCCCAGCTGTCGAAGCAGAAGACGATCGATCGTCACGGCAAAACCGTGGACCAGGAGTCGTTCAACTCCATCTACATGATGGCCGACTCTGGTGCCCGCGGCTCTGCGGCCCAGATTCGTCAGCTGGCCGGCATGCGGGGCCTGATGGCCAAGCCTGATGGCTCGATCATCGAGACACCGATCACAGCGAACTTCCGCGAGGGCTTGAACGTTCTGCAGTACTTCATCTCCACGCACGGCGCTCGAAAGGGTCTGGCGGATACGGCGTTGAAGACGGCGAATTCGGGCTACCTGACACGCCGCCTGGTCGACGTGACCCAGGATCTGGTCGTGATCGAAGACGACTGCGGCACCCACAACGGGATGAACATGCGCGCGCTGGTCGAAGGCGGTGAAGTCATCGAAAGCCTGCGTGACCGCATCCTGGGTCGTGTCACGGCTGTCGAGGTGCTGCATCCCGAGACGCAGGAGCAGCTGCTGGGCGCCGGCGAGATGATGGACGAAGACGTGCTCGACATGCTCGAAGCCGCCGGCGTCGACGAGGTCAAGGTGCGTACCGCCCTGACCTGCGCCACCCGCTTCGGCATCTGCGGCAAATGCTACGGCCGAGATCTGGGCCGTGGCGGCACCGTGAATCAGGGCGAAGCGATCGGCGTGATCGCGGCGCAATCGATCGGCGAGCCGGGCACGCAGCTGACGATGCGCACATTCCACATCGGTGGCGCTGCCTCGCGCGCAGCGGTGGCCTCAAGCGTCGACGCGAAGTCCGACGGTTTGATCGGCTTCAACGCAACGATGCGCTACGTCACCAACGGCAAGGGCGAGTTGGTCGTGATTTCCCGCTCCGGCGAGATCATCATCTCCGACCAGCATGGCCGCGAGCGCGAGCGTCACAAGGTGCCTTACGGCGCGTTGCTGTCGATCAAGCCCGACCAGCAGCTCAAGGCCGGCACCGTGCTGGCCAACTGGGATCCACTGACCCGACCGATCATCACCGAGTTCGCCGGCAAGGCGAAGTTCGAGAACGTCGAGGAAGGCCTGACGGTTGCCAAGCAGCTCGACGAAGTGACTGGTCTGTCCACGCTGGTGGTCATCGATTCGAAGCGCCGCGGCGCATTGAAGGTGGTGCGTCCTCAGGTCAAGCTGCTCGATGCGGCTGGCAACGAGGTCAAGATCCCGGGCACCGATCACTCCGTGACCATCGGCTTTCCGGTGGGCTCACTGATCCAGATCCGCGACGGTCAGGACCTGATGCCAGGCGAGGTGCTGGCGCGTATTCCGGTCGAAGGCCAGAAGACGCGGGACATCACCGGCGGTTTGCCGCGGGTGGCCGAACTGTTCGAGGCGCGCACGCCGAAGGACAAGGGCACGCTGGCCGAGATGACCGGCACGGTGTCGTTCGGCAAGGAGACCAAGGGCAAGGTTCGCCTGCAGATCACCGATCCGGAGGGCAAGGTCTACGAGGAACTCGTGCTCAAGGAAAAGAACATCCTGGTGCACGAGGGCCAGGTGGTGAACAAGGGCGAATCCATCGTCGATGGTCCGGCCGATCCGCAGGACATCCTGCGTCTGCTGGGCATCGAGGAGCTGGCGCGTTACATCGTCGACGAGGTGCAGGACGTCTACCGTCTGCAAGGTGTGAAGATCAACGACAAGCACATCGAGGTGATCGTTCGCCAGATGCTGCGCCGCGTGCAGATCGTCAACCCGGGCGATACGTCCTATATCGCAGGCGAACAGGTCGAACGCTCCGAACTGCTCGACACGAACGACCGCATGGTCTCCGAGGGCAAGTTGCCGGCAACGCATGCAGACGTGCTGCTCGGTATCACCAAGGCATCGCTGTCCACCGACAGCTTCATCTCGGCGGCCTCCTTCCAGGAAACCACACGCGTGCTCACCGAGGCTGCCATCATGGGCAAGCGCGACGAGTTGCGCGGCCTGAAGGAAAACGTCATCGTCGGCCGCCTGATTCCCGCGGGTACCGGCATGGCCTTCCACCAGGCTCGCAAGGTCAAGGAAGAGATGGATGACGCCGAACGCCGCGCCATCGCTCTGCAGGAGGCTGACGAACTGGCTGAGTCGCAGGCCCAGCCGGCCGAGATTGGCACCGAGTCGGGCGAATGACCGCGTAGTCTGATCTGGACCTCAGGGGCGGCTTCGGCCGCCCCTTTTTCTTGTCTATCACCGGTGCATCGTCAGGCGTCGGGTGCGGCCTTTGGGTTGAAGCGCTCGGGCGTCACGATGGCCAGACCCAGCGGGGTCGCCCGGCGTGCCAGCTTCAGGAGTGCCCGGTCCCGGGTGATCAGCCATTGCGCACCTGTGTCCAGCGCGAGGTCGACGAATTTCTGGTCGTCGGTGTCGGTGCATCGTGGACGATGCAGCGGGGATGGCGACGCGCAGGGTTTGGCGGAAATCGAGTGACTCTCCCAGACCCGCCACAGCCGGTACAGGTCCGGAGCCCACCGTTCGACCACCCCGCGGCCGAGGACGTGAGCCAGTTCGCTGCGCACCGCTTCGTTGACGACCCAGTTCACGCGCCCCGAAACGATGGCGCCGCTGACGGCCCGGCACGATGGATCATCGAAAACCAGCCAGTCCAGAACGGCGTTGGTATCGAGCACCAGCTTCGGAATCATCGGCTCGCTGTGGATCGCCGGCTGTGGAGGCATCAAGATTTGAAGGCGAGGCGACTGGAAAGAAGCGCGCCGGAACGCTGTGGCGAGGCGTTGCATCCCAAAAGGATGACACCCCGGAGAACTTGCCATGCTTGCCGGTCTATGTCCAAACGAATATACTCGAAGGCTTTTCGGATGTCGGGCCGCTGAGCGACTGTCTGCGCGCGCCCTACCGGAAGCAAGTGACTTCAAACGGGAACAAGTTACCTATGCCTACTATCAATCAACTCGTGCGTCACGGTCGCGAGACCGAGGTCACGAAGTCCAAGTCACCCGCGATGCAGGGCAGCCCCCAGCGTCGTGGTGTGTGCACTCGCGTGTACACGACGACACCGAAGAAGCCGAACTCGGCTCTGCGGAAGGTCGCCAAGGTGCGCCTGACCAACGGTTTCGAGATCATCTCGTACATCGGCGGTGAGGGTCACAACCTGCAGGAGCACAGTGTCGTGCTCGTGCGCGGCGGCCGTGTCAAGGATTTGCCGGGTGTGCGCTACCACATCGTGCGTGGCTCGCTCGACTTGCAGGGCGTGAAAGACCGCAAGCAGTCGCGCTCCAAGTACGGCGCGAAGCGCCCGAAAAAGGCGTAAAGCCAAACGTTTCGGCAGGTCGCTGACTTGCCGAGTAAGTGGGCGGCCCCAGATGTCGGTGGCGCCCGAGGTGAAGGCGAAAGCCCGATCCAACTGAAGCCAAAGGAAGAGAAATGCCACGTCGTCGCGAAGTCCCCAAACGGGACATCCTCCCTGATCCGAAATTCGGTTCTGTCGATCTGTCCAAGTTCATGAACGTCATCATGGAATCGGGCAAGAAGGCGATCGCCGAACGCATCATCTACGGGGCGTTGGAGCAGGTCGAGAAGAAGTCGGGCAAGGACCCGCTCGAAATCTTCGTCACCGCCTTGAACAACATCAAGCCGATGGTCGAAGTGAAGTCACGCCGCGTCGGCGGTGCGAACTACCAGGTTCCCGTGGAAGTTCGCCCTGTGCGCCGTGTGGCTCTGGCCATGCGCTGGTTGAAGGAGTCGGCCCGCAAGCGCGGCGAGAAGTCGATGGCCCAGCGCCTCGCCAACGAACTGCTGGAGGCCGTCGAGGGCCGCGGCGGCGCGATGAAGAAGCGCGACGAAGTGCACCGCATGGCCGAGGCCAACAAGGCGTTCTCTCACTTCCGCTTCTGATCTTTTTTCGCCTTCCGGCCGCTCCTCGGGTTTACGCGAACCCCTGAGCGGCCCGTGTTTTTGGCTTGTTTATTGGAGTGCCACCATGGCCCGCAAGACCCCCATCGAGCGCTATCGCAACATCGGCATCTCGGCTCACATCGATGCCGGTAAGACGACGACCACCGAGCGCATCCTCTTCTACACCGGTGTGAATCACAAGATCGGCGAAGTGCACGATGGCGCTGCGACCATGGACTGGATGGAGCAGGAGCAGGAGCGGGGCATCACGATCACTTCGGCGGCGACCACCTGCTTCTGGAAGGGGATGGAGCTCAGCTATCCCGAGCACCGCATCAACATCATCGACACCCCCGGGCACGTCGACTTCACCATCGAGGTCGAGCGCTCGATGCGCGTGCTGGACGGCGCGTGCATGGTGTATTGCGCCGTTGGCGGGGTGCAGCCTCAGTCGGAAACCGTCTGGCGGCAGGCGAACAAGTACAAAGTGCCTCGGCTGGCATTCGTCAACAAGATGGACCGCACCGGCGCCAATTTCTTCAAGGTCTATGACCAGATGAAGGTGCGCCTCAAGGCCAATCCCGTGCCCGTCGTGATTCCTATCGGCGCCGAAGAGAACTTCACCGGAGTGATCGACCTGATCAAGATGAAGGCGATCATCTGGGACGAGGCCTCGCAGGGCATGAAGTTCGACTACAAGGACATCCCGGCCGAACTTCAGGAAGAAGCGCAGAAGTGGCGCGAGAACATGCTTGAGGCGGCTGCTGAATCCAGCGAAGAGCTGATGAACAAGTATCTCGAGTCCGGTGACCTGAGCGAGGATGAGATCAAGCTCGGCATCCGCACGCGCACCATCGCTGCTGAAATCCAACCCATGTTCTGTGGCTCTGCCTTCAAGAACAAGGGCGTGCAGCGCATGCTCGACGGCATCGTCGACTTCATGCCTTCTCCGGCCGACATCCCGCCGGTGCCCGGCACCGACGACAACGAGCAGCCAGTCGTGCGCCATCGCACCGACGAAGAAAAATTCTCGGCCCTGGCTTTCAAGCTGATGACCGACCCCTATGTCGGCCAGTTGACATTCGTGCGCGTCTACTCGGGCGTGCTGAAGTCGGGTGACTCGGTCTACAACCCGATCCGCGGCAAGAAGGAGCGCATCGGTCGGATCTTGCAGATGCACGCCAATCAGCGTGAAGAAATCAAGGAAATCCTGGCCGGTGACATCGCCGCCTGCGTGGGTTTGAAAGACGTGACCACGGGCGAAACTCTGTGCGATCCGGATTCCATCGTCACGCTGGAGCGCATGGTGTTCCCTGAGCCGGTGATCTCGCAGGCTGTCGAGCCCAAGACCAAGGCCGACCAGGAAAAGATGGGCATCGCGCTGGGCCGCTTGGCCGCGGAAGACCCGTCGTTCCGCTTGCGCACCGATGAAGAATCGGGCCAGACGATCATCTCCGGCATGGGCGAGTTGCACCTCGAAATCATCGTTGACCGCATGAAGCGCGAGTTCGGTGTCGAGGCCAATGTCGGCAAGCCGCAGGTGGCCTACCGCGAAACGATCCGCAAGGCGGTCACCGATGTCGAAGGCAAGTTCGTGCGCCAGTCCGGCGGCAAGGGCCAGTATGGTCACGTCGTGCTGACCGTCGAGCCGCAGGAGCCGGGCAAGGGCTTCGAATTCGTCGATGCGATCAAGGGTGGCGTGGTGCCGCGCGAGTTCATCCCCGCGGTCAGGAAGGGTGTCGAGGACTCGCTGCCTGCGGGCGTGCTCGCCGGCTTCCCGGTGGTCGACGTCAAGGTCACTCTGACCTTCGGTTCTTACCACGAGGTGGACTCGAACGAAAACGCGTTCAAGATGGCTGCGTCGCTCGGTTTCAAGGACGGTTGCCGCAAGGCCAGCCCGGTCATCCTTGAGCCGATGATGGCGGTCGAAGTCGAGACGCCAGAGGACTATGCCGGCAACGTGATGGGCGATCTTTCGTCACGTCGCGGCATGGTTCAGGGCATGGACGACATGCCTGGCGGCGGCAAGGCCATCAAGGCCGAAGTGCCGCTGTCGGAGATGTTCGGCTACTCGACCACGCTGCGATCGATGTCGCAAGGTCGTGCCACCTACACGATGGAGTTCAAGCACTACAGCGAAGCCCCGAAGAACGTGGCGGACGCGATCATCACTGCGCGCAGCAAGTAACAACGGAAGTTTTTGTCTGGTCTTCGTCGGGGTGCCGTTTGCTGCCAGTGGCATACGGGCAAGCATCCCGATGGAAACCTTAAACACTGCACTGGCAATGTTCTTTATCTGGAGAAACTGAAATGGCAAAAGGCAAATTTGAGCGGACGAAGCCGCACGTGAACGTGGGGACCATCGGGCACGTGGACCACGGCAAGACGACGCTGACGGCGGCGATCACGACCGTGCTGAGCAAGCTGTTCGGCGGCGAAGCCAAGGCATACGATCAAATTGATGCGGCACCGGAAGAAAAAGCGCGCGGCATCACCATCAACACCGCCCACGTCGAATACGAGACCAAGAACCGGCACTACGCCCACGTCGACTGTCCCGGGCACGCCGACTACGTCAAGAACATGATCACCGGTGCCGCCCAGATGGACGGCGCGATCCTGGTGTGCTCGGCCGCTGACGGCCCGATGCCGCAAACGCGCGAGCACATCCTGCTCGCCCGCCAGGTCGGCGTGCCGTACATCATCGTCTTCCTGAACAAGTGCGACATGGTCGACGACGCCGAGTTGCTCGAGCTCGTCGAGATGGAAGTGCGCGAACTCCTCGACAAGTACGACTTCCCCGGTGACACCACCCCCATCATCCACGGCAGCGCCAAGCTCGCCATGGAAGGCGACAAGGGCGAACTCGGCGAAGGCGCGATCCTCAAGCTTGCCGAAGCCCTCGACACCTACATCCCCACGCCAGAGCGTGCCGTTGACGGCGCGTTCCTGATGCCTGTCGAAGACGTGTTCTCCATCTCCGGACGCGGCACTGTCGTGACCGGAAGAATCGAGCGCGGCATTGTCAAGGTCGGCGAGGAAATCGAGATCGTGGGCATCACCGTCACGCAGAAGACCACCTGCACCGGCGTCGAGATGTTCCGCAAGCTGCTCGACCAGGGGCAGGCCGGCGACAACGTGGGCATCCTGCTGCGCGGCACCAAGCGCGAAGACGTGCAGCGCGGGCAGGTCCTGTGCAAGCCGGGCAGCGTCAAGCCGCACACCCACTTCACGGCCGAGATCTACGTGCTCAGCAAGGAAGAGGGCGGTCGCCACACGCCGTTCTTCAACAACTACCGTCCGCAGTTCTACTTC
>Ga0116157_10005269_pt1 | contig 11920 bp, 10 predicted proteins | sample AD_UKC048_MetaG_FD_89882 | JGI IMG/M metagenome (GOLD analysis project Ga0116157, IMG submission 89882) | Active sludge microbial communities of municipal wastewater-treating anaerobic digesters from USA - AD_UKC048_MetaG | ecosystem: Engineered > Bioreactor > Anaerobic > Digestate | place: USA... | reverse complement strand
CTTACGTGGTGGACATACCCCTGCCGCCGCTCAATTTGCTCGGACAGGACACCTTTTGTCACCCCTCGCTAAAGGCGTATACCCAGGCGGTTCATGAGACCCGGCCCGCTGTAAATGTTGCCCCTTTGATCGGTCACACCACGCTGCGTTTTGCCTGCATGGAAGACTTGAGCCGTGCCGCCAACCCGCAGGAACTGGACCGAATGTGCGATCTGCTAGACCAGTGCATGCAGGACGGCGCCATCGGCCTGTCCAGTGGCCTGTTTTATGAGCCCGCGTTTGCCGCGCCGCTGGATGAGGTGCTCCGTCTGGCGCAAGTGGTATCCCGGGCGGGCGGTGTTTACACCACTCATCTTCGCACTGAGATGCAAGCCATCATCGAGGCCCTGCATGAAGCTGGCGACACGGCCTTCAAGGCTGGTGTGCCTTTGATCATTTCACACCACAAATGCGCGGGCCCCGACAACTGGGGCCGCACCGTCGAGACACTGCCGGTCATCGAAGCACTGTCCAACCGGCAACCTGTTGCGATGGATGTTTACCCCTATTTGGCGGGATCCACCGTGCTGCGCGATGATCTGGTAGACGGTGTGATTGAAGTCATGCTGAGCTGGTCCACCCCGTATCCCGAGATGGCTGGCCGCATGCTGGCCGACATTGCCGCCGAATGGGGCGTGGACCAAAAAATCGCCTGCCAGCGCCTGCAGCCCGGTGGCGCCTGCTACTTCCAGATTCATGAAGACGATGTGAAGCGGGTGATCGCCCATCCCCTCACCATGATCGGATCTGACGGCCTGCCACATGACCAGCATCCACATCCGCGTCTTTGGGGTGCGTTTCCACGGGTGCTGGCGCGGTACTGGCGCGAACTGAGACTCTTCTCGATGGAGCAGGCCGTGTACAAGATGACAGGCCTGTCCGCACGCAACTTTCACCTTTGCCAGCGTGGACAATTGCAACCCGGCTGGTTTGCCGATGTGGTTGTGTTTGACCCCCAGCGGGTGCGTGACGTGGCTACATACGAAAGTCCAATTGCCCGATCCGAAGGTATAGAGCGCGTGTACGTCAACGGACAGCTTACCTTCACCCCTCAATTGACACAGCTGCACGCACGGGCGGGGCGTGTCCTGTCGCGCCAGGCATCCTGACGAACATCTGGATTGCCACAGAACAAGTGGCCTATGGTCCGGCTAAATTTTGAGCCAGGTTAACAAGCGCCAAGACTGGGCACTACCTCACAGGGTTTCATGCCTGTTTCGCCGCGTCTTCTGAGACCCACTGGGCAGCTTTTTCAGCCAGCATCAGAGTGGGTGAATTGGTGTTGCCACTGGTGATGGTGGGCATCACGCCGGCGTCCACCACCCGCAAACCGGCAACGCCCCGCACCTTGAGCCGGGAATCGACCACGGCCATCGGATCGTCCGAACGACCCATCCTGGTGGTGCCGACGGGGTGAAAGATGGTGGTGGCGATGTCGCCCGCCAGTTTGGCCAGTTCGTCATCGGTCTGAAACTGCACGCCCGGCTTCCATTCCTGCGGCTGGTATGGGGCCAGCGCCGGCTGCGACACGATCCTGCGGGTGATGCGCAGCGAGTCCGCGGCCACCTTGCGGTCTTCGTCGGTGCTGAGGTAGTTGGGCGCAATGGCCGGTGCGTCTTCAAACCGGTTGCTTTTGATGTTTACCGTGCCCCGGCTGGTGGGGTTCAGGTTGCACACGCTGGCGGTGAACGCCGGGAAGTTGTGAAGCGGCTCGCCGAAGGCGTCCAGGCTCAGCGGTTGCACGTGGTATTCGATGTTGGGGTGCGGCTTTTCCGGCGAGCTGCGCGTGAACGCGCCCAACTGCGACGGCGCCATGCTCATCGGACCGGTGCGCTTGAGGGCGTATTCCAGCCCGATGCGCGCCTTGCCCCACAGGCTGTTGGCCATGGTGTTGAGCGTTTGCACGCCTTTAACTTTGAAGACGGCCCGAATCTGCAAATGGTCCTGTAGGTTAGCGCCCACTCCCGGTGTATCGGCTGTAACGGGAATATTGTGTTGCCTCAGCACAGCCGCCGGGCCGATGCCGGAGAGCTGCAAAATCTGCGGAGACCCGATGCTGCCGGCCGTCAAAATGACCTCGCGTGCTGCGTTGGCTGTCACCATTTCCTGGCCAGTCCAGACCTGCGCGCCGGTGCAGCGCAGGCTGCCATCGGGTCGCTTTTCAATTACCAGCTTGGCCACTTGGGCCGATGTCCACATCTCGAAATTGGGCCGTGCGTAACACATGGGTCGCAAAAAAGCCTTGGCTGTATTCCAGCGCCAGCCAGCCTTCTGGTTCACCTCGAAGTAACCCACGCCTTCGTTACTCCCGGTGTTGAAGTCTTCCGTGGCGGGTACGCCAGCCTGCTGCGCCGCGAGCGAAAAGGCGTCCAGCACGTCCCAGCGCAGGCGCTGCTTCTCAATGCGCCATTCGCCCCCGGCATTGCGGTGCCGCAGCAGCTTTTGATAATCAGTGCCGTTGGCGGGCATCAGCTCGGGTGCTGTGCCGCGGGCGCCATGCAGCTGTGTGGGGCCCTTGTAGTGATCTTCGTGCAGCTTGAAATAGGGCAACGCGTTGTTCCAGGTCCAGGTGTCGTCGCCGGTCAGCTTTGCCCACTGGTCGTAGTCACGCGCCTGGCCACGCATGTAAATCATGCCGTTGATGCTGGAGCAGCCGCCCAGCACCTTGCCACGCGGATAACGCAACTGGCGGCCGTTCAGGCCCGCATCGGCTTCTGTCTGATACAGCCAGTCGGTGCGGGGGTTGCCAATGCAATACAGGTAGCCAACCGGGATGTGGATCCAGTGGTAGTCGTCCCGGCGACCGGCTTCAATCAGCAGCACGCGTTTGGAGGCATCGGCGCTGAGGCGGTTGGCCAGCAGGCAGCCCGCCGTCCCGGCGCCGATGATGATGTAGTCGAATTCTGTGTGGCCCATGGGTAATGGTAATCAGTGACCGGCCCAGTTTGGCTTACGTTTCTCCTGAAACGCCTTTTGCCCTTCCCGGGCGTCGTCGGTCAGCGTGAACAGCGCGATCTGGCTTTCCGTAAACGACATGCTTTCCTCAAACGCCATGGCCTCCACCTTTTTCATGGTGTACAGGCCGCGGCGGATGGCGGCGGGGGATTTGTCCAGCAGGCGGTCCAGCAGCCACTGCAGTTTGGCATCCACGTCATCATCCACATGGTTCACCAGATTGAATGCCAGCGCCTGCGCAGAGGTGATGGGTTCACCGGTCAGGCACATTTCGGCCAGCACGCGCTTAGGGATAAGGTGCTGCAACACGCTCAGCACCTGTGCCGGAAACACGCCCACCTTCACCTCGGGCAGGCCAAACACCGCATGGCTGGCCGCGACTGCCATGTCGCACATGCTCATCAGGCCCATGCCGCCGGCCATGCAGACGCCATTTACGCGGGCGATCAGCGGCACATTGCACGCTTTGGCCACGCGCAGCAGCTGCGCCAGGTGGCCATGCGGCTCGGAATAATCGGTGGTGAATGCTTTGGCCGACTGCAGATCGGCCCCGGCACAAAACGCCTTGCTGCCCGCGCCGGTGATGACAATGGCGCGGATGTCGCGCCGGTCCTGCGCGGCGGCAATGGCCTGCGCCATGCCGGCGAGCACGCCGTGGCTCATGGCGTTGCGGCGCTCTTCGCGGGTGATGGTGAGCCACAGCACCGGGCCGCGTTGTTCAACCGCCAGCTCGGCGGCCAATTCGGGCGATAAGGTGATGCCTGGGTTGGAATTGCTCATGTAGTCTCCTGTGGGCGTCTATTTTGCTGGCTTTTCGGCCCGGTGCGGGTGCGACGGGCCGTTACACGCGTTACGATTGCAAAAACCAGCAAGTTGAACATCAACGACCCCGTCAATGAGTCTTTGCCCCTAACACCGCAGGCGATGGAGGAAAGCGTTCCACACATCACGCGCGAGCAGGCGCCGCAAGGGTCGCGTGCGCGCCTGCAGGGCCAGTGGACGGCCGCACGACTTGCCGAGCCCTCCGCCTGGGGCGCCATCCAGACTGAATTGCAGGCGCTGGCTCAACCGGCTCTAGCGGGTTGTGAATGGGATTTGCACACCTTGCAGGGGCTCGACCACACGGGCGCACAGCTGCTTTGGAACGCCTGGGGCCGCCAGTGGCCCCACAACCTGAACCTGTTGCCCGCGCAACGCGCCATGCTGGAGCGGGTGGCCCGGTTTTCGGTGGCGCCGCCCGTGCCGCAGCGCCGGACGCTCTGGCAAATTTTTTTGTCATTGGGTGCCGCCATCTGGCAGGTGTTTGAGCATTTGCGGGGGGTCGTCCGGCTGATCGGCCAGTTGCTGCTGGACCTGATTCGCCTGGCCCGTGCGCCGCGCGCTGGCCCCTGGCGGGACGTATCAGGGCACCTGTATCACATTGGCGCTACGGCGCTACCCATTACCGCACTGGTGGGGTTTTTGATTGGCGTGGTGCTGGCGTATCTGATGTCGCTGCAACTGCGGCAGTTTGGTGCGGACGCCTTCATTGTGGACATTCTCGGGATCTCGCTCATTCGTGAACTCGGGCCGGTGCTGGCCGCGATCTTGCTGGCCGGGCGCTCCGGGTCGGCCATCACGGCGCAGATCGGCGTGATGCGGGTGACCGAAGAACTCGATGCCATGCGCGTCATGGGCATTCCCCGTGGCTACCGGCTGGTCATGCCCCGCGCCATGGCCATGGCGGTGGCCATGCCGCTGATATCGGTGTGGACCACGCTGGCAGCCCTGCTGGGCGGCATGCTCGCAGCCGATCTGGTGATGGGCGTGACGCCGGCGTATTTTGTAGAAGCACTGCCGAAAGCGGTAGAGGTGTCCAACCTCACGCTGGCCGTCTGCAAATCCGTTGTGTTTGGTCTGCTGATTGCGATCATCGGCTGCCACTACGGCCTGCGCGTCAAACCCAATACCGAGAGCCTGGGGCAGGGCACCACCGCCTCCGTGGTGACCTCCATCACGGTGGTGATTCTGGTGGATGCGCTGTTTGCCGTGCTGTTCAAGGACATCGGCATATGAACCCGATCACTCGTGCGCCTGTGGTGCAGATCAGCAAGCTGTGGTCGGTGTTTCGCTCCGCCGGGCAGCAGGCGGTGATTCACAAGGACCTCGATCTGGTGATTGAAGCGGGTGAGTTGCTGTCCATCGTGGGCGGCTCGGGCAGCGGCAAAACCGTGCTGCTGCGGCAAATTCTGGGGCTCGAAACGCCGGCGCAAGGCAGCGTGATGGTGCTGGGCAAACCGGCCGCCGAGCTGGGCGATGCGGGTGCTGCCAGCCGGGTGGGCATGCTGTTTCAGCACGGTGCGCTGTTCTCGGCGTTCAGTGTCCTCGACAACATCGCGTTTCCCCTGCGTGAGCTGAAAAACCTGCCCGAGCCGCTGGTGCGCGACGCGGCGCTGGTGAAGCTGCAGATGGTGGGTCTGGACCCATCACAGGCGCACAAAATGCCGGCCGATCTGTCGGGCGGCATGATCAAACGCGTGGCACTGGCGCGTGCGCTCATCATGGACCCGCCCTTGCTGCTGCTGGACGAGCCCACCGCCGGGCTGGACCCTGACAGCGCCGATGCGTTTTGCGCGTTGTTGCGTTCTCTGCACCGCGAGCTGGATTTGACGGTCGTGATGGTGACGCATGATCTGGATACGCTGTTTGAGCTCAGCACCCGCGTGGCGGTGGTGGCCGACAAACAGGTGGTCATCAATGCGCCGCCCAAGGAAGTAATTGCATTCCCGCATCCCTTCATTCACGATTTTTTTCTGGGCGAGCGGGGCCAGCGCGCGATGGAGTTGTTGCGCGAATACCCGTTTGCCGTGTAGAAAGAGGACCTTATGGAAAACCGATCCCATGCCCTGGCCGCCGGCGCATTCGTGCTGACCGTGATGGCGCTGCTGGTGGCGCTGGCTTTCTGGCTGACACGCGACACTGCCGTGCGCCGCGCCTACGAGATATCCAGCCACGAGGCGGTCACCGGCCTGCAGGTTCAGGCAGGCGTGCGGTTTCGTGGCGTCACGGTTGGGCGTGTCACCGACATCGGGTTTGATCCGGTCACCTCGGGCAATGTGCTGGTGCGCATCTCGGTGGACGACAACGCCCCCATTACCCGTTCAACATTCGCCACGCTGGGTTTTCAGGGCGTGACCGGGCTGGCGTTTGTGCAGCTGGATGACTCCGGCGAGTCGCGCGAGGCGCTGCCGTCCGGCGCGGCCAGGCCGGAGCGCATCCCGATCCGGCCCAGCCTGCTGTCCAAATTGTCGGATCAGGGGGTGGACCTGCTCAACCAGCTCGAAGAGACCAGCCGTCGCGTGAACCTGCTGCTCGCCCCCGAGAACCAGAAAACGCTGATGGGTGCCATCGACAGCATGGGTCAGGCCGCCGGAAGCGTGCAGAAGCTGGCCACCAATGCCGACAAGGTGCTGGACGCCCAGCTCGGACCACAAAAAGTGAATATTCCGGCGATGGTGCAGGAAGTCAACACCACGCTCAAGTCCATGCAGCTCACTTCGGACCGCGTGGGCGACAGTGCCGACGAAGCGCGCGACTCCGCCGCGGCCTTCAGGCGGGTGACCGAGCGCATGGGCGCACCCGGTGGCACGCTGGACCAGGTGGCGGCGGGCGTCGATTCGCTGTCGGCCACGGGCCAGACGCTCAACGCAGGCACGCTGCCGCGCCTGAACCGGACCGTGGATGAGGCTGCGCGCGCCGCCCGACAGGTCGGCAAAACAGTGGGTGCGGTGAGTGACAACCCCCAGTCGCTTATTTACGGCAACGGGCCGGTTCTGCCGGGGCCGGGTGAGCCCGGGTTTGCCGCGCCGGGAGGAAAACCATGATGCCGGGGCGAAGACAACACAAAGGGGAATGGATGCCATTTGCTACTGATTTAATAGCTACTTGCGCATATCCGACGGGGGCTAGAGGCTTTTTTGACCCCTGTTTTCGGGTGTTTTCTGCATTTTCCCTGCTGGTCGCCACTGTGGCGCTGACGGCATGCGCCTCGCTGCCGGACAAGCCCGTTCGCGCAGCGGTGTATGACTTTGGCCCGGGCACCCTCGTCGCGCAGCCGGCCAACCGCATGGCGCCGCTGCCCGCGATGGCGCTGGCCGAGATTGAAGCCAGCCCCGCGCTGGACAGCACGGCCGTGTTGTACCGTCTGGCGTATGCAGACGCGCAGCAGTTGCGGCCTTACGCGCAGGCCCGCTGGAGCATGACGCCCGCCCAGCTGGTGCACCAGCGCCTGCGGGAGCATTTAAGCCAGCGGCGCGCCGTGATCAACCCGGGTGAAAGGGTTGTGCTGGCGACCGGAGCACCCGCTGCTGCGCCGCTGACCCTGCGCATCGAACTGGAAGAGTTCAGCCAGCTGTTTGAGGCCGCAGATAAAAGCGTGGGCCTGTTGCGCCTGCGCGCAACGGTGGTGCAGGCCACAGCTCAGGGCGACAAACTCGTGGCGCAGCGCAGCGTGGTGATTCAACGCCCCGGCGCCAGCGCAGACGCCCCGGGCGGTGTGCGGGCGCTGACGGCGGCCACCGATGCCGCCATTGCCGAGCTGGACACCTGGTTGCAGCAGCTGTGATGGGCAGCCGCACGGTGTCGATAGAGGAACAGCTTCAGGCAGCGGGTCTGGAGTTGCTCGGTTATTGCGAAGGGCTGGCCAGCCAGATGCCCAACTGGCGACATGGCTCGGCTTTGCTGGAAGACCTCACCGCGCAGGAGCTGGATGCTCTGGGGCTGCTGATGCCGCGGGTGCGGGCCCAACCCGGGCAGGTGCTGATTGCCGAAGGCGACGTGGGCGACTGGCTGCTGCTCGTCTTTAGCGGCACGATTGATGTGACCAAGAACTACGGGAGCGATGAAGCCTCGCGTCTGGCGGTCATCAAGCAGGGTGCGTCGGTGGGCGAAATGTCGATGTTTGACTCGGCGCCACGATACGCCAGCTGTGTGGCGATCCAGCAGGTGGAGGCCGGTGTGCTCACGCGGGCAGTCATTGCGCAAATGATTCAGGCGCACCCGGTCGTGGGGTCCAAGCTGCTGGTCAAACTCACGCAAATGCTGGCGCAGCGCCTGCGCAACACCAGCAACCAGATGGTCAGGCTGATGCAGTCGAAAGAAGGCGACGCGGCGGCGGTCGCCGATCTTTCGGACTGACTTTCAATCAGCCGCTATTTCGCCGTCGGCATCACGAACTCGGCGCCCTTGGGCGTGCTCTCGGGCCAGCGCTGCATGATGGATTTTTGCTTGGTGTAGAAACGCACGCCTTCTTCGCCATAAGCATGCATGTCGCCAAACAGGCTGCGTTTCCAGCCGCCAAAGCCGTGCCAGGCCATGGGCACGGGAATCGGCACGTTGATGCCCACCATGCCCACCTGAATGCGGCGGCTGAACTCACGGGCCACATTGCCGTCACGCGTGAAACAGGCCACACCATTGCCAAACTCGTGGTCATTGATGAGCTGAACGGCAGTGGCAAAGTCCGGCACGCGCACGCAGGCCAGCACCGGGCCAAAAATTTCTTCCTTGTAGATGCGCATCTCGGGCGTCACGTTGTCAAACAGCGTGCCACCCAGCCAGAACCCCTGCTCGCAACCCGGGCCGGCAGCAGCGCCCTTGAATCCGCGGCCATCCACCACCAGTTTGGCACCTTCTTTCACGCCCTGTTCGATATAGCCGGTGATGCGGCTGTGCGCCGCGGGCGTGACGATGGGGCCCATCTCGGCGGCCAGATTGGTGCCATTCAGCACCTTGAGGCTGCGCGCCCGCTCGGTTACTTTGGCGACCACTTCATCGGCAATGTCGCCCACCAGCACGGCGACCGAGATCGCCATGCAGCGCTCGCCGGCCGAGCCGTAGCCGGCGCCAATCAGCGCGTCCACCGCCTGGTCAATATCGGCGTCGGGCATTACCACCATGTGGTTCTTGGCACCGCCCAGTGCCTGCACACGCTTGCCGTGGTGTGCGCCGGTCTCGTAGATGTAGTTGGCAATCGGTGTGGAGCCGACGAAGCTCACGGCCTTGACATCCGGGTGCACCAGCAGCGCGTCCACGGCTTCCTTGTCACCCTGCACCACGTTGAACACACCGTCAGGCAAACCGGCTTTTTTCAGCAAATCGGCCATGAACAGGCTGGGGCTGGGGTCAATCGGGCTGGGTTTGAGCACAAACGTGTTGCCCGCCGCAATGGCCACCGGGAACATCCACATCGGCACCATCACCGGGAAGTTGAAAGGCGTGATGCCGGCGACCACCCCCAGCGGCTGGCGCAGCGTCCAGTTGTCGATGCCGGTGGACACCTGATCGGTGAAGTCGCCCTTGAGCAGCTGCGGAATGCCGCAGGCAAATTCGACAATGTCGATGCCGCGGGAAACCTCGCCCTGCGCATCGGTGAACACCTTGCCGTGTTCGGCCGTGATCATGTGCGCCAGGTCATCCTTGTGCAGGTTGAGCAACTCCAGAAACTTGAACAGCACACGGGCGCGGCGAATGGGCGGTGTGTCGGCCCAGGCCGGAAACGCGGCCTGGGCGGCAGCCACTGCGGCATTCACGTCACCGGCATTGCCCAGACGCACCTGGTGCGCGACCGCGCCGGTGGCAGGGTTGTAGACGGGCTGCGTGCGGGTGCTGGTGCCGGCAGTGCGGGCGCCCCGGATGTACTGGGCAATTTCGGTGGTCGTTGCGGTATCGGGCATGGTGTCTCTCGGTGGTTGGGTGATGTGTTGCCGGCTGGCGGGGTTTGAAGATGTAGTTTAGGCACTGCACCGGCCCACGACAAGCGCATGAGGGTGAACTGATTGTTCAAAATAGTGAACAATAGACGTATGAATGGGAACAAAACGGACGAGCTCTGGAGCCGCCTGCACTGGCTCACGGTTCTGGCGCAGCAGGGTAGTTACACGGCTGCTGCTGCCCGGCTGGGCGTGAGCAAGGCCGCCATGAGCCAGCACATGGCCGATCTGGAACGCATCGCCGGGGTGGCGCTGGTTCGACGCACCACACGCAGCGTGCAGCTGACAGAAGCGGGCCAGCGTCTGGTGGACGAAACCCGTGCGCCATTCGAGCAAATTGCACAAACCTTTGCACAGGTGCGTGACCTCGCTGGCGCACCGCGTGGCCGGTTGCGGGTGACGGCGCCAGTGGCTTTTGCGCGCCAGCAGCTGGTGCCCCGGCTGGCAGACTTTTTGCGCGAATACCCGGAAGTGCGGCTGGAACTGGACATGTCGGACCGGCTCAGTTCCATGGCCACGGAAGGGTTTGACCTGGCCATCCGCCACACGGCGGCTGCGCCCGACACCCACGTGGCCTGGACGCTGTGCACAACCCGCTCGGTGCTGGCGGCCAGCCGCAGCTATCTGCGCCGGTGCGGCACGCCAGCCACGCCGGAAGACCTTGTTTCGCACAACTGCCTGCATTACCCGCGTGCGCATGACCTGCCGGTGTGGACGTTTGAGCGGGTTGCCTCACGCCCGGCCGAGCAGGTGACCGTGCCTGTAGCAGGGTCGTTCTCTGCGAACAACAGCGAGGCCTTGCGTGACGCCGCGCTGACGGGTCTGGGCATCGCCTTGCTGCCCGATTTCAGCGCCCAGACCAGCCTGCGTGCGAGCAAGCTGGTGCAGGTCCTGCCGCAATGGAAGCCGGTCGGGCCCTTTGCCGAACAGCTTTACGCGATCCGGCCCTATTCACCCCATGTGCCCCGCGCCGTGACGGCGTTTGTGGCTTACCTGCGCCAGACACTGGCTTCCGGGTTTGGCGAGGAGGCTGCCCCATGATGGACAAGCCGGTTATCTCTCTGGGCTGTTCGGTCTGGGACACCATTTTTCAGGTGGACGCCATCCCGGCAGCCGGTATCAAGGTTCTCCCGACGCGAGCGCTGCAAATGGCATCCGGCATGGCCACCAGCGCAGCCATCACCATCGCCAGATTGGGTGGCCCCGTTCAACTCTGGTCGCGTGTGGGTGACGATGACATCGCGCGGCAGTTCCTTCGGGATGTGCAGCACGAAGGCGTTGACACAACGTTTGTCAGCCGGCAGCCGGGCGTGAGAACGCCGTTTTCCACTGTGATCGTCGACAAATTCGGGGAGCGGCTGGTGGTTCCCTATTTCGACCCCGGTCTTTTTGCCGGAGCAACCGAACTTCCGCTGGAACGCGTTGCTGGTGCGGGTGCCGTACTGGCGGACATGCGCTGGGTGGATGGCGCCGCGGCGCTGTTTCAGGCGGCAAAGGCACATGGCATTCCTGCCATTCTGGATGCCGATACCGCGCCCGCTCAAGACCTGGCCCGGCTGGTGCCGATGGCGTCACATGTCCTGTTTTCTGAAGTTGCCCTGCGAAGCTATGTCAGCGCCAGTTCGCCGGAAGATGCCCTGAAAACAATTGCCCGGCAGGTGGACGCGCACGTGCTGGGCGTGACACTGGGGGAACGTGGCTCATTGATCTGGACACGTGAAACCGGTGCGCTGGAACATTACCCGTCGCCCAAAATCGTTGCCGTCGACACGCTGAATGCGGGCGATGTCTGGCATGGCACGTTTGCGTGGGGCATTGCAAAAGGCTGGGCTGTGGGCCGGGTGGCGCTGGCCGCCAATCTGGCTGCAGCGATGAAATGCGAGGTCTTTGGTGGTTGCACCGGGGCCCCCACTTTGCAGGCGCTGCAGGCGCGTGCGGAGGTGCTGGGACAAAGCTTGTAGGCCGACGGACAGAAGAGGAATGCTATATAAATAATAGCTACTCGCGCATATTGGATAAGGGCTGGAGGCCGATTTGATACTTGAAAAACGGCCTTTGGCGCCAAAGTTGCGTAGTAGCTAACGATGGCCAGCCGGTGCGCGCCCCTTGCACCACCGTGATGCGCCAACCCGTTGTCTCCGCGAAGGGTTGTTCATGACCTCCTCGCTTGACCCCCT
>Ga0116157_10005267_pt1 | contig 11921 bp, 9 predicted proteins | sample AD_UKC048_MetaG_FD_89882 | JGI IMG/M metagenome (GOLD analysis project Ga0116157, IMG submission 89882) | Active sludge microbial communities of municipal wastewater-treating anaerobic digesters from USA - AD_UKC048_MetaG | ecosystem: Engineered > Bioreactor > Anaerobic > Digestate | place: USA... | reverse complement strand
GTTTGTTTTTTTAAAGCACTCTTTTTTCACATTTTATTATGTCTTTTAGAGGACACTGTACTTAATTATTTTTCAGTTTTTATTTCGACAACAGTGGTTATAAATAATAAAGTCCTTAGCAATATTTTGAAATATAGGTAATTTTATCGCTTTTGATTGTTCGGCACGCCATTTTATTCAAAATAATTTGGTATTTCAAAAATTTACTTTAATTTTGCGACGCTTTTTGGGTTAAAATGACCAGGGGACCAATTAGTCCCCTGTTTTATTAAAGACAAATGATAAAAAAAGAAGATATAGTAACAATATGTAATTCACTTCTAAAGGAAACGGAGTTTCTGGTTGAAGTCAAAGTCAACAATTCAAATGACATAACTGTTTTTGTTGACGACTTTGATGGAATTACTATTGAAAGTTGCCAAAGAATAAGCAGGGAAATAGAATCACATTTAAACCGTGAAGAAGAAGACTATTCTCTTGAAGTCAGTTCTCCGGGCTTAACAAACCCATTTAAAACAAAAGAACAATACATTAAAAACACCAATTTTGAGATAGAAACTATTCTCACTGACGGAGAAAAACATACTGGCATACTTGTATCTGTAAAAGAAGAAGGAATTGTTATTGAAAAAGAAAAACTTAAAAAAATTGACAATAAGAAACAAAAAGTAAAAGAAGAAATTGAAATAAAATTTAATGATATTAAATCAACAAGAAGAGTAATTTCTTTTAATTAGAAATTTTAAATTATTTAATTTATGGAGTTGCATAATAATCTGGTAGATACCTTTGCAGAATTTAAGGAATTAAAAAGCATTGACCGTCCGACAATGATCGGAGTTTTAAAAGACGTATTCGTTTCAACACTGACAAAGATCTTTGGCGAGGATAGTAAATTTGATGTGATTGTAAATGACACAAAAGGTGATGTGGAGATATGGCGAACAAGAATTGTTATTGAAGACAGCGAATTTACTGATAAATATACTCAAATTCCATTGTCAGAAGCGAGAAAAATTGATGAAGATTATGAGCCCGGTGAAGAATATTCTGACGAAATTAAACTTGAAGATTTTGGAAGAAGAGCTATTCTAACATTAAAACAAAATTTACAGGCAAAAATCCTCGAAAGAGAAAAAGACAATATTTATCTGAAATATAAAGACAGGGTTGGTGAAATTGTAATGGGCGAGATTTATCAAACTTGGAAAAGAGAGGTTTTGGTACTTGATGATGAAGGTACAGAGTTAATTATACCTAAAAACGAACAAATACCAAGTGATAGATATCGTAAAGGCGATACTATCAGGGCTGTCGTTCTTAGTGTAGAAATTAAAAACGGAACCCCACTCATTAAATTGTCAAGGACATCTCCAGTTTTTCTTGAAAGACTTTTCGAGCTTGAAATCCCCGAAATCCTTGACGGGCTTATTACGATAAAGAAAATAGTCCGTGTTCCTGGAGAACGTGCTAAAGTCGCTGTGGAATCTTATGACGAAAGAGTTGACCCAGTTGGAGCTTGTGTTGGCATGAAAGGTAGCCGTATCCATGGTATTGTAAGAGAATTACATAACGAAAATATTGATATAATAAATTATACAACAAATACACAACTATTCATTCAAAGAGCTTTAAGTCCTGCTAAAATTACATCCATAAAAATTAATATGGAAGATAAAAGAGCCGATGTGTATCTTAATCCCGATCAGGTTTCTTTAGCAATTGGCAAAGGCGGATTAAACATAAAACTTGCAAGTCAGCTAGTTGGAATGACCATTGATGTGTATCGTGAGATGGATGAGGGGGAAGATGATGTTGCTTTAGATGAGTTTTCTGATGAAATCGAACAATGGGTAATTGATGTATTGAAAGGTATAGGTTGCGATACGGCTCGCAGCGTCTTGGAATTAAGTAAAGAAGAACTTATTAAAAGAACAGATCTCGAAGAAGAAACAATTGTTGATGTTTTAAATATCTTAAAATCTGAATTTGAATAAGAACAAATATAGAGAAATATAAAATTTATGACTTCAGAAAGTAAACCGATAAGGCTTAGCACAATTGCCAGAGAATTGAATGTGGGGACATCCACTATTATTGATTTTTTGGTTAAAAAGGGCTATTCAGTTGAAAATAACCCAAATGCAAAAGTGCCTTTTGAATGTCTTGATATTCTTAACGAAGAATTTAAAGAATCTAAATCTTTAAAAGAAAAGGCTTTACAAAATACAGAACAGGCAAGGGAAAACAAAGAGATCAACATTGCTCTTGAAAAGCAATCCAAGTCTGTTGAAGCACCTGTTCAGGATATTGAAACTACTGTTGCAAAAACTTCAACTACAGTACCGGATACTGAGAAGAAGCAACAAAAATCCGAAGAAAAAACATCTAAAGATCAATATCCGGTAATTAATAAAAAAGAAGAAGCAAAGACTGACAAAATCACTACTGAAATTGTAGAAAACAAAGATAATAAGCAAGAAGGCTTAAAGGTTATCGGGACAATTAATCTGGAAAATTTAAACCAGAAAACAAGACCTAAAAGAAAAACTGCTGAAGAAAAACAAGCAGAGAAAAAGTCTAAAAAAGAAGAACCGAAGTCATCTAAAAAATTAACAAAAAGAGATGAAGAAAAACCAGAGACTCCTACTGTTACTAAACCTGACATTCCGGAATCAATTGAGCCTTTAACTGTTAAACTGGAAATAGCAACTGAAGAAGAAATCTCACTACCGGAGGAGGAAAGAATAATTCCCGATGAGAAGGAATCAGAATTTATCGAGACAAAAATCGTAAAACTCACAGGACCAAATGTTGTAGGAAAAATTGACATTGACAATTATTTAAAAAGACAGGAAGAATCTGAAAAGAAAAAAATTGTTGCTAAAGAAGAGCGTCAGAAAATAAGAGAAAAAGAAAAAGAAGAAAGGAAATCAAAGCGTAAACGTATTAAAAAAGTCAAGATAAATATTGATGAGCCTGATGGAGGCAATGACTCTAAAAAGAAAAAACTGACAAAAAAACCTATAAAAGCTAAAAAACCGGAAATTGACGAAGAAGATGTACAAAAACAAATAAAAGAGACATTAGCAAGATTAACTACGCCAAAACAAAAATCTAAAACTTCTAAGCACAGAAGAGAAAAACGTGAATTGGTATCACAAAGACGTCAAGAAGAAATAGAAAGAACAGAATCGGAAAAGAACATAATAAAAGTTACAGAATTTGTTTCTGTTAACGAACTATCAACGATGATGAACGTTCCCGTTACTACTTTGATAGCTACATGCATGAGTCTTGGGCTTTTTGTTTCAATCAACCAACGCCTTGATGCTGAGACAATGTCTCTAGTGGCAGACGAATACGGCTATAAGGTTGAATTTGTCAGTGCCGAAGTGTTAAATGAAATTGAAGAAACGCAAGACGAACCGGAAAACCTCATTCCCCGTCCTCCAATCGTTACTGTCATGGGACATGTTGACCATGGTAAAACAAAACTTCTGGACAGAATCAGACATACAAACGTTGTTGATGGTGAAGCCGGTGGAATAACTCAGCATATTGGGGCTTATTCGGTTACTTTGGAAGACGGCAGACAAATTACTTTTCTCGACACACCAGGTCATGAAGCATTTACCGCAATGCGTGCCAGAGGTGCTCAAATTACTGACGTTGCAATAATTATAATAGCTGCTGACGATAATATAATGCCTCAAACCGTTGAGGCAATAAATCACGCTAGTGCTGCCGGAGTACCAATAGTCTTTGCAATTAATAAAATAGACAAACCTACTGCAAATCCTGATAAGATAAGAGAATCTCTGGCAAGTATGAATTATCTTGTCGAAGATTGGGGTGGCAAGTACCAGTCGCAGGATATTTCAGCAAAAGCAGGTATCAACATTGAAGAATTACTCGAAAAAGTATTACTGGAAGCTGAATTGCTTGAATTAAAAGCCAACCCAAATAAAAATGCCGTTGGAACTGTCATCGAAGCTTCTCTTGATAAGGGTCGAGGTTATGTAACAACTCTTTTAGTACAGGCAGGAACATTAAAAATCGGTGACATATTACTTGCCGGTTGCCAGACAGGTAGAGTAAAAGCAATGTACAACGAAAGAGGACAAAAATTGGAAGCAGCATCACCTTCAACACCGATACTTGTGCTTGGATTAAATGGAGCACCTCAAGCTGGTGATAAATTCAATGTAATGGAAAGCGATCATGAAGCTCGCAATCTGGCTACAAAACGTCTTCAACTACAGCGTGAACAAGGCTTGCGTACTCAAAAACATATCACTTTAGATGAAATCGGAAGACGCCTAGCTCTAGGAAACTTCAATGAAATTAATATTATTGTTAAAGGTGATGTTGACGGTTCGGTAGAAGCTCTTTCTGATTCGCTGATAAAACTGTCAACTGATAATTTCGTAGTAAATATTATTCATAAAGCAGTAGGACAAATTTCCGAATCTGATGTTATGCTTGCTGCAGCATCAAATGCGATTATTGTCGGATTCCAGGTTAGACCTTCAAGCTACGCACGCAGACTTGCAGAAAAAGAAGAAATAGAAATCAGACTTTATTCTATCATATACGATGCAATAAACGAAATCAAAGACGCAATGGAAGGGATGCTTACTCCTACTGTAAAAGAAACTATTACTGGCTCTTGCGAAATCAAAGAAGTATTCAAAATCACAAAAGTTGGTACGGTTGCAGGTTGTCTTGTTACAGACGGGAAAATATTTAAAAAGTCCAAAGTCAGAATCATTCGCGATGGTATCGTTATATATACCGGAGAACTAGGTAGTCTTAAGCGATTTAAGGATGATGTGAAAGATGTTGGTCCCGGACTTGAATGCGGATTAAACATAGACAAATTCAATGATATTAAAGTCGGTGATATTGTTGAAGCCTTCGATGAAGTTGAAGTTAAACAAACTCTCGGATGATAATAGAATATGTTGAAAATCGGTAAGCAGGAATTTTGCGAAAAACCTGTCTTCCTCGCACCGATGGAAGATGTTACCGATCCTTCTTTCAGATATATGTGTAAGAAATTTGGCGCAGATTTGATGTTTACAGAATTTATCTCCGCCGATGGACTTATCAGAGATGCAAGAAAAACTGTCCAAAAACTCAGAATATACGACTTTGAACGTCCTGTTGGAGTTCAGATATATGGTCATATTCCAGAAGCAATGGAAAAAGCAACTTTATTAATCAATAATTCTGATGCTGATATTTTGGACATTAATTTTGGTTGCCCTGTAAAAAAAATTGCAAATCGTGGAGCAGGTGCAGGAATGCTTCGTAACCTTCCACTAATGAAAGAAATTACAGAAAGAGTGGTAAATAATTCAAAATTACCCGTTACAGCAAAGACAAGATTAGGCTGGGACACAGATTCAATTAATATAACTGAAACATCAAAATTATTACAGGATTGTGGAATACAGGCTTTGACAATTCACGCCAGAACTAGATCTCAAATGTATAAAGCTCAGGCAGACTGGACTTATATAGCACAGGTAAAAAATAATACCGAAATAAAAATCCCGATAATAGGAAATGGAGATATAAATAACGGAAAATCTGCTGCTGAGAAGTTCGAAAAATATAAGGTTGATGCAATAATGATAGGCAGAGCCGCAATTGGAAAACCTTGGATATTTAAAGAAATTAAGCATTATCTAAAAACCGGAGAAGAATTGCCAAAGCCAGGAGTGAAACAATTAGTCGAATACGCAAATGAACATCTTGAAAAGTCTATCGAATTTAAAGAAAGCCAAAAGGCAATCTATGAAATGAGAAGGCATTTTGCCTTGTATTTTAAATGTATTCCAAACTTTAAAGAAACAAGATTAAAGCTTCTAACAGCACAGACTTCAGATGATATAAAACTAATATTAAAGGAAATAGAAGAACGTTTTGGACATATAGGACCCGAGGACTTTCTTCCTGAAAACATTTCTTAATAAGATTTTATATAAACTACGCAATATTTATTGTCTTTTAAATGTTTAAAAATTTATGTCTTTTATGTATGTTTGTGTTTTAATTAAAAACTTACATTTATGTTTTCAGGAATAGTAGAAGAAACTGCAAAAATTGTAAAAATAGAACAAGACAGAACAAATTATCACTTTTTTCTAACCTGTTCATTTGCAGGTGAATTAAAAATTGACCAGAGTGTTTCGCACAATGGAGTTTGTCTGACTGTTGTTGATATTGACAGAATCAAAAAGATATATAAAGTAACTGCCGTTCAAGAAACACTGGATAAATCAAACATGGGTACTCTTAAAGTTAATGACGAAGTAAACATAGAAAGAAGTATGACCATGGATAAACTTCTGGATGGCCATTTGGTTCAGGGACATGTTGACCAGACTGCAATATGTACGGAGGTCAAAGAATCTGACGGCAGTTGGTATTTTACGTTCAAATATGACAACTCTACAGGGAATATTACTGTTGAAAAAGGCTCTATATCTGTAAACGGAGTAAGCCTGACAGTGGTAAATTCAAAAAACAATCAATTTTCTGTTGCCATAATCCCTTACACTTATATGATTACCAACTTTCATAACATTAAGCCCGAATCGGTTGTTAATCTTGAGTTTGATATTATCGGTAAGTATATTCAAAAAATTATGGCTGCTTATCTGGAAAAGAAATGAGCATAAAATATATAATAGAATTCTTCTTACTCAAATCAAAATTCAGCATTAAGCTTTGAATCTTAAGAAATATATTACCAATGTAAGTGCTTTACAGTTCTTTCAAATTGTACGATTTGGAGTATTGCTTCTGATAAGTATCGTTTTGACAAAAACAAAACTGAAAGTCGGAGAAATTGGGGTGTATGAAACATTTTTGCTTATTGCAGGCAGTGTTAGCTTTTTTTGGATTGGAGGTATGCTTCAATCATTGTTGGCAGTTTTTAAAAACAGTAAAACCTTTGGTGCAAAAGAAAAGAATCCTATTTTCTTCAACATTTTTCTTTTGTTTGCCGGCATCAGTATTCTTTCAGCCGTTTTGATTCTGATCTCCCAACCATTTATTTCGTCTCTGTTCAGTCTTCATGGGGATAAAATCCCATATATGAGAATTCTTTTCATGTATATTGTTGTTTCAGGACCGGTAAATCTTGTAGAATATTTCTATCTGCTTAAAAATAAGCCTAAGCACTTAATATTTTATGGAATAATAACATTTAGTTTGCAATTACTTTGTGTAACTCTCCCGATAATTTTTACATACGACTTGGCGTATGGACTTTACGGTCTGGTATTTATAAACTCTCTGAGGTATTTATGGCTTGTTTTTCTTGTTTATCAATATTCTGAAATAAAGATTTCTACCGGTTTTCTGAAAGAGTTTCTAGCACTTTCCTTCCCACTTATTCTCAGTATTCTTTTGAGTGGAAGTGCCCAGTATTTTGATAGCTTTTTAGTGTCTTATAAATACGACGAGGCAACGCTTGCTATTTTTAGATACGGAGCCAGAGAATTGCCGTTTTTAGTCTTACTTCTTGATGCATTTGGAAATGCTTTAACTCCCAGATTCTCGGAACCCCAAAACAGAGACAAGGCTCTATCGGAATTAAAAACGGGTACAGCTAAACTAATGCATATACTTTTTCCGGCAGCAATACTGATTGTTCTAACGAGCAAATATATTTATCCTATTATTTTTAATCAATACTTTGAAACAAGTGCATTAATTTTTAATATTTATGTACTTATAATCATTTCGAGATTTTTATTTACAAGAATTATACTGATTGGGATAAAAGCAACTAAACCGATTTTATGTTCTTCTTTACTCGAAGTGATAATCAACATCAGTTTAAGTATAATTTTTGTAAACATTTGGGGAATGACCGGAGTCGCTATTGCAACCGTTATATCTTATTGTTTTGAAAAACTATACTTGATTATAGTTTTAAAATCCAAACATAAAATTAAGCCATCTGAATACATTAATTTAAAATATTTCTCTTTATATTCGACTGTTTTAATTTTAGCATTTTTAATTAGTATATGGATTTTATAAATATTTTTCATGTATAAGTTGATACTAAATGGCAACCCCGCATATCGCTGGACTGAATATGATGATAGTGCCTTTATGGGATATATTTATAATTCCTGTGAAAAAATACATCGTGAACATGATGCAATTAAAGTACTGAACAAACACTTATTAAATGGTAAAAACATCGTTGAAGAAATATGGAATTATGATGGGATGTTCAGTTTCATAAGATTTTTTTCTGATAAAGTAATTATTGTAACAGACATAGTCAATTTTTTTTCCGTTTATTATCTATGGCATGAAAACCAGTGGATAATAAGCGACAACTGGCAAAGCCTTGTTGACTACAAATCAAAATTTGAATTTAATGAACAGGCTTCAATTGGTTTCCTTTCCGGTGGATTTGTTTGCGGGAATAAAACTCTTGATAAAGATATTAAAAAAACACAAGCTGCTGATTTCATAACTCTGAATTATAATGGAACAGCAACCCATCAAAGACATTTTGATTTCATCCCAAAAAATTTCACTAATGCTAATTATTCAAAACTGATTGACGAGGCAGAATCAGTTTTTCTTGAAACCGGAAAAGAAATAATTACATTCCTCAATAATCGCACAGCAGTTGTTCCCCTTAGCGGAGGTTTTGACTCAAGACTGATTGTATGTTTACTTAAAAAATTTGACTATAAAGATGTGATTTGTTTTACCTATGGTAAAAAAACAAAAGAGGTCGAAATTAGCAAAAACGTTGCTGATTTGTTTGGATATAAGTGGTTTTTCATAGACTATGAAGAAGTTGATTATAACAATTATCTTGATGATCCTTCATTTGTAACTTACGCGCAAAACTATTCAAATGGATATTCAATGTTCTTTTTGCAAGAGTATTTTGCAATGCGTGAATTAGTGAAAAACAATCTTATTCCTGAAAATTCTGTTTTTTTACCGGGACATTCAGGCGATTTTATGGGAGGAAGTTATGTTGAAAAAACTGCTGCAACTACATCTTCCCCCAAAAAGCTTGCTGAATATTTATTAAAAAAGTACTTCTTCTTTAAAAAAGTCTCAGGAATAAACAAAAAGTTTTTATTGTCCGAAATTCAGGAAACACTGGAATCATATCCCGAAACAAACTCATTTTCCAAAAAATATAACCCTTATGTTGAAGACTGGGATATAAAAGAAAAACTTGCAAAATTCATTTTCCGTTCATCATACGTTTTTACTCATTTCGGATTTGAACATATTTATGCTTTATGGAACAGAAAAACGACAGCATTTTTTCGTCAAATTCCTTATGAAATGAGATCGTGTAAGAAGCTTTATAACGAAGTTTTAATAGAAAAATTCTTTAAACCATTAAATGCGTATTTTAATGCTAATGAATTGAGCCGGGTTTCGACAACGTACATGAAATATCAGCTTTTGAAAGATAGCTTAAGAAACATTTTTCCATGGCAATTTGTACTAAAAGTAATGATAAAACATGATTGGCTGAATTATTATGTATTCACCAAAGAAATGGAAAAATCTTTACGTGATAAAAACTACAAACCATTAAAAAGGTATAAAATGTTTACAGCTATAATATGTCGTTGGTATATTGATTTAGTAATGACAACAAATAAAAGAACTAGTCAGTTTTAAGTTTTCTTCCCGATTTTATTATATTCAATACAGTATCCATCACAGGATCAATTGTATTTGTGATCTCATAAAAAGATGAGTCTCCCAAAATCTGTCTTGCGATATATGCATACACATTGTTCTCTATGAATTTTCCTGAAATACCAATATCTGATTGTCTGACATTTACCCCACTATTCATAACATATTTCCAGAATTCACTCATCACATTTTGATTTTTCAGCAATGCCACAAAATCCTTTGTTGTTGTAATATCTTTAAATAATTCTCTGTTTTTATCAACATATTCGATTGAGAACAAGTAATCAAGACTTTTCATGCTTATATCACTATACAATTTTGAATATCCGGTTGTATCAATAGGGACAAAAACATCAGGCATTATACCTCCACCTCCGTACACAGGTCTTCCTTTTGATGTGTAAAATATCAGTGAGTCGTTCAACACTATACTATCCTTCTCAACAAATTCTCCTCTTATATACCTGTTATAAATATCGGCATTATACTCATCCTGACCATTTTCATAGGATTTTTGGATACACCTTCCAGAAGGAGTGTAATACCTTGCAGTTGTAAGTCGGATAATCGATCCATCGTCAAAAACAGTTGATTCCTGAACCAACCCTTTGCCATAAGAACGTCTGCCAACTATAAAACCCCTATCATTATCCTGAATTGACCCAGCAACAATTTCAGAAGCAGAAGCCGAGAATTCGTCTATCAAAACAACAATATCTATATCAACACATGCGCTTCTTTTTGTCGTAGCATTAATAACTTTTTTCCCTCTGGCTCTACCCTGAGTATATACTATCATTTTACCGTTCTCAAGAAATTCATCAATAATATCAGTGGCAGAATTCAAGTAACCTCCCGAATTATTTCTCAAATCAAGAATTACTGTTTTCATGCCTGTCTGTTTCATCGTAAATATTGCATCAATAAATTGAGTATGAGTATTTTTTGCAAAACTTGTAATTTTTATATAACCTATATTATCAGTTATTTTATAATATGCATCAACACTCTTAAGCGGGACCTGACCTCTCATTATTTTAATAGTTAGCAAATTTTTGAACCCTCTGCGAAAGACTTTTAATTCCACGAGACTTCCCTCTTCGCCTTTTAGCATGCTCATTACCTTTTCGTTATCAATATTTACTCCCGCTATCAAAGTATCATTCACAAAAACAATCCTGTCTCCTGATTTTAATCCTGATTTCTCCGAAGGGCCTTCCTCAATTACAGCTACAACTAATACTGTGTCTTTATAAATATTAAATTGTATTCCGATTCCTTCAAAATTCCCTTCAAGTTCTTCTTCCATACCTTTTGCTTCTTCAGCAGTAAAATAAACTGTATGAGGATCTAATGATTCTAGAAATTTGGGAATAGCAATTTCTGCAAGCTGTTCTCTGGTAACTTCATCAACATATTCATTTTCGACATAATCAATTACCATGTTGAGTTTATCTTTTTTGGACGAGATTAAAATACTGTGATTTGTGTTGCTTTTATTAAACACTTCGGCAATGATAATCCCTGTAATAACAGATAGAGAAATTATTACTGGTAGAACTACTGTAAATCTTGTATTTTTATATTCATCCATTGTTCAAAGAAAAATTTATAATCTCTATTCCTGCCCTTCTTAACAAAGTCAATCCTTCGGTTTTATGATATTCATCAAGATAAACAACCCTTTTAATTCCTGCTTGAATGATAAGCTTTGAACATTCAATACATGGAGATGTGGTCACATATAAAGTTGCTCCGAGACTATTATTTCCGGATTTTGCAACTTTAGTAATTGCGTTTGCTTCAGCATGTAACACATATGCCTTGGTAACATTATTTTCATCTTCACATTCATTTTCAAATCCTTCGGGAGTTCCATTAAAACCGTCCGAAATAATCATTTTGTCCTTAACAATAAGAGCCCCTACTTTTCTCCTGATACAATATGAATTTTTAGCCCAAATCGTTGCCATTTCAAGATAATGTTTGTCATATTGATGCTGTTTTTCCGAACTGATTTTATTCATTCCTAATTAGTATTATAAAAAACCCTCCTTGCGGAGGGTATGTACCCGGGGCCGGGGTCGAACCGGCACTCCAGGGAAGGAACTGGTGTTTGAGACCAGCGCGTCTACCGATTCCGCCACCCGGGCAATTATTTTATAAAAGAACTCTTTATATACTTTAATCACTACAAATATTTG
>Ga0116157_10005260_pt1 | contig 11927 bp, 12 predicted proteins | sample AD_UKC048_MetaG_FD_89882 | JGI IMG/M metagenome (GOLD analysis project Ga0116157, IMG submission 89882) | Active sludge microbial communities of municipal wastewater-treating anaerobic digesters from USA - AD_UKC048_MetaG | ecosystem: Engineered > Bioreactor > Anaerobic > Digestate | place: USA... | reverse complement strand
TCAAAGTTTCGATGTGCATGCCGCGCTGGGCTCAAGACTGGGCGGCGTGCATCTCGAACTTACCGGCGAGAACGTTACGGAATGTCTTGGCGGTGCGCGCGAACTTACCGAGACAGATCTCGAACGCGCATATACCAGCACGGTCGATCCTCGGATGAATTACGAGCAATCGCTGGAAATCGCGATGTTGATAGTGCGCAAGCGTTCCGCGATCTCAATTTAATGTAGGGCGCCTGCTGCGCCCCCAGATATTTCGACAGACCATGAGCGCAGCAAGCAGGTGACTCTGCGATATGCTCAACGCCACAAATCCCAGGCTAATTTGGTAATCAGCAAACAAACGACCACCAGGAAAAAAGCCCGGATAAATTCCTGGCCTTTTCTGATCGCGATGTGGCTCCCGACATAGCTGCCCAACATGTTGCCGATAATCAGCGGGATTGCCAGAACCCAGATTACGAAGCCGGAAAACAATAGCACTGTCCACGAACTCAAATCGGCTGCAACATTGCTGGCTTTCGATATGGCGGACGAACGTAAAAAATCCATTCCCATCACGCTGACGAAGGCGAACACCATGAGTGTTCCGGTGCCCGGGCCGATCAGTCCGTTATAGAAGCCGCAGGCAGCACCGACACTGGCAGCGGCGATACTTTCATGTTTTCCCTGATAGCGGGGAACATGCAGGTTGCCAAGATCTTTCTTGAATGCGGTGTAGATGGCCAGCAATACGCACATGGAAAGTACGATCCATTTCAGCATCTCCTTGTCCATCGCTTTTGCAAATTGCACGCCAAGCGCCGATGCCAGCAATGCTGCTATGCAGGCGGGAACAACAAGTTTCCAGGAAATACTGATGCGGCGAAAATAGTTCCAGGCTGCCACACTGGTGCCGAATATCGAACTGGTTCGCTGTGTGCCAATGGCTTGCAAAATATTCAGGCCAGGATGCAGATTCAGCATGGCAGGTGTCAGTATCAAGCCGCCGCCGCCAACAATGCTGTCCAGAAATCCGGCGGCAAACCCGGCCAGCGCAGTGAGCAGCCAAAGTTGTGTGTTCAGTTCCATTTGGACAGCAATACCGTATTGATGAATCAGTTTGCCTTGTTTACGGATTGTTTCAATAAATCCGGATTATATTTTTCCAGAATCCGCAAAATGTCTTTTGCAATAATGCTCAGGGATTCTTCACCGTAGCCGATATGGTGGGCTGCAATAGTGCCGTCGGGTGCATGATCCACAGGTTGGGCAAGCCCGAAACTCCATAGCTTTCGCTAATCTTGCCTTTGCGGTCATAGGTGGTAAGAAATTTTCTGTCTTTCATTTGCCGCAATACGCTTTGCGCCGTGCGTATCTCTTCTTCCTGATTCACCGCGATTACTTGAATGAAATCGGTACCGACACTGTTTTGTATATGGTTCAGGGCAGGTAGCTCTTTCAGGCAATAGCCGCACCATGTCGCCCAGAAAGTAACGACGACAACTTTTCCTTTGAATTGCTCGGCCAGAACATCATTGCCTTTGCCATCTTTCCCCAGCAGGTTCGGTGCCGCATCTCCGGTTTTAAGGGCGGCAAAGGCAGGCAGCGAAAAGAAAAGACAAATCAGCAGGACAAATGAGCGCATTGGATTCCCCGGGTTTTGACGATGATATTCGAATCCGCTTTTTTATGACATCGATCAGGATGACTAAAACAAAAACCCGCCGGGTGGCGGGTTTTTGTTTCGATCATGGACAAGCAAATTTATTAACCGCGATTCGCTTTCTTGCGGTCGTTCTCCGTGCGTTCTTTCTTGCGCAGGCGAATCGCAATAGGAGTGACTTCTACCAATTCATCGTCGGCGATGAATTCCAGCGATTGTTCCAGCGAGAATTTGATTGCTGGCGTCAGGCCTTCGTCAAAATCCTTGCCCGAGGCGCGGAAGTTGGTCAGCTGTTTGGCACGCAGCGCATTCACGGTGAGGTCATTGTCTTTGGAATGGATACCGACGATTTGGCCTTCGTAAATTTCCTCACCCGGCTCGACCAGCAAGCGGCCTCGTTCCTGCATCGCGATTTGCGCATAGGCAGGCGAGGGGCCGGTGCCGTTCGAAATCATCACGCCGTTCTGGCGTTCGGCAATGGCGCCTTCGGTCAGTGGGCCGAAATGATCGAACACGTGGAACAGCAAGCCGGTGCCGGCGGTAATGGTGCGGAATTCGGTCTGGAAACCGATCAGGCCGCGCGCGGGAATCATGAAGTCGATACGGACGCGACCTTTGCCGTCGGGTTCCATGTTCGTCAGTTGACCGCGACGCTCACCGAGGCGCTGCATGACACCGCCCTGGTATTGTTCTTCGAGATCCACGACCAGGCTTTCGATCGGTTCCATTTTCTGGCCATCGATCACTTTCACGATGACTTCCGGACGCGACACAGCTAGTTCGTAACCTTCGCGACGCATGGTTTCAATCAGGATCGAAAGATGCAATTCGCCGCGGCCGCTGACTTTGAATTTGTCGGCGTCTTCGGTTTCTTCCACTTTCAATGCGACGTTGTGCAGGGTTTCGCGCATCAGGCGGTCACGCAGCTGACGCGAGGTCAGGAACTTGCCGCCGCTGCGATCCTTGTTGCCGGCAAACGGGGAATTATTGACCTGGAAGGTCATGCTGATGGTCGGTTCATCGACGGTCAGCACAGGCAACTGTTCTGGCGCATCAACGGCACAAACAGTGTCGGAGATGCTGAGGTTTTCGATGCCCGAGATGGCAATGATGTCGCCGGCGCCTGCTTCAGGCACGTCGATACGTTCCAAACCCATGAAGCCCATCACTTGCAGAACTTTACCGGTACGGACTTTGCCTTCGCGGTCAACGATGGATACCGGCATATTGGTACGGACCTTGCCGCGTTGAACGCGACCGGTGCCGATGATGCCGACATAGTTGCTGTAGCTCAACGACGTGACGCGCATCTGGAACGGACCTTCCATGTCCACCGGTGGTGGCGACACGTGGTCGACGATGGCCTGGAACAGCGGAGTCATGTCGCCGGAGCGGACGTCCGGGCTCAAGCCGGCATAACCGTGCAAGGCTGAGGCGTATACGGTATGAAAATCGAGTTGGTCGTCGGTGGCGCCGAGGCGGTCGAACAGATCGAAGGTTTGGTCCAGAACCCAGTCAGGACGCGCGCCAGGACGGTCGACCTTGTTCACCACGACGATTGGCTTGAAGCCCATCGCAAAAGCTTTCTGGGTGACGAAACGGGTTTGCGGCATCGGGCCGTCCATCGCATCCACGAGAATCAGGACCGAATCGACCATCGACAATACGCGTTCCACTTCGCCGCCGAAGTCGGCATGGCCTGGGGTGTCGACGATATTGATGCGGTATTCCTCGCCTTCCGGCGATTTCCAGCGGATGGCGGTGTTTTTCGAGAGAATGGTAATGCCGCGCTCTTTTTCGAGATCGTTGCTGTCCATGACGCGTTCGGTGACAACCGTGCGTTCGCTGAAAGTGCCTGATTGCTGCAGCAGCTTGTCAACGAGGGTAGTTTTGCCATGGTCAACGTGGGCGACGATGGCGACATTGCGGATTTTTTCAATAGACATAACGAAGGGCGCCGAGACCAGCGCTTCACGGTTGGGAAGTTAGCCCAATATTATAGCGGGAAACCGGACCGATGAGCTGAGTAATTGCTCCTTGTGGCAGAATAGAGGGCCAGAATTTACTGCCATGACACCCAAGGACTTCCCATGAGCGACTTAATTGCGACCTTCACCACAGCACGCGGCCCGATTCGCGTCCGTCTATTTGCCGACAAAGCCCCGGTCACCGTGGCCAATTTCGTGAATCTGGCCCAGCGCGGTTACTACAACGGCCTGAATTTCCATCGCGTGATTCCGGATTTCATGATTCAGGGCGGTTGCCCGCGCGGCACCGGCACCGGTGGCCCGGGCTACAAGTTTGAAGACGAATGCCGTCCCGATGCGCGCCACGATAAACCCGGCGTGTTGTCGATGGCCAATGCCGGCCCGAAAACCAATGGCAGCCAGTTTTTCATCACCCATACCGCAACCCCGTGGCTTGACGGCAAGCACACCGTGTTCGGTGAAGTGATCGACAGCAGCGACCAGAAAGTGGTCGATGCGATCAAGGGCAGCGATGCGCTTGAAAGCATTACGATCGAAGGCGATGCCTCTGCGTTGCTGGCCTCGCAAGCCGCCCGCATTGCCGAATGGAATGCCGTGCTTGATGCTGCGTGAGTATCCGGATTCAAAAATAAAAAAACGGGAGCCTTGGCTCCCGTTTTTTTTTGAACCTTTACATCACGACAGCATATTCGGAATTTCCGCAACAAACCTGATCGTGTGTTTCAGCTGTTTATTTTACGAATTTTACCGAGTCCAGAAGTTTGTTGACTGAAGCAACGTCGCGGCCATGATAGTACTCAAGCGGCGCGTCCCACATAAAGATGGTAAGTCTTTCATTACGTTCAAGCGCCATTATTGTGCCTCCGTAATTTAGTCCTTGTGCCGTCGTGAATTTAGTGTCGAAACGTATCCCGGTCGCACCCGAAACCGATGCTGGGCGCAGATTGCTTGATTCCACATTCGCCAGGCCCTGTCTGCGAAGTCCATCGAGAATCAAATCACGCAACTCATCCTGGCGCAGACCTGGTTTGTACCAGACACCATCTGGACGGCTTTTTGTTTCGCGTCGGCCCAGAAATACATTTTCATTCGGTTTGACTTTGGAAAAAATGGCCAACTCGTTGAGCAGTCCCCCGTCAATGGTCCAGATTTCGAAACGGCCCCAGCGCTGCTTCGCCCAATCAAGCGATGTCGTGACCTGCATATCGAATACAGGGATGCTGCTGCCCGCCTTGACCAGTGTACCGCCCGCACTGACGCAGCCAAGCAATGACAGTAAGGATGCCGCGAGCATTAGTTTTAGAAAGTTCTTCATGGCGTTGTCCTTAACTCTTTCAGATTCTGGTCAATAAAAGTCATGTCGTCGGCGTGCGGCGCAAGGCTGAGGTATTTTTCCAGGGCATCGATTGCTTCGGCCCTGGAGTTGGCAGATTTGAGAGCCAATCCATGTTCGCGCCATGCACTTGCCGGCGCACCTTCTTCACCGATGGCTTCCCGGTAAAGTTTTGCCGACATCGCCCTGTCGCCATCGTGGTTGCGACGGCGATAAACCTCGGCACGATAGAAGGTAAATAGTCCTTTCTTGCTGGAGGGGTAACCCGGTTCCATATCCGCCAGAGCCTGCAACGAGGTCGAAAACAGGCGGCGTGAAATTTCATCGTCTAGCCATTTCTCGAGGAACGTTTCGGTGATGCTGCGATAATGTTCCGCATCGAGTTTCTTTCCCGGGTTCGGAAGGGCTTGGGCTGCCGCCATCAAATCGTCCCGGCGCTCCTGGGCTTTGGGGTGGCTTGCAAAAACAGGAAGTGGTTTGCCGTATGTGATTACTTTTTCTTCGCGCAACATGCGGTCCCAAAGCTGCGCACCGACAAAAGGGTCATAGCCGTTCCTGCTGAGCATCTCGAAGCCGACCTTGTCTGCTTCACGTTCCTTGTCCCGGCTAAACTTTGCCATATTGGCGAAACCAATCAGGCTGGCTGCCATGTCAATGCCGGTACCGGCCGTTATCATTCCGAATGTCGCGAGGAATGCAGAGTCTTTTTTGGCTTTGCGCCATTGCGACAACTGATGCCTGTTCTTGTAGTGCCCGAATTCATGGCCGAGAACCAGGGCAAGCTCGGCTTCGTTTTGCATGCGCAGAAGTGCGCCGCTCCAAACTACCATCATTCCATTCGGTGCCATCATCGCATTGAAGTAGGGAACGTCGAGAATATAGATCCGCAAGTCCTTGCAATAATCGCCGGTTATTTTGCAAGTTACATCGCGTACGTAGGCGTTCAATGCAGGATCGCGGATTAGCCGGGGCGATTCCTTTACATTGATTTCGATCTTGTCGTAGATGTACCAGAGCTCGGATTCATCCGTTTTCAAGGTCGGTCGATAACCGGCGGCAATGGGCGTCACATCGCCTGGTTTTGCATTCTCGGCCTGAACGCAGCAGGTCACGAAAGAAAGGAGGGTCAGTGCGGTCGCATTGAAGAATGGACTCTTCACAGCGGGAAGCCTTTGAGCATCACGGCAGCAGTGGCATTCGCGCCTTTTTCGTCCCGCAAGTCGCCGCTTTGCTTGGCGAGGAAGTTGAACCAAACCACTTGCCCGGTCCGGAGATCCACCAGTGTTGTTACACCCACTTGGGCACCACCGCCACCGAGCAAGAGGAAGCCGACTACGCGAAGTGCTGCCCGTCCGGCGCTGGTATAGCTATCTTCGATGTAGGTAAACAGTGCGTAATCGGCACCGGTTTTTTCGCGAAGTTCCTGCACGCCCGTACCAAGCGACCAATCGAGCTGCTTGTCCTTTTTGGTCGCCAGCCGGTTGCCGCTGGCGGTATAAAACAGAATACTTCTTGAGACGGCCACATTCAGGCGTACGAGCTGGCCAATTCGCGAGTTTGGTTCAATGCTGCCAATAACCTTCAAGTTCGGTTTGCGTTCGATTTTTCCGGTGCCGAGTATTCGGTCGACCGCCTGCGGATAGAGCTCGCGTGCCTTGTCGCTCCATTCCTGGCGCGGCTCCCGGATGCCACCCACCAGTACCTCCGAGAGTTCGATATCAGGCTCTATCATGACTAGGCTGCCCTCGATTTTTACCGGCTTGCCGTCAGGGCCTTTTAGCACGCGGTTTTGTGTGTAGGCGAAACTGTCAAAGCTTGTTATCAGAAGCAGGCCGACAATGGCAAAATAATGGAATTTCCCGCGAATCAGCGACTTCAGCATGCTCATCTCCCCCGATGGTGTGCCCAGAATTTAGCATCTCGGCTTGGTTTCGGCGATGGGGAGCTGTGATAAAATTCGGCGCGGCAAATCTTTCGTTTCAACCTCATTAAGGAATCGCAATGCTCCAACTCGCCAAACGCATGGGTCGCGCCAAGCCCAGCGCCATTATGGCCGTGGCTGAAAAAGCCAAAGCGCTGAAAGCCGCAGGTCGCGACATTATTTCGTTCTCGATCGGCGTGCCGAATTTTCTTCCGGGCGAGCATGTGTATGCCGCGGCTAGAGAGGCGTTGAGCAAAGATTCCGGACAGTATGGTTCCAATCGCGGAAGCGATGCCTTGCTGGATGCATTCATCGCGCATATCGCCGAAATCGGTTTGACCGGATACGAACGCAAGCATTGCAGCACCGGCATCGGCGCCAAGCATGTGTTGTATTCGCTGGCCGAAGCGCTGCTGGAAGAGGGCGATACCATTGTCTATCCATCGCCTTACTGGACGACCTACCAGGACATCGCCGATATCGTGAATGCCAAGGCTGTGACCTTGCCATGCCCGGCCTCGCAAAATTACAAGCTGACGCCGCAGCAACTCGATGCCGCGATGGCGGAACACAAACCGAAAGTTTTCCTGTTCAACAATCCGTCGAATCCGACCGGCATGGTTTACACGAAGGACGAAATCGAAGCTCTCGCGGAAGTATTGGTGAAATATCCGGACACCTGGATCATCACCGACGATATTTACAATCGCATGGTGTTCGATGGGTTGGGTTACCACAACTTCGTGCACTCGAAACCCGAATTGCGCGATCGCGTGATTTTTGTCGATTCACTTTCCAAGACCTACGGCATGCCGGGTTGGCGCGTCGGCTTCATGGCGGGTCCGGAGTCGGTGGCCAAAGCATTAACCACCTTGAATTCGAATCACATCACGAACATACCCGAAATCGTTACCGCCGCCGCGGTCGCTGCATTGACGGGCCCACAAACCGTGCCGACGGAAAAAAATATCGAATTCCAGAACAAGCGTGATCTGGTCATCGCCGCGATGAATGCGATTCCCGGCGTTGTCTGTCCGAAACCGCAGGGCGCGTTTTACGTGTTCCCGGATATTTCCTGCGCGTTTGGCAAAGCCCATGGCGTGAAAGACATCCACAACGATATCGATTTCTGCAATGTATTGCTGGAAGCGAAAGGCGTTGCATGCGTACCGGGTTCCGCTTTCGGCGAACCGAAAGCCTTGCGTATTTCCTACACTTGCCCGACTGCACAACTCGAGCCGGGTTTGAAACGCATCCAGGAATTTTTTGCCGAGCTGAGTTGATTGAATTTACGGCGGTGCATTTCGATGCGCCGCCTTCTTTTTTTGTTTTGCCTATTTGTTGAAATTAATCGGTGCGCGAAGGCGCACATCGTATTTAAATAATGGAGAGCCTCATGAAATCCCCGATTCGCGTTGCCGTTACCGGTGCTGCCGGTCAAATTGGTTATTCACTTGTTTTCCGTATCGCTTCCGGCGAAATGCTGGGTAAAGACCAGCCGGTCATCCTGCAAATGCTGGAACTGCCGATGGAAAAAGCCCAGGCTGCACTGCAAGGCGTGATGATGGAACTCGACGACTGCGCATTCCCGCTGCTCGCCGGAATGGTCGGCACCGATGATCCGATGGTCGCATTCAAGGATGCCGACATCGCATTGTTGGTTGGAGCACGTCCACGCGGCCCGGGTATGGAACGTAAAGACCTGCTGCTCGAAAACGCGAAAATCTTCACCGTACAAGGCAAGGCATTGAATGCCGTCGCATCGCGCAATGTAAAAGTCCTCGTCGTCGGCAACCCCGCGAATACCAATGCTTACATTGCCATGAAATCGGCACCGGATCTGAATCCGAAGAACTTCACCGCGATGTTGCGTCTCGACCACAATCGCGCGCTCTCGCAATTGGCGGCGAAAACCGGCAAGCCGGTCGGCGACATCCAGAAGTTGGTCGTCTGGGGCAACCATAGCCCGACCATGTATCCCGATTACCGCTTTGCTACCATCGGCGGCGCTTCGGTAAAAGATTCGATCAACGACGAGAGCTGGAACAAGGAAACCTTCATTCCGAAAGTCGGCAAACGCGGCGCGGCGATTATCGAAGCACGTGGTTTGTCATCGGCCGCTTCGGCCGCCAACGCTGCGATCGATCATATCCACGACTGGGTACTCGGCACCGACGGTCATTGGGTAACGATGGGTATTCCATCCGATGGCTCCTATGGCATTCCGAAAGACGTGATGTACGGCTTTCCGGTCACCTGCAAGAACGGCGAATACGAAATCGTGCAAGGTCTCGACATCGACGACTTCAGCCGCGACCGCATGAACTTCACGCTCAACGAGCTTGAAGAAGAACGCGCCGGTGTAGCAGATTTGCTGTAATCGGAAATAATTCGAGGCGACCATTGGGTCGCCTCGTTGTATAGAGGAAATGATATGACGCATACGGCAGGCGCGAAATTTCGCGCCGCATTAAAAGAAGAATCTCCACTGCAGGTGATTGGCGCGATCAATGCCAATCACGCGCTCTTGGCAAAACGTGCTGGTTACAAGGCGATTTATTTGTCCGGCGGCGGCGTTGCTGCCGGTTCACTGGGTCTTCCGGATCTCGGCATCAACACGCTGGAAGATGTATTGATTGACGTACGCCGGATTACCGATATCTGCGATTTACCACTGATGGTGGATATCGATACCGGCTTTGGCCCGAGTGCATTCAACATCGAGCGCACCGTGAAAAGCCTGATCAAGGCCGGCGCTGCCGCCTGCCATATCGAAGACCAAGTCGGTGCAAAACGCTGCGGTCATCGCCCCGGCAAGGAAATCGTTTCGCTGCAGGAAATGGCGGATCGCGTCAAAGCGGCCGCCGATGCAAAAACCGATGCAAATTTCTTTTTGATTGCGCGCACCGATGCGATTGCCGTTGACGGCGTGGATGCTGCCATCGAACGCGCCATCGCCTGCGTCGAAGCAGGAGCCGACGGTATTTTTGCCGAAGCCGCTTACGATCTACCTACCTACAAGCGTTTCGTCGATGTTGTTAAGGTGCCGGTACTCGCGAATATCACCGAGTTCGGGAAAACGCCACTGTTTACCCGTGAAGAATTGGCATCGGTCGGCGTTGCGATACAGCTGTATCCGCTGTCGGCATTCCGCGCGATGAACAAGGCGGCCGAAAACGTTTATCAGGCAATACGCCGTGATGGTCATCAGCAAAGCGTATTGGATACCATGCAAACCCGTGAAGAGCTCTATGATCGCATCGGCTATCACGCATTCGAAGAAAGACTGGACCAGTTGTTCACGCAGAAAAAATAATGATATCGAGGTTTTATGAGCACTCCATCAGAACAAGTACTTCCGAAGGCAAAAAAATCCGTTGCACTGAGCGGCACTGCAGCCGGTAACACCGCGCTTTGCACCGTGGGACGCAGTGGTAACGATCTGCACTATCGCGGTTACGATATTCATGACTTAGCGACAAAATCGAGTTTTGAAGAAGTCGCGCACTTGTTGGTGCATGGCGCGTTGCCGACGGCATCGCAACTTGCTGCCTACAAAACCAAATTGAAACGCTTGCGCGGCTTGCCGGTACTGGTTGCCGAAGCACTGGAATTGATTCCCGCCAACGCGCATCCGATGGACGTGTTGCGTACCGGTTGTTCCGTGCTGGGTACGGTTTTGCCAGAGCGCGATACGCATCCTGACAATGAAGCACGTGATATCGCTGATCGCCTGATGGCGAGCTTTGGCTCGATGCTGTTGTACTGGTGGCATTTCACCCGCAACGGCCGTCGCATTGATTGCGAAACCGACGACGATTCCATCGCCGCCCATTTTCTGCACCTGCTGCACGGAGAACCCGCCAGTGAATTGCATGCGCGTTCGCTGGATCGCTCTCTGGTCTTGTACGCCGAGCATGAATTCAACGCCAGCACTTTTGCCTGTCGCGTGATTGCCGGTACCGGTTCCGATATTTTTTCCTGCATCACCGGCGGCATCGGTGCGTTGCGCGGTCCGAAACACGGCGGCGCGAATGAAGTCGCGATGGAAATCATCGCCCGTTACGGTACGGCGGATGAAGCCGAGGCCGATATCCGTGCGCGCGTCGAACGCAAGGAAATCGTGATCGGTTTCGGCCATCCGGTTTACACGATTGGCGATCCACGCAATCCGATCATCAAGGAAATCTCGCGTGAGCTGTGCAAGCAGGGCGGCAATCAAACCCTGTTCGATGTCAGCGAACGCATCGAAAACCTGATGATGGATCTGAAGAAGATGTTCCCGAATCTCGATTGGTACAGCGCCTCGGCTTATCACATGATGGGAATCCCGACCGCGATGTTCACGCCGCTGTTCGTCATCGCACGCACCTCGGGTTGGAGTGCGCACGTGATCGAACAACGCCAGGACGGCAAGATCATTCGCCCGAGTGCAAATTACACCGGGCCTGAAGATCGCGAATACGTCAGTATCGATAAACGCTGATGTACGATAACTGGTATGCCAACGGACTCGTGGTGTTGGCTACCGGCATCGTCGTATGCCTTTGCGTGATGGTGCATTACGAGGGCCTGAGCCTGCTGGTCAAGGGGCTTGGAAAACGGCACGATCATCAGCCGCGACGCAAAGTGCTGTACGGCATTTTTGCGGTGCTGTTTTTGCACGTGATCGAAATATGGTTGTTTGGATTGGGTTACTGGGCATTGCTGCTATGGCCTGAAACCGGGCATGTGGTATCGAGCGCCTCGACCAGTTTTCTAGACTCTATTTACCTGTCGGCGATGACCTATACCACGGTCGGTTTCGGTGATCTTGCGCCGGTCGGGCCCATCCGGTTTCTGGCAGGCACGGAGGCGTTGACCGGCTTCGTGATGATTACGTGGTCTGCCTCGTTCACGTTTTTGGAAATGGAAAGGTTCTGGCGCCGCTAGATTTCCGGCTCAAATAAAAAAACCCGCCCAGTTGCCTGAGCGGGTTCTCGTATCGCTGATGCATACCGACGAGGACGGCATACAGCGCTACAACCGAAGGTTCATCGTTTC